>Ga0209702_10000868_pt1 | contig 62371 bp, 57 predicted proteins | sample FRY01_FD_187210 | JGI IMG/M metagenome (GOLD analysis project Ga0209702, IMG submission 187210) | Freshwater microbial communities from Lake Fryxell liftoff mats and glacier meltwater in Antarctica - FRY-01 (SPAdes) (version 2) | ecosystem: Environmental > Aquatic > Freshwater > Ice > Glacier...
CCATGACAATCCAAGGGTTTTCCGATTCGTTGTTTCCTGCGCGAAGGATAATCATGTTCGATTTCAGAATGTTCCTTTCTGCAGAAGAACGCGTCTTGCATTTTGGATCGAACGGGTTGTTCGTCTCAACCAGCCTGGCCTCTCGCGGTCCAGCACCCTCACGAGAGAACACAAAGGCCGTTCCACTGTTGCCGAAATCGACAATTAGGCTGCCGATTTCGTTTCGGGCCTTCAAGTGCTCCTCGACGAATATATCTGCAAGGTGGAAAGTCGATCCAAACATCGCCCCCAGCTGCGGTACACCGGTTTGAAGACACACCTGTACTTTGTTAAGCACCATCGCACCAGCGCCGCACATTGTGTCAACCATGATCTCAAGATGGCACTCAACGCCCACTTGCGTCAACCTGTAGAAAATATAGTCATTGACATCGACAGCCACCCATGGAGTATGCGTGACGTCTCGATCGCAGGAGACATGTTCTTCCACAAGTTGAACGATCTCATGTTCTGCCTGAGCCTTAGCAACCTTTGCGATGGCCTGCTGCAATTTTGGGAACTCATTCTGCAACGCGTTGGGAAGCGGAAAGCTTCGACACACTTGTATTCCTGTTTTGGGCAAGACTATGAACTGATAAACATTGCTTGCGGATTTTTGGTTGTTGCTCATTGTGTCACCCCGCACGAAGCACAAAGCTTTTGCGTCATTGCCTTAGCTTCTTGAAGCCACTTGATGATCTGCAGAATCTTCATTCGGTCTTCGGTCGTTTGCTTGAACCCTTCTGAATCACCCGTTGACTCATGCTCAGCCATAAGTCGCAGCAGGATTTCCCGCGAATGCAACTTAAGGCAGTATCGCATCAGATCGGCAGATGTTGGTGCCGAAATCCCCGGAGGCGGTAAGATAAACGATTCGTATCCCCACCTTACGAGCCAATTGGGGACCTGTGAATCGAAGTGCCTTGAGAACTCCTCTGATATCTCTGGTGCTGGATTACTTGTCTCCAATATCTTCGCCTTCACAAGATTCGCCGTGCGCACAAAGAACGCTTTCCCCCAGTTTTCAGGCATCTTCTGAGCGGTCCGGAAATCGAACTTGTCAATCGTTGGGTCAATGCTTGCGGTTGCAAATTGCTCAAGCGAGAAGGGCGCATCTTGGTCCAGGAAAGCCAAGCAACTCTTCAGGGCGGCCAGAACGGCTTTGCGATTTAGTACCCCTTTGTCGTCGTAGTACGTGCGAAGAACTTCCAGCAAGTTTTCGACTTCTGCGGTGACTTTTGTTCGGATCAGGTATTTTTTCACTAGCAGATAGGGGCCCTTTTCATCAGCCAAATCGAAAATCTGCCGGACTAGGAAACCCTTGCCTTGGTCATTTGGATCGACAAGTGCCTCAATGTTCTCTTTGAAGCTCTCCAAGATCCCGAGATTAGACAGCGTCGAGTACCCCACGCCACCTGGCTCAGTCCATTGCAACATTGTGGGTTTACATGACTGGTAGTAATCCCCATATTTCTGCCGCTTGTCTGCCTCGACAATACGTTTCGAGTCGAAGAAACAAATCCGGGCGGGCTTGATTCGCCCACGTGGGCTCATTTTCTGGAGTATGTTGTCCTCGATTGTCGTCGAAAAATGATCACCATCAATTTGAGCGTTTGCGGGATCCGTGTACTTCCGGATCAAGGCGTCGTCACTGAAATAGCGGTTTGTTCCATTGATTGCCAGCACGAGTCGTTCCGACAAATCCTCCATTTGTCCGGGTTCACAATGCTGTTCGATCGTTTTCCAAAGCTCGGCGAAGTCTGATTTCTGGGCGCACAAAACCACATGAATGATGATATCCAGGTCATCGTTCATCCACATTTGAAGTGCAATATGGTTGCTTTTCTTCCCAAGAAAGTGCCTTAAGATTTCGTCTTTTTCGCTTCCTTGCACCGAAATCCCAGGAGTGTCGATGAACTGCAGTCGTATTGCTTCTTCGGGTGTTCGATGACTCCATCGAAATATGTTCTCATAACGGTCCTTCAGACGAACTTCTTTGACGATCGCACGCAATTGTAAAGCATTGTACGACTGCCCATCGAATGAAATAATTGTTCCTCGACCAATATGCTCGGCAGTCTGCTTAACTGTCAGAGCTCGCACGAATGTCGGATCAGCAAGCTTCTCGGCAGGAACTCGAAACGATTGTGGGAATGGTCGGAGTTCGACCTTGCTACCAAACTTGAATGACTGTTTCCCCTGGAGCTTCGCGGTTGTTCCATCGACCACCAGACGATCAGGTAGGTAATCGACGTTGATCCCATCCGTTTCGTTTTGCTTTCGGACGTCGGCGTCATCCATCAATGTGCCAATTTGCTCGCGATTCCACGAGTTTACGAAGACCTCGCTCAGTTCATCGTCAGTTTTCGCATAACTAATATGAAGTGCTTGGGAAGTGGTGTCAGTCACGTCCGTAACCAGCATTCCTCGCCTAGATAATCCTGGAAACATCTCGTCGAGCATTGTTGTCTTACCATGTCCGCTCGAGCCGATGATCGCACAGTTCAGCGTGCCGCGTCACCACTGGGAAACTCGCGGGTTTTCGCTGACACTGACGACGCGTTCAAAAGCGTCGCGAACGACTGGCGTTGTCTGAACAAGCGTGCGAAAACTTGGAATCGTCTCCTGTATCAAATGTTTAACCACGGAGGTGTAGCGGTTTCGGATATCGTTGATTTCTTTGACAACTTGATCATGCGTCATTGCTAGTTCTTTTCATTGCCAAAGCTGCCGCCGAGTTTCTCGGCGAAGTCTTTTAGTCTGGTCTCGTGGAGATCAATAGGCGTTGGATCACCACCATTGAACAATCGCGGCGTGCAAGTGCGAACCGTTACGTCGACGTTTTTAAATGAATCCTTGATCGACGGAATGCTTCGAAGCATTTCGTCAATGCTGGAGTCTTGCCCGTCGGTAAGGACAATTGCAGTCACAGGCCGATCATGACTAGCAATCTCGCTGGAGGCGATCTTTATCGCGGATGCCAGATTTGTTCCATCACCAAGTTGAAGGGAGTCAAGAAAAGTAGTCAGCTCGTCAATTGTTCCCAGGTCCAATTTTTTAATCTCGCCCAACGCGCTGGTAGCATTGTCATCATACGCAATGATGTTGACATACCTAGCAGTAAAAGTGCCCTGCCATTCTGCAAGCAATTGTTTTGCCTCATCACGAACCTGCTGCATATGCGGCTCCATGCTGCCACTTACGTCAACAATGATAAGTAGGCTCTTAGTAGAGACAGAAATGCCCATGAAATTGCCGGGCTCGCAACCGCGAATCCAAAGAATGAGTGGTAACAGCAAAAGCAGAAGCCACCACCAAGGCGGCCGCCACTTCTTCTTAAGTGACAACTCTCTCGCCCATGCGGCCAATCCACTCATTCCTTCTTTGGGGTTAAAGCTCTTTGGATGTTCAACGGCAAATCCGCTCTGCTTAACTGACCTCACGATGTTGTAATGTGACTCTTTAGCGGCCTGTTGGTCATCGATGTATTTGCCATCAGCCTTCAACCCGAATTTGATTCGGTGAATCTTATTCTGATCTTTTGTTCTTAAGAACTGTTTAGAGAGAACAATTGATTCCAGTCCCGGGTTTTGTCGAATTTGAATCAGCGACTTCACAACGTGCGACATGTCCCACTGGACTTGCTCCCGACTGCGGGAGGAGTCGTCGGGTGAAGTCGTATCCTGAAACCGAACACCACTGTTCTTCGCAACGCTTGCTTTTGCATTTTTGTTTAGAAGATACTCTGATCCGACCCACGCTGATTGCTCAATCGGGAAAAATAATTCCGCGTCAATTGTAGGTTTCTGCATGCATGCGACAAAGTCTTTAACATTGATTCGCGGGCTTGCATTGTTGCCTGTTTTGCTCATGGATTACGGGGGGCCGGGGATGTATAGCAGGTTTCGCGTAATATGGAGGCAGAACTGTATCGGTGCTTGATCTGGCATACAAGCTACGTAGGCGTGGAGATCGGGATGCAAATCGGACCCACTTCTGGAGAAAGATCGGCGCGTAAATCGGGCCCACCGCATTGGTACAGAAAAATCTGCCTGCATTCAGGCCGTTTTTATGTCAAGGATGTTGCAGGTGGCCGAATACGGCCGGACACGTCGCGATCATCGGGACGGGATGAGTGTCTCTGTCATTTCCGGTCCTGAAAATGCCACTCTAACCAGCCCCCTTTCAACTCCATACCAACTCGACGTCCTCCACCTTAGCGACTGGTCCGAATCTTGGGGTCCACTTCACCATACTACTTCGGGATCACAAGAAACCTGACGCGAGGAAATTGGTTCTTTGCTGGCTCGCTGCGAAGGAACTGGCTGTACTGCACACGACTGCTGCTAAAGTCTTTATTGGCAAAGAGTCTGGCTCGGATAAATACTTGCGATGTGCCTTTCAGGCATTTCAGAGCATCTTGCGTTCGATCAACAATTGGGATACCGGATTTGTTGCTGCTGACGACTTCCCACCGTTTTCCGTCGGGTGAAACCTCCAAGACACCTTGCAGAAGCATCAGGGGTCAGGCCTCTTTGGAAGCATCAAAGGAAGCATCAAAGGAAGCATCAAAGGAAGCATCAAAGGAAGCATCAAAGGGGCCTCTTTGATGTGACGGCAACACGTGCCACTCACATAAATTGGTGATCACCACCAAAACTGTGAGGCAAGATTCATGGCACATTCATGGCAGCATCGAACTGTTGAACGCTGGGCCTCGTGGATTGATGGAGTCGGACGACAGTTTGCCTCAGCAGATTACGGCACCAACGGCAGTTCGGCCTTCACACGTCCGGCGACTGTCCCGACACGATCGGACACAATTCTGGTCAGCACCACCAGTTACAATGGAAAGCATTAGGTCTCATTGTTGACACTGAAGAGCATCAAAGAGGCCAGCCCCTTTGAGCATTTCCTCGGTCATCGTGAGTTACGAAGCTCCTTTGGAACGGTCAGAGGCCTCCGTGCTTGAAGCGATTAGCTCCCGACGGCCTGGGAGGCGAGTGGGAAATGGAAATTATCCCAGTCAGATCTGACGTTCCAAAGACGCAGGTAGTCGCGCCTCTTGGGCGCGATTGCCTTCACCTTTGCAGGTCGGACGGACTGTCGAAAACGCATAGCGGTGACACAGGATGCAAATTGAAGGCCAGATTTTGGAAAACTTTTGCCATTCTTGTAACGATTCACAGTCTGGCGCATTGATACTTGTGAAATGACTGACTTACCTCCCACAAACTGCGACCAGGATGCTGACGACCTGGTCGTTCGGGCTCGCGTGGAACGGGAGGCATTTGGCAAACTTTACGACATGATCTATCCGCCTGTATTCCAGTATTGCCTCCGTCGATCCGGAAATCGCAGCGTCGCTGAAGACATTACATCGACCGTGTTTCTAAATGTCGCTGGCAGTATTTCGAACTTTGCTGGAGCGACATTTGAGGAGTTTCGTCGTTGGATTTTACGATCGCGACCAACGAAATCAACGCAGATAGTCGAAAGACAATGCGGCGAAAAACACTTCTGGAAGAAGCTGAAAATGCCGGCCAACTTCGAGGGCATGTGTGCGTTGAAGTCATCGACAGAAACATTGAATCCGACACGCTGAAGCGGCTGTTATGAAGCTCAACGAACGAGCGCAATCCCTCATTGCCATGCGGTTTTTTTCAGGATTGTCGTACGAAGCCATTGCCCTGATCCTGAACATATCGGTCGGAACTGCTCGAACCGCCTCCAGTCGAGCGATTGAAGAACTCCGGCGTGAATTAGGAAATAACGATGAACTCAGATGAACAGCAAAACATGGAACGGAAACTATTCGACGAATTCCTGAAGGAGTCCCGGTTTGATGATGCGGTGTGCGAAAAGCACCGAAGCGAACTCCGTGTACAGGTCTTGAATGCGTTTGATCGTTCGCAGCGCGACGCGAAGGTGCACGCCTCGAAGGAGGTTGTGCCGGTGGTTGCAGGAAATCGCAGTGCATCGCAAGTGATTGGAGTCGTTGCGTCGATCGCTGCATGTCTTCTTGGCGTCGTTACTTTGATTCCTGTCCGCGACGGCGATTCTTCCCATTGTTCTGTGACAGAAGTTCGTCTCGAAAACGCAACGACCGATCCCGTTTTTGACGCGGCGCTCGCCGAAGTGCAGGCCTTGCAGGTAAGTGTTCCACCTGAATTGTTTTTTTATGCCTTGGCGATCTGCCAGAAAGAGCACGAAGCCAGGCAGGCGAATGCCAACGCAAATCAGATGCGTTGGCTGTACGAATCGTTGTTACGCTCGTTCCCTGTTAATTCTTCGAAAGGTTAAACTCATGCGTACATTTTTGGTAAGTCTCTGTCTGATTTCGGCGGCAATTGCTCAGGGCGATGAATGGACACCGCCTGAAAACCCGGATCCTTCGGCGATTATGCAGGAAGCTGCCGCTGATGCTGCTGCGGGAAAGTACGCGATCGCGTTGGCCAAACAGATTTGGTATCACGAAAACGCGGTCAAACTGCAGCCTGCACAGTCGGGGGTTCGACTCTCTTTTGCGATGATGAATTGGCTTAAACTCGGCGAAAAATATCCGCCAGCGCTCGAAAAACTGATTGACATACGTGACGAAACAGAGAAGAAGATGCGGGACGAAAATCGCATTCGGGTTCGCTTCGAAGACTTTCAGGATTTTACGGCAATTAACAAGACATTGAGACAGGAAGAACGAACCGTCGAAGTGTTTAAGTGGCTGAGTGCAGCGTCTGAGGAAGACGCAAAACTGATGTACCGCATTTCGGAACCGGCATTGATCAAGCATAAGGAGTACGAGTTGTGCGGTAAGTACATTGACCCGGAAAGTGACGTTCAGCGGATCGGTGACAGCTACGCTCAGGGCTTGACGATGACCAAAAAATTCGGCAAGGAGTATCAGAACTTTGTCGATAAGACGGTCGTCAATCAAGCCGCAATTCTGGTCGCAATCCTCGTTAAGAACGATCGCGTTTCCGAAGCCAAAGAAGTGGCCAATCAACTGAAAGGATTTGTGACGGACGCTAAGCTATCAGAGAAATTGAAGCGTGAGTTGGATTCAGCGTTGGACGGTAAGGTCCCCGCTCCCCGGCCATAATCGAGTTGTTTCCAGTTTCCTTCGGAGCTGCGGGGCATCCATAAAGATCTGTCTTGGAAATTTGTCAGTTGGATGGCCCCCGCCCCGTTGAAAATGATTAGGTCTCAATTCCACGACCCTTTTTGCATTGTTCAGAATCCTTTTTGTCCTGTTCGCGAAGGAACTGGTCGAAGGCTTCCTGCTCATTATCAAGGCGCGCCCAGTTGGGGGGAAATTCAAACGCTGGTTCGCTGCAACTCTGGAATGGGTGCCCCGGAATTCAGGATTGGGACCGGACGCCCCGTAAAATCGGCGATGGCCAGGCGTTCGTAGTCGATTCCCAGATGCTTGTAGATCGTTGCCAGAAAATCTCCCGTGCCGACTCGGCGATCGATCGGATCTTCACCTCGAGCATCAGTCGCACCAATGACTTGTCCGGTGCGGATCCCGCCTCCCGCAAACAACATGGAATTTGCGCGAGGCCAGTGGTCACGACCAGGTTGAACGGTGCCCGTTGGTCCGCTGGCCACGCCACCGCCACTGCTGGCAACATACGAGATTCGCGGCGTGCGTCCGAATTCACCAGCCACGATTACCAGCACCCGCTGATCCAGACCACGGGCGTAGATGTCTTCAATCAGGGCTGATACGGCTTGATCAAATACCGGCGTTCGAAACTTGTACGCATCAAAGACGTGCTGGTTCACTGCATGATCATCCCAATTCTGAACGCGTCCGCACAGTGGGCCGTCAAACTCCGTTGCGATGATTTCAACGCCGGCTTCCACGAGTCGTCGAGCCATCAGCAGTTGTTGGCCCCAGGCGTTCATGCCATAACGTTCTCGGACCGACGTGGACTCCTTTCGCAAATCAAATGCATCTCCTGCGTTTGGACTGGTTAACAAGCCCAGTGCCTGCGCTTCAAATTGATCGATGGCAGTCAGTGTCCCTGATGTGTCGAGATCGCGACGGAGATTGTCGAAGCCGGATTTGAGTTGCATCCGCCGCTCGAGGCGGTCTCGCCGATCCGGTGCGAGGCCAACATTGGGGACTTCAAACGCGGGGTTGCTGGGATCGCCCACAATCGCGAACGGCGCATGAGACGGGCCCAGATATGTGGGCCCGGCGATCGTGAAACTGTCATAGCGATCAACTGGGTTGATGGCCATATAGTTCGGCAAGCTGCGTCTGGAATCCTGCCGCACAAAACTTGCGACAGACATCCAGTCAGGAAGTTTGGGCGTCACCTTGTCCTGGGCGTCAGGATCACCGCCCAGAACCTGCAACGATCCCGCTGGATGCCCGCCTCCGGTATGGGCGATGGAACGCAGAATGGAATACTTGTCGGCCATCGTGGCGAGGCGAGGCAGAAGTTCGCAGATTTGAATGCCGGCAACATTGGTATCAATTGCCGAGTACGGACCTCGGAATTCAGACGGAGCTTCCGGTTTAGGATCGAACGTCTCCAGATGGCTTGCGCCTCCACGCAGCCAGACCATGATCACGGCAGTCTTGGGAGAACTCGTGTCGGCCCTTGTGGCGGCCTGAAGCCGAAACACATCCGCCATGGTCAGTGCCGTAAAACCCGTCAACCCAGCCTGCAACAGTTTGCGACGAGGCAAACCACAGCGGTTTCCGTGTGTATGACTCGCTTGTAGGGAGTCCCTCATGCTCGTTCCTTATTGCAGCCTGTCGATCGAATCGCGTCCGGGATCAATTTGTCTCAAGCGGAATTGTACCCGTTCAGGCAGAATACTGAAATCAAATACAATTCAGCAGAGCGAAATGGAGCGTTTATATAAGGTGGGTTTTGATTTCCTGGCCTGCTTAGCAATGGTCGGAGGCGGCGAAGTGATTAATTGCTGGCAAAACTCCGAACTCTCACGAGTCCGGCTACCTCCCTATTCCAACCGCGTGAAGTACAGCTGATAGCTTTCCATGAGACTTGATCTGTCACAGATCGCTGGATCGTTGCGACTTCGGCCGGCCAAACATCCTTGTTTCAGGCCGTGATTGGTTACAATGTTTCACTGACGTTCAATGAAATCAAGACGGTGAGTGCCATGTCGATCTATTCTCTGCTGCACGGAAAATTGCCTGTTCGTTTCGCTCTGCTGTTGGCCGCCGCCTTTGGAGGGTTTGGTGGAACTGCCGTCGTGAGTGCACAAGATTCGACGGCGGAATCCGGCAAGATCGATTTTTCTCGCGACATTCGTCCAATTCTGAGTAACGTCTGTTTCACCTGCCATGGACCAGACGAGCAGGCGCGCGAGGCGGATTTGCGTTTGGATACGGAGGACGGACTTTTTCAGGTTCGCGATGGGGTGGCCATCGTCAAAAGTGAAGATGCTGCGGCCAGTGAACTCGTGAATCGAATCCTGTCCACAGATCCTGATGTCCAGATGCCACCGCCGGGGGCGAAGAAAACGCTGAGCGATGAGCAGCGTCAACTGCTGATTGAATGGGTGAATGCCGGAGCCGCGTGGAATCAGCATTGGGCATTTGTGCCACCAACGAAACCTGTCGTGCCTGATGTCCAAATGCCGCAAGTCGCAGGCTGGCCACGGAATGAAATTGATCAGTTCCTTGGGCAAGCTCAGTTGCGACACCAGCTTCCTCCATCGCCGCAGGCAGACGTGTACACGCTGATTCGTCGAGTCTACCTTGATCTGATCGGACTGCCGCCGGCGGTTGAGGAAGCAGATGCCTGGGTCACGCGGCTGCTTCCTGGAACTTCAAAGGAAGAAACAGCAAGCTCCGCTGGCATTGATGAGACGGCATGGCAGGCGCTGGTTGATGAATTGCTCGCGCGGCCGGAATACGGCGAACGCTGGGCTCGTCGCTGGCTGGACCTGGCACGCTATGCCGACACGAACGGTTATGAAAAAGACCGCGAGCGTTCAATTTGGCCTTATCGCGACTGGGTGATTAATGCGATCAACGCCGACATGCCATTTGATCAGTTTACGATTGAACAGCTTGCGGGCGATATGTTGTCCGATGCGACTCAATCCCAGCGGATTGCGACCGGATTTCATCGCAACACGATGCTGAACGAAGAGGGCGGCATCGATCCGCTCGAGTTTCGTTTTCATGCCATGACGGACCGCGTTGCCACGACCGGCACCACGTGGCTCGGCCTGACCACGGGCTGTGCTCAGTGCCACACGCACAAGTACGATCCAATCACTCATCATGACTATTATCAATTGATGGCGTTTCTGAACAATGCCGATGAGCCGTCGCTGGAGTTACCTGGTGAAGATTTTGAAAGTCGGTGGCAGGCAAATCTGCAGCAGGCGGACAAACTGCAGCGAGAACTTCTACAGAAATGGCCGCTGAACGCCGCGCATGAGATTCCGTTTCAAGTCGCAGCAGCCACTTCGGACGCTTTCGCCACATGGTTGCAGGCCGAACGAACCAACGCGGCATCATGGCAAATCATGAAACCTGTCGAAGTTCACGCATCGCTGCCAACGCTAACAATCCAGTCGGACGATTCCATTTTTGCATCAGGTGATACCGCAAAACGAGATGACTACTTTGTGACATTAGCGGCGATCGATAAGCCCATCACGGCGCTACGACTGGAGGCATTGCCCGATGAACGACTTCCCTCGCGGGGGCCTGGTTCGACCTATTACGAAGGCACGTTGGGTGACTTCTATCTGACGGAGTTGCAAGCCAAATCAGAGTTGCAAGCCAAATCAGCGACGTCGGAATTTCCCTTCGTGTCGGCGACAGAGACTTACTCCAAAAATCGATTCGGCAGCAGTCCGGCGACGGCCGCGATGGCGATTGACGGTGATGTGCAATCCGGCTGGGCCGTTCATGATCGTCAGGGAGAACGCCATGTGGCTGTCTTCGTGCTGAAGACTCCTGTGCCCGCTGGCAACACGTTGCAAATGCAGATGACGTTTGGACGGCATTTCGCAAGTTCACTGGGACGTTTTCGTTTCTCGGCAACCTCTGCAGAACACACTACCGCAGCACGTGATTACTCGAATGACGTCGAGCGACTGCTGCTTCTGCCGGATGAGCAATTATCGGCGACGGATCGCGAATCGTTGAGGAACCAGTTTCTGATGTCGACACCGCAACACGCTGCCGAAGTTGAACGTATTCGCAAGTTGCGTATGCGGCCGACCGTGCCGGAAACTCTTGTCATGCAGGAACGTCCCGCCAATCATCCTCGCCCAACATATCGCCATCATCGCGGCGAATATCTGCAACCCAAGGAACAGGTTGAACCCACATCGCCGGAAATCCTGCATGCGTGGCCTGTGGAGTTGCCAAAGAATCGACTCGGATTCGCGAAGTGGTTGATGAGTTCTGACAATCCACTGACCGCGCGCGTTGTCGTCAATCGACAATGGGCGGCGTTCTTTGGCCGCGGCATCGTGGCGACTGTGGATGATTTTGGAATGCAGGGAAGTCCGCCCGATCATCCGGAGTTGCTCGACTGGCTGGCGGTGACTTTCATGACTGACGACAAGTGGTCTATGAAGCAATTGCATCGGCGGATCGTCACGAGTGCCGCGTATCGACAATCGTCTACATACCGTCCAGACGCCGCAAGGGTCGATCCGGAAAATCGGTTGCTCACTTTTATGCCGCGACTGCGACTGGAGGCCGAGATTGTGCGTGATTCCATGTTGCAGGCGTCGGGCACGTTGTCTCACAAACGCGGCGGCGTTCCTGTTCGCCCACTGCAGCCGAAAGGAGTCACCGAAGTCGCCTATGGCGGGCCGGGCTGGAACGCGAGTGCCGGGGACGATCGCTACCGTCGCAGCATTTACACGCACATCAAACGCACCGCACCGTTTGCCATGATCACGACATTCGACGGACTCAGCGGAGAAGCCTGCGTCGCCAATCGCAGTCGATCCAATACGCCGCTGCAGGCGCTGACGTTGCTGAACGACGTGATGTTTGTGGACATGGCAGAAGCGGCCGGTAAGCACGTTCTGGAGAATGCGATACTGGCCAGTGATGAAGAAAAAATCACGCGACTGTTTCGCCAGTTGCTGACTCGAAATCCGGATCAGGAGGAACTCACACAACTGTCGGAATTCGTCATAAGACAAAGAACCGTATTCCAGCAGGATCCAGCATTGGCTCGCCAGTTGTTGAGTTCAGTGGAGAAAGATGAAAAATCACCGGACGATGAAGTTGTGGAACACGCGGTCTGGACGGCGACAGCCCGTGCATTGTTCGGCCTTGATGAAGCGGTGACGAGGCCGTAGTCCTAATTGGAAATACCAAACATGAATTCACAAAATCTCACAACATGGCTTCACCAACAGCGGCGGCGTCATTTCCTGACTCAATGCAGTTCTGGCCTCGGTGCCATCGCACTGTCAGGTTTGATGTCCGATCATGCCGCCGCTGCAGACAGAACGTCGGCAGATCCACTTGCTTTGCGGTTGCCACATTTTGATCCTTCAGCAAAGGCCGTGATTCATCTCTTCATGGCGGGTGCTCCCAGTCAACTTGAAATGTTTGACAACAAGCCGTTGTTGACAGAACTCAGTGGTAAGCCGTTGCCGCCTTCCGTCATCGGAGGCCAGCGATACGCATTCATTCAGCCGGACGCCGCCGTGATGGGGCCTCAGTTTGATTTCGCGAAACATGGAGAGTGCGGAGCAGAAATTTCCTCCGCCATGCCACATCTGTCATCGATCGTGGACGATATCTGCCTTGTTCGGTCCATGCACACCGATCAATTCAATCACGCGCCGGCTCAGATTTTTATGAACACGGGATTTTCGCAACCCGGCCGTCCGAGTCTGGGATCGTGGTTGCTCTACGGACTTGGCTCCGAGACGCGCGACCTGCCTTCGTTCGTCGTGATGAGCACCGGTGATGGAATCAGCGGCGGTGCAGCACTGTGGTCGAGCGGTTTTCTGCCGACGATTTACACGGGCGTACAGTTTCGCAGTCAGGGTGAGCCGATTCTGAATGTTGCCACTCCGAATGGAATTTCAGAAGCTGTGCAGCAGGACACATTTTCAGTCATCAATCAACTAAATCGGCATCGCCTGCAGCAAGTGTCCGATCCGGAAATTGCAACACGCATCGCATCGTTCGAAATGGCGGCAAGACTGCAAGTGTCGGCTCCTGAGCTGATGGACCTGTCATCGGAAACAGAAGACACACTCAATCTGTACGGCTGCGAACCAGAAAACCCCAGCTTCGCTCGAGCCTGTCTGTTGGCCCGCCGCATGGTCCAGCGCGGCGTGCGTTATGTGAGCATTATTCACAGCGGCTGGGACGCGCACAGTAACGTAAAAGGCAACGTTCAGAACAACGCTAAGAATACCGACCAGGCATCCGCCGCACTTGTGTCTGATCTCAAACGCCAGGGCATGCTCGACGACACACTCGTCGTCTGGGGCGGAGAATTCGGCCGCACGCCGATGGTCGAATCCAATCCCTCACTGGGCCGCGCCGCCGGACGCGATCATCATCCACAGGCATTTACTGTTTGGTTAGCGGGCGGCGGAGTTAAACCGGGCATGACGTTCGGGGCTACCGACGATTTTGGATTTCACGTCACGGAAAATCCTGTTCACATCCATGACCTTCAGGCGACGATCCTGCATTGTTTGGGTCTGAATCACGAACGCCTCACTTTCCATCACGCCGGCCGCGACTTCCGCCTGACCGATGTCCATGGGAATGTTGTGAAGGAAATTTTGGTGTAGCGGCATGATGCATTGTGTCGGGGATAGGTTTGGGCAAAACCCGCGGCTAGCGCCTCGCTGCTCACGATTTGACTAAATCGACAGCCTACACGTCCTGCAACGACGTTCGGCGTGATTCGTAACATGGGCCACTACGTAGCAAATCCCTGCATCAGAACGTGTCGATCGCCGCATGTTGTTACGGATAAATCGAAGTCTGCGGCTTTCAATTGTTCACGGATTTCTTCGGGAGTAAATGCAGCCAGCAGAGAGTTGTAAAAGTCAGCTTTGAGGACTTCCGCGTCATTGGCCGCGATGGCTTCGACGATCTGACGAGCAATAACAGTCGAATCCGGACGACGAAGGTCCATCACACAAATGAAGCCGCCTGGCTTGATCATCCGGCGGATTTCATGCCAGAACACCATGGGCTCTGGCAAATGGTGGAGAAAATCCTTGGAAAGTACCGCGTCATAGGAACCTACTGGCAACGGCAATTGCGGCACATAGCCCTCGATCGCCTGAATGTTGGCGTCCAGGCCGTTGGCACTGATGGCAGCCAACGCAAGTTGTATCATTTCTCGTGAACCGTCGATGGCCGTGATCTTCAATGCGGGACGGATCTTTGCCAGCCGAATCATCACGTCGCCTGGCCCGCACCCGAGATCAAGCACGTTCGAGACTGCGCCTGGCATGAGATCGCTGACAATATCCACGTATCTCTGATTGGACGCTCCAAAATTCGCTAACGCATACGCCTGACATTGAGCGACATCCGTCATCAATTCTGCTTCCAGGATTCGTTGCATTGTGATTCTCAGAATGAAACGGGGATGCACGAGCGGCAAAAAAGTCTACCATAAATGTCGCCCTGCCGAGGGATTCCGACCTGGGACAGGTCGGACGACGTAGGCAGATCTGTCCTCAGATCTGCAGCCTTCAGCCTGGCCGATCGCAACCGGTTGTCCAGGCGACGGACTCGACAATGGCAATTCCTTTCCTGTCGACACCCAAGGCCAGTTGCGGCAAAAAAGTCTACCATAAATGTCGCCCTGCCGAGGGATTCCGACCTGGGACAGGTCGGACGTTGTAGGCAGATCTGTCCTCAGATCTGCAGCCTTCAGTCTGGCCGATCGCAACCGGTTGTCCAGGCGACGGACTCGGCAATGGCAATTCCTTTCCTGTCGACACCCAAGGCCAGTTGCGGCAAAAAAGTCTACCATAAATGTCGCCCTGCCGAGGGATTCCGACCTGGGACAGGTCGGACGACGTAGGCAGATCTGTCCTCAGATCTGCAGCCTTCAGCCTGGCCGATCGCAACCGGTTGTCCAGGCGACGGACTCGGCAATGGCAATTCCTTTCCTGTCGATCGTCTAAAAACAACTTTCCCCGCGTTCATCGTAAAAAAAACACTGCTTTGAAGGTTCTACCCTCAAAGCAGTGTCGTCAGCAGTCCGAATTCTTGTTGAACAGTTTTTTGATTACCAGTTCTTTGGACTCAGGATCCAGTACCACTTGTCTTTTTCTTTATTGAAGTTCAACTGCCAGTAACCATCGTCCCATTCCAAAGACACTTCACGCCATCCCATCGGTACCTGCGGGTACGGATAGAACGGGCCAATGTAAGGGAACGCACTAGCACTGTACTGCGTTGGATAGCTGACGGCCGCTGAGTTTGGATACTGAGCGTATGCTGGCCAGGCATGTCCGGGCAACTGTGGATTGTTGAAGCTGGTTGGAGCATAACCAGACGGTGATGGCGGCATTGACGGATCGGTCATCATGCCTGGCTGAGTATATCCAGCAGGCATCATCTGTGGTGCATACTGCTGCTGCGGCATACCCTGAGCCATCTGAGGATTGTAGGCTGTCTGAGTGACAGGACCTGCAACACGCAGTTGATTATTAACGCTCTTCACGCCGTTGATTTGCGAAACCGTTGCCCCTGCAGCCTGACGCTGTTGCAGTGTCGAAACGTCACCAATCAAAGTTGCCACGCCAGCGTTGTAGCGAATTTCGATGGCATACCCAACAAGGCCAACACTTTCCAGTGTTTCACTGATCTGTTGGGCGACCGCCTGATTATCGACTCCCGGACGAGATGAAACAGCAGGGACAGCAGGGACAGCAGGGACAGCAGGGACAGCAGCGCTCTGAACCTGTTGCGTCTCTCCGCTCACCTGACGGATTTTTGATCCGCCGCTTGCAGATTCAGCGTGGCCAGCACGTGAAACCTGCGACTCAAACAGTTCGGCATTGTTTGTCGCCGATGCCTGCCGCACGGTGCCCTGAGCATCCGCAGTGAATCGAAGATTGTTTTCAACGCTCTCGACGCCAGGTACCGTCTGAGCCAGACGCTGAGCAAGTGCTCGGTCACTTGCCTTGAAGACTTTGCCTTCAAGCACAGCCACGCCATTCTGAACTTCGACGCTGACGCCTGAGCCCTGAATGGATGCGTCCTTCATCGCGGCAATAATCTGATTGGCCTGAATCTGGTTTTGTTCTTTTTGGGCGGTGCCAGAAAATGGCGTCCGCAATCGAGTGCCAAGGAAACCATCTGCACTGGCGGTCGCCTGGCTTGAAGCCAGTACTCCCAGTACCAGTAACCACTTACCATACTTTCGCATGAAAGTTCTCCTCCGTGAGTACCTTCCGTTCCGGACTGCTGAAAAACCGTCCCGGTGGTTCGATATCTACAATTTGTCGGACGCTGACTACATCTGGCAGAAACGTCCGCCAGAACCCCGGACTGCTGTCGCTATCCGTTTCAGCTCACCCTCGATTCGACGAGAGGTTTCTGACCCGACAACGCAACAGAACGATACGATCCTTTCATCGGTTCGGTCGTACCGTCTGGATAAACATTTCTGTCTTTTTGGCTCGTGTCGGTTGTTTCGAAGATGCACTGGGCAACGATTGGCTATCTCACCGGCAGTTTCTGCCGAATCATCACCTCAAATACAGCCAGGCAATCTCATAGAAGATCACCACCGCAAGAATGTCAACCATCGCGGCTATGAGAGGATTCGACATGATCGCAGGGTCCATACCGGAACGACGCAGGCCCAAAGGCAAGAGTGTCCCAGCCGACGTGCCAAGAATAACGACGATAACAACTGTCGTCGCGATTGCAGCGGCTTCATGAACACTCAAACCGAAAAACACCCATGCGACGAAGAAATCGAGCGAGGCCAAAGTCACACCCAACGCCATTCCAATTAAGAACTCACGCAGAATCAAGCTGCGATCGATGAGCCCGTCTGCACCGCCTTTGGAATCTGTAGGCTGCAAGGCAAACATACGAATGAACAACGTCGCCGACTGCGATCCCGCGTTTCCACCACTGGCCATCACAAGTGGCAGGAACAACAGAATCAGCGTCGCGAGTCCTGTCTCATGTTGCACCAAGGCAGGTGTTTCACTTGTGGAAGATCGGTAGTGATCTATCACGCGGGCATTCATCAGAGCCACGATCGAAAGAAACAGAAGCCAGATCCCGCGTTTCCAAAGAATCGTCAGTATCGGCGTTTCTTCATAAGTATCGTCCAGTGGAGCAACAGCGCTCTGCAGATAGGCGTCTTCCGTTGCTTCTTCCTGCACAACGTCCATGGCATCGTCGTGCGTTACGATTCCAACCAGGCGATCATCCGCATCGACAATTGGTACCGCGATGAAGTTGTAGCGTCCCATTTCCTGAGCCACGACTTCACGCGCTTCGCTGACTCTAAAACGAATGACATCCCGCTGCATAATGCTCGACAGTCGCACTTCTGGTTTTGCCAGAATCAGCTCTCGAAGCGAAATGAATCCTTCCAGCTTCCGATCTTCATTGATGATATAGACGTAATAAATTGTTTCGCTGTTCGGAGCCTGCTGACGAAGCTGATCAAGAGCTTCCCTGACCGAGATATTCGCCGGCAACGAAGCGTACTCCGTTGTCATAATCGCCCCAGCACTGTCTTCGTCATACGACAGCAACTTGCGAATGTCATTGCGCTCAGCTCGAGCAATCAGGCGGATCACATCCTCGCGGCGATGCTCCGGCATGCGGAACAGGAGATCCACACGATCGTCAGCAGACATCCATTCGAAGAGCTCAGAAAGTTTCGCCGGATCAACCTGCTCAACCAGGGTCATTTGTCGCCGCAGCGACATGTACTCAAAGATTTCAACACGCAGCGGCAGTTCGGCTTTGTCCAGAATCGGCCAGATCTGGTCATCTTCCAGTTCATCAAGGATCTCGGCAACTGCGGCAGGATGAACTACTGAACAGAACGCCGCCAGACCGGCAATATCTCCCTCTTGCAGCATCAACTGCACGTCGGGGAGTATTAGCGATTGATAGGCATCCTGCATCGGAAAAACCTCTCGAACCGAGACTGTCGATCAGCTAAAAAAAATCCCTGCCGGAACGAGTCCCGGCAGGGATTTGATCGCCAATCTGAAATTGCCCCTTGGCCATTCGCTGGCCAAACAACTCAGCGTTTAGAGAACTGGTAGGCTCGACGAGCTTTGCGAAGACCGTATTTCTTACGTTCAACCATGCGGTCATCGCGAGTCAGCAAGCCAGCGTCCGCCAAAGCATGGTGCCATGCAGGATTCATGCCTTCCAGAGCACGAGCGATTCCCAGGATGATCGCACCAGTCTGGCCTGTTGTGCCACCGCCCTGAACACGAATTGAGATATCAACTTTGCCAACCTTGTCAGCAACTTTCAGCGGAAACATCACGCTGTCTCGATCACGTTCGACGCACAGATATTGTTCGAGCGGGCGACCGTTAACAACGAAAGCGCCGCTGCCTTCTTTAATACGCACACGAGCCACAGATGTCTTACGACGTCCGGTGCCCATAGCAACGCCAAAACGGTCGATTTTGCCGCGAATAATTGGCTGAAACGCTGGGTCTGCCGCAACAGCGGCGTCACCACCAGCACCAATCGTCAGTTCTGGCAACTGCGAGGATGGAACTTCGGGCTGCGATGCAGGCATATCAACATCAACATCCTCTGAAACAACGGGTTCCGTACTCATAGGGCGTATTCACAACGAAAAGTGAGGAAACAATAAACAGATTGCGGCAAGCCCAAACACGGCCTGACAGAGAATTCGCTACAACACAACATCTATCGTGTGGCATTTCAACAGCAAGAAATCAGCCCTTAACCTTGCGGTCCGGCACCATATGAGCCGGAAAAGGCTTCGGAGTCTGAGCAACATGAGGATGCTCAGTACCAACAAAAATCCTTAATTTACCCAGCATTTGGCGACCAAGCTTGTTCTTTGGCAACATGCGGCGAACAGCTTCGCGAAGAAGTTGATCCGGTCGCGTTTCCCATGTTTCCACCGCACTGCGAGTTCGCAAACCACCGGGAAAGCCGGTATAGCGATCGTATTTCTTTTTGGCCATTTTGGTCGTCATGTACGGCACTTTGTTGTGCTGCACGGAATTGCCCGAAAATCGGATTCGATCGCAATTCAATACGATAACGCAACCGCCCGTATCAACGTGAGCGGTGTAGGTCGGCTTGTGCTTACCCATCAGTACCATTGCGATTTTTGCGGCCAAACGACCAACAATATGAGCGTCCGCATCAATGATAAACCACTCGTGGTTATCACTCTCTTCTTTTTTTGCCATCCATGTTTTGCCAATTGCCAGCATGGAACCATCATCCTTCGGACTGTTTTTAGAGACAGTCTGATCAAGAGTTCGAAATCAAAAACCAATAAAAACTGCGCAAAACACAGCATTTTTCCGCCAAACAAGGCATGACCAGACACTGATCACCGGCCCGTGGCCAAACGAAGTCGGGCAATCTAACGACTTTCTCTCATACAATCAATGCTTGACCCGGCATTTCGCTCTGCTGATTCTCACTGTTTACATTGTTCCATCGGCAAACTGCCCGGCGCTGGCTTACAGCGACTTAGGATCGCTCGTTAAATTACTGTCGTAGTGGACTTCGCCAGAAATCCTACAATCGCTGGGGATTCTGTCGAATCCCGCTACAAATTGCCCGTTGCCGGAACATCGTTCGCTGAAACCGTTTCTTACCATTCTCAAATCAATAACCATCATGCAACCCACAGATCTCCCAATGTCTCATGTCTACGAACTCGGCAAAGTCACAGTCTTCTACATACCATCCCACAAGCTGGACGATCCTCGTTATTTTCACGGAACGCAAACAGCGCGAATGGTGACGCATGAATTTCTGATGCACCGGTATCGAGCTTACACTCAGTCCCCGACGCCCGTCAAAGGGTACTGGGTCGATCCCAACGGCCAATTGGTGCATGATGTCATGGAACGATTCGAGGTCTCATTCGGCAGTGAAGCAGAATTTGAACGGCTGATTGAGTTTCTGATCGACATGTGCGATCGACTTACCGAAGACGCAATCTACGTGACGCGCGGCGAACGCAGCTTTCTCATCCAGCGCAAGGCAACGGATCTTCTGTGAGGCCAGATCTGTCGGCCGGTACGTAAAAAAACGCGGCAACCTCATTTCGAGTTTGCCGCGTTGATTCGATCCGGATTGTAAGACGCACGGTCGGGTGGGAATCGCAATTTTGTCTTGAATCCCTGCCCGCAGTATCAAACGGCCTTTTAGAGAACTTGTAGGAAACTCTGGCATCCTGCGTATTGCTGCGGGTCGATGGGGCCGGCACCAAAAACGGTTAACGAAACATACCACGAAGCCATGCGTTCTTACGTCGTTCAATTTCCATCAGACGACCAAAGACACCGCTGGATCGGCCGCTACGGGCAAGAACAAGATCGTTTCCAACAGGCTTTACTGACTGGCGAACTTCCAGGGACTGCAGCGACTCGGTCACATTGAGAGGGGAAACTGGTGCTGGGGCGGATTCAGATCCCATCGCAACTGAAGACAACCCAATCATCGCCACAGTTGAGAGTGCAACTACAAAACGCATAACAACAACCTTTCGCGAGAGAAGCGAAGTCGCGTCAACGCGATGCGACCTCAGATGCATGAACCCTACACGATGGTCGACAATGCTGCGGCGAGATTGTCTGACGCAAAACAATTTTCAATCGACAACGACTGATTTCCTTCCGGATCTGTCAAGGATTCCGAGGCGTGCCGCACAACCGTCTGATAGTCCCAAATGCCCAAAGTCAACGCAGTCGCGCGAATGGTTTCAGCTTCGCATGTTATGTCGTTAATCCATACCGGCTAGCTGAATTCCCCGCGAATGAGCCCACCACCCGACGACTGCCCCCATGCAAAGGTTCACGACCTGGAGACCTTTTTGATTTGAAGATGACGGACCGGCTTGATCCAGGCAGGTCAACAAGTCCGCTGGTCCCGGAATTCGCGTCAATGAAACATTGGAGCGCCCCGCCCGGACTCCAGAACCACACGACTGAGAAATTCACAGCGCAAATCATGGGCCGAATCACCCCTTTGTTCATGGAAACCGCTTGGCCACAACACTAGACTGCGTGGCTTATCAGGGTGAGGATTGGGTTACGGTCAAATGCAATCGACGCCAATTCCACATTCTGCAGAACGTAGTTAAGCGCATTCCCATCCATCGAGCGAAACTGATATTGAGGAGAGTTTCTGAATGAGTTCAGGTGACAATCAAACCAATGCTGCAAAAGCCCAGCGCCTATTGTGGGCAGGGTTTATGGCCATCATGGCCGCTGGTGTCGGGTTTTCAATTCGTGCCGGAATCCTTGGCCAGTGGGCTGAGCAATACGGTTTCACAATGACGGAGCTCGGCAAGATCACTGGAGGTGGATTAACCGGCTTCGGCATCATCATCCTGGTCGGCTCATTAATCGCGGACACCATCGGATATGGAAAGCTGATGACACTGGCGTTTCTAACGCACGTCGTCTCAGCAGTTCTTACACTCGCAGCAGGTGCAGCCTTTGCCAGCGGCGGAAAAGAAGCGGCGTTCCAGTGTCTCTTCTGGGGCATGTTCTTATTCGCCATCGGCAACGGAATCTGTGAAGCCGTTGTGAATCCGCTGGTTGCATCACTGTTCCCAAAACAAAAAACACATTACCTCAACATTTTGCACGCTGGCTGGCCGGGTGGACTGATCGTTGGCGGCCTTGCGTCGTACTTCATGAATCCTGATGGAGAAAAGGCAGTTGCATGGCAGATTCAGATTTCGCTGTTCATGATTCCGGTTGTGCTTTACGGCCTGATGGTCCTTGGTCAAAAATTTCCGAAGTCGGAAGCCAGCGCAGCAGGGGTCAGCTATTTTTCTATGTTCGCGCAGATCTTTGCTCCTCTGATGGTGGTTCTGCTCGTCATCCAGGCCATGGTTGGATACGTTGAACTTGGAACTGACTCATGGATTGGTGAAATCACTGGGGCCATTATGGCTTCCAAGCAGAAAGGACTTCTGCTGTTCGTCTACACTTCCGGATTGATGTTCATCCTGCGGTTCTTTGCCGGGCCGATCGTTCACCGAATCTCTCCGCTTGGGCTGCTGTTTGTCAGCGGCATTCTTGGTTGCCTCGGATTGCAGCTTCTGGGTTCAGCAACTTCTGTAATGCTCTGCGTCATCGCCGCGACAGTTTACGCCTGTGGAAAAACCTTTCTGTGGCCTACGATGCTGGGAGTTGTCTCAGAACAATTTCCAAAAGGGGGAGCGATTACCATCGGTGCACTGGGAGGCGTCGGCATGTTATCTGCCGGATTGCTGGGAACACCGGGTATCGGTTTCGAGCAGGACTTCAACGCATCAGCGAACCTGAAAGAGAACGCTCCGGAAGTGTATGAGCGATATAAAGCAGGAGACAAAAACAGCTTCCTCGGGTACTCCGTTGTTGGACTTGATGGATCAAAAACGGCAGTCCTTAAAGATGATGGAAAAGAACTTGCTCGAGCTGTCGAAATTCTGAAAGCTGATGGCAGGGAAGTCAAAGCAACAGCCGAATTGAACGCATGGTGGGGAGAAGCCCAGAAAACAGCGGCTGCGGATAAGACTCCCGTCGAGGCAGCGGGATTGTATGGTGGACGACGGGCATTGAAACTGACGTCATTTGTCCCCGCCACCATGGCCGTCTGCTACCTGCTTCTGATTCTGTACTTCAAAGCCAAAGGTGGTTACAAAGCGGTGCATGTTTCCGAAGAGGAACCTCTGGCGACGCCTCGGTAGCCCGTGTTGACTGCATCAGTGTCGTGTCGAAATCAATGGCCGGTCAACAATTGACCGGCCTTGTTTCGTCAACGGTAAAAAACGCGGGAAGGCGTTGATTTTGTGTTTATAGTAGCCATCACTCTCCGAGTGATGAATGCCAATGGCTGTGCCGTGCGGCCTGCCTCACTCGGAGAGTGAGGTCTACTATGAGCAATTCCGTTTTCACCCCAAACCTCATTGCGAGGAACCTCAACGTGGCTTTCAACGTTATACGACGACTGATGTGTGCGATCATTTACTTTGCTGTCGCACAATCTATAGCTCACGCGAATGACGGTATTTTTCATATCACAGCGCCTGTGCCGTCAGAATACGCCATCGGAGTCGCCAGTATCACTGAGTCCGACTCTGAAAAAATTCTACGGCATCTTGTGGAAGGCGAGATGGCAGGACGTGGCACCGGTCAGGAAGGTTTCCTCAAAGCCGCGAAATGGTTCTCGACGCAACTGGAAGCCAATGGGTTTCAGCCGGCAGCCGAAAATGGCTCGTGGTTTCAAAACGTTCCATTTGTCAAACTGCTGGTTCATGCCGACGCATCTCAATTTCGAATCAATGATACTGAATGCGTGAATGGAAAATCTCTCGGCATCAGTTCGTATGCAGGAATCTTTGAAGGTTCACCGCCGGTCACTCTCGCGAGACTGACCAGTACTCCTCCTGAAATCTCCGACGGCGAATATGCCGGACGACTCCTCATCATTCAAGCAACACGTCGCTTCAACGCGGAAGATCCTTTTGTTCTCAAGGCGAAACCTGCCTGCCTGTTGATCGTGGCGGACGACGGACGAGTTCGAAACGAAGCCGTGAACCAATCGGCCCAGACACCCAGTGCCATACCTGTCGCCATGATCACTCGCGATGCTGCAAATGCACTGGCAGCAAAATGCGGCGCAGCGGCGGAGTTCTTTGAAAAAGACGAACCCACAAATAATCTAATTCTCGACTCGTCGCAAATCGTGGATTGCAAGTTATCAATTGAACGCGAATCGATCGATGTGCCCAATGTCGTCGGCTGGTATCCTGGCAGCGATGAAGCCCTTCGAAACGAACACATCTGCATCGGCGCACATCTGGATCACCTTGGTGTCCAGCGGGGCGAACTTTATCCAGGTGCCGACGATAACGGTTCTGGCTCCACTGCCTTGTTGCAAATCGCGAAGGCCATTCATACGAACCCTGTCAAACCAAAACGCAGCGTCTTGTTGATTGCCTTTTGTGCTGAAGAACGAGGACTTCTTGGATCAAAGTATTATACGTCAAATCCACTGCGGCCATTGAAGGACATGATCTGCATGCTGAACATTGACATGATCGGACGGAACGAAGAAACCTCGACTGAGCCAGCATCCGACAACCTGAACACAATCCATCTTGTCGGCAGCAAAGACCACTCAATGCAGTTCCATCAGATGACAGAAAAGGCCAATGAATCCGTCGGGTTCGTATTTGAATACGACGAAGAAGAAAGAGTCGATGGCCGCAGTGACCACGCTTCGTTTTCTGAGAAGGGAATCCCTGTGACGTTCCTTTTCGGCGGCTTCAGCCCACACTACCACAAGCCGACCGATACGATGGAGGGGATCAACTTCAGCAAAATAGCCAATGCCGCCCGGCTGGACTATTTACTACTGATGATGGCAGCGGACCATGGTCGGTTTCAGTTGGATGCAAAACTTTAGTTGAAAGGTTGTTATGAGTCGTTCATTGGGAAATGTAATTGCAGACTCTCTTGAGCTTTGCCTTGGATATTCGGAACGTCTGCTAAAAGACGTGACACCAGAACAGTTCGCACGCTTCGCCGTAGTCAATGGCCAGACGATTGAATCCAATCATCCAGCATTTGTTTACGGTCATTTGTGTCTTTATGGTCCACGAATTCTCAGCCAGCTTGGCCAGCCTGGCTCGACCGCTCCTCCAGACTTTGAAGCCGTTTTCTCCAAGGATGCCAAGTGTGCGGACGATCCAACGGGAACTGTCTATCCTGCAATGACTGCGGTGACTCAGGCATTTTTCGACGGCTACAAAGCCGCCTTGCCCGTCCTGCGTTCACTGCCAGATGAAGCATTTCAAGCCGCCAACCCGCTTGGAGGCCGTATGACGGATCTGTTTCCAACACTGGGCTCACTGCAGGCATTTTATTGCAGCGGTCATATGATGATGCACCTTGGTCAGATCAGCGCGTGGCGACGCATGATGGGACTTGGAGCAGCGTAGATTCTAATAACCCGGCGAGCGGTGCGACGTCAGTCGCCTGATCCCACACCGCCGCGCCGCGCAATCACGAACATGCCATGCGGAAATCGGAGGACTCACGTCCTGTCGCTCGCCTGTATTCAACTCAAAATATCATGGATCACCTGACCGTGGTCAATCTCCAGCCGTTTGCGACCGGGGACTTCGAGCAAGCGGTTATCGAGTCCCAGCAGGTGCAGAACGGTGGCATGCATGTCAGTGACATAGTGACCTTCGCCAAGAGCATGATAGCCTAGTTCATCAGTCGCTCCATGAACGTAGCCTTTCTTCAAACCGGCTCCTGCCATCCAGATCGTAAATCCGTTGGGATGATGATCGCGACCGTCGGTCCCGCCAGCACGCCGTTCCAAACCAGGCGTGCGACCAAATTCCGTGCAGAAAACGACCAGAGTTTCGTCGAGCAATCCGCGTTGTTTCAGATCCTGCATAAGTCCCGCGACTGGCAGATCGACACTAGCGCAAAGTTTCGTGTGATTCTCTTTCAGCTTCTGATGCGAATCCCAGACGCCATAAGAAGACGGAAAGACCTGCACAAATCGAACGCCGCGTTCGACAAGTCGCCGTGCTGCGAGCAATCGCTGTCCGGCCAGCTTTGTCGCGTCATTATCGATGCCGTATCGCTTCGTTGTATCTTCTGTTTCTGTTGAGAAGTCGATGGCCTCGGGCACTGAGGCCTGCATCCGAAACGCCAGTTCGTACGCGCGAATACGAGCCAGCAATTCTTGATCTTCCGGATACTCAACCGCTGAAAGTGCGTTCAGTTTCCCGATCAGGTCGTATTCCTGCCGCTGTTCTTCGAGGCTCTGCCTCGCATTCCGCTGACCAAACGGTAGTGGATTTTTCGGATCGAGAGCCAACGGCACACCTGAGTGCTGTGGCCCAAGATACAGGGAGTCAATCGAAAGTCGCGTGTCCGATCGCGTCGGCCCGCCAAGTACCGCGAACTTCGGCAGGTTTTCGTTCAGTGTCCCCAATCCATAATCCGCCCAGGCACCTATGCTGGGTTGTTGTTCGTCCAGTCGATGTCGTCCCGTGTGGATTTGATTCTCGGCCGCGTGATCGTTGTCCGTCGTCCACATATTGCGAACAAAGCACAGATCATCGATCTGTTTAGCGAGATGCGGCCACCAATCGGTCATCTCGATTCCGCTATTGCCATGCTTCCGCCAGCCCACCTGCATCGGGTAGATCGTCGGATAAACGTCGCGGACGTTGATCTCATCCGCCGCCACCGAACGGAACCGCTTCTTGTGCAATGGCGAATCAACCGGGTTGTCAAACGGCGTCTTGTCAAATGTCATACCAGCATAACGATTGAGCGCTGGTTTCGGGTCGAACGTCTCAACATGACTGTAGCCGCCCGAAAGAAAAATCCAGATGACGGACTTAGCGCGTCCGGGAAAATTCGTTGTTGCGGCAGGCGGTGTATCTGAGGCTCTGGCGATTTTTTCTTCAGCCAGCATCGCGCCGAGTGCCAGCCCGGTAAATCCCATGCCCATGTCGGCCAAGAAACCCCGACGCGGATGTCGGCAGTCACACGTTGGCGTTTTCGAATATGGCTTTGTCATGTTTCTACCGGATCGTGATAAAGTCATTGTGATTCAGGATCGCGCGCACCACGCTTTCCAGCACTCGAACATTTGCGTCGGCCGTCTCCGTCTGCGCCAGCAATGCTCGATGGCTTTCGATTGCCTCGCAACACAATTGTAATTCGGCCGCAGACGGCGGTCGCGACAGAATTCTTTCGAATGCTGCCGTGATGAAGGGCTTTGGAGTGTTTTCCGTAGCAACGCAGGCTTCGTTCACCAATGCGACTGTAGTCGCCGCACATTGTTCATAAACAAAATCACTATTTGTCAGCGCCAGTGCCTGCTGCGGGACAATGCTGCGTGTTCGGCGGTAACACTCCATCGCGTCGGGAGCATCGAACAAATCACCCAGAGCACTCTTGCCACCTTCTTCCGGGTACACACTGTAATACAGGCTGCGCCGAAATGTTGTAAGCGCCTCGCTGTTCTCAATGGGCTGGCCCCCCATTGTCAGATCCAGCTTACCCGCTGTGTACAACACGCTGTCGCGCACAACCTCAGCCTCCATCCGACCGATGTTCATTCGCCACAGCAACTTGTTCTCACGATCCAATTCAATCGCGTTCGTACCGCCTGACGCATTCGTACCCATTGACGACACCCGACGATACGCGGCGCTTGTCAAAATCAGACGATGCAAATGCTTCATACTCCAATCGTGCTCCATAAATTCAACCGCCAGCCAGTCCAGCAGTTCCGGATGACTCGGAATCGCGCCGCTGCGACCAAAATCTGTGACTGTGGCAACCAGCGGTGAATGAAAATGTCTGGCCCAGATATGATTCACAGCAACTCGCGCCGTGAGCGGATTTTCGCGGGCCGTAATCCACTCAGCCAGCGCTGTCCGACGCCCAGTGCTGGTCTTCGGAAACGTCGGACTGAACGGCGAATACTCGTCCGTCGCAGTCTTCGCCGCTGCCCGCGCCTTGTCGAGTGCCGGACGCGACGCAGCCAGCAGCGTGTTTGCGGCTTCGATCTTTTTAGGCCGTTCCGCGTTATCCATTGGCACCGCGTCCGCAACCGCCAGCGCGAGTTCATGGGCCAGCACATCTGCTTCCGCTTTGAGAACAACTGCATCACGCTCGAAGCGACTGGCAGCACGTGCCAGCTCCGCCGAGTCTGTGTCTGGAGTCTCGCCGTACTTGGATCGATCAGCGGCGATGCGAGTTTCGAGGCTCACCAGTTCCGCATGTGCTGCGGCGAGTTTCGCAGTCGCTGCACGCACGGGCAAATTCACAGCGTCCACAGCGCGCTGTGCAGTCTGAACGTGCATGGCAAGGCTCCGCAGCGATTCGTTGCCTGCCGTCGAAGACACAACCGATGTCGCAGGCGCTGCGCTGAAGGAAGAAATTGACCAGCCTTCAATCCCATCGATATCGCGACCTTCCGTGTACGTTGGCGCTTCGAAATTGAATGTCGCCAACTTAACGGCCGCGTTTTCAATTGCCGCTGTAGTCTGGAGCGCTTCAGTCTGAAGCGGTGCGGTGAGTGTGACATCATCAACGACAGCAACACTCCCGGTGCGACATTGGAATGAGATGGCTTTCGTTGGATCACCGACAGGATTCCAGCCATTCAACGCGACGGGAACCCGATCGACCAGAAGCACGTTGTCAGCAATAGATCGCACCGTCAACAGGCATTGATCTGTTTTGGTTTCGAGTATCAGCGACACATGAAACTGTTTCTGACCGGCGGCCAAGTCGTATCGGCCCGTTTCAAATTCGGTGAACGTGCCCGGTTGATAAGAAAGAATACGTCCAGAACTAAATCCGATATAGCTGGCAGTCAATCCCTTCGCGACATCTTTCGCCAGTTGAAAATTGAAATGCTCATCGTTCAGAATCAGCAGATCAAAGCTGATCGCCGTGCCATGTTCCAGAGTCGTTAACTGCTGCATTCCATTCAGCACCGTGCGGCTCCCTGTGGTGGCATCCAGGACCAACGATTGCCGCCCGGCAATGGCCCCAGGCTGTTCAGATTGTGCTGCGTCTTCAGCCGCCACCGTAAATGCGGCTTCCGCCTGAGCAAGTTGTTCGAGCATGACCGACGGCACTTCATTTTTTGTCTGGCTGACAGCGACCAGTTCTTTTTCCGCCTGAACAATCGCGATGCCAGCCTCCGCCAGCAGCGCTTCGTGCAGCGCAGGTCGCAGACCCGGATACCATGCCCGCGTCGGCAGTTCGACCTGCGTGATTTTCGGAGCGGATGCCGTCAGAAACTCGGGCACACCCGGCAGAATTGAACCGCGTGCTTCCATACGACGACGCTCATCACCTCCGGTGTAGTACCAAGTCGGAGCATCAGGTTTCCTGTCGTAAATCCGCACCGCTCCCAGCTTTTGAATCTTGCGGAGAACGCCGTAGTCGTATTCCTGAAATGGTCCCGGATCGCCTTCGCCTGGAACACGATCCTGCCGAATATCAATGGGTTCAAAAAACGCCCGCAGCCGAAAGTAGTCGTCCTGCAGGATCGGATCGTACTTGTGATCGTGACAATGCGCACAATTGAAAGTCAGACCAAGAAATGCTTTGCCCGTGTGTTCAACGGTGCTTCGCATCCAGTCATTCGGATTGAGCGCATACCAGTTGCGAATCAAATAACCCGTTGCGACTGCTGCAGAATCGTCTTCGGGGCAGATTTCGTCAGCCGCCAGCATCTCTCGCAACATGCGGTCATAGCCGTGATCTTCATTCAGCGAACGCACGATCCAGTCCCGCCATCGCCAGACCTGCGGCGCACTATTCCACACATCGGGCACATATCGCCGTCCGTACCAGTCACTGTAGCGCCAGATATCCATCCAATGTCGAGCCCATCGCTCACCATAACGCGGATCGTTCAGCAACCTGTCAACCACTGCTTCGTAAGCGAGCTGCGAGTCGTCATTCAGAAAGTCATGCAATTCCTCACGTGTCGGCGGCAAACCGATCAGATCCAAATACAGACGTCGCAGCAACACATGTTTCGGAGCTTCAGATTGAGCCGTCAGTCCTTGCTCGTGAAGCTTTGCGGCGATAAAAGCATCGATCGGATTGCTTGAAGATTCCGATTCACCAATCAGCGGCAGATCGGAACGCATTGGTGGCTGAAAGGCCCAATGCTGATCCGGATCCAGCTCGGGCAGCTCGTCTTCGGGAGAAATCGCGCCTTCACGAATCCAGTTTTGCAACATCTCAATTTGAGCATCTGTGAGCGGTTCACCTTCCGGCGGCATACGTTGGGATTCGTCATGTGACGAAATCCGTTGAATCAGTGAACTTCCCTCTGCAGCCTCCGCATCGACGATCGCACCTCCGTCGCCTCCCTGCCGGATGGACTTCCCGGTATCCACTCGCAGCCCTGATTCCTGCTTCAGCGTTCCGTGACAGGCGTAACATCGTTCCTTCAATATCGGCTTGACATCGCGGAGATAGTCAACGGGTGCCTGAGCCATCACTTGGGTAACGAGGCTCAGCGTGATTGCAAGCGTCAGAATAGATTTGAGCAGTCTGCACATCATCCAGGCATTTTCGCAATTGTGCCCCTCGGTTTACCAGTCCGAATCATGGCATCGCCACGTATTCGCGAACTTTTCCAAAACTCATTTCATACGCGACGGCTCTCATAGGTCGCCCGACAAGCCGACGTTCCAAAGGATTGATGCACAATCCTTTCACCATTCGTCAATTAGACCGCCTTGAATGTTGAACTCGCAAGGCAGAACGACCATAAAGCACTGCGCTGCAACAAACAATGTGTTAATCTCGTGAGCGGCAAGGCGCTGTGTGGGAGGGCGAGGCTCCTGCCGAGCCGCATGGTCACGAGCCGCATGGTCACGAGCCGCATGGTCAAGCAATGTTCAATGTTTCTCGCGGCTCAGCAGGAGCTTCGCCCTCCCGGATGACGAATGTGAGTCACCAATCGAGTATCATTGGACGCTCTCAACTCATTCACGAATTCAATTACCCGCAACTACGGAACAGGCAGGAGAACGAAATTTGAGTCATGACTGGAATTCTCGGGAAGTGATTACGGTTCAAGGTATCATCCGGCCCGAAGACATGGGCGTGACGTATCCGCACGAACACCTGTTTCTCGACGCGATGGACCACTACAGCAGTTATGGATATCAACTGGTCATTGATGATGAAGACGTCATGACCCGGGAGATTGAGGAATTCACGTCTCGCGGCGGTCGGACGATTTGCGATGTCACGCTCGATGAAATTGGTCGGGATCCCGAACGGCTGGTTCGGTTTTCGAAACGAACGGGAATCAATGTCGTCATGGGCTGCGGCTGGTATCGAGACTTCGGGTATCCTCCAATTGTCGCGGAAAGAACCAGTCGCGAATTGGCAGACATTCTGGTGCGGGAAATCGAAACAGGTGTCGGGGATACCGGTATCCGAGCCGGATTCATCGGGGAAATTGGGACAGGCCGACACTCCATCAAGCCGGCCGAAGAACGAGTTTTCCGCGCCGCAGCCCTCGCTCAAATTCGCACGGGTGTAGCAATCTCGACGCACACAACCCGCTGGGGAACGCTGGCGATGGAACAAATCGCGATACTGGCGGAGTTTGGCGCAGACTTAAGTCGCGTGATCATCGGGCATCTCGGTGATCGCGTGGGTGTGCATCATCTGCTGCCGATCGCTGAAAAGGGCGTTTATCTGGAAGTCGACAACATTGGATATCTCGATTATCAGCCCGAGTACGTCCGCGCGGACAATGTGGCGGCCCTGGTCAAAGCGGGGTTCGCAAACCGCGTTCTGCTATCGGAAGACATCTGCATGCTGAACCATCTGAAATACACGGGCGGAAAAGGTTATGGATACATTTTCGAAGTCTTCCTGCCGTTGTTGCGTGAACGTGGCGTCACGGACGAGCAAATTCACCAGATGATGACCATCAATCCGGCGAATGCCTTTTCGCGGAGTTGCCAAGATGCCGCCTGAGATATTCGAAAAACTCGGCGTCCGACCGATCATCAACGGCGTCGGTTATTCGACTCGCGTGAGCGGCAGTTGCCCGCATCCCGACGTGATTGCGGCAATAAGTGCTGCGAGCGCACAATACTTTGAGGTCGATGACTTGCTGACGGCTGCAAGTGGACTTATCGCGCAGTGTACTGAAACAGAAGCGGGCCTGGTGACGTGCGGAGCTGGTGCGGCACTCACACTGGCAGCAGCCGCATGCCTCGCAGGTAACAATCCGGAAATCATGGACCAGCTTCCCGATGTTTCTGGATGTTCGCGCGACGAGATCATTTATCCTGCTCCCGGTCCGTTCGACTATGATCATGCCATTCGACTCTCCGGCGCGAAGTTGGTACTGATCGACTATCGAACAACCGACGCGCTGCGGCAGATCGAAGTGGCAATCACTCCGAAAACGGCTGCCATTGGTTTCGTATGGCTGCGAGTCGATGAACGGCCGGACCTCACGGCATTGGCCGAACTGGCTCACCGACATGGACTCCCTCTGATTGTTGATGCCGCATGTGCTCTGCCGCCAATGGAGAATCTTACCAACTTCAGCCGGTGCGGAGCGGATCTGGTGGCGTACAGCGGCGGCAAACATCTCGGCGGTCCGCAGGCGTCCGGAATCTTGTGTGGTCGAGCGAATCTGATTCGCAGCGCCTGGGTACAAATGGTCGATATGGATGTCCGCGCCGGGACGTGGTCGCTGCAGCACTGGATTGCAGAGGGCTGGCTGTCGCGACCACCACGACACGGTATCGGTCGATCGATGAAGGTCAGCAAAGAGTCGATCGTCGGAGTGATGGCAGCTTTGTCCCGCTACGCCGAACGTGATCCTGTCGCCGAATACGCTGACTGGCAGGCAGTGATTGGCAGAATCTACGATGCGCTTGGCAACATTCCGGAACTCGGCATTACGAGGCTGTCGCATGGACTGAATGGTCAGCCCTATCCTAATCTCCAGATCGAATCCGGATCCAGGCCGCACGGCATGAGTGTCCGAAATCTCCTGCTCGCGCTCAGAAGTCGCGGGCGTAAAATCATTCTGGCTGAGGACGAACGTTCTGCTGACCGCGCGTTTCTCTATTCCCCATGTCTGCAACCCGGTGATGCGGAGGAAATTATTTCCGCGTTTCAGCAAGCCGTATCTTTTCACCGTAATGGGCTTATCCAATGAAACCGACAAACTCGCTGATTAGAAACGGCGAAGTCTACGACGGCACAGGAAGTCCCCCACAGAAAGTGGACCTGCGCATTGCGAACGGAGAAATTCAGGAGATTGGCGCGAACCTGATTGCACGTGATGAAGACGTGATCGAAGCCGATGGTCTGATTGTGGCTCCGGGACTGATCGATCTGCATGTGCATGTCTTCAGCGGCATCGGGCTTTATTCGATCGATCCCGTGGAGGCTGGCCTGCGAACCGGCGTGACGACAATGCTCGACACAGGAACGGCCGGGGCATTGACGTATGCCAACATGGCTCGATTTGTTATTCCGGCTGCAGAAGAAGACGTTTTCGCTTTGCTGAACATTTCTATGATCGGCGCCATACAGGGTCATCCGGATTTTCCACCATTCATGGGCGATCTGAACGATGGGCGACATGCTCACGTCCCGTCTGCGGTAGAATGCGTAAAGCGACATCCCGAACGACTCATCGGGATGAAAGTCCGACTGACTTCGGGGCTCGCCAACTTCGATGAGAAAAATGAATGGGCCGGTTTTCATGGAGTCTTCGAGGCCGCAGAACTCACAAATCGCCCCTGCATGATTCACCACGCCGCTTCGCGAATTCCCACCGCGACGGTGCTGCAGACATTGCGCTCTGGTGATATCTATACGCATCTCTTCCATCCTCATCCGGATCACTGTTTCGACGACCACGGTGCTCCGCTCGATGCCATGCTCGAAGCTCGTGCGCGCGGCGTGCTGTTTGACGTGGGGCACGGCGTCGGAGCGTTTGTGTGGCGAGTTGCAGAACCCGCCTGCCAGAAATTCGGTTTCTGGCCCGACACGATCAGTACAGATCTACACCAGTTCAATCTGCGAAGTCCGGTTGTCGATCTTCCCACGACTATGAACAAATTTCTGTACCTTGGCATGCCGCTTGCACAAGTCATTCGCGCGACGACATCCGCTCCGGCGGCAGCCATGGGATTGCAGGATCGACTGGGCACGCTGCGGACGGGATGCCAGGCTGACGTTGTTCTGCTGAAACGCGAACGCGGAGAGTTCCCGCTGATGGACGCCGAGCAGCAAATTCGAATCTCACTCGAACGCCTTGTCCCGATCTCTGTGTGCAAACGAGGTCAATGGTCTGCGTGTGGACATCCTCTATGACGCGACCCACCTACGTCCGTTTCGCCATTGCCGGTCTACTGACCTTAATGGCCTGTCTCCTGTATCTTGACCGGTACGCGGTCGGTATCGCATCCGAATCGATGCGGGTCGATCTGAAGATGACACAGACACAGATGAGCTGGTTCCTGAGTGCGTTCTTCTGGTCCTATGCGCTGTGCCAGGTTCCTGCCGGTTGGCTGAGTGATCGGTACGGACCCCGTATCATGCTCACCGCTTATATTCTTGGTTGGTCGTTGTTTACTGGCCTGCTCGGAATTACAACTCAGGTCAGCATTGTGTTGTTGCTGAGACTGCTGTGTGGAGCAGCGCAGGCCGGTGCCTATCCAGTATGCTCCGGGATGATTCGCAAATGGTTTCCATTGTCAGGCCGCGGCACTGCGAGTTCCATCGTTGCGATGGGCGGGCGATCCGGAGCTGTCCTGGCACCAATCCTGACTGCGGCCCTGATGACCGCATTCGTTGGCGGGTGGCGACCAGTTCTGATTGTGTATGGTTTGGCAGGTATCGTTGTCGCATTTGTGTTTGCCTGGATCTGTCGCGATACGCCCCGAGATCATCCACTTTGCAATGAGTCCGAGCGTGCTCTGATTACAGCCGAGACACCGATCCGCGATCCACAGGTCGCCACAATTGCAAAACACAGGACCGACACTGCGAACGATCGGTTTCCCTTGATTCCAGTGCTGACCAGTATCAGTTTGTGGGGAAACTCGTTGACTCAGTTTCTCACGAACATCGGTTGGCTGTTCGTTGTGACTTGGCTCCCCCGATATCTGGGGGATGTCCATCAAGTCCCGTTGCAGGAACAGGCTGCCATGACCGCCGTTCCCACAATTGTGGGCATCGCGGGGATGCTCGGTGGTGGCTGGTGGACCGACGTCGCCGCTCGCCGCTTTGGTCTGAAATGGGGCCGATGCCTGCCGATTACGATTACACGATTCACAGCCGCAGCAGGTTACGGTCTGTGCCTGGCTCTGGGACTGTTGTACGTTCCGGATCCAGCTTCGCGATGGTTGCCCTGGATGATCATCTTAGGTTTGAGCGTCGCCACGTTCAGTTGCGATCTGGGTGTTCCCGCGATGTGGGCCTATTCTCAGGATGTCGGCGGCAGGTATACGGCTTCGATTATGGGATGGTCCAACATGCACGGTAACTTTGGTGCTGCCATGGCCCCGATTCTCTACAATACGATCCTTGGTGAGACACCGACGTTGGCTCAATGGAACACTCTGTTCGCGTTCTGCGCGGGAGTCTTCATCCTGTCTGGTTTTACGGCTTTGGTAATCGATAGCACAAAACCGATTGCAAACCAACATCCGTCTTGAGTGTGAATGAATTGCAACACAACTGACTTTGGCCCCCTGCGGACGTAGAGCGACGGATTGTTCTGCTTGTGTTGCGATGGCAGTCAAAGAAGGATAGGTTTGCCGTAAATTGGCAAAACTGGAGGCCGGAATCGTTTCCGGCGTGGGTCAAACGAGCAAGTTCCTGGTGACGCCTGACGGGAACGAAGGGGCCTTGAAAGATGTTCGATGTTATCGGCCCTCGTCAGTCGGCGAACTGCTGCGGAAGTCGGCGAGATTTCCTGAAGGTTGGTGCCTTGGGCACGACCGGCTTGGCTTTGCCGAATCTACTGCGCGCCCGTGCCGCGCAGGGATCGCCCGCCGGACGGACGCTCGATAAGACCGTGATCTGGCTCTTTCTCTCGGGCGGGCCGACGCTTTACGAGACGTTTGATCCCAAGCCGAATAACCCCTTGCCATACCGCAGCACCGTGGGAGCTTTGCAAACCAATGTTCCCGGCACTCACATCGGCGGGTTGTTTCCCCGGCTGGCGAAATTGGCGGACAAGTACTCGATCATTCGCTCCTTCTCGCACACGGCTGCAGATCATTCTGCGGCGACGCACTGGCTTTCGACGGGCCACGAAGATCCGCTCGCCGGCAACGGCGCAGCGCCGATCAGTCCCAGCATTGGCTCCATCTTGTCGAAGCATCGCGGCCCCAACCACCCCGCGACCGGTATGCCGACTTATATTGAGCTCGATCACCTGTACTCCGACGGCCCTGCCTGGCTGGGCGCCGCGCATTCGCCGTTCCACGTGCGCGGAAATGCCCAGGCGAACATGACGCCGCAAATCGCCCTGGAGCGACTGCAGGATCGTCGAACGCTGCGTGAAACTTTGGATCGGCTCGATCGAAAGATCGATCAGAACGGCATGATGTCGGCCATGGATGAATTCGAAGGCCGCGCCGTGGAGCTCGTGCGCGGCAACTTGAAAAGTGCTTTCGATTTGTCGCAGGAAGATGCCAAGCTCCGCGAACGCTATGGTCAAAGGGCAAAGAAGCTCGGCGACAACCTCTTGCTCGCGCGGCGCCTGGCCGAGGCTAACGCCGGCCTGGTCACCGTGTGGTATGGCGGCTGGGATTCGCACGGAACGAACCCGTCGAACGGACACGGGACGATCGAACAAGAGATGCACAAGCTGGCGCCCGAATTCGATCATGCCGTCTCGGTCTTTCTCGAAGACCTGTACGATCGAGGACTTGAAGACAAGGTGCTGCTGGCCATCGTCGGCGAGTTCGGCCGCTCGCCGCACATCAACGCCGATGGCGGTCGCGAGCACTGGCCGCAGATGGGCACCCAGGTATTGGCAGGCGGCGGACCGAAGATGGGCCAGATCATTGGCGAGTCCAGCGCGAAGGGGGATGTGCCCAAGTTCAATCCTGTTTCCCTCAACGACCTGCGGGCCACGTTGTTCCAATTCCTGGATATCCCGCTGGATTTGCAGTACGCCAACCCGGCTGGCCGCCCGACCCGCATGCTCGAAACCGGTCAGCCGATCGCCGGGCTGTAGCGTTGTTACAAAGAATAAGTCCCCTTGGTATGTGGCCCTTTAACCCCTGGTGTCATTACAAGGTAGCGGAGCACCATCTCTCGGATTTGCTGCTGCCAAGTCGATGTCACTTCCCGTCGCGACGAGCGTCAACGAACTTCGCAATGTCGGCCAACATGCTGACATGCGAATTGCGTTCTTCGCTGGAGGGCCTGGATTCCTGCAAAGTGTCCACAGTGGATTCGATGCGTTCTTTCAGCTTCACGTCGTCCGTTTGAACTAACCGAAGAGCCTTCTCGGCGTCACCGACGTGAGCGAAAAAGACGCCCATCGCACCGGCGGGACAGGCATTCGTCCCTTGAAGCGGTCGCGTTGGTCGCAGTTCTTCATCGTTTAAAGTGATGGACAGTCGATAGTGGAGGCCACAATATGCGTTCAGCGTTCGCTCTTTGCGTTGGTGCCGATCACCCCCGTTGATCCCAGCCGACTGCTTGTTGAGTACAATTACCACCACTACAATTCGGTAATGTGTCCCATTTTCCCGAGAGGCTTCCCATGCAGACAAAATTCACCATTGATCGCCGCCGATTTCTGAGCACCGCCGCCGCAGTCACCGCCAGTGGCCTGTATGGCGGCGGCATGTCACAACTTCATGCTGCCCAGATGGGTGAAAATGAACACTTTTGGTATCGCCTTGCACCGCAGCAACCCTATGTTGATTCGCAGCGAGACAACAAAGCGTTCGGATTCGGGGAAGGAAAGATTTTTCTGTCCGAAGACAATGCTCAGACCTGGGCTCACAGCGCACCGTTTGCTGACGCGGACAACATCACTTTCAGTTGCATTCTGAAGAACGGAAACATCGTCTTTGCGACGCGTCAAAATCTGTTTTTAAGTACCGACAATCTGGCCAGCCATCAACAGATCCTTGTCAAAGATCGCGACCGCCGCGACTGCGTTCCTCACACGCCGCAGAATCCAGATCAGCCCGGCTGGTATTTTCACCCGCTGGACGGAGTTCACACGTGGGACGTCGATGGTAAAGAAATGCTGGTGTGGGGAAACTACTGCAATGTGATGGGCGGCCCCGTGCCGGTCAACATCTACTATTCCACCGACAGCGGGCAGACGGTCAAACTGGCTTATTCGTTTGGCCGCAATCCAAATTTTCAGGAGAAAGGAACCAGCCCCGATTCGTTTTTGGGCAATCCCGACAACCCGATCATTTGCCGACATATTCATTCGGTGGTGTTTCATCCACAGGAACAGTCATTCTATGCGTGTACCGGGGACATCGATCGCGGACATGGCAATGAATGTCATTGGTTGCGAGGCGTGTATGACGGGGCGGCCGACAAATGGGACTGGGAAGTGCTGGTATCGGTGAACTCGAACTCGCGTTATAAATCCGGCGGCATCTGTTTTGTGGATGGTCAGCTTTATTGGGCGGCGGACGCCAACGGCCCCAAACAGCCGGACCAGAAACACGACCGCGGAATCTTTCGCTGTACTCCGACGGAACTTGCTGATCCGCAGAAGCACACATTGTTGTACAACGCGGAATTCGAAATGGCCAACATGATCATAGAAGACGGTGTGATTCTGGCGGGACACTGTGCTCCGGCATCGACCTTTAAGACCGGTATCGCGTACTCGCCGGATATGGGCCGCACCTGGGCCGAATACGATCTGGCCGAGTTTGGGCCGCGTTCGCCAGTCAGATTCCATCCGAAAAACAGCGACGGTTGGTTCCGAGTGGATTTGCGAAAGGGATGGATTGAACGCGGCGAGGTTCTGTTCATCAAGCCAAAGACATAACTGCAGGTGCCACGACCCGAGTACTGAAATTCACGCGACGCGTTGTGATCTACCGGCGAGGGACTGAACTGTTACCGGAAGACAATCGAAACAAAGAAACCTGCCCCCTTTGATGCTTCACAATGTCCTGCACCCCGATTCCCCTGTTGGTAGATGGCACTGCTGTCTTGTTATTCCTACTCCCTACGTACCGAATATCTCAATTGAACTTTCTCTTTCGAGTGCTGCGGATGATCGAAATACAAATCCACTGACTCCGATACGACGTTCGTAGTAATTCCGCGGTATCGAAGTCGTTCAATCGAAGGTGCCGAGAATTTCATTCGCGTGACATGCGTCTCGCCTGGCCCAATTACAAACGGGATCTGTGGAGCCTCAACACAGCCGAGATCACAACGGCTGGGAATACCGATACACCTGATGTTCTGCTCTGAATTGTTGTGAATGGCGATTTCGGCCATCAACTCGGCGTTTTCATCGACTATGCCCAAATCGACATATTCAGGTAGGGTTAGTACGTCGCGCGAAAGGTGACGAAAAAACCAAAATACTTGGCCAGCAATCAGAATGAGTCCGAAAAGGAACACAATAACTTCGTTTGAAGCCATTCTCCTTGTTCGGGCAGGAAATCGTGGCGGATCGTGAGACGTTAAATTGCCAATCGGGCTACCATCCATCGATCACCTCACCTGCATTTCGCGTGCAAAGTCCACGAAAAACGATCTGATCGATTGAGGTTGTTATGTTCTGTACACTTCCATCGACGAATCCAAAGTTAACCACATCCGAGTGATGACTCCAGAAATAGAATTCACCATTTCGGACTCTTTGATTCGCCCGCATTCCCCCTGCAATAAACGGATGGTTGATCGCACCGGGCAAAACTACATCAGCAAGCCCCCACGGACAGATACCTGGTATTCCCGGTCCAGCCCATTTTCCGAACTCTCCCGTCAGTCCTCGCTCTCCAAGCAGGAGTGTTGAACTGGAACCGTCTGACACATCGGCGATTCTAACACTGCTGTTCGGAAATAGAACCCCGCTGTGGACCATGAACTCGTTCCCCGCCACTGGATCGTTGCTTTCACATTCTCTCCCAGAGAGACCGGTCGTTAAAGCATTTGTTCCAGACACACCGAAGTACGAATTCGGTCCCCATTCACCACCATATTTCACATGATTCCACTGAACTGGTGTCGCGGATAACGGATCAGCGGGACAAACAAGAGCGCGCACGATACTCCGCGTTTGCGGGCGAAAAGCTAACTCCAGTGCATCACGATTGAAATCAAACGACTCATAAAGAGCACGCTCCTCCAAGTCGGGAAAGACCATTACGTTCCAGTTCCATGACTTCGAAACGGACGATTGCCGGTAATCGGCTAGTTGCGTACCTGGTGGGAATACCTGAAATCTATCATGATAGTTATGAAGTGCGGTCACCAGTTGCTTCAGTCGGTTGGAACACTGAATCCGCAGAGCGGCTGACCTAGCCTGCTGTACCGATGGCAAAATCAGAGCAAGCAAAACAGCAATGAGGCCTATGACAACCAACAGTTCGACCAGCGTGAAACCATGTTTTCGTACCATACCAACCGCTCCTGTTCGCTCACTGCGCTTCAGTAAGATCAACTGCTGATTTCAGTCCGTCACCCGTCGTTTGATGAAATGTCACACTGAATCGTGCCAGAATAGCGTTCGAACTTGAAAGGCCTTTAACGTCAACAGAAAACTGACTGTCAACCAGAGATTCGCTTGGGTGAAGCCAGACAATCACGTCCGTTGTGTCGCCGACCGCATGACCGGGAGATCGCGCCTGAACGCTGACGCAATGACAAGATGATTCCCACACAGTAACTTTCTTGACAATCTCCCCGACGCCAGCGAGCGACAACCGAATCACTCTTTCTTCGTCATACGGAACAGATCCAAGGTCGAGATCGCGAAGTTGAATCAGCGTAGAACTAGAATTGGACGAGATGTGCGGTAGCGGGAATAGTGGCGTCAATAGGCAAGTAACTACGGCTCCAGCCAGGAAAACTCCGATTGTCCTCGACTTCATGTTATCACCATTTCATTTTCAATTGGTGCGCCCAAGTTTCCTGCGAACAAGCCAGCCGACAATTACGATGAGGTTCGCTGTAAATAGAATTGCTATCCACCAAGATGTACTCGAACGTGGTAACTCCAAGGAAATAATGGTGTCAGGCACTCCAAATGCTGATGGCAAGAAATCAGCGGCCGAAACTTCGCCCTGCCTCAATGACTGGACTGTCGACTCAAATGAAACCACTTCCGTGATTTGGCTCGCATCAAGTCGTGGAGCAGAAACATTCACCGACTCATCGACTGTCGCAACCGGAAACACTGTCTCACCTGCTTCATGCCACTTTTTGAGAACATGATGCCGCGTCATGAGACTGTGGGTTTGCACGCCCGCAGGATCGGTGAATGTGTACACATAACGCCACCCGGCAACAGCAAGCCACTCTTTATCGAACGTGATTTCGAGTTCAGATACGGGATTTCCGAATAGCGATTTATCCGGCTGGAGAGTCAGGACAACAACACCCCTACCATCCTTCAGTTCTCGTCTTACCTCAACATTGCTGTGGTTTCTGAGAATCTTGTCTACACGAACTCCGTCAATAGTATACGACGCACTTGCAAGCCACCACCCCCAGACAAAACGTTCACCCATTGTCAATGTCTTAGTTTTGTCCAGCACTACCCCTTCGACCCGAAAATCAAGTTCTGGATCATCTTTCTTCAGTACAAATGCATACTCTTCCGTGAACGACCCGACACGGATTCTAGGAGATCCTACAGGTGGCACCTTTCCAGACTTGAGTCGATCACGCAAATATGCCAAGCACCAGTCGCCTAGCACTTTGATTTGGTAGTTGTCTTGAAAGAGATAGATTGGGGGGTTACCACGACGGACTTCAACTTCGATCACGAGGTTTGATTGAGCATGAGCGTGAGCTTCACAGCTTGTGATGATTTCCTGAACGATCTCTTGATCACTCGCCGCAGCCATTGGCATCTGCACTAACAGGGCGGAAAGCAACAATAGCCGAATCCACATCTCGAGATCCCCAAAATTCGTCCGCACGAAAGAGACGAAAACCGGTAGCAAAAAGATGCTCCCGGCTTCGTCTGGAAATATAGCGAGGCTCATGCTTGGTATGCCACGATCAAGTAGCCGCGCAACCATTCAGACTTCGAGACAGTTCGTTGACGCTGCTCCAGCCCCGGAACAGTAGCAGTCATTCCCGCACTTTGCATTACCTCCCGCCGGGATCGGACACCCAATATTTGTCCTTGCTGTACAAGCGCCGCAGCCAACGCCGCAGCTGAAGTATTCTATTGGTGGTCCATGCTGGAACTCGATTCCAGAGGCACTACTCATCACTCCGATCGTCAAACACACTGTTGCGAGATTCATCGCAAGCACGGCCTTGTTGAACAGACTTAGCAACATTACCGACTCTCCTTTAAACGAGAAAAAATTTAGCATTGCAACACATGTTGCAATGGTTATTCCTCAATCAGAACGAGGTGTCCAAAATCTCGAAGTGCGTCAACATAGAAGTACAACTTCACGTCATGGCCTGAACCTGGCGGAGTGAAAGTCATAACCAACCGTTTCGTTTCGTTTGGACGAATGGCCACTGGAAGACCTGCGACCGACACGCAACGGCACGTGCTGGTCATCCCAAGAATCGTGATTGGCTCCTGCCTGTGATTTGTAACATCCAGATGGTCTATGCCGGGGACGTTTCTAATGAAATGTGTCTGAGTCCGCCCGACAACGTAACCGGTCCCATCGATCAGACTGCGGATTGCGCTCCAAGAACCGAAGTACAAGTACCCGGCCACCGCGAAGATTGCGGTCAGCAGCAGGACTTGAAAGACAGGTCGATGAATTGCAGCGAGTCTCATACCTCTAACCACCCCCACCCCCTGAATGTCAAGTGACAACAGCTCAAGAAAACTTATGAAATGCCGAGAACTAATCCGTTGGGCCCGAGGAATCACAAAAATGGACATTCTAGGAATCACAGAAGGAGGAATAGCATAACTAGGCAATGTGGACACGCATGCAGAGGTGGGGGCACAAAAAGGTGTCAGCGACGAATGGCGTGGACTTAGTGAGCGGCAAGGCGCTAGCCGCCGGTGAATATGGATAACACGCTGGCAATACCGGCGGCTAGCGCCTTGCCGCTCACAAAACCGGCGTTAAGTCCACGCCATTGGAACGCGCAACGCTCGGGACGTTGTAATTTTGAGGTTTCATGCACAAGAACTGTGCGATTTCTTCCCCGGCGATCTTATTTTGCGATCCGGGTGGTCCGTTGTTTCGCGCCTCACGCCGCCATTCTGAAGCGGGAAGGCTTTTGGGACTGACGATGAATTTTTCCCGCCCCGTTCGATTGACAACGCCGTGCAGAATCTGAAGCTGTATCAGAACGAAGACGTTGAACCGGTGGAGCGGAGGAACGGATCGATTCATCTCATAGCGAGGATATCAAATGTCGGAAGTCAAACTCGTGATTCGCGATGCGAACGAAGACCGCTCCGGGACGGTGCATGGGTGCGTGGCAGAGTGGTTTATAGCGGCGCTCAGTGCGGATCCTGTTTCGCTTACGGAACTGGATGCTGCCGTGGATCGATTCGCTCTGGAATCGCCCGCCCGAGGACATTTCCCATACTTTCGTCGCGCCATCGATGCTGAACCGTGGGACGCGGGTTTGGTAGTGATCGACATGGCGGCGAGGTTGGTGGTGATCGATTCCTCGTATTCTTCTCCTGGGCGGAAGGGAGTCATCACGCGGCACAATATCGAAACCGTCGAGGGCGGGACGGTCTCTCTCAGCTATCGCATGGCAGACGACTGGCTGTTTCTGCACGACGCGATGAACTGGGAAGAAACGGCTCGCGTGCGTCGGCAGGAGCGAGCCGACCAGCCAGTCACTGACCTCCGTGAAATCTTCTACGGCGAGCCGATGCTGCGATCGATCATTGACGGCTGTCGTCAGCAGTTTCGTTGCAGAGACGAGATCGTCAGGCGAGTTCACCTGGAATGGATTGAAAGTCAACGTCGCTGGAACGCACGGCACGACGAGGAACCGCAACCGGAACCGGAAACGCTGACGATGCATGAACTGGCTCACAAGGAAGATCCGGCGGAAGACATCGACCACCGCATCTATCACGACACCATTCGCGACATTCACGCCAACTGGCTGATGACGCCCTGTGCGGAACTCGATGATCAGCTTCCTCGAACGGTGCTGCTGCAAGATCGCGATCGGCTCAGCGGTGACATGAGCGACCGCGAACATCACTGGAGCATACTGGAACGATGCCCGCCCGGGATCAGCCCGGAATCTCATGCGTTTCAGTTCAGCGGCTTCAACACCAATGAAATTGTCATTTACTACGACTACGTTCGTGAAGTCGCGTGGTCCTGCTGGGACCGTTTGCGAACGATGTCAGACACCGAACGTGCGGCGCTGGAGACTTCACAGCGCGCGCTCGACGCATTCGTCCGTGACGAAGTGATGCGGCTGCGGAAGGTCGGCGAACAGTGGCTTGACGCGCCGTGGGATGAAGATCCGATGCGGACACCACGAGGCATCATTAACCTTGAACGACGACGGCAGCCGAATGGCGGACAGTTTCATCCCATCGATCCGGATTGTCCGTGTTGTCAGGCATTGGCGGAAATGCCGGGCATCGGATTCTGGCACATGGACGGATGCAATATGGACGATCTGTTTGCGTTCGCATACTACCACGAGACGATCGAATCGTGGGAACGGGACCAGGCAGATCATCGGGAGTTCAGCGAGCAGATGGATCAGGAGTGGGGCCTTGCCAAAGAATGGGGCCTGCCGCCTCAGTACTCCGAACCGTCCTCGCACTTCGGCGATGTCTGGCGGCTGATCGTGGCAGACGCAACCGGTGAAATCCCACTGGGCAAACGACTGAACAAGGTCGCGCACAACGTTGTGTCTCTCGTCGTGCAGCTTCGCATCGCTGCAAAGCATGATGCCGGCCTTGCGGTGGAACAACACATCGAGACACTGATGTCTGGGTATGCTCCGTTGCAGCAGGCGTGCGAAGAATCGACCGATCAGGGATTGTCATGGGACGTTCAACCAAACGTGACTCGATTACTGGCTGTTCTGGACAAACTGACGACTGATCTGGAATGTTACCTCAGCGAGTCCGAAGAAGATGAATCTGCAGACGACAGCGAACCCGACTTCAGTCCCCAACCACCGCGCGGCTTTCGATGGCGAAAGGTGTTGCACGTCGGCCAGGAATCCCGATACATATTGCGATCCTTCACGGACACTGCAGAGGAAACCCCCAATGACGGCTGGTACGCGGACGACGTTCCGTTTTGAATCGCAGGCGAAGGGGTCGGGAGTCTTTTTCTGGCGTTTGGTTTTGCTCTAATAATTGTGAATGGCTGGTGGCCAGAAAAAGACTCCCGACCCCCTTGTGCTGAGGAAGCCGTGGCTCGAACTGGCACTCGGCTGCTTTCGTATTGTCTGGTGGAAAATCACTGGTACCTAGTTGTGTAGCCTCAGGAAGATGATGAGCTGTCTCGCTTTGTCGGCTCAGTGGAGCGTGTGAATTCCCACATATGGCGACTTCATTGCACATTCCCCTTTGGCGCACGTCTGTGTTACGTAGAACCGGTGGGTTCCATGCGATAGTATACATTCCCCGCCCGCTGTTTATGCACACCACTCTGTCACCTCGTACCACGCCGCACGGCAGTAGCACTGGATTGTTCGCTATGAAACGCCGATCTTTTATTGCCGCTGCGTCTACTGCAGCAATCGCCTCTGGTTTTGCTCAGGCTGCTGTACCAAGACGCCGAACATTGATGGACTCGCAGCTCGCGGCACGCGATTTCAAAACGCTTTTGTGAGTCATCCCATTTGCTGGGTGAGCCGCACGACAATTCTGACCGGGTTGACGGGCCGCAGCTACGGCACGTCCGCGAACCCGGAACAGGCGCGGCCGGACGCCGTCGAGACACTATATTCAGACATTCTGCGTGAGCACGGTTATCGAACGGGCTACTTCGGAAAGTGGCATGCCATGATGCCGAAGGGCTACCGCAATGCCGACCATTTTGACGAATTCGAAGCGATCGGACGGAATCCCTACTACAAGAAACAACCCGACGGCAGTCTGAGGCACGAGACGGAGTTGATCGTCGATCGCGGGATTGAGTTCGTCAAGAACCAACCCAAAGACAAACCGTTCGCGTTGAATCTGTGGTTCAATGCCTGCCATGCCGAAGACCGTGATCGCCGCCCCGGCATCGGACACTTCCCGTGGCCCCGAACCGTCGATGGGATGTACGACGACATTGACATCGCTCCACCGAGGCTCAACGATCCTGCAGTCTTTGATGCTCTGCCGGACTTTTTGCAAACCACCATCAACCGCGAACGTTACTTCTGGCGCTGGAACACCGACGAAAAGTATTTGACGAACATGCGCGCGTACTACCGGATGGTCAGCGGTATCGATGGCGAGATCGGCCGATTCATGGCTGCGCTCAAAGAGGCGGGACTGGCTGACAATACGATCATCGTTTATTCCGCTGACAACGGTTACTACATGGGAAACCGCGGACTGGCGGGCAAATGGTCACACTACGAAGAATCGCTCCGCGTGCCGCTGATCGTGGCAGATCCTCGAGTTCCCCAAACAGAACATGGCAAAGTCACCGACGCGCTGGCACTGAATCTGGATTTGCCTGCGACGTTTCTGGACTGGGCTGGCGTCGAGATGCCCGAGCGGTATCAGGGACACAGTTTACAGCCGGTCGTCGCTGCTGAAAAACCGGCCGATTGGCGGACAGAAACTTTTCACGAACACTTCGCCGTTCGCAGTCGCATTCCCGCGTTTGAAGGCCTGCAAAACGAACAGTTCAAGTACGTTCGCTACTTCGATCATGCCAACTATGAGTTTCTACACGATCTGAAAAACGACCCCGATGAACTGATCAATCTTGCCGCTGATCCTCAGCATGCTGAAACGCTGCAAGCGATGCGGGAACGCACCACTGCTCAAGTAAACGAACTCGGCGGGCCGCTTGACCCATTGCAGGGAAAGTTCACCGCATCGACTGTGCCTCATCCGATCGCGTCGGCTGCAGTGGGTGCGAATCTGGACAAAGACGGATTCGTGCGAGTGTTCGATGGCAAAACACTGCGACACTGGTCCGGTGACTCCAAATACTGGTCTGTGGAAGACGGGGCTCTGACGGGCGTCACCGATGGTTCGTTAAAGGTGAATCAATTCATCACCTGGGAAGATTCCACGATCCGCAATTTTGATCTGCATGTGAAGGTGAAAGTCACCGCCGGTGGCAACAGCGGCATTCAGTATCGCGGCACGTCACGGCCTGATCTTGGGTTAGACATTGTGACGGGTTATCAGTGCGACGTTGTCGCGAACAACCCGAATTACAATGGCATGCTTTACGAAGAACGAGGCCGCCGAATCCTGTCGCACACCGGCGAGAAAGTCATCATCGACCCGAAGGGCCAACCGTGGGTTGTCGGCGAGATGCCTGTCAAAGAATTCGCAGCCGACGAATGGCACGACTTTCGAGTCCTGGTGGAAGGCAATCATCATCAGCACTGGATCGATGGTCATCAAACTGCCGATCTGATCGATCTCGACGAAAAAGGCCGAGCCCTGGAAGGCGTCCTGGCGGTGCAGGTTCATGTCGGGCCCGCGATGAAGATTCAATACAAGGATTTCCGAATCAAACACCTGCCCGACAACCTGCCTCTGCAAACGGCAGACGCTCACCCGATCCCGAAAGACGCTCACGGCGTGCGGCCGCAGGGACAATTGCCAAAAGACTGGAAGCCACCGGTCTACGGTGAGCAGTGACATCCGATCAGGCAAACAGCTCATTCACGACGTTGCCGCCATCGGGACCCGTGAGGCGGTGGTCGCGGCCTTCGTGCCGAAACTTCAGATCATTGGCCGACAACCCAAGTGAATGCAGGATCGTCGCATGCAGGTCGCGGAAATGGACCTTACCTTCGACAGCTCTGTCGCCCGTGTCGCTGGTCTTTCCGTGAACATGACCTTTTTTCACGCCGCCACCGGCCAGCCAAAACGTGAAGCCGCTTGAGTTGTGGCCGGTTTCATCTTTACCGTCGTACGGTGTCAGACCGGGTCGACCAAATTCACCGCCCCAAATAACGAGAGTGTCTTCCAGGAGTCCGCGCTGATCAAGATCCTGCAGCAGAGCGGCGACCGGCGCATCGACGGTATCGCAATTGGCCTTCAGGTCTCGCCGATGATTTTTGTGCTGGTCCCAGCCGCCGTGATTAACTTCAATGAATCTCACCCCGGCTTCGGCAAAGCGTCGTGCTAACAGGCACTGGCGTCCGAAGTCCGTTGGACGGCAGGTGCCAATCTGCAGCTTTTCGCCAACGCGATACTGTTCGAGAGTGTCCTGCGTTTCGTCGGACAAATCCAGAAGTTCCGGAGCCGACGCCTGCATGCGGAAGCCGAGTTCCATTGACTGAATCACGCTGTCCAGTTTGTCATCACCGCGTCGATCGTCCAGATGCTTTCGGTTCAGTGACTGCACAAAATCCAGTTGCCTGCGTTTGGCCGCCAGCGGCAAATGATTGTTGCCGACATTGCTGATGGTGGCGGCTGACATGTCTTCGCCGTTCACACCAATCGGTGTGCCGTTGTAAATCGAAGGCAAAAAGGCACCCGTATAGGTCGAGCTCTTCGATGTGTTCAGACTAATAAAACCGGGCAGATTCTGATTCTCCGTTCCCAGCCCGTAGTTGATCCATGAACCGAGGCTGGGGCGTTTCCGAAGACGCTCGCCGGTATGCAGTTGCAAAAACGATTGCGCGTGAATTCCCGTGTCTGCGTACATGCCGTTGATCACGCACAGTTTGTCGGCATGTCTGGCTGTTTCGGGCATCAGTTCCGAAATCCACAGACCGCTGTCTCCATGCTGACGAAATCGCGCAACAGAACCGGGGTGCTGCTTCTTTCCCGTCTGCGGTTTGTAGTCGAACGTGTCCATCTGAGCGGGACCGCCGCTCATGCAAAGAAAGATAACGCGCTTTGCCGTCGCTGGTAGCCGTGGCGTTTGAGGAGCAGGATCGTCCAGCCCGGCTGCAGACGCCTGCTGTGCGTAGAGGCCCTGAAGAGCCAGATAGCCAAAACCGCAACTTGCGGATTGCAACATGCTTCGTCGTGAGTGATTCATGGTCGATAATCTTCAATCCACGTAGCGGAACTCATTCGTGACCAGCAACGCCTGGCACAAACTCGCCCATGCCTTATCTTCAGAATCCAGTTCAATTTGCGTGACTCGCAGAAATTCACCTGCGTTTTGAGTTTCATCAGGCGTCGGGTTACGACCCAATGCCTGCTGCCACACCAAACGGATACGGTCGTCGTTGTCTTCTGTTGCCTTCGTCACAACATCCGCCAGACGTTCAGCCTGCTTGATCACACACGGACTGTTGTAAAGATGCAATGCCTGATTAGGAACGGTGCTGACGTCTCGCTGTCCGGTCACTGCCGTGAAATCGGGCAGATCAAACGCGGCGAGTTCCGGCGGCGGCGAACTTCGCAGATAGCACAAATACACACTGCGGTGATTGCTGGGCTCATGCAGATTGCCGGCAAGATTGACCAGAATGTCACGATGCCGAATGATCGAACCATCGGCGGGAGTGAGGTCCAGTTGTCCGCTGACCTGCAGCATGCTGTCCCGCAGCGATTCCGTATCCATTCGCCGCCGCACGTGGCGCGTGAGCAGTGCGTTGGCTGGATCGGCGTTGAGCAAGTTTGCATCCGCATCGCTGCTGAGCTGGTACGTTCGGCTCAGCACGATGTTTCGAATCATCGTCTTCATCGACCATCGCTCGTTGACGAATCGAATTGCAAGATGGTCGAGCAGTTCGGGATGAGTTGGTCGTTCGCCGTAGACTCCGAAGTCATTTGGCGTTCGAACAATTCCTTCACCAAACAGGTGCTGCCAGATTCGATTGACCATCACACGGGCCGTGAGTGGATGACTGCCTTGAGTCAACCATTGAGCCAATTCGAGACGTCCGCTTTGCTGCGGATTGATCACAGGAGTGTCGGCCGATTCGATCCGGCACGCCGACAGAAAACCCCGCAGCACAACGTCACCCTGCTTCTTAGCTTCGCCCTTGATATTCAGTTTGCAGTCTGCTGGCTGCTTTGCGTCACGGACTCCCATCGCCAGTGGCGTTCCGACCGGCCACTTTGACTTGGGAATCGGTTTTGGAATTCCAGTATCCGACTCCAGCACAAGCACAGTCTCGACGAAGTCTTTGGGCGGCGGCACATGGACGGCGGCCTTGAGCACATGCAGGTCCGTTTTCGGAGCCGTCAGCCCTTCGTTGGCGGCGGTACCCCACATGGTTTCGGAGCTGGTGAAGATTCCCGCCATGGCGTAATAATCGCGAGTGGGAACGGGATCGAATTTGTGATCATGGCAGCGTGCACAGGCCACACTGATTCCCATGACACCGCTGCTGACCACGTCGATCTGATCTGCCACGACATCCATATCGAAATTGTCATTCATCGCCTTGGCGGGTTTGGCAGCCATCGCCAGAAAACCGGTGGCAATCAGGTGACGATCACGCTCAGCATCGGACTCTGCCGGTAACAGGTCACCGGCGATCTGTTCGATCAGAAATCGATCGTACGGCGTGTCGGAATTGAATGCCTCGATCACGTAATCTCGATATCGCCATGCATGCGGGAACGTGGGATTGCGACTCAGACCGTCGTTTCCGTTTGATTCTGCGTAGCGGGCAACATCCAGCCAGTGTCGTCCCCAACGTTCGCCAAACTGAGGACCAGCGAGCAATCCATCGACAAGTTCTTCTACGGCCTGTTTACGATTCTGTTGATCGGCCGCCACGAATTTTTCGATGCTGTCAAACGACGGCGGAAGGCCAGTCAGGTCAATGTAAAGGCGACGCACGAGTGTCCGCGAATCCGCATCCTGAGTCGGCCTTAAATCTGCGGCTTCGATCTTCGCCAACACGAAGCTGTCTATAGGATCGCGCAGCCACGCATCGTTCTTCACGTCCGGGACTGGTGAATTCTTCGTGGGTTCGAAGGCCCACAACGCTTCCGCATCATGAACAGCAGCTTCCTTTGCGATGGCTTCCGTCGTGCGCGGATCCGGTGCACCTCGCGTCACCCATTCAGCAAAATCATTGATGACTGCTTCCGGCAAAGGTTTATCGGGAGGCATCTCAACGCCATCATAGCGCATTGCCTGAATCAGCAGACTCTGGCCGGGTTGACCAGCCACCAGCACGGCTCCGGCCTCGCCACCCTTTAACAGAGCATCGCGGCTGTCCAGCAACAGCTTGCCGCCGACTTCCTTTGCTTCGGCGGAATGGCATTCATAACAATACCTGACCAATGCTGGCCGAATTTTGCTTTCGAAGAACTGGACATCGGCAGGTGACAATTCCGGTTCATCAGCAGCACGTGCATGATTCAGCACCATGGTGGCCAGCAGGAGTGGGATTGTGTGTCTAAGAATCTGCATGGGGCGGTGAGCGTGTGGGGGGCGTGAATCGGGGCGGGCTGACATTATCACCGAAGAAGGCACCAAAAGTAAAGTTGTTACTACTAAAGACTGGTCGCTCAGGAGGGATCGTTTCCTGAATGCGAATTGATGACCAAACAGGCGGACGAATTTACTGTGTGGTGCTCGATGCAGAGTCAGGACCACGGCGTCCCCGGCTTTTGTTTTTCTAACCGAGGAATCGGTGTGGTTTGATGTGATAGAGAGCTATGCCGAAGCTGCCCCAAAGATAGCCAAAACCAAAGCCGTTGCTTTACAAAAAGCCAGCCGTACAAAACCTGACACTGCTGCTGCCAAAAGCCGAAAACCAACAACTGCTGCCACAAAATATGCACCAAAGAAAAGCAGGAAATTAAAAGCTTGAATTTCGCCCGGAAATGGTGGGTGATCGGAATGGTGTGCCCGAAACGGTGTCAGGTGTCAGAAAAGGAGCTCCGAAGGGAAGTCCCCGTTTGACGCTGTTGCCGACAGCTTCTTATTTTGCTTTGGTCTCGACTTTGTTGACCCATAAACGCCAGTTTCGGGGCAGAGGAGGATCGTCAGGAATCGCCAGCCAGCGACGCTCTTCCGACGATCGACGGCGAACGTAAGCAGAGTTCCAATGCCAGTCCTCTGCCAGCTCCATGAAGTTGCCTCGAACAGGATTCCGTTCCACATCACGCATCACCTTGAGCAGATGGTTGTCGTACTGGATCGGAAAAGATTTGAACCACCCCGGATACAGATGCCCAGTCCTGCCTGTTCTGTAGTGAGCATGCCAACACATCGTGTGCATCACCGTCAGCCGACGGAAGAACTCACTGACCTGATCTGAGGTAGTCGGGTCACACCACGCAATGCCAGTGATTCGGCAGGGCGACCATCGCAAAAATTGGCAATGGAACAATCTGCCATGTTTCATCCAGCACCCGCATGAAGGCCGAGCAGTCTTCCGGCTTCTCAAAAATCGTCAGCCGTGTGACCGCTCAATTGAGCACATGGAAGACTTCACCCGCTGGACAGTTTCGTTTCGTTCGTGGCATTACCCCGTCGTCACAAAGCCACTAATCCAAAACAATGAGACCTCTTTGGCTCTCCGATGTCCAATGCGTTTGAACTGACGGCGCAATGTTGCCCATTGGTGAACCGGAAGAAAGCTTGACGCCCGCGTATCAGCAGGATTAGCGACTATTTGTTCAGTGAATACCGAATGGCTTGCAGTTTCGTCGCAATTTGTGACGATTTCTTCAGATTGAACGTGGCGACGGGCACATCCTGTCGTAAAACGCAGGAAATGATTCCATACTTGATGTGATTGAGGGTTGTCGTGCAAAAGATTCAGGCGAAGAAAACGATCTACGACCTGCGGTTTTTCCCAATTCTGGAGAGCTCACGTGTTGAATCGCAAGCCGTAAAGTCGCGTAATAGTCTAAACTTTAACGACTGGGCTAAGATTCCTGATAGTATCACTTTGTTCGACAAGAATCGTCGAGAAAGAATGTTCATTGAAAGCGGCAAGATTGGTTTCGAAATCGATCGGAACCAGGCGATCGAGGATAGAACGCAAGAGTACAAGTCTGAGATGATGGCGGCCTATAAAGAATTCAACCCCGAGAAACTCCACAGAGTGGCATTGCGAGAGTGGTTTGCTATTTGCGGTCGATGGCTTCTCAGAGCAACAGATCTACAACAAGCTGGTCGACAGGTTTTTTCGGAAGGATTCGCTGGACATCGGATTTGGCACGCCTCCAAATGACTTGGCTTTGACGTTTGAATGGGATGCCAATCCATGGTGGTACATTCGGAAGATCGAATTGGGGGCAATGCCAAAGTCTGAGTGGCTTAAGAAGGTGAAATACTTCGAGTTGGCCTTTGACGTGAATGGCGTATCTACGCCATGGATCGCAGGTGTTGAAGACTCACTTCCAAGTAATTTCATTTTTATGGATGTGGATACGTTCTGGCTGGCAAAACCGCCCACTGGGCATCCACCGAAAAACCCCATTGATATTCAAGAATTTTTCGGTGAAATAGAAAAACGAAATCATGAAGTTGCGAAGCGAGTTCTTGGGCTTGTGACAAACTAGGTGCAAAAATGACTTTGAATACCATTGACGAGTTTGCAGACATTGAGGAACGGGAAGATTCCGATAGCACCGTTATCGACCGAAAGTATTCGGCGACAATGGCTCGCACCGTGAGTAGGTTCGATCTTAAAGAGCCAACGGAAGTGCCGTGCAAAGATGTCAAAGTTGCAAGTGAAAAGCCCATCAACACGAGTGCAATATCCAGCGGCGTTGGACGGGTCAGCGACGACAAGTCTCCTGTGGCGGCGGGTATCGTGCTCGAACAGTTTCTAGGCCAACTCAATGAAGTAGATGGTGAGGTTGCCCATATAACTCTCACGGCGGCCGACGGAGAAAAAATTTACGGCGATTGTGATGCCGCCTTGTTTCGGGAGGAGATGGTCCAGGTCGGCGGATGGTTCGACTGCACTACCGTAAAACGCGGAGAGCAAGTCACTGTGGAGATCAAGCGTCGTCAGCGAGTGTCATTGACACGTGAGATGCACGAACGAATCGATGCAGAACTCGAAGCCGATCTTGAAGGGCTGTGACTGCCATTGAAACACAAAAACGAGCCTACATTGAGGTTCATGTCCTGGGAGGCTGGGAAGACGGGGAGAGCATTGTACTGCGGTTACCCGATGGCAGTTATGGAGTCATCGACAGCTTCGTGTACAAGGACTCGTACGGAGAGGAACAGCATCCTGTAGTCGACTTCCTCGTTTCAAAAGAGGTTAAAGACCTCAGATTCCTGTGTATAACGCATCCGCATGAAGACCACGTTCGAGGTATTCTGAAGCTTTTCGAGATGTTCTCACCCAGAGAGGTGTGGTATCCGTCTATTCTGGCAGGCCCTACACTCCGGCAAGTTCTGAAGCTTATCCGAGTTCCTCTGCTGGAAGCACAAGTGCATGCCCCGAGAGACGCGGCCGAAGAATTGCATGACTTCTATGCCGCCGTTAATGCGCGACGAAAAAGTCGAAGGGCAGTCGATAGAAAGTTCCAACTGCGCACTGCGACAATGGATACCCTTCTCTACAGCAATGCAACAAAAACCACTCGTGCCAGCTTTGAAATAAGTTCCGTCGCTCCACACGGGAATGACGAATCGTCGCTCATGGATAAGATTGCGGACGCGTTCGAAGACCGTAAGTACATGAAAGACTTGGAACAACCTCAATGGAAGTTCAACGGGATTTCACTAGCCTTGATGATCAGTTGTCCCGGTTTCCGCATCCTGCTTGGCGGCGATGTAGAGAATGCCAGTTGGGAGAAAATCCATCGCGACTCTCATACGAAGAACTGGTGTGTTCGGCTGTATAAGGTAAGCCATCATGGCTCAAAAGGGGCATTCTGCCCAACACTAAAGGATGCAGTGTTTTGCAGTGATGTAGACACAGAATCGGTCGTCACGGGATACAAATGCTCCAGACTCCCTAATGACGAGACGCTTACCGAGCTGCAGTCGGCCTCAAAAAGATTAGGAATTACACATCGTATCCACTTGGGACGGTGGCAGATCGCGGCCGGAGATGAGAGTCGAGAAGCGATAGCAAATTTTTTTCACGTGCCGGTGAAGCCAGTGTCGGAAAGTCGTGAGGCATTGAACAGGATATTGAGTCAGAAGCCTCAGACGGAAATGCGAGTTTCGGGGCGGTGTTCGTACGAGTTCGACCGCAATGGAAACTTGCTCAAATCTGATGCCGTCGAGCCAGCAACTTGGATTGAGATTAAGAGCTAAGTTCGCACATGAAAATGCAAAGAGGGGGAAATGCAAAGGGGGACATTGTGCTTAACTGTCAATGTCGCATGGCTCAGTGTTGCTCGTGCAGTTGTGAAGTACTCCAGTTGGCATTCCGGAACTGGGCCAGTCGCCGATTTTGTTTGAGAGTGTTGGCAATGTTCTTGGCTTGGTGTCGTTGGTCGTTCTGACGGTTGCGTCAGTCTGTGGCGGAGCCTGTTAAAACGAATCAAAGAACGACTCAACAGCACTCTTCTCCCGCTGTGGAACGACGGGAGTTCGAGTGTCTGGCGAGTATTCGGCGGCGTAGATTTCGAGCGTCTTCAGCAGAATCTCCGATTGCCGATTCACGCCGCCGGTATGAAGGAGCAGTCGTGCTCGTGAGATCGGCATGTCGGATAGCTCGGCCTGCGCATTGATGCGTTCCGCGCCGGAGTCTGCATTGCGAGCGATCGTCGTCCACTGATTGCCTCGACGCGTCATTCGCAGGGCCGAAACGCGAGTCAGTTCCATTTATTCACGTCTGAACAAAAAACAGCAGGATCTCCTGTTCGCAGATCTGATTCGTATCTATGAAGCTAAAACCCGGTACGATCTGCGTATAATTTGATTCCAGCAGTCACGAATGTCGGCCGTGAACCAATTCTCATCTGGAGACTCAAGATTGTGCAGAGGTATCAGGCTGATTATTACTTTTCCGAGGCCCAACAGCAGCGAATGGCTGACTTGATGGCTCGATGGCGAGCAGCAAGAGATGCTGGCGGTCGTTTGTCGGCAGAAGAGCAAGCTGAACTGGAATCACTGGTTATTGCGGAATCAAGAGCGAGCGGTCAACGTGCTGAAGACGTTGCGAATGGACTCGGCCGGTGAACCATCGTTATGCCCCAAACTTGCTGCCCACTGCCAACTCTGCCCAATCGGACGCAAAAAATGTCTGATTGTTTTGGCGGGATCGAATTAAGAGACACAGGGCATTGTATTTATCGGGTAATGTAGCTGGTCCCAGTGTTCCTCGTGCAGTTGGAACTACTCCACTTGAAGTTCGTATTCCGGAACTGGTGCAGTCGCGAACCATTGTTAAAGTAGATCCTTTCTGCTGGAAAGGACTTTGCAGCTTGCTGCAACCTGCGACCAGCTCCACGTTGATTGGCTCGCAACTCATCGCCGTTGAGCAGACGTCCGCTCTTGTGGTTCGCCTTGCGGCGAAAGTCCTCCTCGGCAAGGAGGACCTACCGAAATCCGCGACTGCACCCTTCCGGAACTGGGCAGACGCTGACCTTGTTTGAGAGTGTCGCCTGTGTTCCTCTGCCTTGGTGTCTTTGGTCGTTTCTGACGGTTACGTCAATCTGTGGCAGAGCCTACTTGAATAGGTCAAAGAACGACTCAACAGCACTCTTGCCTCGCTGTGGAACGAAGGGAGCTCGAGTGTCTGGCAGGTATTCTGTGACGTGGATTTCAAGCGTCTTCAATAGGATCTCCGATTGCCGATTCGCGCCGCCGCTATGAAGGAGCAGTCGGGCTCGTAAGTGTCATGTCGGAAAGCTCGGCCTGCGCATTGATGCGTTCCGTGCCGGAATCTGCATTGCGAGCGATCGTCGTCCACTGATTGCCTCGACGCGTCAAAGGGACGCAGCGCCTTGATCTAAGCCGCGCCCTTTTTTTTGGGCCTTCACTACATCGTTACGTTACTCTTTAGCGAACATCAGTGTGTCCCGCGGTAGTGAACTGCTCCCGCCGTCAGAGCGTCGTCTGGCCGATCGCGTCGTGACGCGATCACGGATCGTTGTCACGGCTTGTCTCGTGAACTCCGTCGGCAGGTCAAGGCGGTTGTGATAGTGATTGAAAACTTTTTTGTACATCGTTCGCAGCCGGCCTCGGCTATCATCGGAGATCTGTTTGTAAACGCAGCGGCCTTCATAACTGCGATACGGTTCGTAGGGAACATCAAATCCCAAGTTGGACTTTGCCGTGTACTCGAACCCGAGCAACAGCAGGTTATCCAGCGAGGCCAAGCACGGGCGCCATCCATCTATTAATTCCGCATCGGTGAATTTGTATATTCTGTCATCGACAGGCTGGCTCAGATTCGGCTCTTATTTTCTGTGAGGAGTCTCGTGATGTCCCGTACGTATTGGTGGACGATGAGATTCGGGTTGAGGAACGCAGAAAGATGTCAACGCAAAATTGAAGGAACCGTTTATCTGGATTTTGGCTTTCCTTGCGGGCGAGTCGTGATTTCCAGGCCGAGCGATTTTGTGGCGGTGGTCGCCCACGCTTCGTCACCAAAAAGAGTGTCGCGGCTGACGCTGCGGCGGATAGCGAATTTCGGCCGTTGTGCCGGAATGCCAGCGATAGAGACTGCTCCACCGATCGGTATGAGTCAGCGTCAACCAGCCCACAATGCGTGACAGCTCACGATGTTCCTGACGCCAAACCACAAGGTGCCAGTGATTTCCCATGGGGCAATACGAAAGTCACCGTTTCCCGGTTCGCCCCGTAGCTCAACGCCGTGAAGGATTTTGAGTCGTGAAAAGACTGGCAGAATGAAAGCACAGAATGCGATTCAGTCCCGGCAGGGACGGCGGCTCATTGCCGTCAGCGATAGCCGACGGTTACAGCCACCAAAAACTCGAAAGTCCCGGCAGGGACGGTAACGCATGTGGCGAAATCTGCTGTCGTCCCTCCGGGACTTTGGAATCAACAGAGGAAACGTCTCCGGTGACTGTCGTCACCGGCATCGAGCTATCGTCCCTGCCGGGACTAAATCGCATTTGTTAAACCGCTATCAATACGTAATGAAATTGCTTCCCAAAATCCTTCACGGCGTTGCCCACAGCTTCCTCAAGCACGCGTTCGAAGGCTGCAAAATCTTCGCAACGGTCACTCTCACTCGCTGCCGAAACTCGCGAGACTGGTTATGATCTATGGGCGACGGACTAAACTGTTACCACAGTGTAAAGCATAACAATGCACTGCGTCGCCTTTCCCCTCCTTTTCCCCTCGCACAGCTCTTCAGGTATTGGTTGTTCATGATCATTCGACAAACATCGCTCATCGAAGTCCGAAAAATCCGATCCAAGGGTCGAGGCATTTTTGCGATTGCCTTTATTCCAGCAGACACAGTCTTTGAACGAGCACCGGTCCTGGTGATGCCAGCCAAAGAAATTGCCGTCGATCAGGAGGACACGGTGCTTTCACATTACATGTTCGCGTGGGGTAAGAATACGGTTGCGATGGCGCTCGGATTTGGTTCTCTTTACAATCACTCGTATTCGCCCAATGCTCGCTACGAAGATGTCAGCGGCCAAATGAAGAACTACATTGCCATCCGTGATATCCAGGCAGGTGAAGAAGTCACTATCAACTACAACGGCGATGCCGACTCAAAGGAATCGGTGTGGTTTGATGTGATTGAGAGCAATGCCGAAGCTGCCCCAAAGATAGCCAAAACCAAAGCCGTTGCTTTACCTCAAAAAGCCAGCCGTAAAAAACCGGACACTGCCGTTGCCAAAAGCCGGAAGCCAACAACTGCTGCCACAAAATATGCACCAAAGAAAAGCAGGAAATTAAAGGCTTGAACTTCGCCCGGAAAATGGCATGACATCTTTTATTCCCAGCAAACCGTGCGCGTGACGGCCTTTGTCAAATTGGTATACTTCGTCATTCCTCCGAGTCGGAGGAGTGGCTCGAAACCAGCGAAAGCAGGGATTTGGAGATGACTGAAAACACGAGAATCGTCATTGATCCTCAGGTATGCCACGGCACGCCGTGCGTAAGAGGCCTTCGATATCCGGTGACCATGATCCTGGAACTGCTGGCCTCTGGGATGTCTCATGAAGAGATCCTTGCCGATTATGCAGATCTGGAGGAAGAAGATCTCCGAGCCTGTCTTCACTACGCCGCCCGAATCAGTAACGTTAAGACGTTGTCGAGGATCACCTCGTGAAATGGCTGATTGATGCACAGTTACCGCGGCGATTGGCGACTGCATTAGCAGTTCTCGGGCATGATGCCGTGCATACCCTTGATTTGCCACGAGGGAATCGCACCAGTGATAGTGACCTATGCGGGATTGCCGATTCATCCGAACGAATTCTCGTGAGCAAAGATCGTGATTTTATAGATTCCTTCCACGTCAATGGTACGCCAGCACGGTTGTTGTGGATCACCATTGGCAACATCACAAACACGGATTTACTGACTCGTATTGAATTGATGTTGCCTGAAGTTGAAATTGCATTTTCGGAGGCAAAGTGCGTTGAGCTGACCGCATTCGAACTCATTGTTCACCGGTGAGAATAGCTAAAACGGTTCAGGTCTCATTCTTTGGTCTTCGACGTGGGCGAGTCTTGCTTTCGAGTCCGGGGCGAACGGCGCTGTTTTTGGTCAATTGAGTGTCTCAGAAAGGAAGTTCGCGTTTGACGCAGTTGCGGGCAGCTTCCCGTTCTGGTTCCGTCCCGACTTTGTTGACGCATGTACGCCAGTTTCGGGGCAGAGGAAGATCGTCAGGAATCGCCAGCCAGCGACGCTCTTCCGACGATCGACGGCGAACGTAAGCAGAGTTCCAATGCCAATCCTCTGCCAGCTCAACGAAGTTGCCTCGAACAGGATTCCGTTCCAAATAGCGCATCACTGTGAGCAGATGATCGTCGTTCTGAATCGGAAAGGATTTGAACCGCCCCTGATACAAATGTCTGGTCCCGCCTGTTTTGTAATGAGCATGCCAACGCATTGTGTGCATCACCGTCAGCCGACGGAAGAACTCACTGACCTGATCTGAGGTAGTCGGGTCGCACCACGAAATGCCAGTGATCCGACAACGCCATCATCGCAAAAATTGGCAGTGGAACAATCTGCATGTTTCATCGCGGACCCGCATGAAGGCCGAGTAGTCTTCCGGCTTCTCAAAAATCGTCAGCCGTGTGACCGCTCAATTGAGCACATGGAAGACTTCACCCGCCGGACAGTTTCGTTTTGTTCGTGGCATTGCCCCATCATCACACAGCCACTAACCCAACACAATGAAACCTGACCGACCTGACCCCATTTGGCTCTTCCAAAGATCCGTCCATGCGTGGGATCCGTATTTTTTCAATACCACTCCACGCTCAATACAAAATATCGCAACTTCAAAAAGTGCGCGATGGCCTTGTGGGGAGATCCAGCGTGCAACTATTATCCGTTACACAGGAGAAACTTGATGACTTTCGACCCTTTGACATGGATGACCGGTTTTGGCCTTACGCGCATTGCGAACCGAATCTTCTCACGTACCTTGAAAAAAGAGCTTTTTAAAGAAATTCGCGATTGGTCGCACGAGCGCCTAGATGCAGATGCGCTTGTCCCCGAAGCTTTATTGCCCGATCTGGATGACTCCGAACAATCTTCAAGCCCGTGCATTACAGCACTATATGAGAAGCTCTCTGAGCCCGGTTGTCCATCATTAGAGCAATGGAGTGCGGCACTTGCAGAGCGACATTCCCGCGTAGCGTTGATTAATCCTGACCCGCAACCATTCTTCCTCACTCCGCCGGAAGCCTCACGTCCACTACTCGATGAATTGGCATCTCGGCTACATCGTGTTTGTGTACAGGACGACCGGATATTCAAGATTTATGTCGTCGAAATGCAGCAACGAATACTGACAATGCTTGAGGCATCTCAAAAGGCCACCGAAAAGGCAATCCCTGCGTCACACACGCCGATGCATCAAGCTGTATTGCAGTCTCTCGCTAAAGGCTTGCGCGGGAATGGTGTTCAGTCCCTGACCGAGTACATGGATGAGAAACGGTCTACAGCCGGAACGATTGTGTTTGCTTGGCGTCTTGGGACGCAGTCTCCCGACATGATGTTGCTTGATCGTGTCGGCGGGATGCAGGTGAATCGGATCAGCATCATTCTCCAAGCAGATTCATCAGTTCGTGTTCGCACATACGACAGTGCAGGTATAGAACACAATTTGTACTCACGATCGTTCGCGCCGGGAAATCAACTGATTTGTTTCATCCGGTGGCAGGAAGGAGAGATTGAGCTGTTTATCAATGGGGAACGCTTTGGCAAGACTAGATTCAAGATGTTTGAGTATCTGGGGCCTTTGGTTCTCTTTGGTATCGACATAGATGGGCGACTAAGTGCCGACGCGGTCAGATGGTCCGTCGACGAAGACCAGCCGGGGCTATGCTTTCGCAAAGATAATATTTGGCACGGTTCTGTGTGGCAACAAGCAATCCTCTGGGACCGAGCTCTTGACGACGAAGACTGCGAAATTCTCTTGCGCGACCCTTTGGCGATGCATCGCCTGCAAGATGGGAGTCTAGACGTCGCTGAGCGACATCCGGGACAAATCGAAGTCATACTGCAGGCAGAAGCCAGAAATTTGACCACACTCAGCAAATTAACAGAAGCTGAAATTAACCTAACAGTTAATGACCGGCACCGAGGCGTATTGTTAGAAGGTACTCCATTCTCAATCGGCGCCGTTCATTGGTTTCGGGATACAATCGTTCTGGTTATTGGTCACGTGTCTGGGCACCGTGTTGAAGGAGAGAAAACTAAAATTCAGCAGGTGACTTGCACTCTTCCACTTCGTCTTGCGACCCATATTCCAGGGGGCCGAATAGACCAATGGATGCCATATTTGCAGATTCTTCAGGTGGTGGCCGAGAGCTTTGGATTACCACTTGCATGCTCGAGCAATGGTCCTACCCGAAAATTCCATATTGAATCAGACTGGGATGGCACTATCGAGATTAAGGACGTTGATCATTCAGGGGACGTTTGTGTGCTTGGCGTTTTCTCTCAGGAAACAAAGAAATGCCATTATGTTTGGGCGTTTTCGGTGAATCATTACCGCACTTGGCTATCAAAAAACTGAAGTTCAAAGAGCGCGGACGTGAAAACGGGAACATTGGACTTATCTGGTAATGTCGCATGCCCCCGTTTTCCTCGTGCAGTTGTGAAGTACTCCATTCGAAAACACAAAAAGGGGACATTGTACTTTAACTGTGTTGCGAGCGTTGTTGTCGTGATGGAATGCCACGCACAGCCCGAGCATCGCAAGGCGGTTTTGTTTACCACGTTCTTAATCGCGGTAACGG
>Ga0209702_10000869_pt1 | contig 62298 bp, 60 predicted proteins | sample FRY01_FD_187210 | JGI IMG/M metagenome (GOLD analysis project Ga0209702, IMG submission 187210) | Freshwater microbial communities from Lake Fryxell liftoff mats and glacier meltwater in Antarctica - FRY-01 (SPAdes) (version 2) | ecosystem: Environmental > Aquatic > Freshwater > Ice > Glacier...
CCAACATGTCCATGGTGATCACCCCGTCTCCCTGCTTAAAAGTTAAGCAGGCGATTGAACACCCTGGTCAATTTTCAGTCGGCACAACCCTCAAAAACTGGTCAATTTTCGGTCGGCGCCAACAGGACAGTTGACAATTCAGTCATGCCCCCATAGTCTGAAGTCCACATCACAGAATAAATATAGTTGTAAAAGGTAGCGGAGGAGGATGGACCAGCCCGTAGTCGCCGCAGCAGCGGCTGGCGTTGCAATACGCCCGTGGTTGCTCGAAATTGAAGATCTGCACGTGCACTTCGTCACGTCGCGCGGCGTCGTACGTGCGGTCGAAGGCATTTCGTACAAGGTCAAACCCGGCGAAGTCGTGGCGCTGGTCGGTGAATCCGGCTGCGGCAAATCCGTGTCTTCGCTGGCGGTGATGCGCCTGCTGGCGAAACCTGCAGGCCGTGTCGTACACGGCCGCATCCTGTTTGAAGGCCGTGACCTGCTGACGTTGTCTGAGGATCAGATGCGCGAAATTCGCGGCCGCGATATCGCGATGATCTTCCAGGAGCCGATGACGTCGCTCAACCCGGTGCTCACCATCGGTTTTCAGATCATGGAGCCGTTGCTGATCCACATGGGCATGGATATGCCGGCGGCGCGCAAACGTGCGACCGAACTGCTGCAGTTGGTCGGCATTCCGGATCCGGAGCGGCGCCTCGACCAGTATCCCCACCAGTTCTCCGGCGGCATGCGCCAGCGCGTGATGATTGCGATCGGACTCGCCTGCAATCCCAAGCTGATCATTGCCGACGAGCCGACCACCGCGCTCGATGTGACCATACAGGCGCAGATCCTCAAGCTGATGAAGGATTTGTCGCGCGATCTGGGTATTGCGCTGGTGGTGATCACGCACAATCTCGGCGTGGTCGCGCGTTATGCCGACCGCGTCAATGTGATGTACGCGGCGCGCATGGCCGAGCAGGGCAGCGCAGCCGATGTGTTCAGCCAGCCGTTGCATCCCTATACCGCGGGCCTGCTGCGTTCGGTGCCGCGGCTGGACCAACCGCGCGGCGCACGGCTGGAGACCATTGAGGGCTCACCGCCCAATCTGCTGGACGCGCCGCCCGGCTGTCGTTTTGCGCCGCGTTGCGCCGCGCGGCAGGAAGCCTGCGTGCAGTCTCTGCCGGCACTGGAACTGGTGACGGCGGACCGCTATTCGGCGTGTTTGCGCGCCGCCGAAATGCTGCAAAAAGGCGCGACCGGGCTGGGCTTGCAGGAAGCGGGCACTGCCGCGACCATCGTCAAGACAGTCGATCGCAGCATACCGTTGCTGCAGGTCAGCAACCTGAAGACCCACTTCGACGTCAGCACCGGTTTCAAGGCGCTGCGCAAAAAAGCGGCCGTGGTGCGTGCCGTCGATGATCTGTCATTCGATATATTCCGCGGCGAGACCGTGGGCCTGGTTGGTGAATCCGGCTGCGGTAAAACCACGGTGGGCCGCACGTTGCTGCGGCTGGAGGAAGCCACCGCCGGCAACATGATGTTCGAGGGTGCGGATGTGACGCGCGCCGGCGGCGATCAGCTGCAACGTTATCGCCGCAAAATCCAGGTTATTTTCCAGGATCCGTACAGTTCATTGAATCCACGCATGACCATCGGCCAGATCATTGCCGAGCCGATGCTGGTGTACAAACTGCAGCCGGACAAGGCGGCGGCGCAGGCGCGGGTGCGCGTGCTGCTGGAGCAGGTGGGGTTGTTCGATTACATGGCCGAGCGGTATCCGCATGAACTGTCGGGCGGGCAGCGTCAGCGGGTGGGTATTGCGCGGGCGCTGGCGATGGAGCCGTCGTTCATCGTCTGTGATGAGCCGGTGTCGGCACTCGACGTTTCCATCCAGGCGCAAATCATCAATCTGCTGGAAGACCTGCAGAAAAAACTCGGGCTGACCTATCTGTTCATCGCGCATGACCTGGCTGTGGTGCGGCATATTTCTGATCGCGTGATCGTCATGTACCTGGGCAAGGTCATGGAAATCGCCGATCGCGACACGCTGTATGCCGATCCGCTGCATCCCTATACCCAGGCGCTGCTCGACGCAGTGCCGATACCCGATCCTGCACTGGAAGCGCGCCGCACCTACAAAGTGCTGAGCGGTGAAGTGCCCAGCCCGCTGGCGCCGCCCGCGGGCTGTGTTTTCCATACCCGGTGTCCGCAGGCGACTGCGGAGTGCCGGCAAGCCGTACCCTCGTTACGGGAGGTCAAACCGCAGCATTTTGCGGCCTGCATCAAGATATAACATGTTATTTTTATTGATGTTTTATGTGAGGAGGTAGTCATGAAAACAAGTAACTGGATCATGCTGTGCGCCGCGCTGGCGGTGATTACGGCGCCTGCATACGCGCAGACGCCGAAACGTGGCGGCGAGCTCAAGTTTGCCGTTGGCGCCGAGCCGCCGAACTACGACTGTCACGCGAATTCATCGTTCGCGTTCATACATCCGGTGCGTCCGCACTACAACACGCTGTTGAAATTCGATCCGGAAAAATATCCGGCAGTGAAGGGTGACCTTGCGGAATCGTGGACGGTGTCCAAGGACGCGCTGACCTATACCTTCAAGCTGCGCAAGGGCGTCAAGTTTCATGACGGCTCCGATTTCAGTTCGGCGGATGTGAAAGCCTCGTATGACCGCATCCGTAATCCGCCGACCGGCGTGGTCTCGCTGCGCAAGGAAGGTTATGCCGACATCACGGCCATAGATACGCCAGATGCGAATACCGTGGTCTTCAAGCTGGGGGCGCCCAATGCCGCCATGCTGTCGATGCTGGCGTCGCCTTGGGATTGTATCTACAGCGCCGCCAAGCTGAAGCAGGATCCGAATTTCCCGCGACAGAACATCATGGGCACCGGCCCCTTCACCTTTGTCGAGCATGCTGCCGGTTCGCACTGGGTGGGCAAGCGCTTTGACGGCTACTTCGAAAAGGGCAAGCCTTATCTCGACGGCTACCGGGCCATATTCATCCGCAATACCGCGGCACGGGTGAATGCGCTGCAGGCGGGTGAAGTGCTCGCCGAGTTTCGCGGCCACTCGCCGGCGGATCGCGACAAGCTGATGAATGCGCTGGGTGACAAGGTACGGCTGGAAGAGAGCCCGTGGGTGTGCGCGCTGGTGGTGACCTTTAATACCACCAAGAAGCCGTTCGACGACGCCCGCGTGCGCCGTGCGCTGTCGCTGGGCATCGACCGTTGGGGCGGTGCCCAGGCGCTGTCGAAAATCGCGCTGGTTCGCCATGTCGGCGGCGTCCTGCGCCCTGGTTACCCGCTGGCCGCCAAGGAAAGCGAACTGATGCAGTATCCGGGCTTCGGCAAGGATATGGCGAAGGCGCGCGAGGAAGCGAAGAGGCTGTTGAAAGAAGCGGGCGTGTCCAACCTCAAGTTCAAGTTCACCAACCGCAACGTGCCCATGCCGTATACCCCGGTGGGCGTGTTCCTGATTGACCAGTGGCGCCAGATCGGCGTTACAGTCGAGCACGAGCAGCTGGAAACCAAGCTGTATCAGGCGGCGCTCCGCGGCGGCAACTTCGAAGCGGGGCTGGACTTCAACTGTGACTTCATGGACGAGCCCAACCTGCAACTGCTGAAGTACGTGTCATCCGACCGCTCCTCGATCAATTATTCGAAGGCGACGGACCGCACGCTGGACGACCTGTATGACAAGCAAATCCGTGCGAGCGATCCCAAGGAGCGTTACACGCTGCTGCGCGCGTTCGAAAAACGGTTGTTTGACCAGGCTTATACCTTCCCGACCATCTGGTGGCATCGCAGCATCATCACCTGGAAACAGCTGAAGGGATGGCATATGTCGCCCAGCCATTATCTGAATCAGGATCTGGCTGACGTCTGGCTTGACCAGTAATCGCGGGTCTGTCCCGAACGGCTAAGCCCTCTCTCCCGGATGCCGGGGGAGAGGTTTTGTATCCGTGCGGTTGCGGGCTGCGTCAAAAGTTTATCGAGAATCCGGAAACATGCTGCGTTACATAGTTAATCGCCTGTTGTTGATGATCCCGACGCTGCTGGGCGTTGCGATACTGGTGTTCCTGATGCTGCGGATGATGCCCGGCGATATCGTCGAGCTGAAATTGCTGGCGGAGGGGGGTTCGGTGTCGCCTGAAACGCTGCAGGTGGAGCGGGTGCGGCTGGGTCTCGACAAGTCGTTGTGGTTGCAGTTTGTGGACTGGATCGTCGGGCTGTGTACGCTGGATTTCGGCATTTCGATGTGGACCGGGCGCCCGGTTATCGACGAAATCGGTTCGCGGCTCGGGCTGTCGATGCAGGTGGCCATCATGGCCACGATACTGGCGACCTTCATCGCCATTCCGCTGGGCACCATCTCGGCCATTTTCAAGGACACCTGGATCGATCACCTGATCCGCGTGTTTGCGATTGCCGGGCTGGCGGTGCCGTCATTCTGGCTGGGCATGATCATCATCCTGGCCCTGTTGCTGACCTTCAACTGGATACCGCCGCTGACCTATCTGCCGATCTATGAAGATCCGTGGCACAACCTGTCGCAACTCATCTGGCCGGCGCTCGCCGTGGGCTACCGTTATTCCGCGGTGGCCACGCGCATGACGCGCTCCACCATCGTCGAGGTGCTGCAGGAGGATTACATCCGCACCGCGCGGGCAAAGGGCGTATCCGAACGGGCGGTGGTCGCGGTGCATGCCATGCGCAACGCCATGCTGCCCGTCATTACGGTCATCGGACTGGAATTTGCTTTTCTGATCGGCGGGCTGGTGGTCACCGAGCAGGTGTTTAATCTCAACGGCATCGGCAAATTGTTCGTCGAAACCGTGACCCGCGGTGATTTCACCATGGTGCAGGCGCTGGTGATGCTGATCGCCGGCCTGTTCATAGTCATCAATTTCGCGGTCGATCTGCTGTATGCCGCCTTTGATCCGCGCGTGAGGTATCGCTGACATGGCTGATACCCAGGCGTTACAGATCGATTACAAGGTGCCGGTGCGTCGGCACCCGGTGCTGCAGTTCATCATGCAGCAGCCGCTGGGCGCGGCGGGCCTGCTGATCATCGTGGTCATGCTCCTGTCGAGCGTGTTTGCACAGTGGGTCGCGCCGTATGACCCTGTGGTGATCGACTTTGAGTCGATGCTCGCCGCACCGTCGTGGCAGCACTGGCTGGGCACGGATGCCTTTGGCCGTGATGTGCTGTCCCGCATTATTTATGGCGCGCGCACCGCGCTGGTGGTCGGTTTCCTGTCCTCGCTGATCGGATCGACGCTGGGCGCGATACTTGGCGTCGTGTCGGCGTATTTCGGCGGGCGCATCGACATGGTGATCCAGCGCATCATGGACGTGCTGCTGTCGTTTCCGATCATCGTGCTGGCACTGACGGTCGTTGCGGTGCTCGGCAAATTCATCGTCGGCGGCGTCGACATCAACCTGATCGTGGCGATTGCGGTGCCCATGGTGCCGAAGGTGGCGCGCGTGGTGCGTTCGTCGGCGCTGGCGATACGCGAAATGCCTTACATTGATGCCGCGCGTACGGCGGGTTATTCACATACCCGGATCATCTTTCGCCATTTCGTGCCCAATGTGGTGGCGCCGTACCTGATCATGTTCACGGCGTTTATTGCACAGGCCATCCTGCTCGAGGCCTCGCTGTCGTTTCTGGGGCTGGGCGTGACCGAACCGACCGCGGCGTGGGGGTTGATGCTGTCTGGATCATCCGCCGAGTTCTACCGCGAGGCGCCGTGGATGATTATCTTCCCCGGGCTGGCGATCAGCCTGGCGGTGTTTGCATTCAACCTGTTCGGCGATTCGCTGCGCGACTGGCTGGATCCGAAAATAAAACTATAAGGCGCGCAACTGTGCGCGAGGCACTAGTGTAGTGTCGTGTCATGTCTAAAATGACGGATAACTCGTAGGGCGTGCGTAGAGCTTTTGCCCCGGCACCGGCCCAAAAAACATAGGGGCGGGCACCCGAATGAGGCCGCAGGCCGTTATCCGCCGTATGAAATGAGGCCACATCCGGCGGAAGGCGCTACGCTTTTCCGCCCTTGTATGCAGCATGTCATGCGTGACACGACACTAGACTTCGCGTGCGTAGCGCCGGACCTGCGTTTCATCGACGTTGATGCCGAGGCCGGGTCCGGTGGGCACTTCGAAATGACCTTGAGTTAAGCATAACGGTTGCGCCACGATGTCGTCAGCCAGATAAGGGCTGGACAGGCTGACACCCCAGTCGAGCGCGGGTATGGCTGCAGCCAGATGCAGCAGCCCGGCGCTGGCGACCCCTGCTTCTGCGATTTTGCAGGCGAGGTTCACTTTCATGTCCAGTTGTTCACAGGTCAGCGCAGCGTCGTACACCGTCTGCATGCCGCCCAGCTTGATGGTTTTCAGGCTGCAGCCGTGGGCCGCGTTCAGCGCATGGTGGCGGTGCAGATCCTCGATGCTGTGCAGTCCTTCATCGATGCTGATTTTCACCCGGCTTGCCGCAGCAACGCGGGCCATGCCGGCGACGTCGTGTGCGGCGACCGGTTGCTCAAAAAACTCGATGCGTGAATCAGCGATGCCGCGCACAAAACGGATGGCCTCATCCGGCGTCCATGCCTGGTTGGCATCGGCGCAGACCAGGATGTCATCGCCAGATACTGCCGCGCAGATGGCCTGAGCACGCTCGGCGTCAGCTTCCGGAGTGCCAACGCCGACCTTGATCTTGATGGCGACATAACCTTCAGCCAGCCGTTTTTTTGTTTCAGCGATATCGCCTTCAGTGCTGCCGGTGCCGATCAGGCGTAACGCCGGAATACGTGAGCGGCGCGCGCCGCCCAGCAGTTCATAAATGGGCTTGCCGTGGGCCTTGCCCAGGGCATCGAGCAAGGCCATTTCGATCGCGGCCTTGGCGCCGTTGTTGCCGTACAGATACTGTCCAGCACGCTTCATGATCGCGGGAATATCTTCCAGCGGCATGCCGGTGAGCTTGTCGGCCAGGTAATGCACGGCGGCGACCATGCTGCCGTGGGTTTCCCCGGTCATGGTGGGTGCCGAGGCGGCTTCGCCCCAGCCGACGATGCCGTCGCGGGTTTCCAGGCGCACCAGCAGATTTTCGGCGTTCAATATTTCTTCAAACGACATCTTCACCGGTTTGATCATCGGCAGGCTGATGGCGATGGGCTGTACGCGCTGGATATGCATGGCGGGTCCCGGATAAAAAGCGGCGCCCGCAGGCGCCGCTTGTTTCTACTGCGTTAGCTGATTATACGAATTTTACAGCTTTCCGATTTTCTGCACGGCCCTGGCCATACGTTTGTAATCGGCGTCAAAAAACGTCTTGAAGTCCGGGGTGTCGCGATAGTCGGGAACGATATGCACTTTGTTCAGCGCATCCTTGAAGGCCGGATCCGCAGCAGCTTTGCGCACCACATCGCGCAGTTGTGTAAGTGTTTTGTCGGGAAGGCCGGCGGTGGTGAATACGCCTACCCACAGATAGGCTTCCACATCGATGCCCTGCTCCTTGAATGTCGCAACGTCGGCCAGCGCCGGGTGACGTTTCACGCCCCAGCTGGCAATGGCGCGCAATTTGCCCGCCGTGACATGCGGGTATACGGCCGCAGGGCCGCCGGCGGTGGCGTCAACGTGGCCGCCGAGCAACTGGGTGATGGCCGGGCCACCGCCGGTGGTCGGCACGTGGCGCATTTTCAGGTTGACGGCATCGAGGAACATCTCCATCGGCACATGCGTGATGCCGTAGGGTCCCGATGACGAGTATGCCATTTTACCGCCGGCTTTTTTAGCCAGATCGATGAAATCCTTGACGGATTTTGCTGGCACCGACGGATGCACAACAAAGATGAGTGGGTCCGCGCTCATTAGCGCGACGGGTTGGATTTGTGACAGTGCGAAGGGCGACTTGATGCCGTAGACCTTGTCTTTCTCGATCACCAGATAAAGATTCGGCGTGGTGATCAGCAGTGTGTGGCCGTCGGCGGTCTGGTTGGCCACAAACGCGGTGCCGACCGCTGCGGTGCCGCCGGGACGATTAACGATCGGTGCGGGTTGTTTGGTCAGGCGCTCAATGACTGCAGACAGCGGCTGGGCGTGAATCTGGTTCATGCCACCGGGGGGATTCGGCACCACAATGGTCATGGCCTTGCCCGGGAAACCCTGCGCCTGTGCGCCGAAGGCGGCACAGCCGCACGCGACGGCGATCAGCAATCTTTTCATATGAACTCCTCAAACGTGGATTATCGGGGTTGCATCGCGCAACCCGCTTTGGAATTGCTGCTTTGCTTTGGAATTGCTGCATTCGTACTACGGGAAAACGTTAACTCCATATAATGAACCTGTCAACCACGCGCTGCTTTGCACGAATGCGCCGAGGTCGCCAGTTGGCAACCTGCGGCAAACTGGTTAGCCTATGAGATTCACGTCACCAATAATCGCGCGCACTGCAGCAACGAACTGTGCGCTCGCGGATCTCCGGAAGCAATACGCATGACAAAAAAAATTCAATCCATATTGATTTACGGCTACGGCGTCATGGGCCGTGGCGTGGCGCGCACGTTTGCCGCCAACGGTTTTGACACCATTATCCGCAGCAGCCGCGCCGGCTCCCTGAAAGACCTTCCCGCAGGCGCACGTGCCGTCGACCGGTTGCCGGAGACACCGCCGGACCTGGTGCTGGAACTGGTGCCCGAGGACGTTGCCACCAAGCAGAAAGTTTATGCCGAAGTCGAAGCCGCGTATCCGGGTGCTGACGTCATACTGGCGACCGGCACCTCGGGACTGGATCTGGTGGAACTGGCGAAACCGTTGAAGCATCCGGAGCGCTTCATCGGGCTGCACTATTTCATGCCGGCAGACCAGGCGCTGGTGGTCGAGGTGATGGCCGGGCCCAAGTCCCCGCCAGCACTGGTCGATGCTGCTGCTGAAGTGTTGCGGCGTACCGGCAAGGAGCCGGTGGTGCTCTACAAGCCCATCGTCGGGTTTCTGGTCAATCGCCTGCAGCATGCGATTCTGCACGAAGCCTATTATCTGATCGAGGCGGGCGTCGCCAGTGCAGCGGACATCGATCATGCGGCACGGCGCATGCTGGCGCCGCGGATGTGCCTCAACGGCCTGATCCTGCAGAAAGACGTCAGCGATTTGACGATACACGCCGGTGCCCAGACGTCCATCGTGCCCGAGCTGTTCCAGAACGGCATACCCAATCCGATGCTGCAGGCCATGGTGAAAAGCGGGGAAACCGGGCTTGCCGCGGGCAAGGGTTTTTATGACTGGGCTGATTGTGACGTAGAGACGGTGCGCAAGCAGTCGTCCGTGCAATTGGCGAAACTGACCGAGTTTCTGGATTCCGGTGCCGTCAGTCCGGCTCCCCGTACCCAGCCCAAACCCCGCGACCCGCGGCGCTGAACACCATGACCGGACAACCGCGCGCCGGTTGGCAGCAGATGCCGCATGACTGAACCTGTTTCCTTGCATCACACGCCGGCCTTTCGCGCGGGGGTGCGCGAGGCGCTGGGTGTGCCTGCTGCCGTGCTCGGTGCAGGGTTTATCGGTTACGGATCCATGGCTGCCGATGCCGGTTATTCGATCTGGCTGACGTTGACGGCGACGCTGGCCATTTGGGCGTTGCCCGGGCAACTGGTATTGCTGGAAATGCAGGCGGGCAATGCGGCGGTGGCTGCTACGGTGATTGCTGTTTCGTTGAGTGCGGCGCGGTTCCTGCCCATGACGATGACATTGATGCCGCTGATACGCACCGGCAGCCGGCCGCGCCGGCTGTGGCGGTTTCTGCTTGCGGCGCAATTGGTGTCGATGACCACCTGGGCCGTCACCATGCGCCGTTTTAATGACATGGAAGCGGACGTCCGCTGGCATTATTTCCTCGGCTTTTCCATGACCTGCATAGGCGCATCCGTGGTGTGTGCGCTGATCGGCCAGTTGCTGCTCGGGGCACTGCCGCCTTTGGCGCGGTTCGGGCTGGCACTGCTGACGCCGCTGTACTTTTTCATCACGCTGGTGGGCGAGGCCAGAACCCGTTCGGCAGTCACGGCACTGGTCTGCGGCGCGGTGACGGCATTGGTGCTGCATGCGATTGCGCCGGCATGGAGTCTGCTCGGTGCCGGTTTTATCGGCGGCACCGCAGCCTGGCACCTGCAGAGGCAACATGCCCGACGCCACTGACATTTGGTTGCTGATGTTTGCCGCTGCCGCAGCGACCTATATGTGGCGCGGGCTGGGGGTACTGTTGTCAGGCCGCCTGAATCCGCAAAGCGCCTTGTTCGAGTGGGTGTCCTGCGTGGCCTACGCGCTGGTTGCCGGACTGATCGCACGCATCATCGTCGCGCCGTCGGGATTGCTGGCGCAGACCGCGTTGATGGACCGGCTGCTGGCGTGCGCCGTGGCATTCATTGCTTATCGCATCGCTCGCCGCAACATGTTCGTCGGGCTGATCTCCGGCATGGCCTTTTTCACCGGCGCGGCGTATCTGCGCAGCTTATTCCTCTAAAATTACGCCATGAGCGGCGAAATCCAGGTGACGCGCGAGGGCGGGGAGGGCGACAGAGTGGCAACGGTTGCGCTGTCCAATCCGGAAAAACTCAATGCATTAACGGTGGCGATGTGGCGCGAGCTGGCGGTGGTCATGCAGCAATTGTCGGCGGAGAACGACCTGCGCTGCGTGGTGTTGCGTGGCGCCGGCACGGCTGCGTTCGCCGCAGGTGCCGACATTGCCGAATTTGCGACTGCGCGCAATACGGTTGCGCAGGGCAAGGTTTATCACCGCGAACTGGTTTATGGCGCGCTGCGCGCAGTCGGCGAATGCCGGCACCCGACGGTGGCGATGATCCATGGCGCCTGCGCCGGCGGTGGCCTGGAACTCGCCTGCCAATGTGATTTACGGATTGCCGGTCACAGTGCGCGTTTTGGTGTGCCCATCAACCGCCTGGGTTTTGCCATTGCCTGGGATGAACTCAATGCGCTGTTGCCGTTGGTCGGCCGTGCCGTGGCGCTCGAAATACTGGTCGAGGGCCGGGTCTGGAATGCCGATGAAGCGCAGGCCAAGGGTTTGCTGACACGGCTGGTGCCGGATGCTGACTTGGCAAATGAGACAGCAGCAACCGTACAGCGCATCGCCGCCGGCGCGCCGCTGGTGGCGCGCTGGCACAAGCAGTTCATCCGCCGGTTGACACCACTGCCGGCGCCGCTGAGTGATGCTGAAATTGATGCCAACTTTGACTACTTCAACACCGAGGATTACCGCATCGGTTACGATGCTTTCATGAGCAAGAACAAGCCCCGTTTCGTCGGGCGCTGAGTCGCCTGCTTTTTCCTACCCCACAAACTCAGGAACATCATGGCTGGACCGTTATCGCATATCAAAGTACTGGATCTCTCCCGCGTGCTGGCCGCGCCGTGGGCCGGACAGAATCTCGCCGATCTCGGTGCCCAGGTCATCAAGGTTGAGCGCCCAGGCGGCGGTGACGACTCGCGTGCCTTCGGCCCGCCGTGGTTGAAAGATGCACAGGGCGCGGATACCAAGGAATCTGCGTATTTTGCGGCGGCAAACCGCGGTAAAAAATCAATCACCATCAATATTTCCAAACCCGAAGGCCAGGAGCTGGTACGCAAACTGGCGGCAGGGGTCGATGTGCTGCTGGAGAATTACAAACACGGCGATCTGGCGCGTTACGGGCTGGGTTACGAAGATCTGCGCAAGATCAATCCGCGGCTGATTTATTGTTCAGTGACCGGTTTTGGTCAGACCGGACCGTACAAGGAACGCCCGGGTTACGACTTCATGGTGCAGGGCATGGGCGGGCTGATGAGCATTACCGGCGAGCGCGATGACCTGCCGGGTGGCGGGCCGCAACGCGTGGGCGTACCCATCGTCGACATCATGACCGGCATGTATGCGTCGATTGCCGTATGTGCGGCGATAGCGCATCGTGCTGAAACCAACGTGGGTCAGCACCTTGATCTGGCTTTGCTGGACACCCAGGTTGCGTTCCTTGCCAACCAGGCGATGAATTACCTGGCGACCGGTGACGCGCCCGGACGGCTGGGCAATGCGCATCCGAATATCGTGCCGTACCAGACATTCAACACTAAAGACGGTGCGATCATTCTCGCCTGCGGCAACGACAACCTGTTCAACAAGTTCTGCGCAGTCGCAGGCTGCCAGGAACTCGCGAAGGATCCGCGGTTCGCGACCAATGCCAAACGTGTGGAGAACCGGGTCGAACTCACCGAAAAACTGAACTTGGTGTTCGCGCAGCGCAGTACACGTGAGTGGGTGGAGGCGCTGGATCAGGCCGGCGTGGCCAACGGTCCGATCAACAACCTCAAACAGGTGTTCGAGGAGCCGCAGGTGGTTGCGCGTGGCGTGAAGATCGAAATGGATCATCCGACAGCGGGTAAGGTGCAGCTGGTGGCCAGTCCGATGCGGTTTTCGGCGACGCCGGTGGAATACAAGCTGCCACCGCCGACGCTGGGTCAGCATACCGAGGAAATTCTGCGCGACGTACTGAAGCTGGATGATGCCGGGATCGCCGGATTGCGCGCCGGAAAAATAGTCTGAAGAGGCGGCGGGTAGCGCGACTAGAAAAAGCTGACCAGCATTTTGGTCGCCAGCAGGAACAGGATCACGGCAAAGATTTTTTTCAGCAGTGTGCCAGGTGTGCGATGGGCGAGCCGTGCACCCAGCGGCGCCAGCAGCACGCTGGAGATAACGATGCCGGCGAGCGCCGGCAGGTAGACATAACCGATGCTGTATTCGGGCAATTCGGTTTGATTCCATCCGGTCAGCACATAACCCAGAGTGCCGGCAGCAGCCAATGGCCAGCCGATGCCCGCTGCGGTGCCTATGGCCTCGTGTACGCGTGAACCGCGTTTGACCAGATAGGCCACGACCAGCGCGGCGCCGCCAGTCGCTGTCAGACTGGAAATCACGCCGATGCCGGCGGCAACCATGCTGGTGCCGGCAGTGGTTTGTGGCATCGCACCCGGCTGTGGCCGGCGACCGAACAGCATCTGTGCTGACAGGTAATAGATCAACAGGGTGAAGGCCACGGTCAGCAGGCGTACATCAAGCACGCTGGCGAGCAGTGCACCGCCGAAGGTGCCGCCGACTATGCCCGGTGCCATGCGGCGAACGATGGGCCAATTGACCGCACGGTGCTGGTGGTGTGCCCTTACGCTGGACACGGAAGTGAACAGCATGGTGGCCATCGCGGTGCCCAGGGCCAGGTGCACGACATGTGCGGGGGCAAACTGTTTGGCCGCAAAAATGAGCGCCAGTGCCGGCACCATGGCGGCACTGGCGCCTATGCCCAGCAGACCGGCGAAAAAACCGACGAATGCACCAACAGCGAGGTAAGCCCACCACCAATCAAACATGGAGTGAGGGTATTCCGGTTATTTCAGCAGACTGAGTATGTATTTCCACTCGTCCGGATCGACCGGCGTAATCGACAGCCGGTTGCCCTTGGCCAGCAGGCGCATTTTTACCAGTGCCTTGTGACCGCGTAAATCGGTCAGGGTGACCGGGTTTGTTTTTTTGACGAAACGGAAGTCGACATGCAGCCAGCGCGGGTTGTCCGGCGTAGCCTTGTCGTCAAAATAGTTGCTTTTGCGGTCGAACTGCGTGGCGTCGGGATATGCCGATTTGCTGACTTCGGCGATGCCGACGATGGCCGGCTCGGCGCAGTTGGAGTGATAATAAAAAGTCGGATCGCCAGGCTTCATCTGGTCGCGCATGAAGTTCCGCGCCTGATAGTTACGCACACCGGTCCACGGCGTGGTTTTGTCGCGGGCGAGGTCGTCGATGCTGTAAGCGTCGGGTTCGGACTTGATCAGCCAGTAGCGCATGTCACCATCAATCAAAAGAGATGCAAAAAAAGAGCTGCAAAAGTGCGGCAAAAAAAATGCGGCTGAGCCGCATTGCCATGTGGGGGTCCCCCGCCTGTGTCGCTCAAACCAGCATCTTGAACCTAAGGTTCAAGGCGGCCACCTTCCGAGTCTCTTCAGGCGCATCCGCGTGGGACGCGCACACCGAAACCGCTTGAGTCGGCGGCCACAGCGATGTTATTGGTTCAAAGAATATATGGCTTGAACGAACACCGCAGGGGAAACTGTTGTACGGAACATGATCAGGCGCGAAAAACGGCGGAAGAAAGTACGCGCATCAAACAACACGTTAAAGCCTGAATCTAGAATAGCTTGCTTTGCTCCGCCATGGCCTGATCAATGGCCGTTTCCATGCGTTGAATTCTACGCTTGGTTTCCGCGATGTCAAAGCTGCCGCCGACTTTCATCGAAAGGAATTCGTGCGTGATGTTCAATGCAGCCATGATGGCAATGCGCTCCAACCCGATGACTTTGCCGCGATCACGGATTTCCTGCATTTTGCCGTTGAGATACTCCACAGCATCCAGCAGCCCCTTCTGTTCGTGTTCCGCACAAGCGACGCGAAATTCGCGCCCCATGATGTTGATCTGCAAACCCTTTGGGTCAGCGCTCATGTTTCCTCGGCGGGTATCTGCTTCAGGATATGTTCAAGCCGGCTGCTGGCCGACGTGATTTTTTCTTCCAGCTGTTTATTGCGATGTAGGGCTGCAGCCAATTCCTGGCGCAGCTGCTGCGTATCTTCACGCAACCGCTGATTGATTTCGACAAACTGGGTCAGTTTATCTTCGAGTGCCTTGAGCTCTGCTTCCATGCGCGCACTATAGTGGGGAAAATCTCGCTGGGTCAACCGGTAACGTCATGTTTTGAATGTAATTTAGCATGTTGTGCGCAGCAACGATGCAGAGGCGGGCTGGATCGCAAATGCCAAGTTCATATCTGTAGTGCCAGGGCAGAGAATCATAATAAGCCATTGTTTTTAAAGAAATAATTTATCCTGCTGGTTTGGCCCGGCATCCCTGCAGCAATGCCACTGCGTTACAATCCGGCCTGTCCATGGTGTGCCGCGACCGCAAGCGGAATGCCCTGGACGCGTTTCGGGTGCCGACCCACCCCGCCAGGGGCGTCGGTTAAACGGGAAACAGGTGCGGCTGCAAAGCCCATGCCTGTGCTGCCCCCGCAACGGTAAGCGATCGGCATTCAATGCAAGGGATGCCGGGTGCGCCTACAGCCACTGTGCCGAAATGGCATGGGAAGGCGGCGCGCTCGAGATCGTGAGCCCGGAGACCGGCCTGAATTGCTGTGGTGGAAGTGCCGCGGGGAAGCGGCGGTCCGGCAACTTCAGGCCCTTTTCTCCCTTTGACGGCATTTCCTCGTGTATTTATTTGCGCGCGGCGGGCGCGTTTGACGAGGATTATTTATGCGTTTGTTTTCCATTTGTGCCGCAGCGGCCATGCTGACGGCGGGGGCGGTTTACGCCGCCGACAACCAACCGGTTGCACTTGACGCCGTTGTCGTGACAGCGACACGGTTCAAGGATCGATATGACGACAAGCCGGTCAACGTGACGGTAATTTCTGCTGAAGATATTCAGCGTAGCGCAGCGAAAACGGTACCGGATTTGCTTGCCGAGCAGGCGGGCATCCAGATCCATGATTTTTTCGGTAACAACGCGGCGACAACGACCGTAGATTTGCGCGGGTTTGGGATTAACGGCACACAGAACACGTTGATTCTGGTCGACGGGCGTCGGGTTGGCGACATCGATCTGTCCGGCGTGCAGTGGTCAGCATTACCGCTATCAACGATCGAGCGCGTCGAAATCGTTCGCGGTGGAGGGGCAGTGCTCTATGGCGACGGCGCAACAGCGGGTGTAATCAATATCATTACCCGCGCACCGTTTGCACACCGCAGTGGTGTGACATTGAATGCCCGGGCGGCGTCATATGACACACGGGAGACCGGTGTTACTGCGAATTACGCCGGGGATAAAGTTGGTTTCAATGTGGCGGCCAATGATCTGGAGTCTGCTGGCTACCGGGCCAACAACCACAACCGGCAAACCAATGCGCTGGCTGATTTCCGCTTCTTGACCGAGCGCGGGGAAATTGCCCTGAAGCTGGCTTCAGACAATCAGGGCATACGATTGCCTGGGGCGCGCCAGGTCCAGCCCAGCACCGGTGTAAATCAGTTGATTACGGACCGGCGTGGTGCTCAAACGCCGCTGGATTATTCCCAGCGCACTGGCAACCGGATCGCGCTCGACTGGCAGCAGAATACGGCGTTGGGTGAATTCAACATCGGTGGCGGATGGCGCAGCAAGGAACAAATATCCTATTTCGACTTCAGCGGTTTTCCGAACTACCGTGACGCCGATCTGGACGTGTGGTCGTTTTCTCCCCGGCTGAAGATGAACCCCGAACTCCCGGGAGGACGGCACACCATAGTCGCTGGCCTGGACTGGCACCGCTGGAACTATCAGCTGCGGCGATCCAATTCCGCCGCGAATATTGCCCGGCCTTTTAACATCATCGATGCCCGGCAGGAAAATATCGGAATTTACGTGCAGGATACCGTGCGTACATCCGAACGGATGACGATCTCTGCAGGATTGCGCAGCGAACGCTTCAAGGCGCAGGCGTCTGATGTGTTTGATGCCACGGCACCCGGCGGCGCAACCGGGTCCGGTGCTCCCGCCGGGCAGCAGCGGGAGTCGGAAATGGCCTATGAACTGGGTGCGCGTTATGCGCTGCTTCCAGGTACCGCATTAATCGCCAAAACCGGGCGCAATTACCGTTTTGCCAATGTCGACGAGATTTATGAGACTTCAGCCGCGTTCAGCAATCAGTTTCAGTTTCTGCAACCGCAGACAGCGCGCCATCATGAACTGGGTGTAGAGCGGCGTTGGGCGTCAGCCTGGTTGCGCGCAACCACGTTCCTGATCGACGTGCGCAATGAAATCCATCTGGATGCATACACCTCAGGCATCGGCAATACCAATCTGCCGCCGTCGCGCCGTCGTGGCCTGGAGTTGGAAGGTAAATGGCAGGCTTTGCGTCAGTTGTCGCTGGCGGGCTCGTATACCTATACCACTGCAGAATTCAGGAGCGGAGTGTTCCCCGGAGCTGCCTTCACGCAGACCAATGTGTCGATATCTGGAAAAACTGTACCTCTGGTGCCGCGTCACAAAGTCAATCTGCATGCAACCTGGGCGTTTAGCGGGAATACCAGGCTCAGCGCAATTACGACCTATGTGTCGGAGCAGTTCATGGACAATGATCAGGGCAACACGTTTGGTGTGAAAATCCCGGCTTATGTGGTGGCAGACATCAAGCTGTCACATCGACAGGGCCCGTGGACGTTAAGCGCCATGGTGAACAATCTGTTTGACCGTAAATATTTCAACTACGCAGTACGCAGCCAGTTTGTCGCTGACCGCTACAATGCCTATCCGTTGCCGGAACGAAACGCCGGGGTCGCTGTGGAATACGCATTTCGCTGAAGCCCGCTGGTACGGGAATAACCAAAGCCGCGCACCGCGCGGCTTTGTCTTTATTATCAAAAGTTTGCTATTGTTCGGGCCGTGCAATCGATGTCCAGTACGACCCTTTATCTGCGACTGGTACGCCATGTGCGGCCGTACTGGCGCACGTTCGCCCTGGGGGTGTTCGGCATCATCATCGTCGCCGCTACCGAGCCGGCGCTGCCGGCGCTGCTGAAACCGCTGCTCGACGGCGTGTTTGTTGATAAAAACGAGGCGGTAATCCGCTGGACGCCGGTGTTCATCATCGGTCTCTTTGTCATTCGTGGATTTGCCGAATACGTGGCGCAATTCGCCCTGTCATGGGTAGGCAACCGTCTGGTGATGGATCTGCGCGGGACCATGTTCCGCAAGCTGCTGACCCTGCCGGCGCGTTATTACGACGACCAGGCGTCGGGCAACCTGATTTCAAAATTGACTTTCGACGTAATGCAGGTAACCACGGCGGCGACCACCGTGCTGACCGTGTTGTTCAAGGAAACGCTGGTCATCGTCGGGTTGCTGGCGTGGATGCTGTGGCTGAACTGGAAATTGACGCTGCTGGCGCTGGTCATGGCGCCGATCATTGTGCTGGTGGTGCGCTTGATCAGTGTGCGCGTGCGCAGCAGCAGCCGTCTGGTGCAGACGCAGATGGGTGACATGACCCAGGTGATACAGGAAACCATAGAAGGTCATCGCGTGGTGAAGCTGTTCGGTGGCCAGGCCTATGAACAGCAGCGTTTTGATGCCCAGGCCAACAGCGTACGTCGCCAGTTGATGAAGCAGGTTGCCGCGGCCTCCGCCAGCGTGCCGCTGGTGCAATTCGTTGCCGCGTTGGCGCTGGCGACTATCGTTTATCTTGCAGCCCAGCAGTCCAATACCGATCAGATTACCGTTGGTGGTTTCGTATCGTTCATCACCGCAATGCTGATGCTGACCGCGCCGCTGAAACGGGTGACCAGCGTCAATGAGCCGTTGCAGCGCGGCCTGGCGGCGGCAGAGAGTGTATTTGCACTGATTGATGAAGTCAGCGAAACCGACACTGGTGCCGAGGATCTGGTTCGTGCCCGCGGGGACATCCGATTCGAGGGCGTGTCCTTTGCCTATGGTGATGACGGACGCCACGCGCTCAACGGCATCGATCTGCAAATCAGTCCTGGGGAAACCGTGGCGCTGGTCGGCATGTCCGGCAGCGGCAAGACCACGCTGGCCAATCTGGTGCCGCGTTTCTACCTGCCGACGGCAGGACGCATACTGCTTGATGGCATGGACGTCAGCGGGCTGAAACTGGCGGCCTTGCGCGCCAATATCGCGCTGGTCAGCCAGGATGTCGTGTTGTTCAACGACACCGTAGCCGCAAACATTGCCTACGGCGCGATGAACAAGGTGCTGCCTGCGGATATCGTGGCGGCGGCAGAAGCCGCGCACGCGATGGAGTTCATCCGCGAAATGCCGCAGGGCCTTGATACGCTGGTCGGCGAGAACGGGGTCAAACTGTCCGGCGGACAGCGCCAGCGCCTGGCGATTGCGCGGGCGTTGCTGAAAAATGCACCGGTGCTGATACTCGACGAAGCCACTTCGGCTCTCGATACCGAATCCGAGCGCCATGTACAGGCCGCGCTGGAAGTGCTGATGCGCGGACGCACCACCATCGTTATCGCGCACCGTCTGTCGACCATCGAAAAGGCCGACCGTATCGTGGTTCTGGACAACGGACGTATAGCCGAGACCGGCCCCCACCATGAGCTGCTGGCACAGGGCGGCATTTACGCCAAGCTCTATCGCATTCAGTTCTCGCGCAAACCCGAAGATTCGCAATGACCGGGTCGGCGAATATCGACACGGTTTATCTGATTAACGTCAGATCGTTTACCGAGCGTCTCGCACACACCAACGCGCAATTGGCACGGTTCGGCATCAACGCGGAGCCAGTGCATGAATGGGACGCAACCGATCTCACGCCTGCAGTCGAGAGCAAGTATTTCAATTCCTGCGATTTGTCGTCGGGCCAGAAGTCCTGCGGCATGAAGCATGTTGCAGCGCTGCAACGCATCGTGGAGCGCGGTGAGCGTTATGCGCTGGTGCTGGAGGATGACGTCGTACTCGCGGACGGATTTGCCGAAGGCGTGGCTGCAGCGCTGACCGAGGCGCCGCAGTATCCGCAACCGCAGGTTATTTTTATTGGCTGCGGAGGAAATTTTTACACCCCCCGCAGCCTGCGCAAGCCGGGGCAGCGCTTGTACCTTGCCAACCGCGGTCGCTTCGCGGATTCGTACATCATCGGACATGAAGCGGCGCGCTTGCGGCTTGAGTGGATAACGCGCCACCGGATATCCAGACCCATAGACAACCAGTTCGAGGAAATCGATCGCGTCGCGGGTATCACCATGTTGTGGCTGGAGGACCCGGTGGTCGAACAGGGCAGCAAGCTGGGGCTGTTCACCACGACGCTGGAACCGGCCAAGCCGGGCTGGCTGCAGCGGCTATTGTTCAACCTGGAAAGAATCCGCCGCAAGTATGTATATCAAATCTGGCGCTGACGGCGGCCTGCTACATGAGGCTGCGTGGGGCGCGCGCTGCCTGAACGTCACCCGCATCATGGCCATAGCTGCAGCGGCGTTGGTCCCTGCATCAACGGCGGCGGCCAGCGTGGCTATCGGCCTGATGCTTATCATCTGGATCAGTTCCGGACAGGCGTTGGTCACGCTGCGCTCGGCAGCGGCTCAGCGCGTCGGGCAGGCGATGCTGGCGTTTTTTGCGGTGCTGGTGCTGGACATGCTGATCAGTTCTGCATCCTGGGCGGAGCGCTGGGATTCATTGTGGTCGTGGCGCAAGCTGGCGTTCGGATTCATTCTTCTGGGCCTGTTTGCTGATGACGTGTGGAAACAACGCTTCCTCAAGGCTTTTGTGACGGTTGCCGCAGCGGGGTTGGTCCTGTCGTTTTTTGCGTGGCTGGGATGGATTCCCTCCAAACCAGGTGGTCAACATCCCCCCGGTGTGTTGCTCACCAATCATGCAACGCAGGGCATCACCTTCGCGATCGCCGCCTTCTGCTGTCTGGAACTGCGGCAGACCGCGGGGCGTCACCTGCGCATGCTGTTGCTGGCGGGAGTGTTGCTATTTACGCTGAACATCGTATTCATCTCAACATCACGCAGTGCTTACCTTGCGCTGGTGTGCGTTGCGCTGGCATGGGGCGGAGCGCGCATGGGCTGGCGCAGGCTGCCCCTGGTCGTGGGCGCGACCGCTGTACTCGTGCTGATCGCCTACGGTCTTTCGCCCAATCTGCGGGATCGCGTGCAACAGGGTGTAAACGAGGCGCGGGCTTACCAGACTGCGCCGGCATATACGTCAGCCGGCGTGCGGGTGGTTTTCCTGATCAATACGCTGGATTTGGTCAAAGACCGTCCGCTGCTGGGCTATGGCACGGGCAGTTTTGCCAGGGAATACAACGTGCGCTTTGCAGGACCCGGCCAGGATTGGCGGGGCACTCCCACCGGTGATCCCCATAATCAATATCTCTTTATAGCGGTAGAGAACGGATTGCTGGGGCTGGCTGTTTTTGTTGCGCTGCTGGTTATCATGTTCCGCGAAGCACGGGGTACGGATGCATATCACGGCATCGCCCGAGGTGTCTTGCTGGCCTGGTGCGTGACCAGCCTGTTCAACTCACATTTCCGGACCTTCCCGGAAGGCCATCTGATCTGGCTGTTCCTCGGTGCCATGCTGGCTGCGACGCCGCACCGCAATCAGCTTTTAAGCCGGTAAAACAGCGTCAGACCGACCCAGTTTGCGAGGAAATATTCCCGGGCATCCAGAAACCGGTGAAGCTCACCGGCCAGTATGGCCTCGATGGTTGTGAGATGGGTCTCGACCAGGAGGACCTGCGGGGCGTAACGTGAAAAATCCAGGCCTTGCAGCACCCTGAGGTCGAGCCCTTCGACGTCGACCGACAGCAGATCAATGTGGCGGTCGCGGTAGCGGGTGGTGTCGATGATTTCGGTCAGAGTGATGGTTTCCACCTGCGTACCCTGAGTAAAACCGGCTGACTGTCCGATTGCAGGATCCAGTGTTGCGCGCATCGAGAACCATTTGTCCGAAAACACCTGCAGCGTTTCCCGGCGGTCGGAAACCGCCGCAACGATATTGATGTCACCGGGGCGGCGCAGCTTGAAGGCGCTGATCTTGTCGGGATCCAGGTCGATGTTGATGCCGCGCCATCCCCTGCGATAAAACGCATAGGTATTCGAACCCTTGGTGGGGTGATAACAGCCCACATCGACGAAAAAATTTTCCTGCCGCTGCTTGCTGAACCAGCTCAGCAGCACACAGTCTTCGCCGTACTGCGAATAGTGATGCTCCCCGGACCGGGTGAGAAAGGTCTTGCGCAGGATCATCGCCAGGGAACGGATGGACATTTTATGGGCGCCCGCTGCTTGGGCTGGGCGCAGCCAGGAGTACTTCAGCGGCGTGTATGACCCGCTGCGCGGACAGCTGCTGCAGGCAGTCGCTGTAGCTGTCGACGTGACGATCGCAGCCTTCACGGTGGCAGGGCACGCAGGACCCGGCGCCCTGCAGCAGCACCACATTGCCGCAGCTTTGACTGCCGCTGCGTTGCCAGGGATTTACCGCCGGGTCATGGTCGCGGGGCCATGGCCCCCATTTAACGGGGTTGCTCGGCCCGAAGAGGGCGATGGTCGGTACTCCGGTTGCCGCTGCGACATGCGTCATCGCCGTGTCAGGCCCTATGTAGAGGCGGGCGCGGCTGGTGAGACAAGCCGCTGCCGCCAACGATATTTTTCCGGCAAGGTTGACCGGCTGGCCCGGGAGACTCGTGGCAATCGTGCTGACGTAATCACGCTCCGCTTGGTCCGCGCCACCGGTCATGACGATGCGCAGGCCGCTGTCAGTGAGCCATTGTGCAAGCTGTGCCCAGCCCTGCGCATGCCACATTTTGTAATTGAATTTTGGAAAGACGTGGATGACCGCATAAGCGATGCGGGTAGTGTCGAATGGACAGGCGGATGCGAGCTCCTGTTCATGTTTTGCGCTCCAATGCATCCCGACTTCCGCGCGCGGCGTTATGCCCAGCGTTCCGGCCAACGCCAGATTCATGCGCACGGTATGTGTATTGCGGTCGTCAAAATCCACCCGGTGGTTGAGCAGCCACCGTTTCCATTGTTGCTTGGGCCCGTCGACGTACAGCCCTGCGCGTAGTCGACCTGCGATCCACGCATATAGCGTAGGCCGGTCTCCCGGCAGCAGCGACAGGGCTAGATCGTAGCGGCGGAATATATGTGCAATAAAAACAATGTGCTGCAAAAGCCCGGGGCGCTCCGGGACGACATGGATGTAATGCAGGTCGGGGTGTGCAGAAAGCGCGCCCTGGGTGCCCTCGAAAACCAGAGCGTCGATCTTGGCGTCAGGCCAGGCCGATTTGAGTGTATGGATGAGTGGCGTCGCCAGCAGCACATCACCGATGCGACGGGTGACGATGATGAGAACCCGTTGCGGTGGTGTTGCCAGATTCGGCAAGGCGGGGTTCATTGGTATTGATCAAGCCCGAGACGGGCATGGAGGTTGGTAGACGCCAGCAGTTTTTCAAGCCGACGCCGATTTTCAGGCAGTCGGCTGCGGTCATTTTCAGCATGCCAGAGGTGCAGTACCGGGGCGGCGAAGCGTGCGCTCTTGTGCCGGACACCTGCATGCAGCAACCGAATGACCAGGTCGGAGTCTTCCAGCCCCCATCCCGAATAAGACTCGTCGAAGCCGTTGACCCTCACGAGGTCGTTGCGCCACGCGGACAGGTTGCAGGTTTTGACGCCTTCCCAGCGCTGCGGATTGCTGTTGCGCCACCGGGCATCGTGCAATTTCAGTAGCGGCAGCCACCGGTTGATGCCGCCGCCAAGGCGCAGGGCCAGCCACCGCAGGAAACCCCAGTCGTGCAGGGGCAGGTGTTGTGCCAATGCCTTGCGGGTAAGATTCTCTGACAACAGCATCCTGTTGCCGGCCAGAAAACAACCGGGCTCGGCCAGTGCGCAATGCTGCGCGACGAAGTCATGGCGTGGGATGCAATCGCCATCGGTAAAAATGATGTAGTCCGCAGCCGTGGCAGCCAGTGCACGGTTACGTGCTGCAGCGGCCCGGAATCCCTGGTCTTCCTGCCAGACATGGCGAATCGGGAACGACGCGCGTGCCGCATAGCGATGAACCAGTTCCCCTGTGTCGGCGGCAGAGCCGTCATCGGCAACAATCAGTTCGAAATTTGTATCAACCTGGGCCAGGTATCCGTCAATTACGGCGGCCAGTGCATCCGGGCGGTTGTACGTCGTGATGATGACAGCCGGCGTCAATGTGGCTTTCCGTTTTCCAGCATCAGCTTGATGTAGCGGTAATACGAGCCTTCAGCATTCGCAACCGCGAGGATGAAACCTTCCCGGCCGTCGAGAAATCCGCGGCGCAGGATATAGGTGCGGAAAAAAGCCCAGCCGCCGTGCAGCAACGCGGTGCCCAGCGAAGCGCGCCGCCCGCGCGTATGCAGATCACGCGCGCTCGCCGTTGAATACATATTCATCTTGCCCAGCATCTGATCCATGTTGGTGATGGCTTCGTGCATCAGCGGCTGTTTCAGCTTGCGGATCTGTCCGGTAACCACCAGCCGTTCATGGGCCTGGTCCTCGGAGAAGCGTGCACTGCCGCGCCGGAAAAGGCGCACGACGTAGTCCGGCCACCAGCCCGAGTGTTTCATATAGCGTCCGCAGAAGCTGGACCGCCGCGGTATGGCGTATGCCTGTGCAACCGCGTCGTTGCCGATGGTTGCCAGTATTTCGGCGTGCAGCTCCGGGGTGACCCATTCATCGGCATCTATGGAAAAAACCCAGTCGCCGGTCGCGAGATCCAGCGCGCGGTTCTTTTGCGGGCCAAATCCCGGCCAGTCACTGTTGACGGTCAGTTGCGCGCCCGCTTCACGGCAGATTTCCGCGGTGTCGTCCGTGCTTCCCGAGTCGACGACGATGGTTTCATCAGCCCACGCCACCGATTCCAGGCAGCGCCGGATCATCGTGCCGGCGTTTTTGGTGATGATGATGACAGAGATGGACATTGGTTCAGTGATTAGGTGATTTAGTGATTAGGTGATTTAGTGATTGGGTGATTTAGTGATTAGGTGATTCAGTTAGAGAACGTAGCCCGTAAGGAGCGCGCCCTGAAAGAAGTCCCCTTGGGGGGCGCCCCGAAGGAAGTCCCCTTGGGGGGCGCCCCGAAGGAAGTCCTCTTGGGGGGCGCCCTGAAAGAAGTCCCCTTGGGGGGCAGCGGATTACGGGAGCAGGTTTCCCGTATTTCACTTCGTTTCATACGGGCTACGCTTGCTGGGGTGAGGGAAGATGTTGATTTGGTCATCCGGATTGAATAGACACGATTCAGTTAGTGTATGCGCAGGATTCTCCCGGAAACAATCTTAATCACTGAATCACTGAATCACTGAATCACTGAATCACCTAATCACCCGGTCATCAGATTCTAACCCAGCATAGAGTAGCGCCGTCAGCCAGGCATAGAGCAGTCCCTCGGTATGGTCGAGCAATGAGGAGTTGAGCATGCAGATGATACCCATCATCAGCACCAGCCCTTGTGCGAGGCCGCGCTCTATGGGCGTGGGCAGTTGCGGTGCATATCGCCACTGTTGCCAGAGCAGCCATATAAAAGCGGCAAGGCCGACCAGCCCGATCTGTGCGGTGATCAGCATGAATTCGTTGTGCGGATTGCGCGACAGCACCTTGCCTGAACCACCGACGAGCTCGGCGTAAATCGCCGGAAAACTACCGGTGCCTTTGCCGAATACCGGGTTTTCCTCGATCAGGCTTAGCGTGTTGCGGTAGAACTCCAGCCGGTAGCCGGTGGAAGTGGAGGCTGGGAAATCGACACGCTCTTTTTTTAATTCAGAATAGATTTGCTTGATTCGGGTCTGAAAGGGTCCGGGAACGGCGCTCAGGCCTGCAACGATGACAAAGGCAGTCGCAATGGCGATCCCGATGCCCCGCAAGCGCGCGCGTTGCCAGCCGAACAACAGGACCAGGGTAACCAGCAGGATATAGCCGGTCACACCATCAACCAGCAGCATGATATTGGCCACGGTCAAAGCCCCCAACGTACCCCAGAAGAGTTTTGCGCGACGAGATGCCGCGCTGCAGGCCAGCCAGGCAAACAGGAATGCGCCATACGCCATCAGGATGTTATGAGTCAGCCGCTGTTTGAACACGACCGGAGACTCTGCGGTGCCATGCATCCAGGGGTTGGCCGGTACCAAGCCCGTTTTCATTGCATACGACAGCAGCACCACCAGTGCCAATCCGCCGGCGAGTATTCGCAACGCTACCCCCCGGGCCCTTGCTTCGATGAAGGCCCAGCCGAGCACCGGGATCAGTGCAAGATCGCGATATTTCGACAGATAGAGCCGCGCGTCTCCGGGCGCGGCAGAGCTGTACAGCGTACCCAGCAGCAACAGGCTGAACAGCAACAGCGCGGCGCGGTATACGGGGTTGTGCCAGAACAGCAGCAACTTTTCCAGGTACTGCAGGCCGATCAGCCACGTCGCCAGCATCAGCGCCAACAGTATATTGTCGAAAGCGATCGATATCGGAATCGAGCCGCCGATGGCCAGCGTACTCCAGTGACCCACCCAGCGGGTTCCCGTGGCATAGCGTGAGATCAGCGGGGTGGCGGTGGTCATGGTTTCTGGTACTCCGGTACCCATTTCGCCAGCTCATCACGCACTGCTTTGTCATCAGGGAGCGTCGTGCGCGCGAGCCAGGGGGCAAGCTGTGCGAGCAGGTCCTGCGGCGCGATACGGGCTTTGGCGATGCGCAGCTTCGGATGTGGCGTAGTCAGTGAATTCTCATCGGCAGCCAGCACCTCCTCATAGAGCTTCTCGCCGGGTCGCAGGCCGGTATAGGTGATCTGGATGTCGTTATCGTCGAATCCGGACAGCCGGATCATGTCGCGCGCGAGGTCAGCGATTTTGACCGGCTCGCCCATGTCGAGGACAAAAATTTCGCCGCTGCCACCCATCAGGCCTGCTTGCATCACCAGTTGCACGGCTTCCGGTATGGACATGAAAAAGCGAGTGATTTCCGGGTGCGTGACGGTCACCGGACCGCCGGCGGCGATTTGTTCGCGAAATTTCGGGATCACGCTGCCGGTGGAACCGAGCACGTTGCCGAAACGCACAATGACAAAGCGCGTTTCGCCATGCTGTTGCAGCGACTGGCAGACCAGCTCCGCCAACCGTTTGGTGGCACCCATCACGTTGGTCGGATTGACCGCCTTGTCGGTGGAGATCAATACGAATTTTTCGACACCATGTGACTGGGCAGCTTCAGCCAGCACCCGCGTACCAAGTACGTTATTGAGCACCGCCTGCCAGGCATTCTCGTTTTCCATCAGCGGCACATGCTTGTAGGCGGCGGCATGAAAAATGACCGTGGGCCGGGCAGTCGCAAGTATCTGGTTGACGCGAGCGACGTCCTTGACGTCACCGATGATCGGGCTGATCGCAATGTCTGGGAAACGCTGCGCGAATTCCTGCTCCACGGTGTACAGCGAGAATTCACTGCTTTCCAACAGCACGATGCGCTGCGGATGATAGCGGGCGATCTGTCGGCACAACTCAGCGCCGATCGAACCGCCGGCACCCGAGACCAGTACAGTGCACTTGCCCAACCAGTCATGCAAACCGGCGGTATCGAGATTGACCGGATCGCGACCGAGCAAGTCGTCCAACTCGACATTACGGATTTGCGATACGGTCACGCGCCCGCTGATCAGGTCGTCAAATGACGGTACGGTCAGCACCTGCAATCCGGCTTTGCGGGCAAATTCCACAGCCCGCTTCCGGGCACTGTGATTGGCTTCAGGCATGGCGATGATGGCGTGCCGGGCATTCAACCGCGGTTGCAGCGCCGGCAGATCGCTGATTGAACCGTAAACCGTGGCGCCGTGAATCTGGCGGCGGTGGTGCGCGCGATCGTCATCGAATACGCCGACGACCTGCCACTGCGGACTGCGTGCCAGATCCTTGATCAGGCTGGCCGCCGTGTCGGTGGCACCGAGCACCACGACCGGTTCGCGGTTTGCCGGGATCAGCGCCCCCAGGCGGCGCTCTTTCCATCCCCGATACACCAGTCGGCTGCCGCCCATGATCATCACCAACAGTATCGGACTGATGACTAGCACGGAGCGTGGCACTGCAATCTGCAGCATGAACAGCACCGCAGGCACGGCGAGTGCACCAAAGGCGACAGAAATGATGATGCGCTGCAGATCGGGCAGGCTGGCGAAACGCCAGATGCCACGATACAGACCGGAGAGCAGAAACAGCAACCCGTACAGCGGCACCACCCACATTACCGATTCCAGCGCCTGCTCGCTGTAGAGTTCCGGTAGCTCCAGATTGAAGCGCAGCCAGTAGGCGATCAACCAGGCTGCGGCTGCGGCCAGCAGGTCATGAATGACCGCGAGTACGATGCGAATATTAGGCATTCGCAGCCTGCTGAATGCGCCAGGCGCGTTCGATGACTGCGATCAGCCCGGCATACAGCAGCCCTGCGGCAGCCAGCACCGCATATTGCGCGGTTTCAGACAGGGTCATCGCCCACAGCGCGACCAGTCCGCACGCCGCCATCAGTGCGTATTCGGCAAGCGCGGTGCCGCGATGGCCCAGCCCCAGTTGCACCAGCCGCTGATAATAATGATCGCGATGGGCTTCCCAGACGCGGGTGCCGGACAGCAGGCGCCGTGCCAAAGTCACGCTGGCATCGACGATGAACGGTGAGAACACCAGCAGCGGGAACCACCACAGCCAGTCGCGCTGCAGCCAGCCGATGAGGCCGAAGGTTGCCGCAATAAATCCCAGTGGCACCGCGCCAGCATCACCAAGAAAAATGCGTGCCGGATGAAAATTGTGCAGCAGGAAACCCGCCGCGGCTGCCGCGATGACCAGATTCAGCAATGCGAATTGTGAGCTGCCGGCCAGCCACGCTGCCACGGCATAAGCCAGAAAGCCGCATACAGCCATGCCGCCGGCCAGTCCATCGGAGCCGTCCATGAAATTGTAGAGGTTGCTCATCCAGCCGATGGCGAGGATCGCAATGGCGAGGAGCAGCAACGGCGTGGCGTCGGGCAACAGAGCGGTTGCCGCCAGCGTCGCGGCCAGGAGATGCGCAAGCAAGCGGACGGTGGCTGACAGGCCGCGCAAATCATCCAGCAGCGAAACAGCGATCAGCAAGGCCAGCGCAGCCCAGTATGCCCAAGGCAGACTGGGGCCGACCATCGTCCAGCCGATCGCAACCCCGAGCAGCAGGCCGATGCCACCTGTGCGTGGTAGCGGACTAGTGTGTAGCGAGCGGGCATTGGGCTTGTCCAGTGCCAGATGAGTCGCTCGGCTGCGCGCCAGTAAGCCGATGGCCAGCGCCGCAACCGAAAATGCAATCAGGGAAATGGAAATGGCTGGCCACACGATGCGCTTAAAGTTAGTGTGTTATTTTAATCTTGTGCATTGATGATACCACTGCGCAGTCGGGTTAAGTACTTGATTCAACGGGTATCACGGCCACTCGCCGGGATATGCGTTGATGCACGAAATATTCATCAGCAATGACCGGTGATTGACGGAATGACGCGGCGACCGGTCTATAAACGCAGCAAGCTGGCTGGTCTCTGCTGCTCAGGGTCAGCAGATTTTTCCCGGATTCGGCGGAAAACCGGATGATTTTCCGGAATCAGCTTGCACGATTAACCATCAACCCCGCTGATGCGGTTGATCATTGGATGCAGGTATATGCCTCGCCAGGTCCATGGCTGTCATGTAGCAACCTCAGTACATCAATGTTCTGATTCTCACCAACCCGGAAGACCAAAAAGTGCCGCCCCTTGCGGCCATGCCGAGCAACATGCAAGGTGCAAATGCCAGGCTCAATCTCGTTGCGAGATCTGGCGCCCAGAATATCCGGGCCATCCTTCAATGACGAATAGCCAGAGAAATAGTCTCCGCGCAGGTTTCAGCCTGCCCAGCGCCAAAGGTCGTGGCCGTCCACATCGCGATGTCAACATAGTCTTGTTCAGCCTGTCGACCAAGCCGAACATTCCAAGCACTACTCATGCGACCGCGATGGCCTTTGATGCAACAGACCTGAGGTGCGATCCGAGGGCATCCGATGATTCAAAAGTCGAGAACCGCCCGGCATCGAAATCAGCGACACCAACCCGAACGGCGCTGCGCAAGGCTTCCAGACGTGAAGCGTTCTCTGCGTCTCTCTGCTCAATGAGGCGCAACCCCTCACGCAGCAAGCGTAGCCCGTATGAAACGAAGTGAAATACGGGAAACCTGCTCCCGTAATCCGCTGCCCCCCAAGGGGACTTCTTTCAGGGCGCGCTCCTTACGGGCTACGTTCTCTAAATCACCAAATCACTTGGTCACCCAATCACCCAATCACCCAATCACCCAATCACCAATCACCAATCACCTAATCACTAAATTGGCATCTGGTCGTTATTTCTCAAGCCTGCAGGTGGCATTCAGACCGCCATTCCACTCCCGGATCATGGCCTCGCCAATTTTCTCGAAACCCGGATGATCTTTAATATGCTGACGAAGGTCGGTCATGGTTTTCACGACAGCCTCAGCCACTTCTTCCAGAATGGCAGCCGTCCTGGCGGGCTGGAGATTGCATTGAAGCTTGGCGAAGTTAACCAGCTTCTTTGCCTTCGGGAAGCTTTTGCTGCCATCCAGGGTGAGCGCAAGAGAATCGCCTTTGATGTATGGCGTGGTCGTCACGATGTCATACGCTGGAGCAAACCTCACCGGCTTGTTTGCATCCTCATAGAGCACACCGAAATTCTTGAGATGGGCATCGCCATTCCTGAGCGCGCACGATACAGCCAAAGACCGGAAAAATGCTTCCAGCGCCTCGCCTCGATATACCGGTGACACAAACTCCATGATGCGCTTCGCGAGCCTCTCGTAGCTACTGTCGTACTTCTCCTCGGTGCCGACGCCATTCAACGAACAGAAGTCTTCGAACCCAAGGTATTGCCCGTCCGCCCCCAAGTCAAACCGTTCAACAACGAGGAATCGATTATTCTCCGAGAGGGACACCGCTGGAACCTGAAGCCCCGCACGGCGCGCAACGCGCATGCAAAAGAACTCGTTGGCCGCCAAGTGAGGAAACTCGTTCGCATCCCACCCCTTGACGATATGCGTTGCTCCTTTGACCGAGATCCTGGCCTTGTCAGCACTCAGCTCGGGCTCGTCCTGGTTCTTGATCAACACTTTCGGTTGCACCCCGGACACTCCGGATACCCCGGAAAACCGCTCCAAAAGATCACGCAGAAGGTCTTCCGTCCCATCGTAAGCGATCAATTCATGGACGCTCTGTAATGGCACCTGGTCAATCACGTTGGGATCATTGGAAAACCGGAGCCGGCCAATCTGGGAGCGCCCCACAACCTCCAACAGCGCCAGTTGATCGAAGCCATGGGCGCGTTTGCGAAAGCCTCTCTCGATGGATTCTCGCAAACGCCCCTCCGGCAAATTCATCTGAAAAACCGGATGCAGGCCATTCTTGTAAGAATAGCTCTCCAGCGAATAAGGCATCGTAAGAGAAACATCTTGCCCCGGCTGAAACGAGGCGTGATAGGCGAAGACATAATCGCCCTGCTCCGCGGGATGACGATCCACAGCGCCCACGACTTTTTTTGAAACCCATACGTTCAGCATGTGGGTGCCTCTAAAAGTTCAGAGTACGCCCAAATGCCCCACAAGGGGACACCGATCCGCTATGGGCTGAAGACCATGCGGAATCGTATGCAAGGCGCGGAAAAAATTTCGCCGCGCCGCATATGGATGATAGGTAAGCAAGAAATTGTTTTGCGAGCATTCGCTGCGCGGATTGCCTGCTTACCCCACTTCGCAACGCAGTAGTTGAGATGAAATCTGGATTTTTAGAGAGGCCCATGTGCTATTTCCCTCGCTCTGCCATCAATTCTCGAAGGGTCGGGCGAGGAGATGCCTCCTTCACCACAACCTCAAGCCCGAGTGTTGCGCAGATCGCCATGACTTTCCTCACACCCAACTCCGGAAGCTTGCCATTTTCGAAGTTGCTGAGGGTGACACGACTCATGCCATTCGGCGAGGCCACTTCTTGTTGCGACAAGCCAATCGACTTCCGCCGAGACCTAATCGCCTCACCCAATTCGACCATGTTCATGGAAATATACCGTATAAGATACATATAAACTGTAATTTCATTTATTGTAGTTAATACGATACATAAAAACAAGGGCGTTTGCGGCGCGGTGTTTACGGCAGCGCCATCGCCTGCCAAGTTAACTCACTGCGGTACAGGAATGATTCGTTTAACTTAACCCCGCCGCCTTGGCGCGGCGAAGGTAGGTGATTTAGTGATTGGGTGATTGGGTGATTGGGTGATTGGGTGATTCAGTGATTAGGTGATTCAGTGATTTAGTGATTGGGTGATTCAGCCCTGAAAGAAGTCCCCTTGGGGGGGCAGCGGATTACGGGAGCAGGTTTCCCGTATTTCACTTCGTTTCATACGGGCTACGCTTGCTGCGCCATCAAGCGTACCGATGGAAAGCGCCGCACGATGTCGAGCGACGCATCAGAGCTCGCGTTATCCAGCAGAATGATCTCGTGCGGAGCAACCGTCTGTGCCTGCAACGCTGACAGACAACGGTCGAGAAAGCGTTCGCCGTTCCAATTGACGATGACCACCGCCACCTTCGGCCACATATTTTGGCGCGGATCGTTCACGAACCCACCTGCCGATCCGCCCACCACATCGACAAGGGCACGGTAAACAGATCCACGTCGAAATGGCTTCTGCTATCTTGCGCCAGATTAGGCTGGCACAAATACGGCAGGGCTAACACCGAAGAACTTGCCCAATTTGCTGGCCAGAGTTGCGCTGATTTTTCGTTTCCCGGCCAGAATCGCGGATAGGTTGCTCTGGGGAACAATAGCCGCCAAGTCTTCTTGCTTCAGGCTTCGAGCATCCATCAAGAAACGCAGTGCATCCTTGGGTTCTGCTGGCTCGATAGCGTGGTTCTCTTGTTCGTACTTCCAAACCAGATCACCTACCCAATCAAGCAGGCCCGCCATAGCGTGGTCTTCGTCATCACCTATGGCATCCAGCATCACATTCATCAGGGACACCATGCGGGTGTACTCAGCTTTACTGTGAATGGGGCGCAGGTGAGCCATGGAGTCAAATGCCTGCCAAGAGGTTTGGATGGCCTTGATGTCGAACTGAGTATGAGATGCGTGCATGATTACACCTTGCCTTTCCGATAGAGCTTGTTCCAGTTGTCGTATTCCCGATGCGTCATCACCCGATGCACAAAGACCTTTTTGAACCTGTATCTAACGACAACCACCAAGCGATAGTTGTTGCCACCTGCGTCAAAGACCGTATAGGGCGGCACATAGTCGGCAGAATTAAACATTTCTTTGATATGGTTGAAGTCCTTGAACTCAGCATGCTCAACCGCAGTGTGCCACTCGCGCAACCATTGGTTCGGTGATTAGGTGATTTAGTGATTCAGTTAGAGAACGTAGCCCGTAAGGAGCGCGCCCTGAAAGAAGTCCCCTTGGGGGGCAGCGGATTACGGGAGCAGGTTTCCCGTATTTCGCCCCGAAGGAAGTCCCCTTGGGGGACACTTCGTTTCATACGGGCTACGCTTGCTGGCGGTAAGCAGCTTGCCGTGCATCCACCTTTTCATCACCATAAAGTCTTGACATGGGGATACGCATGAATCTTGGCGTCGCCCGTGATCATCGTCGCGCCAAGCTGGCGCGCGGTCGCAACCAAAATGCGATCCGCAGGGTCGGGATGAAATATGCCGGGTAAATTGACGGATTGCATGGCGATGCTGTTATTGACCGGGTGGAAAATCACACCGGGGATACGCTCGGTTTCGGCGATCCACTCGGACAGGTCAATCGAGAGTTCGAGCCGCCCGCGCTGCACCAGCAGCGCAAGTTCCCATGCACTGAAGCAGGAAATACACAGTGCTGCGGAGGCGAGACTGCGTTCAATTCCCTCATGTACCGCCTTCGACAGTTGTCCGGGTTGCGACAGCCACCACACCCAGGCATGGGTATCAAGCAGGATCACTTCAGCGCCTCCCAGTCATCCAGGCCGACGGGCTCAAAAGGATGCTTATAGCGCACCGCTACATCGCGTAATCGCTGCGCGCCCTCGGCCTGCGCGCCCGGCTCAGGCTGATAAGGCATGATGCGCAGCACCGGTTTGCCATGGTCAGTGATGACCAAGCTGTGGCGGGACTCTTCGACCTGGCGGAAAAACTCCAGCGCGCGCGGCTTGAATTTTGATTTAGAAACAATGTGTTCCATGATTGTTGCCTAAGTAGAATCTATAAAATGTCCATGGCCATATTATCATGGTCACATAGTGCAGTTAATCCATTTCCACTCCCCATTACCCAATAACTTAACCACGCCATCATCGAGCGCTCGCTTTCCATACCATTTCAGAAATAATTAACTCATGGGCACCTCTAAAAATCCAAATTTCCGTCATTCCCGCGAAAGCGGGAATCCAGGTGTTACTGATTTACCGTGGTTTTTTAACTTCTGGATTCCCGCTTTCGCGGGAATGACGAATTATTAGAGATGCCTGCCCTCATGGTTGCACCACAAGAAAAACCGCTCGTCTGGATCGGGGGCAGTAAAAAAGACTTGATGGCCCTCTCTGCCGACGTGCGGAAGTTCTTCGGTCACGCCCTGGACTTCGCGCAGCGCGGCGATCGGCATGACGCGGCGAAGGTGATGAAAGGCTTCGGCGGAGCCGGCGTCCTGGAAGCAAGCGTAGCAAGCGTAGCCCGTATGAAACGAAGTGTCCCCCAAGGGGACTTCCTTCGGGGCGAAATACGGGAAACCTGCTCCCGTAATCCGCTGCCCCCCCAAGGGGACTTCTTTCAGGGCGCCCCCCAAGAGGACTTCCTTCGGGGCGCCCCCCAAGAGGACTTCCTTCGGGGCGCCCCCCAAGAGGACTTCCTTCGGGGCGCGCTCCTTACGGGCTACGTTCTCTAACTGAATCACTGAATCACCTAATCACCAAATCACCAAATCACCAAACCTAATCACCTAATCACCTAATCACTGAATCACTGAATCACTGAATCACTGAATCACCGAATCACTGAATCATCGAGCGGGCGCGCCAGTTTACCTGCCTGAATACATACAGCTTTCTAATTGTCTCCAGCCTTAAACCCCGACATAATGCGCTGCAAATGCAACGCAAGGAGATTGTCATGAAAACCATGAAAACCGCCTCAATTCCCTCGCTACGTGTCGAACCTGAGCTGCGCCATGCGGCTGAGAGCGTTTTGCGGGATGGGGAAACCCTGTCCAGCTTCGTGGAGCAATCATTGCGGGCTAACATCGAACACCGGCGTTTACAGCAGGAATTCATCGCCCGGGGCCTGGCTTCACACAATGAGGCACGACGTAGCGGCGAATACATCCCCGCTGAAGATGTCCTGCGCGAACTTGACGATATGTTGGCCCAAGCGGAAGCCAAGACCGGCGTTTGAGCTACCGCGTCCGCTATACCGAGGCGGCCCGGGAGGATTTGCGCTGGTTGTATGCCTTCCTCCTGGAGCGTGATCTAAAAGCCGCGCGCCGGGCACGCGACGCGATCGCCAAGAGCATTGAGTTTCTGCGGGAGTTCGCTTTTACTTGCCGGAAAGCGGAGGCCGGCAATCCCTTCCAGCGCGAGTTGGTCATTCCGTTTGGTGCGGCTGGCTACGTTGCCTTGTTCGAGATTGAAGACAACGAAACAGTCACCATTCTGGCAATTCGCCATCAGCGCGAGGATGACTCCTATTAGCCTGGCAGCTTGTCGGACTTGGCCCCATTCACTGGAATACGCACATAAAGCAGGCAATGGACTAAAGATATATAGGCTCTACTTTTCACGATTCTCGATTCACGATTCTCGAATTACGATTCACCCAATCACCCAATCACTGAATCACTGAATCACTGAATCACTGAATCACCAAATCACTAAATAACTGAATCACCTAATCACCTAATCACCCAATCACCCAATCACCTAATCACCTAATCACCCAATCACCTAATCACCCAATCACCCAATCACCGAATCACCAAATCACCCAATCACTAAATAACTGAATCACCTAATCACCGCCTCCAAACACCGTCTCCAAATACCACCGCCCTGTTTCTTCCAGGCCCTGCGCCACGGAAAACGGCGGGCGCCAGCCGAGTTCGCTGCGAATGCGCGAACTGTCCACCGCCAGCGATCCGGTCAGGCGCATCACTGCCGCGCGTTTGCCCAGCAGCGCCGCGCCGCAATGAAGCAGCGCCGGCGGGCAGGGCAGCAAGCGCGGTGTGCGCCCCATCGCGCTGGCCAGTTTGCGGATCATATCTGGCGTGGACAGGTCTTCGCCATCGCTGACCAGGTAAGTTTTTCCTGCGGCAGCCGGGGTATCGATGCATTTCACGATGGCATCCACCAGATTGCCGACATAGACCAGACTGCGTAGGTTGTTCACCGAAGCCAGTGGCAATGGCATGCCGCGGTCAATCAGCCGCAGCAGCCGCAGGAAATTGCCTTTGACGCCCGGCCCGTAGACCAGTGGCGGACGAAGGATGACGACTTCCATGCTGGTGCGGGCGGAGATCTCGCGCAGTGCGTCTTCGGCTTCGCGTTTGGTGGTGCCGTAGGCGTCGTGTGGCTGCGGCGAGTCTTCTTCGGTGAACGGATGAAGTGGCGCAGTGGTTTCACCATTGACCTTGATTGAACTGAGAAACACGAATCGTCGCACACCGGCAGCGGCGGCCTGCTCGGCCAGCCTTTGCGTACCCAGCACGTTGATGTGGCGGTAAGCGTCCAGCGGATCGGCGCTGCGCTCATCGATTACATGGGTGCGTGCGGCGAGATGGACGACGCAGTCGATTCCCTGGAGTGCTGGCTTCCAATCGGTGTTGGGACCGATGTCGCCAATGACGATGCTGTCTAGCCCGTTGATGGGATTCGCTGCACGTAGGGCACGCCTGTTAGAACGATGCTGCGCACACAGCGTGGAGACGAGTGTTTGTCCGACGAAACCAGTGGCGCCGGTGACCAAGACGCGTCCTGGGGCGCAGTTTATTTGAACCACACCGTTCGGTTGACGTAGTCCGTGTAACTCATGATGATGCGGACCACCTTGGCTGACACGTTCTTCGTGTCGTAATCGGCTACTGGCACGAATGGGCGGGGATTGCCAGCATAAGATGCGATGGTGGCTTTCACCGCCGCCAGTACTCGCTCCGGTTTCAGTCCCGACATGATCAGTGCGCCTTCGTCCATGCCCTCGGGGCGCTCGTGTGCTTGACGCAGCATGATTGCCGGAAAACTTAGGATAGACGACTCTTCGGTCAGCGTGCCGCTGTCGGACAGCACGCAGGCGGCCTCCTTCTGCAGGCGCACGTAGTCAAAAAACCCCAGCGGCTTGAGGAATTCGACGCGCGTCGGGACTTTGCGCTTGGCCAGCGTTGCCAGCCGCTTGCGGGTGCGCGGGTGCGTCGACATGATGATGCGCTTGCGGTAACGGCGCGACAGCGCATCGAGGCTGGCGAGCAGATCGCCTAGATTGCCGGCGTCATCCACATTTTCCTCGCGATGGGCGCTGACCAGGAAATAGCCGCGGGGCGCAAGCTTCAGTCGTTGCAGTGCGCGCGAGGCGGCGATATCCGTCGCATGATGCTCGAGCACCTCGCGCATCGGTGAGCCGGTCTTGATCACGGTTTCGGGGCGCAGGCCTTCGTCCAGCAGGTAGCGGCGCGCGTGTTCGGTGTAAGGCAGGTTGATGTCGCTGATGTGATCAACGATACGGCGGTTAATCTCCTCCGGCACCCGGTCATCGAAGCAGCGGTTGCCGGCTTCCATGTGGAACACGGGCACCTTGCGGCGCTTGGCGGCAATTGCGGCGAGACAGGAGTTGGTGTCACCGAGTAGCAGCAGCGCATCCGGCATTTCATTGGCCAACACCACATCCGCTTTGGCGATGACCGCGGCAATGGTATCCGCGGCAGACTTGCCGGCCGCACCCAGGAAATGATCGGGCTTGCGAATTTGCAGTTGGTCGAAAAAAATCTGGTTCAGTTCGTAATCGTAATTCTGCCCGGTGTGCACCAGCACATGACGCGTGTGACGGTCAAGTTCGGCAATCACGCGCGAGAGCTTGATGATCTCCGGACGCGTGCCAACGATGGTCATGACTTTAAGGCTCATCGTGAGGCGTTTCTATCGCAGCAGCTCACCATTGTCCGGCGTGGGAGCGTCACCAGGCATCAACCGGTGCTGTTTCAGCAGCTTGACTGTGCCGGCCAGTGATAACACGTTGTCGGCGGAGCTGAACTCTTGTTTCAGTACATTGGGCTCTGAGCGCTGCTTTACTGCGAGTTCCGGCAGCATCGGTTTGATTGCATAGAAGCTGCCGCGTTTTACGCAACGGTGGACTTCTTCCTCGGATACCATGATCTCGTGCAGTTTTTCGCCGGGGCGCACCCCGGTGATTTTTGTCGGTATCTTGCGCGCGCCGATCAGCGCTTTCGCGATGTTAATCACCGTGGCCGACGGCGCGTTGGGAACATAGATTTCGCCCGGCCGCGCACCCTTCAGCGCTGCGAACACTGTATCCACGGCCTGGTTCAGGCTCAGCAGGAATCGCGTCATGTGCGGCGCGGTGATGGTGACCGGTCCGCCGTTGCGGATCTGGTCATGGAAAAGTGGAATCACCGAGCCGCGCGATGCGAGCACGTTGCCGTACCGTACGCCAACGAAACGGGTGCCGGGGTTGAGCACATTGGCGGCGACAAATATCCGCTCCTGCAGGGATTTGGTCATGCCCATTACGTTAACGGGCTTGCACGCCTTGTCAGTGCTGATCGCGACCACTGTCTTTACCGGATAGCGATTCTGCTCAATGGCGCGAACGATGTTCATTGCACCCATGCAGTTGGTGAGGATGGCCTCAACCGGAAAATACTCGCAGGAAGGCACCTGCTTGAGTGCGGCAGCGTTTACCACCACATCAACATCGCGCACCGCCGAACACACCGCCGAATAGTCACGTACGTCACCAATGCGAAACTCCAGCACATTCATGAAGTTGCGGAAAATCACCTCATCCGTCGTCGCCGTCTTGTTGAGATACGCCATACGCATCTCGTGCTGCTTGGCCTCATCGCGGGAGAAGACGATCACTTTGCGCGGCAATCCCAACTCGCCGCTCAGAACGCGATGCACGAAGGTCTTGCCCATCGACCCGGTTCCGCCTGTTACCAGAACACTTTTTTCTTTTAAAAACATATACTTATCCATGTTCCGCGAGTTCGGTAATCATGCTGTCCCACGTCGGCGGCGCATAGTTGAAATCCTGCCTGAAGCGGGTGGAATCCAGACTGCGATCACATTCAAACGAATCGTCCGCGACTATCCCGGTTCGCAACCCGAGTTTATCGCGAATCAGTTGCAACAGATCATGCTTGTTGATGGGCGTACTCGACACGTGGTACAGGCCGTGAGGCGATGGCGAATGCATGAGTATATGCTCGATAATGCGGCTCATCTCTATCGTGGTGAATCCTGAAAATATCGCTTTGCGAAACCCTTTAATGGGACCTTTCTGCGCAAGGAACCACTCCAGCAAGCCGGTTTTTCGAGATAGCTCGCGACCAATAATGGACGTGCGCAGGGTAATGGCGGGCGCCTCCGTTACTTCGCCCAATAACTTGCTGCGGCCATAAATGGCTTCAGCATCCGGCGTGTCATTTTCGGAATAGTTCCCGCGTCGGCCCGAGAATACGCAATCGGTACTCATATGCACCAGGCGTAATCCGCTCTCTTGGCAGTGTGCCCACAGCTTGTGAGGGAACAGCGCATTGATCTCGATGGAGGGGATGTTCTGGGACGATAAGCTGCGCTGCTTTATGATGCCGATCGCATTTACCACTGCGTCCGGCCGAAAATCCGTGACGACGTTGCGCACCCTCTCAAAATTTCTCGCATCAACATTGTCGTAGGCATTGCCACCGTGAAATATATTCAGGGCAGAATATTGTGCAAGCCCCTGACGAAGTGTTACCCGAACCTCATGCCGGGATCCCAGTTCTCGAAACAGCCGGTGGCCCAGCATGCCGTCACCGCCGAGGATCAGTATTCGCATGTCCTGTTTCCGTCAATTCCTGCATCCAGGTCTCCATCTGATCGATCAGCGCATCGCGGTTGAAATGGTTATCGAAATACTTGCGCCCGCGAACACCCATTGCGCTGCGTTCGGCAGCAGTCATTGCGCTCAATTGAATTACGCGCTGCGCAAGACCCTGTGCATCCTCCGCGGGGGCGACGAGACCTGCAGCGGATTCCTCGATTATTCGTGCGCCTTCGCCATCGAGGGCGCCGACGATGGCCGTGCCTGACGCCAAATAGGATTGAATCTTGCTCGGTATCGTCATGGAAAACACCGGGTCACGCCGCAAGGTTACCAGAAGCGCGTCAGCGTGGGAAAACAACGCCGGCATGTCCTCGGCTGGGCGTCTACCTAACAGAGTCATTGTGGCGCTGAGCTGACATGAGCGGATCTGTTCCTCTAACCAACCGCGCATGACGCCATCGCCGACAATGATCCAGTGAATGTCAGGCCGATGCCGCAGCAATCCTGCGGCCTCAACTATCGTTTCGAAGGATTGCGCCGTGCCCAGGTTTCCTGCAAACAGGATGCGTGTGCCTTTGAACTCACGGAGCGGGTCATTCACGATGTCCGCGTTGGTAGGTTTGTAAAAATCTTCTGCCCAATTGGGTAAGTACCGAATTCGCGCTGGCGCGATTCCACGAGAAACCAAAGGTTGCGTAAAGGCCTTGGACTGCACGAGCAGCATGTCGCAACCCCGATGAACAAAATTTGCGACCCACGCCGCAACACGGCTAAGAAATCCACGCTGGCCGACCGCGAGCAGTGTTTCCGGCCAGAGGTCTTGTATCCACAACATTACCGGAGCGCGCTTGATCGCCCCCAAGAGCAACGCGGGCAGCCCGACCGTGATCGGTGAAGGCGCGAACACGAAGATAAGGTCGAAAGGCCCGCGGCAGCGCAACGGGCCGAGAAGGCAGGCAAAAAATGCGAAGGAAAAGTAATTCAGCACGAGCCGCCAGTTCCGGGCGCAGCCGCGGCTGACCAGCGGCACGCGGATGACACGGGCGCCTTCGAAATCCTCACCAGCAGGACGCAGCCAGCCGTAGCCCGGGTAGAACCGACCCTCCGGATAATTGGGCATGCCGGTCAGCACCGTGACCTGGTGGCGTCGGTTGCGCAGGCCGCGGACGAGGTCGTTGACGCGGAACGGTTCCGGGTGGAAATACTGGGTTACGATGAGTATGTTCACATGCTCCGGGAGCGGTGATTTTGTCCGCCGTGGTTCGCACCGATTCAATCCCCAGCATAAACCATCAGCCAAGGGTATTGCGGCGCTTCAAGTTTGTTTCATCGTGTAAAATTCGCACATTTTGGAACTGCAATGGCTCCACGCTACCTTATCATAGGCGCTTCCGGCTTCGTCGGAAGCCGCCTCTACAGCTTCCTTGGTCAAGCTAGGGCTGTGGCGACGTATAACACCCGCCCGGTACCCGGAGGGGTGGTTTTTGACGCGACCCGCGAGCGGCTCGCTGATTCGATACTGAAACGCAATCCGGGACTGACTCATGCATTCATTCTCCATGGAGTTACGAATATCGATGCGTGCGCCCGGGATCCGGCGGGCACCGAACAGATTAACGTGGTCAGCATCCGGAAAGTGATCGACGAACTTGCCGGTTGCGGGATCATGCCGGTTTTCATTTCCAGCGATGCGGTATTCGACGGCAGTCGGGGACTATGGACCGAGCAGGATGCCGCGAATCCGCTACTGACCTACGGGCGTCACAAGGTCGCCGTCGAAGAATATCTGATGCGCGGACCCGCTCCGTATCTGGTGGTGCGGCTGTCCAAGGTCATTACGGTCGCCCCCGGCGGCGGCGACATGCTGGGCGACTGGATGGACAGGCTGGAGCAGGGCGCCGAAATCCGCTGCGCCGGGGATCAGATTTTTTCGCCGGTCAACGTTGATGATGCGATCAATGCGTTCGTCCATCTCGCCGAATCCGGCCACGCCGGGTTTTTTCATGTTTGCTGCCCGCAGCCCGTGTCCCGGCTCGGCCTGCTGCAAACCCTCGCGGACGAGATGCGGCAGTTTCGGGACGTTGATGCGCGTATCGTGCCGTGCAGCATCCGGGATTTTGATTTTCCGGAGCCGCGTCCGCTGGATACGTCGATGTCGCCGGCAAAACTGTATGCAGCGTTCGGCAGGGGTTTTGATGATTTAAGCGTGGTATGCCGGGAAGCTGCGGCCAGACGCTATAGTAGTGTGCCGGAGCGCGCATGAGACATGACCGCGTTTTCCGGGTGGATCCGGGCAATCGATCCAGGCGCCAGGACTCAGGTACCGGGACTCAAGGAGTTTTCAGATGAAGGCGATTATTCTTGCGGGTGGGCTCGGCACCAGAATCAGTGAGGAATCCCACCTCAAGCCCAAGCCGATGATTGAAATCGGCGGCAAGCCGATCCTGTGGCACATCATGAAAATCTATTCGGCGGCGGGCATCCGCGATTTCGTGATCTGCCTGGGCTATCGCGGGTATGTCATCAAGGAGTATTTCGCCAATTATTTCCTGCACATGTCGGACGTCACGTTTGACATGGGCAACAACAAAATGGAAGTCCATCAGAACAATGCCGAGCCATGGCGCGTGACGCTGGTGGATACCGGCGAGGACACCATGACCGGCGGGCGGCTGAAGAACGCGGCGGCGTACGTCGGTGACGAAGACTTCTGCTTTACTTATGGTGACGGCGTCAGCGATCTCGACATCGGCAAATTGATTGCTTTCCACAAAAAGAACAAGACGCTGGCCACGGTCACTGCGGTGCAGCCGCCGGGCCGGTTCGGGGCGCTCAATTTGAAAGGCGACCTGATTACCAGCTTCGAGGAAAAACCGAAAGGCGACGGCGGCTGGATTAACGGCGGCTTTTTTGTGCTTTCCCCCAAGGTGCTCGACTATATCGACGGCGATGACACGGTGTGGGAGCGCGGACCGATGGAGAAGCTTGCGCACGAGGGTAACCTTGCCGCTTACCTGCACAAGGGATTCTGGCATGCCATGGATACCCTGCGTGACAAGAACTATCTCGAGGAATTATGGAACTCGGGGCGCGCGCCTTGGAAAAAGTGGTAATGGATCCCTCGTTCTGGAAGGGCAAAACCGTATTCCTGACCGGTCACACCGGATTCAAGGGCGGCTGGCTTTCGCTGTGGCTGGAATCGATGGGTACGCGCGTGATCGGCTACGCCCTAGCACCCCAGACCGAGCCGAGTTTGTTTGCGCTTGCCAATGTGGGTCAGTCCATGACCTCGGTTGAAGCGGATATCCGGGATTCCGAACGGCTGCGCGCGGCGCTTGCCGGATCGGCGGCCAGCGTCGTGATCCACATGGCGGCGCAGTCGCTGGTGCGGGAGTCCTATGCAGATCCCGTTGGAACCTACGCGACTAATGTGATGGGCACCGTCAATCTGCTCGAAGCGGTGCGCGCCGCGACGGATGTCAGGGCTGTCATCGTGGTTACCAGCGACAAGTGTTACGAGAACCGCGAACGGGTTGCGGGTTACTGTGAAGACGAACCCATGGGCGGCTACGACCCTTACTCCAGCAGTAAAGGGTGCGCGGAACTGGTGACGGCTGCATACCGTCGCTCTTTCTTTGGGTGTGGACCAACCGCAGTTGCTGTTGCAAGCGTGCGGGCCGGCAACGTGATTGGTGGTGGTGACTGGGCGAAGGATCGCCTCGTACCCGATACCATTAACGCATTCATGGCTGGTCGGCGAGTGCTGATTCGCAATCCTTCAGCAATTCGACCGTGGCAACACGTGCTCGAACCGTTGCATGGATACCTGGTGCTTGCTGAGCGATTGTGGCGCGAGGGCGCCGATTTCGCAGAAGCATGGAACTTCGGCCCGGCGGATGAGGACGCGAAGCCGGTGTCGTGGATCGTCGAGCGACTCGCCAGTGCATGGGGTGATCAAGCAGGATGGGACCCCGATGGGACGCCGCAACTCCATGAAGCCGGACGCCTGAATCTCGATTGCTCGAAGGCACGCACGCGGCTAAATTTTTCGCCGTGCCTTGATTTGCCCCACGCACTGGACTGGATTGTGGATTGGTATCGAGCCTACGCAAACAAAGAAGACATGCGCCGCTTTACGCTTGCGCAAATTTCGCGCTATCAATCAGGGATAACGAAAACATGAACGGAAATTGCCGCCACTGCGGGGGGCTGCTGGAACACTCGTTTTGCGATCTTGGCATGTCGCCGCCCTCCAACGCGTACCTCACGCAGGCGCAATTGCAGCAAATGGAGAAATTCTATCCGCTGCACGCGTACGTCTGCGGAACGTGCTTTCTGGTGCAACTGCAGGAGTTTGAGAGTCCGGAGCAGATATTCAGTGATTACGCCTATTTCTCTTCTTACTCACAGACCTGGCTGGATCACGCCAAGGCCTATACCGAACACATGATTGACCGCTTCGGTTTCGGCAAGGCGAGCCAAGTTGTCGAAATCGCGAGCAACGATGGTTATCTGCTGCAGTACTTCAAGCAAAAGGGCGTCCCGGTGCTGGGCGTTGAGCCTGCGGTCAATGTGGCTGCGGTCGCTCAGAAAGCGGGCATTCCTACATTGACGAAGTTCTTCGGCACTAAAACCGCTGCTGAATTGAAAGCGGATGGCAAACAAGCGGATTTACTGCTTGGCAACAACGTGCTGGCACACGTGCCCGACCTGAATGACTTCGTGCAAGGTCTGAAGATTGCCCTCAAGCCCGGCGGCGTGATTACCATGGAGTTTCCGCACCTGCTGCAGTTGATGCGGGAAAACCAGTTCGACACTATCTATCACGAGCATTTTTCTTATTTTTCGCTTCTGACTGTTGACCGCGTGTTTGCACATCACGGCTTGCGGTTGTTTGACGTTGAGCAGATTCCGACCCATGGCGGATCACTGCGCATTTTTGCTGCACATGCAGAAGATGCGGCACAGCCATCGTCTGGTCGGGTGGCGCAGTTGAGTGCGGCGGAAGTTGCGGCTGGACTCGCGGACCTGAAGGCGTATTGCGATTTTTCCGAGCAGGTGAAAAAAACCAAACGCCTGCTCCTCGAGTTCCTGATCGAGGCCAGGCAAGCAGGCAAGACCGTTGTGGGATACGGCGCTCCGGCCAAGGGCAACACGCTGCTCAATTACTGCGGCATCCGGGGCGATTTTCTCGACTATACCGTCGACCTCAGCCCGCACAAGCAGGGCAAGTTCCTGCCCGGAACCCACATACCGGTCTTTCATCCGGACAAGGTGCGCGAAACGCGGCCTGATTACCTGCTGATTTTGCCGTGGAACCTCAAAGACGAAATCATCGGTCAGATGGCGCACATCCGGGAATGGGGCGGCAGATTCGTCCTCCCCATTCCCGAGGTGCGAGTGGTGCAGTGAAATTCATTCCGACCAGTCTCGCCGGCGCCCATATCATCGAACCGGAGCGGCTGGCGGACGAGCGCGGGTATTTCGCGCGAACGTTCTGCCGAGATGAATTCAGCGCGCATGGACTGACCCCGGATCTCGTGCAGTGCAACGTGTCATTCAACCAGAAAAAGGGTACTCTGCGCGGCATGCACTATCAGGCGAAGCCGCACGAGGAGGCCAAACTCGTGCGCTGCACGCTCGGGTCCATATTCGACGCGATCATCGATATCCGCACGGGCTCGTCCACGTTCGGGCAATGGTTCGCCGCCGAATTGTCGGTTGCCAATGGACGCATGCTTTATGTCCCGGAAGGATTCGCTCACGGGTTCCAGACATTGGAGGACGACAGCGAGGTTTTTTACCAGATGTCGGAAAAATATTTCCCCGAGTCGGCGTGCGGCATTCGCTGGAATGACCCTGCAGTGGCCATACGCTGGCCGCTTCCCGACCCGATCATTTCCCGGCGAGACGCGGGTTACAGTGACTTCATGCCCTGACGTGGCCGGATCAATGCGCGTCTGATGGAAACATGTCCATAGTCAGGCGCAACATTATTGCCAATGCCGCCGGCAGTGGTTGGGGCCTGCTGGTTTCCCTGTTGGCGGTTCCGTTTTATATCCGGTTTCTCGGTATCGAGGCTTACGGGTTGATCGGTATTTTTTTATCCCTGACCGCGGTGTTTTCGCTCCTCGACTTTGGGCTGCGTACTACGCTCAATCGCAAGTTGGCCCAGCTCTCGGTGCAGACGGGCACGGAGCAGGAAATGCGTGATCTGCTGCGCACGCTCGAAATCATCTACTGGACTACAGGCGTCGTGATAGGTGTCAGCGTAGCGCTGCTGGCTCCGCTGTTGGCCAATTACTGGATTAAGCCGCAGCAGTTGTCGACAGATGCTGTCGCCCGGGCGTTGACCATGATCGGAATAATCATCGCCTGCCAATGGCCGCTCGCGTTGTATTCAGGCGGCATGATGGGGCTGCAGAAGCAGGTGGCTTTAAATATCGTCGCATCTGCTTTTGCGACGGTGCGCAGCCTGGGTGCTGTGCTGGTGTTGTGGCAGGTTGCCCCGACGCTGGAAGTGTTTTTCACCTGGTTCATCGTCATGAGTCTGGCCGAAACGCTGCTGATCGGATATCTGCTGTGGCGCCGGTTGCCCCGCGCGCGAGCTCGCCCCGCGTTCAGCGGCAGGCAGCTTGCGGAGCTCTGGCGTTTTGCGGCGGGGATGACTGGAATATCGGTGCTGTCGGTCATCTTGACCCAGCTTGACAAGGTCATTCTGAGCGCGACCCTGTCGTTGGAAGCATTCGGGTATTACATCCTTGCGTGGCGGGTGGCGGCTGCGCTTTACAGCCTCTCCAGTCCCATCAACACCGCGTTTTTCCCGCGCTTTTCGCAGATTGCCGTCGGAGGCGATAAGCGTGAGTTGGCGCGTCTGTACCATCGCGGCTGTCAGCTTACTTCAGTCGTGCTGCTGCCCGTGGCTGTGGTGCTGGCAATGTTCGCGCAGGACTTTCTGTACTTGTGGACCGCCGATGTCGTGGTCGCAACCAACAGTGGTGCTGTGCTCGGTCTGCTTGCGCTGGGGACGGCAGTCAATGGCCTGATGGGGCTGCCAGCCGTATTGCAGTTTGCGCATGGCTGGACACGGCTGGTACTCATATTCAACAGCATAGCAGTAGCGCTTCTTGCTCCGATGATTTACTTGATGTCCGTGCGCTACGGCGGCGTGGGCGCCGCTTGGGTATGGCTCGTGCTCAACCTGGCCTATGTCGCATTCATGCTGCGCATCATGCACCGCAGGCTGCTTCCGGGCGAACTGCGCACCTGGTTTGTTGCCGACGTAGGCGCGCCCCTTGTCGCCGTACTGGCAGTGGCGGGGCTATGGAAGGTAGGCGTCGTGACGCCTGCCGGCTACGGTGCAATGCTGCTCAATTTGGCGGGGGTATCGCTTGCCGCTGCGGTTGCCGCGGTGATCGCCGCTCCTCAAATTCGTGCCTTGATCATGAATCTGCTTTTGCACCGGCACGAAAAGGGTGTCGGATCATGACTGGGCCAAGCATAGCGGTGGTCATTCCAAACTACAACGACGTACGGCACCTGCCACGCTGCCTGCGCTCAGTGCTCGAACAAGCGGATGGGCCCCAAGAGGTGATCGTCATTGATGACCAGTCCACGGATGAAAGTGTCGCGGTGATTCGTGCCCTTATCGGTGCCGATTCGCGGGCGCAACTACTGGTGAACGCGGTAAATTGTGGGACCAACAGAACCATTGCTGAGGGCTTGCGGCGCGTCCGCAGCGATTACGTTGTATTTCTTGCCGCCAATGATTTTCTGTTGCCCGGCATGCTTGCCTGCGCCAGGGACTGCCTTGCGCGTTCGCCAGGGGCGGGGCTATGGTCTGCGATGGCATGGCTGGTCGACGAAGATGACCGTGCCATACGCCTGCACCCATCTGCGGTGGTCGCGGTGGAGGATACCTATTTGCCTCCGGAACGCTGCGCGATGCTCGCTCATCGCCTGGGTCATTGGTTTACCGGCACCACCGCCACCTATCATCGTGAAACGCTGTTGGCGGCCGGCGGCTTCGATGCCGTCTACGGGGCGCCGGCGGACCTCTTTGCGGCACTCGCTGTATCTGCGATGAAGGGCGCCGTTTTCACGCCCGAGCCCTTTGCTGCGATACGCATCCATCAGAGCAGCTACTCATCGCGTGCGCTGGGGGATGTCGCGAGAATCGAGCAGATGCTGGAAGATCTGGGTGCCCGGGCGCCGCGGTTGGCACCGCAGATGTTTACCCCGGCCTTTATCGCCCGCACTGCGCTGCGTTTTCGCTTTGCTTGCGTGCGCGCCACGGGCGGCGCAGCGCTCGCGGAGATTGCAACCCGCGTTACTGGCGGGCGCCGCATTGCGTTGCACTTCGTACAGCGCCTCGTGCCGGCGTGGTTGCCAGCGCTACGCATCGCATTCGCATTTGTAATCTTGCGTCCTTTCGACATACTTCCTGCGCTGTGGTACCGACTGGCGGGCTGGGTCTTCGTAAGGCTGAGGCTGAGGTTGCAAGGGGGTAAGGCTCCGTAAGGAGCGCGCATTGGGCAGGAATGTGCTACCGGCCCGTATGCATGATGACGATGCCGGTTACCGCGACCAGCGCGGCAATGATGCGAGTCTTCCCGAAAGCTTCGTTCAGGAAACGGGCGCCGATCAGCGCCGCGAAGAAAATGCTGGTCTCGCGCAGCGCAGCGATTTCCGCTACCGGGCCGAGGCTGAACGCGATCAGCGCCAGCCCGTAGGTGAGCACGCCCAGGATGCCCGCAGCCAGCGTGGCCTTCCAGTGGCGCCGTATGAACGGTGTGATAGCACGCCCCCTCGCGATTACCACGGTGATCGCGACAAATGCGCCATCCAGTACGAAAAGCCAGACAATGTAGGCGAAAGCCGTTGGCGCAGCGCGCAGCCCCACGGCATCAACAACGGTGTACGCCGCGATAACCATTCCGGTCAGAAGTGCGAATGCCGTGCTGCGCCAGGGCGAACAGGCAACCCGGGAATCCTTCGATAATGCAAAGCTGGCGACGGCCACCGAAACCAGCACGATACCCGTGCCGCTGACAGGCCCAGGATATTGGCCGAGGGCGACCGCTGCAATGATTGTCGCGAACAGTGGCACGCTACCGCGGATTAGGGGGAACACAGTGCTGAGATCGTTGTTCCGGTAGGCCTCAACCAACAAGAAGGGGTAGAGCGCATGGATCAGTACCGAGACGGCCAGTAACCGCCACAGATCGGCGTCCGGTGGCGGCACAACGAGGAGCAGCGGCATGGCGATGACACAGGCTATCGCGTTCATGCAGCCACGCGTGATCAGTCCGTCGCCGCTGACTTTGACCAGCGTGTTCACGACGGCATGCAGCAGGGCCGATAGCAGGATCAATGCCGTCGCGTATAGCTGGCTCTGAGGTACGTCCATCATCGCGCGTACAGGTCGGCTTGGGGAAGCAGGCGGGCGCTATGGCGATACAGCGCGCGTTTCAATCCATGATCTGCTAAAATCATGCCTGCATTTGCAGCGTGTTGGCCGTCCCGAAAGTGGTCCAATGCAAAGGGTAAAAAGCAGATAATAACCGGATGCCCGTGAACCAAGATGACCGCCATCACCCATCAAAACATACTTGAAACAGGCCGCTATCGCGGCCTGTCCCTGCGCGACTCGGATTCTGCCATGGTCGCCAGGCTTCATCGTTTCATGGTCCGCCTGCGTCGCTGCGAGCAGGCGCTGGCGGACGAATACCACCCCGCCGACGAGATGCGCTGCCCGGTTCATTTCTGCATCGGCCAGGAGGCCGTGCCGGCAGCGCTGAGCGAGTTGCTGGTTGCGGACGATTACCTGTTCAGCCACCACCGGTCTCACGGTTATTACCTTGCCAAAGACGCACCGATGCGCGCCATGTTTGCCGAACTGTACGGCAAGGAGTCCGGGGCGAACGGCGGCAAGGCTGGATCGCAGGACATTTCCTACCCCAAGGCCAATTTTTTCAGTGGTGCGATTCTTGCAGGAGCAACGGCGATTGCCGCAGGCGCCGCGATGGGCTTTCAGATGCGCAAAGAGCCGCGCGTAGCCGTGGCCGGGTTCGGCGAATCAGCGACTGACGAAGGATTGTTCTGGGAGACGGTGAATTACGCGGGTCTGCGCAAATTGCCGGTGGTTTTCATCTGCGAGAACAACAACTATTCGGTCTTCTCACCGCAGAGCAAGCGCCAGGCGGGCGCCGGCATCAGCGAACGGGTCGCGACGTTTGGCGTGAACAGCGTAGCGTTGTTTGGTAACGATGTCGTCAAGGTTCATGCGGCATTGGCGCGCGCTATTGCCGATGCGCGCTCGGGTAATGGGCCGTGGTTCATAGAGGCCTACACCTACCGCTGGAGCGGGCACTACGGCCCTGAAAGCGACGATCTCGTCGGTTACCGTTCCCCGCAGGAGGTGGCGGCGTGGAAGGCGAACTGTCCCATTGAATTGCTCGAAGAAGCGATGCGTGCCGGCGGCACGCTTCCGGAGGCGGCAATGACCGACATGCTCCGTGACATCGACGCAGAAATCGCCGACGCTTTTCATTTCGCCAAGACCAGCGCCTTCCCGCGCCCTGGAGAATGGGCGCCCATGAATCTTAGCGCGTGCAACCCCCTTGCCGACGAATTGCTGCCCGACGCGCATGTCGATGAGTTCGATGAGAATCAGGTGGTCGTGCAGGCCAAAGGCTACTGATAACAATAACGGAGACTGATTTTGGCAAACGTAAGCTCATTGCACACCGTGACCGCGCACACCTCAACGTCAGCGCAGGCGGCCCCTCAATGCTCCTATGCCGAGGCTCTGAACCAGGGGTTGAGCCAGGCCATGGAACTGTCAGACCGTGTTGTGGTTATCGGCCAACTCGTCGACTACAAACCCGGCGTTTTCGGTACTACTACTGGGCTGGTCGAGAAATTCGGTCCGGAGCGCGTGCAGGATTTTCCGGTTGCGGAGGCGGTGATGACATCGGCGGCCATCGGTGCTGCGCTCGCGGGCATGCGACCGGTGCTCATTCACCACCGGCTGGATTTCATGTTGTATTCGCTGGACGCCGTCGTCAACTGGCTTTCGCTGTGGCGCTTCAAATCCAACAATGAATCGGGGCTGCCGGTCGTGATCCGTGCCATTGTCGGCAAGGGCTGGGGCCAAGGGCCGCAGCATTCGAAGAGTCTGCATGCATGGTTTGCGCATTTGCCGGGATTGCGGGTGGCGGTTCCCGCCACCGCTTTCGATGCCAAGGGGCTATTGCTGGAGAGCATCTTTGGCGAAGACCCGGCAATCATCATCGAGCACCGCTCCATGTTCGGCCTCAGCGATGCGGTGCCGACGCAGCCCTACCGTGTACGCTACGGCCAGGCCGTAACGCGTCGCAAGGGCAAGGACATCACGCTGGCCGCGATCGGCATGATGGTGCCGCTCGCGCTGCGCGCTGCGGCTCGCTTGGCGCAGCAGTCCATAGAAGCGGAAGTCATTGATCTGCGGACCGTCTCGCCGCTGGACACCGCGAGCGTCTGCGAGTCGGTGGTGAAGACCGGGCGCCTGCTGGTTGCCGACCCCACGTGGTGCTCCGGCAGCGTGGCGGCGGAGGTTATCGCCGCAGTCTGCGAGCGGGAAGGCCGCAGACTGAAATCGAACCCTTCACGGGTGTGCTTCCCGGATAGCCATACGCCGATGAGCGCGGCGCTGGAAGCGGCCTATTATCCCGACGAGCACACTATCGTCGCCCAGGTGCTGGCACAGTTTCGCTGAATTGGCGGTTGGGGATTGACCTTGCTGACCAGCCGAACAGAATCAGTCAATCAATCATTCTTGATGCAACCTACAAAGAAAGTGCTGTTGACTGGAGCGGCCGGGTTCATCGGCGCGCGCTGCCTGCCTCCGCTGATCGAAAAGGGATACGAGGTGCATGCCGTCACCTCGCAACCCGTGCCGGCGGCGAGCGATGCGCACATCACTTGGCACTGCTGTGATTTGCTCGATCCTGCCGCGTGTGCGCGACTCGCCGAAACCGTGCGCCCCAGCCACCTGCTGCATCTTGCCTGGGTTGCCGTGCCCGGCAAATTCTGGAGCAGTCCCGACAATCTGCGCTGGCTTGCCGCCGGCGTGCATCTGGTGGATGCGTTTTACTGTAGCGGCGGGCAACGCGCGCTGGGCACGGGCACCTGTGCCGAGTACGCCTGGGGGCCCGGCGACTGCGACGAGCGTACTACGCCACTGCACCCGGATACCGTTTACGGACGCTGCAAACTCGCGCTCGGCCTTGCGCTTGAGGCTGCGGCTACGGTCCATGGCGGTAGCGCGGCATGGGCGCGGTTGTTTTTCCCGTATGGGCCGGGCGAACCGGCAGAGCGGCTCATACCTGCAGTGATCCGCGGCCTGCTGCAGGGCACACCGGTCGACTGCACGCATGGCAGGCAGATTCGCGATTTCGTTTATGTGGATGATGTGGCTACGGCGCTGGTTGCATTGCTCGATGGCGAAGGTCAAGGTACGTTTAACGTCGGTTCGGGGACCGGCATGACACTGCGGGACGTGGCGGCAGCTATTACCGCGCGCCTCGGCCAGGCCGATCTGATAAGGTTCGGCGCGCGCCAACCGCCGCGTGGCGACCCGGAGCGGGTAGTGGCGAACATTGACAGATTGAAACGACAGACCGGCTGGCAGCCTGTATACGGCATTGAGGCTGGCATTGACGCAACGATAGCCGCCTGGCGCAAGCGCCTGGCTTCATGAAGGGAATAGGATGCGATTAACGATAGATACCGATAAAAAAGAACTGGCGCTCGAGAGCGCTACCGGGAAGCAAACGCTGGATCTCTATGGTAAGGAGGCATTCGAGATAATCTCGGACTTGTGGCTCAAGACTAGCTGGAACCAGAAATACTCCTATACCTTCACGTGGATGGGGCGACCGATCATTCAGCACCCCGAAGACTTGGTACGCCTGCAGGAAATCATCTATGGCCTCAAGCCGGACATAATCATCGAAACCGGAGTTGCGCATGGCGGCTCGCTGATTCTTTCCGCGTCGCTGATGAAAGCGATGGGCAAGGGGCGCCGCGTTGTAGGCGTCGACATCGAGATCCGTCCCCACAACCGCAAGGCGATAGAAGCGCACGAACTCGCGCCGATGATCCGGCTGGTCGAAGGCAATTCCGTGGCGCCGGAGATTGTGGCCCGTGCGGCACAGGAGATCAGACCCGGCGATACGGTGCTGGTCATTCTTGACTCCAACCATGCTCGCGCCCACGTCGCAGCGGAACTCGAAGCGTATCATCACCTGGTAACTCCCGGCTCGTACATCGTCGCGACCGACGGCATCATGCGCGACGTACATGACGTGCCGCGTGGCACGCCGGGCTGGAAGGAAGACAACCCGGCGCAGGCGGCGCAGGATTTTGCCGCCCGGCACCCGGAGTTCGTGATCGAAACACCGGCGTGGAAATTCAACGAGAGCGATCTCGACAAGAGCATCACCGGCTGGCCTGAGGCGTGGCTCAAGCGCCGTGCATGATCCGGATTTCTTCATTCTTGCGGACGCACGCAAAGGCTGGAGGAGGTTGTGGAAACCATGCTCTGTCCGCACATCTGACTGACTCGGCAGGCAGCGCAAGTTGACTACGCCCGCATCCCTGGCCAGCAAATTCACGTTGATCGTTCCCACTTACAACCGCCCGGTGGACCTTGCGCGGCTGTTGAGCTACCTCGCGCGCCTGCACGCGGACTTCCCGGTCCTGGTGCTCGATTCGAGCGGGCCGGCTGCGCAACTGGTCAACAAGGATACGGTCGTCAAATGCGGACTCAATGTCCGCTACGAAACTTTTGATACCGCTGTTTCGCCTTGGGAGAAATTCTGGCGCGGCAGCGAACTGGTGCGTACGCCGTATTGTTCGCTGTGCGCAGACGACGATCTCGTTTTGCCGGCATCCCTGGGGCCGATCGTGCAGCATCTCGAAGCGCATCCCGACTTTAGCGTGGCGCACGGCTGGTATTTCACTTTTTACAACAATGCGCACTTCGGAGTCACATCGTCGGTCTATCGCGGCGCGTCGCTGGATCAGGACGATCCGATAGCGAGATTATTCGCGCTGTTCAAAAACTACGAGGCGGTCACGTACGGCGTCTACCGCACGTCGGTAATGCAGAGCGTGCTGCGCGATGTGCAGGGTTTGGGCAGCTTGCTGGGGCGGGAACTGCTGGGAGGTGCGCTGGCGATTACCATGGGCAAAATCGCACGGCTGCCTGTGTTTTACTATGGCCGGTCGCTCGCACCATCTCAACCCTACCATCATTGGCACCCGCTGGATTTTCTGATGTCCGCGCCGGACGGCTTGTATCGTGACTATGCCGCTTACCGAAGAATTCTGTTTAATTGTTTAAAAACAACAGGTTATGATAATTATCCCGACGACGAACTCGTCACACTGATCGACCTGATCCATTTCCGCTATCTATCGGACTATGTCAGGCCGCGCGTAATGGACTATCTGACCGAACAGGTCATGTCGCGCAAACCCAAAGCCGAAATCATGCAGGGTATGTGGTCGGTATTGGCGCAGGAGAGCAATCAGACTCTGGTGCGCACTTTGAGCGGTAGCATGGTGTTGAGGAAGATTCGCGACCGCTTTTTCCCGGGAATTAAGCTGCATCATTTCAAACGTTTATCAGCGCCCGCTGAAAATCGCATGGTTCAATCCAGGACCGCCGATGGAAATCCGCGCGAATATTTGTTTTATAAAGAGTTTCTTGCGTCACTTGCCGGGACTACGAAGGTGGAAAATGAAATCGGGAGCATTGTAGTAGCGTTGGATAATTACGGTTAAAAGCTTAATTGTCGCTAATCGGTTGTAAATTCAATGTCTGATCCACCCAAGGATACGTACTTGGAGACGATTCCTTTGCGCGGATAACCAGTAGCGCCGCTGGCCATACAAACGACGCAGGTAGATTGGCGCCAGCCAAAGTCCCAATGAGCACGCATAGTCCCAATGACGCAATTTTAGAATTGACGCGAAGAGTATTTGTCGACCGAATAGCGTCAATATGGATGGGCATCGGCGAAATATCGGCAGGAGGTCCCGGTATTTTGGTGATTTTGTCAGATCCAGCAGAGCGGTAAGCACTTTGCGCTGCTCCCCATGATTTTCAATCCCGGTCTTGGAGTAAGTATCGTTACGCTCTCGCATCAGCGCCAGAGTTTCCGGAATGACGCAGACACCGTGACGCAACGCAATGACATAATAGACAAACCAATCGGAGTGCCACCTTAACTTGTTCTCAAAGCCGCTCATTTCCAACAGCAGGCTGCGTTTCGCGACGACGGTATTCCCGGACATCCACACGTAGTGGCGGCGAAGAATGCCTTCGAGCTTGTCGCGTGGAATGAATTGAGAGCTTTCTCCATAATCGAATGCCGCGCCTTGTGATTCCTTGGTGTAATGCCGTACTTCGGTTGAGCCGTCCACAAAAACGGCCAACCGCGAAAAGCACAAACCCGCGTCCGGGTATCTTTTTAGCAGGCTCAGCGAACGCTCGACGAAGTTCGGCAGCAGCAGGTCATCTGACGCAGCCCAAACAATGTAATCGCCACGTGCGGCAAGCAGAGCACGCTGAATAGAATGATGCTGCCCCCGGTTCTTATCGTTCCGGATAAGACGGATGTTGGAAAACCGCTGCGCATATTCCTCAATAACCGATATGCTTTCGTCAGTCGATCCGTCATCAACGATAATAATTTCCGCGGCAGCTACGGTTTGGTTGCAGATGCCGGAAAGTGACGTGGGGAGATACTCTGCGTGATTGTAATTTGCAAGCAGTATTGATAGGGTGGGCAAGCTGGCATCGTCTTCCGCCTGGGCCGGTTCAGGGGCATTGGTTGCGGTAGACGCGAGCGGTATTGTCCCGCCCGCTGTCTCGGACTCGATTAAGGTTTCAAAGAAACGGGAATCGACCGGCTCATCGCGGTAATAGCGATGTCTCCACCCTGGTGCAATCTTATAGCTGTCCTCGAGAAGCCGCAGCCCGTCATAAGGATTAACATATTCCTTGTATTGCTTGAGATAAACATAGCGCTGGGTGATGCGAAAGATCTGGCCCAGCATATTGTCGATCTGATCGGGGCGTAGCTCATGGAGCGAGCTGATATTGATACTGAGGTCAAAATATTTATCGGGGAGAAGTTCGATCTGGTTGGCTGAAAAGAAAGCAATATCAGCCCGGGACAATTCCTCTGCGATGTCCTCGAATTGCTCGAAATGCCGAAAGTGGAAAATCCGCTTTTCAGGGAACAGCTCGCTTAAATACCACTGCGAAACATAGAGACTTGGCGGAATATCTAATACGACGTACTGGCACTTGACGGCGTGCATAAGAACGTAGCCAAGGCGACCGTAACCTGCGCCTATCTCCGCAACGCGCAGGGTGCGGTCCGGCGAGCTTAGTGAAATCCCGTCAAGAATAGAGTTGCACTCGATAATAGAATGTGCCAAATCCTGGGATATGCGCCGCGACTGATAAAAGATGTCAATTGGCGATCCCAGGTGCGGCTCGGATAGCCGGTCTGCAAGCTGCAGTTTGTCGTGCGCACGAGTAAAGTCCCAAAGCATCGAGACCAGCCAGCGGTACATCATGATCTGAGCTGTTCGTCCGAGGTCCCACCCCACTGTTCGGGCGATCCACGACAGTATCGGAAAGCGATGGCTGAACGTGAATACACGCCTGTCCACTGAGTGCAACTTTCCGTCGTCCCGGTTAATGTCGGGGTCGATTACCCTGACTCTAAACGGGCTTAACGTGAGGTTCGACACCCACCACTTGGTCAACCTCAGCAATTGCGGATCGAGCAGGCTGTAGGGCAGAAAATTAAAATAATTCTGATTGATGGTGCGCTTGAAGCTGTGCATGCCGTCGCGGCGCAACTGCCCCATGTTTACTTTGTTAAAATATTCCCAGAGCTTTGATGGGTGATAGACAGGTTTGGCCGCATAAAGCTCGTCGTGAATGGCCGAAATCTCCCGGCGGAACTTACGCAGGGCATCCACCCCGGAGTCGGCGAGATAGTTGCCGACACTATCGTGCCCGTTAAGGCGGATCAAATCCAGCGTTTCGTCTTTGATATTCTGGATTGGCGCTCCGCGCTTGACCAGGAAAGCAACCGACTCAAGATGCCCATTTTCCGCCGCAAATTGCAGCGCTTGGTCAATCACCGAGCTCAAGTCCAACCCGTTGTTATGCAGATAATCGAGCACGGCAACATGCCCGTTGGCTGCCGCTGCGAGGAACGCATTGTGACCGCACGCCGGAATGTTGCAGCCGCTTTGGTGCAAATCAATCACCGCCGGCAAATTACCCCGTTCCGCTGCGACGCAGAGGAGGATGTCGCTGTGCCGTGCAATGTCTATATAATTGCATGGCAGATCCGTTCCATCGCCTGTCCGGATCGCCTGAATCAGTTCGGCGAGCACAGGCCCTTCCGGGAAAATCCCGTTTTCACTGAGATAGTTTACGGTGGGCCTGTGCGACGGTAACAGAGGCAACAATTCAGCTATCGATTGGCAAGCGGCAAGGTCCGCGCCTTGCTGGTGCAAGTATTTCACCAGATCAATGCGGCCTTTTGCAGCCGCCAATTTGATCGCACTATTTATTTCAATTTGGCCGCCGACGCCGTGCTCAAAAAAATACTTGAGCACTTTGGTTCTGCCGTTCGTTGCCGCTAATGGAATTGCCTTATCCTCAATTTTTTCCAAGCGGCAGCCAGCCTGATGCAAATATTGCACGATCGCAATCTGACCATTCGCCGCAGCAATAATGCACGCCTCTGCGCCATCCAGGAGGACTCCGCGCTGGTGTGGCTTGGTTAGAGTATCCAAATCCCCAGTGGCAGCGGGCAATACAAATGACCAATAATAATTGATTGTTTCCAGGCACTCCTTTTCAGGAGCCCCCGGAGTTTCACATCCCTTATCTTTCAAGTAACGGACTACAATGTCTTGGTTCGATTCCCTTGCGCGCTCCAGCGCCAATGCATTTTTAGCTCGGGGGTTTACGCCGTTTTCGTGAAGGTATATGACAACGGCAATATGTCCTTGGGCGGCCGCTTCTGCAAGCGCATCTACACCGACATCGCTTAATGAAATGCCACTAGTATGGAGGTAACGAACAATATCGAGTTGTCCGCCACGCGCTGCTAATAGCATTAAGTTGTTGCCATTTTTTTGCAAACTGACACCATGCTCATGCAAGTAGCGAACTACCGGAAAATGTCCGCCGTGTACGGCTCCCGCTATCGCGGCATCGTCCTGTGCATGGATATCGCCACCGTTTACATAGAGGTAAATCAGAGTTTCCAAATGACCATTGGCCGCAGCTTTCAAAATTGCGTCGTGTCCCTCAGAATAGATTACAGATCCATTCTGATGGAGATAACGCACTACTTCGAGGTGTCCATTCCTTGCAGCCTCTCGAAGCGGCGCATCATGATCAAAGCGAAGGTTCGCCCCTTGAGAATGTAACTTGATTACGGCTGCAAGTTGACCGGTGCCGGCCGCAGATACAAGAGCTTCGTGATCCATGAGTCAGGCTTCGCTGTATAAGGCCGTAGTGTTAAGAGGCAGGCAAGTATTAAGGACTGGAATAACGTCTGGTTTTCCAGACCACCTATTACGGACAAACTGCGAATTGGTACGAGCGATACACATATAAAATGTTAGAATCAGCGCGAAAAGATGATTATAAACAATACCTACAAACAGAAATGCAAGAATTTGTTTGTATTGGAAAAGCCGGGCGCCGGATCATGTTAATGGGTCGATTCGATTTCAACTATGTCCATGAATTCTGACTCTATGTGGGATGCGTGATGTTACGTCAACTCATACTACACCGGCGAACCGTCTGGTTACTGGCTATCAGAAACATGCGCGACCGCTACGCAGGCACCTTTGGGGGCATGGTGTGGGCAGTACTGAATCCGTTATTGCTACTCTTGGTATTCTGGTTCGTATTCGGCGTTGGCCTGAGAATGGGCTCTTCCACAGGAACGCCGTTCTTACTGGTTTTGTTCTGTGGCCTGATTCCATGGATGACCTTCAGTGAAATTCTGAATGGTGCGGCATCCTCGATTACGGGCCGCGCATATCTTGTAAAAAAGATCGCATTCCCATTGGAAATATTGCCGTTTACCCATGTTGTTACGGCGCTTCTTACGCATGGCATACTGCTCATCATTCTGGCGGTCATGCTGCTGTCGTACCGCATCGTCCCCGGGATGGGATTGCTGCTCTTGCCGTACTACTTGTTTTCGATGTGCGCACTTACAGCGGGCTTGTCGCTGTTACTGGCATCCGGCAGTGTCTTCAATCGCGATATTATGCAGGGTTTGGGCGTGGCTTTGAATATCTGGTTCTGGATTACGCCCATCGTGTGGCCGCCGGAGATGGTGTCCGGGTCACTTAAACCGATGCTGGATTTCAACCCGTTTTATTACGTGGTGTCCGGGTATCGAGATTGTCTGCTATCTGCGAATCTGGTGATCCCCCCCGCCTTGACTACCGCTTACTTTTGGGGCGTCGTTGTTCTGCTTTGGGCCTTGGGGTCCCTAGTATTTACACGCCTGAAACCCTCATTCGCTGACGTACTTTAACCTGAAGATCTGAATTGGAACAACTTCCAGCCATTTCCTTGCGCGGTGTGTCAAAGAAGTATCAGCTTTATGATTCTCTGAGACACCGGGTCTACGAGGCGCTACATCCATTCAAAAAAAAGCTCCACCGTGAATTCTGGGCATTGCGCGATGTGACCTTTGAGGTTCCGTGCGGCGCGACGGTAGGCATATTAGGTGTAAACGGTTCCGGAAAATCAACGCTGCTGCAGATTATTTGTTCAATTCTTCAGGCGACCTCGGGTGAGGTGGTGGTGCGAGGCCGTGTCGCGGCTTTAATCGAGCTTGGCGCCGGCTTCAACCCTGATCTCACCGGACGAGAGAACGCAGAAATCAATTGCGCAATCATGGGGCTGGATGGGCGAACCGTAAGCGAGCGTTTGCCTGGCATCGAGACCTTTGCGGATATTGGCGAATTCTTTGACCAACCGGTCAAGACCTATTCTTCCGGAATGTTCATGCGTGTTGCTTTTGCCACGGCGATCAGCGTTGATCCGGACATACTGATTATCGATGAAGCGCTGGCGGTGGGGGACGCTAAGTTTCAGGAGAAGTGTTTCCGAAAATTTCGCGAATTTCAAGGCGCCGGTAAGACCATATTGCTGGTAACGCATGACAGGTCGGCAGTGCCGCGGCTATGCACCCACGGCGTACTCTTGCACAAGGGCCGCATGCTTCTGGCTGGGTCGCCCAAGGACGTCACTGATCAATACAGTAAGCTGCTTACAGATGGGGATGCACCGGACCAAGAAGCTACGGGGGCGCCCCAAATAGACGTGGCTTTGGCCGCGAGCCAGTTGCCGCTGTCCATATCAGAGCCCGACACCACGACCTCGGAAATTGAATATTTTTTATCGAGACCCGATTTGTTTGATCGTTGTCCTTGGAATCCGACTTATAACAAGAATGAGTTTTCATACGGAGTGGGGGGGGCGGCGATCATCGATTACCTCATCTCGGATCATGGTGTTTTTAATCGGCAGGAAGTAGAAACCGGAAGCACTATAGATATTTATGTCCGGGTGCGCTATGACAGAAAAGTTGAGCATCCGATTGTCGGATTTACTCTAAAGGCTCGAGATGGCACACTTGCATACGGAACCAATTCCGTATGGTTACAGCAACATTTGTCTCCATGCGAGTCAGGGCAACTGGCAACCTACAAATTCACTTTAAGGATGGACCTTGGTGCAGATGATTGGTTCATAGAGCTGGCTGTCGCAGCAAATCAAGAGGAAGTACTTCATACGCGAGAGGCAGTCATACATCTTAGAACAACTTCGTTAGTTGTTAGTACTGGACTAGCGGCTCTTCAAACAAGCTTTTCTGAGATAAAGTGATTTTGCTCAATTAAGAATATTGCCCTCTGAACCTGACCTGAGTCGATAAGTTGTAGCCATTGGGTCTGCAAGTCCAATAAACCGACTTAGGTAAAATGTCCCAACTAACGGATCAATTATTTCAAATGGCATTGTTCCGGCTAAGGTTTGATTAGCAAACCTTGCCCTGTTGGTAGCGTCAGTATCTTGACTCCTTTTCGTGCCGCGAATGAATCCATAGCCTTCTTTTGCTCTATGTAGGCGAGCCAGCCGTAATCGTCGAACAGCACAAGAGCACCAGATACTAGCTTGTCCCAAAAGTGCTCAATGGCGGCAGCTTCCGGAACAGCCATGTTCATGTCAAGCATCAAGTAGCAAACTTGGTCTATCTTCTGCATTTCCAGTGTGTCGGGGACTTTTCCCCTAATTAATTTTGCTCTTGGAAATGATTGAAAGTTACTCTGAGCCCGCTCAAAGCAGTCCTCGTACATATTGTTTTCGAGATGCCTGCCAAGCGTACGTTCCTTGGGGAGAATTTGATCTTCAGGCATCCCTTGAAACGTATCGTACAGGTAAAAGTTCTTGCCAGTAGCGTTGAAGTCGATGTAATTGCAGATCGCAAGTGACATTATTCCCGTATTCGTGCCGCATTCAACAAAATCACCCGGCAGCTGCTTGGCGTGCCACCCCGCCCAGCAGCACACTACAATGCGCCATTCAATGTGTATGTCCAAATCAGAGCCTGCGGGTCGCCCGATCTTATGACCGGAATTCATGCCTGCACGATATGCACGCATGAAGTGAGGGTCTTCTAGAAAATCAGTATTTTTATTCCACACCATCAAGAAATCAGCATCATAAGTTGGTGTGCCTCTGGCCAGCCTTATTGAATCCTGCATTTTTAGTTCTTCAATTTGACGCATAAAAGAGACCCGCTCGGATGCCAGGCAATCTCTTTCTGACTGAAGTGCGTCTCTGCTTTCAAGCAGTCGCTTGATAGACGGTACCGAACAAAATAATGAGCGAAGGAACGCATTCATATTGTTGACTATATTCCAAAATTTAGCGCGCGTTTGTTTACGATTGTGCTAGATTACAAATTAATGTGCCAAGACATGGATTGATAACTGCTCTCAAAATGACCCTCGTCCTGCGCTTTTGAAAGACGAATTCATGTTCGTACGTTCTTAGTGCGCTTGTAGAAAAACCTGTTTCTGGTTACGCGGCTACTGGACATTATGCGGCAAACTCTCAGAATAAGACGTTTATCATTTCTTGCCATCCATCTCCAAGCCTAAAAATTAAATGAGAAGTGAGAGCGCTAGGAAACTCAACAACAACAGCAAGCGCATAGTCTTTGTGGGTGTTGGTTCTGCTCCTGTCGTGAAACGAGGCCGATTGCCTCGTTCCTCAACATAAACAGTTCCTTTGTCTCAATCACCACTGACGCCGGATCGCAGATCCCTCTGCGCAAGCGGTTTAGTCCTTAGATGTTGGCGCCGGTTGAATTTTGACCACCTGTGCCGATTGAATTTTGACCAGGGGCTTTTGCTGACCTGACTGCAGCCAGCTGTGGATAACTATACCCCTTTGGTGGTTTTTGCTTTTCTATTTCTCA
>Ga0209702_10000873_pt1 | contig 62245 bp, 56 predicted proteins | sample FRY01_FD_187210 | JGI IMG/M metagenome (GOLD analysis project Ga0209702, IMG submission 187210) | Freshwater microbial communities from Lake Fryxell liftoff mats and glacier meltwater in Antarctica - FRY-01 (SPAdes) (version 2) | ecosystem: Environmental > Aquatic > Freshwater > Ice > Glacier...
CGTGACGCGAGGCCGACGGAATTCGACGGACCGCCTCCGCAGGGGCCGGCTGCTCGTCGATCCGTTCGACGATTTCCACGATGCGCTCGTGGATGGCGCGGTCTTCCGGCGTGCCGAATACCGCGACCTGGCGGGCGCGCTCCGCTGGCGTGAGAACGGGTGCTTTCGTTTCCTCAAGCCGCAGGACACTTTCCTGTGTGCGCCGCAGCCGGTCGATCGACCGCTGCAACCGCTTGTCTGCCGCGCGGCGCACCGCAGACCGTGTGGGTTCCTCGCCGCGGGCCAACCGCTCATCAAGTGTGCGGCGAACGATGCCGGGGTCAGCAACCTCGGCGTCGCGAAGTTGGCGTGCCTCATGGATCTGGTCACGGCGCAGGCCGAGTTCGGCCAATGTGATGGACAGGGTATTTTCCTTAGAAACACCCACATCGTTTTCCGCGATTTCAAGGTTGGAATCGTCAACCTTGAAATTCCGTCCACCCCCATGGCCCGCAACCTCACCGCGAGCCTGTGCCGCGTCGTATTCATCGGCAAGTCGCCGCTTCGCGAGTGCCTCGATTTCGAGTGCATCGGCCTGAGCCCGATGCGTCGCTGCAATCAGGTCGTCATGCGCGGCCTTTGCGCGCTGGAAGCGAGACGCACGCTTTGCGGCATCATAGGCCAGGGACGCAACGTCGCGCGCTTCCAGCACCTCGGCGGCCGTCCTTGCCCCGGCCAGCATCCTGGCAGCGCGGTCGATCAGGGCCGGAAGATTCTGCGCCTCGGCGACGACAACTGCGAGCGCTGTCATTGCGCACTCCCTTGCGGGAGAATCTCGACCTTCAGGCTGCCGGTCCGCACCGTGCGCGCGGGCTCGAAACCCTGACGGATGGCGTCAGGCCAGGCGACATAGTTGCGCTCTGGCACTTTGAAGCTGATCTCGACATATTCGGCGGGGTCGTCACCAGCCGCGCGGATACGCTCGACCATGGCGGCAAGCCGGTTCTGATCCCAATCCACTCGTTTCGGCAGATCGGCGACGATGGTGAAATCACCCTCATCAAAGCGCACCGTGCCAGTGTCTTTGCCGGTGGCACTGCGCACTTCGGCGGCGCGGGCGGCGAAACGGACCTCCAGCGCCCCATCGAGGCGGGCCTTGGAGGCCTTGCAGCACTTCAAACGTTCGTCGATTTCGCGCTGCAGGATCGCCAGCAATTCGATCGGCAAGACGGCGATGTCCTGCAGCCCGAGGCCCGGCAGATCGTCGACGGTGAGGGTATTGGAGGGAAACGGCATGTGGGCGGCTCCATTCAGGAATTGAAATGCGGGCATCAGGCGGCCTGCTGTTCGGCCAGCAGAAGCGCCGACAGCGAGACGGCGGCGGCCTTGGGCTTGGGGCGGGCGACGGCGATATAGGCGAACCGGTCGGTGCCGATGCGCTCTTGCACCAGATGCACGAGGCCCAGTTCGGCGGCCCAGAAGGCGCGGGAGCCGAGCCTTGCCAGTTCCGCCCTTTGCAGGTCCGACAAGCGGGCCAGCATCGGAAAGATGTCGAGGACCAGAAAGCCGCGATGATATTCCAGCCGGTCGCTTGGGCTGGCCTGCGCGACCCACGCGCAGAATTCGATTTCGGTAAGCGGTCGGCGGGCGCGGACCGTGGTGAAAGGGGTGGTGTCCATGAACATGATCTCCTCCATTTCCCTCTACTCAGGCCGCCACGAAATCGTCCCAGCAGGGACCGAGGCTGCTTCGGCGTCCTTGGTTGACGTGTTGTGCAAATCGTCCGGCTGGCCGGCGTCGGCGTCGGCGTACACCGCAACGAGAGGCGTCCCATCCTGATGGGAACCGGCATTCTCGATGCGGTAGGCACGCTGGTTCTTCAGGATTTCCGGCAACTCCCAGCGCCGGTAGAGGCCGGGGACGCGCTTGAGGTCTGCGGACAGGAGGTCGGCTTTGCTGATCATGCTGGTCGACTTTCGGGTTGAGTTGGGCGCGCGGTGGCGTCTGAATGGGAAAAGCCACCGCGCCGCAGGGATCGGGACATCGGATCAGCGAATTTCTTGCAGGGCGTCGCGCAGACGGCGGGTCGCCCGCTGATAGCGTTTGCGCGTCGCCGCCTCAGACAGCCCCAGTTCGGTCGCAATCTCGGCTTGGGAGAACCCGTCGATGGCCACGCGGATCACCAGCGCGGCATCCGTTCCGATGGTGCGGACGAGGTCGCCGTGGAGCAGTCCGGGGCTGGCACCCTGCAGTCCTGCCCCATCAATCGCGATATCGTCCGGATCGGTATCGCTGCGCAGATTTTGGTGCCTGTTCTCGCGCTGACGCGTTCTGATCAGATCCCGCTCGATGTTCCGCAGGATGGTTGCCGCGATCCAGTTGACCCGCTGCAGATCCAGACCCCGAATGGCCTCAGAAGCCCGTGCAAGGATTTCGGAAGTGACCTCGTCGCCGGTGTCGATCCTGCGCCAGACCGATCTGCGCCGAACCGCATCCAGCCCCGGCCAGAGAGCCAGCAGCATCAGCGTCAGGGCACAATCGGAGGCCTCGCCACCGGACTGTGCGGCCCCGACCAGTGCGACCAACGATCGGTTTTTCTCGTCGGGCGCACGGCCACTGACATGCAGCGCGTCCAGTAATGCAGCCGGGTCACCGAAATGCACGAGCGGTTCGCTGCTGAACCGGATTGTATCGAAGTTGCGCTGAAAACTGAGAGTTGAAGAAGAATGCATGAGGTGATCACGGATCTCGTACCACGCGATAGACATTGGACGCCTGCCTTGCGGCCAGGCGTCCAGCGCCTTTTCGTGGCCAGGTCAGGACGTCGTGCGTCTCTGCGATTACAGGGGGTTGGTGGTCGTGAGGCGTGTCAGCCAGCGGGGCCAGACGCCTGATTCAACGTCCCGCAACCGCGGCAAGTGGCCTGGACGGGGAAGCCCACCAGATACTCGTGTCCCCGCGCAAAGCGCAGGTGCATACGGCCGTCCCGGCAAACGCCGAGCAGCTTGTCACAGCGCGTGCAGCGCCATTCCGGGTTCAGGGTGGTGGGCTTGGGTTTCGCGCCGCTGGTCCAGCTCTGTGGGGCTGGTTGACGCGAGGGGAAGGGAGTCGGCATTGGAATGCTCCTCTATACGGAGCCTTCCCAATAATCGGCGGTTTGTTAGACCGTCCCCCTGCGTATGTTAGACCGTTGTTAGACGGGCTCTTCCACCAGGGATTCAGGGACGTTTTCCGGGACGCTTTCCTGCGCAAGCGTGGTGGTGACCAGACGCCAATACCCGCGCTTTGCCCCCTTGCTGATGTAGACGCCGACGATGTCCTTCCACATTTCGCTTCGGAACGCCGGCTGGGGGCTCTTGGCCGAGAAGCCATGCATGAGGTCGCCGACATAGACGTCCGGACTGCCGTTCACGAACCCAGCTACAAGGCGCTCGAAGATTGTCAGTTGATCGTTCCCGGCAAGGTGCAGCGGCTGACGACCGGGAATGTAAAGCGTTCCAGAATGCTGGCCGGTCCGGACCACTTGGGGTGCTATCCCGCCACGTGCGAGCGCGTTGTTCATCCGCCAAGCCAGTTCGATTCCGTCAGGGGAGACAGAAAACTCCGAGCCAGCGGAAGCGAGATGGGACAGGAGCGGCACCACGACGTTTGCCCCGAGATGCAAGGGCAAGTCTTGGCTTGCCGCAAGCACGATGCCCACCCCACCCGAATTCCGTGCCCGCAGGGAAAGATCCAACCGTTGCGCAGTTTTTGGGTCAGTGAGGCGCCGCGCGAAATAAACCGGCACATCGGTGCCGTCGACTTGCATCGTACCAACGAGGGTCAGGTTTGGTTCGAGGATCTGTGCAGCCCGCTTGCTCAGGATCGGTTTCATCAGGCGCATGAGCGTTTCGTGAAGCCATTGGGCGTTAATCGCGTACATCTTGACATCCGCGACAGGGCGCTTGCCTACATTTTCGCCGAACGGGCCGACGGTACTTACCATGCCTTCCGTCGCCGACGGCTTGATGGTGCCTTCACCTTCGATGTCGTCATCCTCGATCAGCACTACATCTTGTCGGTCGCGGCGTTCAAGCAGGCCGCCTTCAATCATGCGGCCTGCGTCGAGTCCGAGTTCCAGCAAATACCCTCCGCTGACTTCGTCTTCGACACGGTCGTGGAGTTGAACAAGCTGAGAAAAGATCGCTCGAAGGTCATTAGGCGCGATCTGCCGAAATGCGCTCAGAATTCCCCAATCTTTTAGGAGCGCGAAGCCGAGGCTGCGCTCTTCCGGATCCGTCTTGCTCTGCAGGTTGCAACTCTTCGTGCCAGCAATGGTTATATTGAGTGTCCGCTGCTTCGGGTCGCCGATGCGGTTGTAGGCCACCGCGATGGCAATACGGCTGAACGCTTCGGCACGTCGGAAGATGTTTCTGGCACCGAGATACCGATCGGCCACCTCCTCGATGTTATCGTCGACCGTGACCTTGATCTGCAGTTTGCGGCGCCATGTTCCAAGCCGAATCTCGGCTTCCACGACGCGGGCAAACTCGAATTCGTAGCCGTCAATCTCTGACGGCTGGAGAAGAAGCGAAGTCCGAAACCGCGAGAGGTTGTAACGCTTCCAAGTTAAAGGTTTTTGGGAAATGTCGTGTCCGAGCGCGGTTTCGGCAAACGAGTCGCTGACCGTTTGGCGCACCACCGGGCTGTCCGCACAGACTTCGATCTGCCGCAACAATGGTGTGTAGATCAGAGTGGCCTCATTCGGCGGGCGGTAGTAAATGGTTCCCCTTCGACCGTCATGGCGGTGATCGTAGACGCTCGACAGCGGTCCACCATGTCGGACAATCAGCATGATGGACGCGGGGTGCGCGTCAGTGGCGGGCAGATCGAACACTTTCACGGTGCAGGAAATCTCTTCCTTGAGGTCGAGCATCTTTTTGATCTTGGCACCCAGTGCCGCCTCGTCGATTGCTGCTGCATCAAGTGCCACATGGTTTTCGAGGTCGACCTCGAAGGCATCATAGAGTTTGCCATGGTCCCGGAACTGTCGGGCGAAATGAAAGCTCTCGGCGTCCTCGAACGTTTCGCGCGCGTTGAGATAGGTCCAAATGCTTCTGCAGAGCTGGTCGGGCTGCTCGTCGAACTCCTTAGACTGCACTTCATCGAGTTGCTGTTCGACAATAGTGGTGAGAGACGTTACGCCCTTTCCGACAGAGAGCGCCAGGATTCTGCGTGACCGATGCTCCGCGGGTTGCAGTTCATCCCGTTCAAATTCAGAAAGAACTTGGATAAGTATTTGTCGAAACGTCTGGACCGCTTCGTGGTCATTATGATCGGGAATATTTTCGGGTAACTTGAAGTCGGGCTGGTTATCTCCCTCCCTGACGGCAAGTGCTGCTCGTGCTAGATCAATCCGCGCACCCTCGATCAGTGCCAAGACACTGGGACCAATCGGAGATGTTTTGCGCGGCATGAACTCACCCTTTGGATTATCTGCACAGGTCTGATTCAACCTTCGATAATCGTGGACAAAACTTCGGACCGCAAGAGCGGATGTTCCACCTCCGTTCCGTTTTCTGTACTCAGACTCGGGTCAGGTGTCCCATCTTGGGTCCGGGACTGGCTTTTCGTCGGTAAGGAAACCCCTGACGTCGAGATCCCGAACGATGAAACGCCCGAACCCTCTGCCACCCGAAAAGATGACCGCCGCTGAGCGCCGTACGGAACTGTGCGGGTTGCTGGCGCTCGGCCTACGCCGCTTGCATATCCGAGACGCGGCTCAACTCTCTGACGACACTGGAGAAAGTTTGCTACACTGTCCGCCCGACCAATGGCCTCGTGCAACTCCAACTCACCGGAGACCCGCATGACACCCGATCCGATCCCCGCGCGCCTGGCGGCGCTGAAAACAACCTCGACGCCGGACCTGAAGCAGCAGTGGCGAGAACTGTTCGCCAGCGAGCCGCCTCCCTTCAACCGGCGCTACCTCGAAAGCCGGTTGGCCTACCGCATCCAGGAACTAGTCTATGGCGGCCTGAAGCCCGAGACGGTGAAGCGGCTAGAAGCCTTGGGCGAACAACTTGATGGCGGCAATATTATCACGCGCCGCACTCGTGCCGACCTGAAGCCAATCGCCGGAACGCGGCTAATCCGCGACTGGAAGGGCGTCGAACAGATCGTCACGGTGACACAGGACGGGTTTGAATGGCAGGGGCGGCCGTACCAGTCGCTGTCAGCCATCGCTCGCGCCATCACCGGCACCCGGTGGAACGGCTGGGTGTTCTTCGGGCTGAAAAACCACCGGAGGACCACATGAACAAACCCATCGTCCGCAAGCTGCGCTGCGCGGTCTACACCCGCAAATCGTCCGAAGAAGGGCTGGAGCAGGAATTCAACAGCCTGCACGCCCAGCGTGAGGCGTGCGAGGCGTACATCTCCAGCCAGCGGTCCGAAGGCTGGGTGCTGGTTCGCGATCAGTATGACGACGGCGGCGTTTCCGGCGGGACGCTGGAACGGCCGGGCCTGAAGCGGTTGCTGGCCGACATCGAGGATGGACTGGTCGACGTGGTCGTCGTCTATAAGATCGACCGCCTGTCCCGCTCGCTGATGGATTTTTCCAAGCTGGTCGAGGTGTTCGACCGGAATGGCGTGACCTTCGTCTCGGTGACGCAATCGTTCAACACGACAACTTCCATGGGGCGGCTGACGCTGAACATCCTGCTGTCCTTCGCCCAGTTCGAGCGCGAAGTGACGGCCGAACGCATCCGCGACAAGGTCCGCGCCAGCCGGATGAAGGGTATCTGGATGGGCGGCTGCCCACCGCTGGGCTATCAGGTGAAGGACCGCAAGCTGCTGGAAAATCCCAGCGGCGCCGCCCATGTCCGCTGGGTCTTCGACCGTTTCATAGAGATCGGCTCGGGCACCGAATTGGCGCGGGAACTGGACGCGCGGGGGGTTACGACCGCTCGCGGCCATCGTATCGACAAGAAATTCATTTACCGGATGCTGAGCAATCGGGTCTATATCGGCCAGGCTGTGCACAAGGGGAACAGCTATCCCGGCGAGCATGCGGCCATCATCGACAATGAGACATGGGATAAAGTCCACGCGATCCTGACCGAAAGTCCCCGCAAACGCGCAGCAAACACCCGCGCCGACACGCCCGCGCTACTAAAGGGTCTGCTCTACGGACCCGACGGTGCAGCCTTCTCGCCGACCCACACCCGCAAGGGCGGCAGGCTGTACCGCTACTACGTCAGCCAGACAGTGCTGAAGCACGGTGCCGGGTCGTGTCCCATCGGTCGCGTCCCAGCAGGCGAGATTGAGGCCGCCGTCATCGACCAGTTGCGCGCCGTGTTCCGCCAGCCGGAGATCATCGCGGGCACATGGAACGCGGCGCGGGTGCAGGATGGCAAAATCGCCGAGGCCGAGGCGCGCGAAGCCCTGACCCGGCTCGATCCGCTCTGGGACGAGCTGTTCCCCGCCGAACAGGCGCGCATTGTGGCGCTGCTGGTCGAACGGGTCGACATTGGCACCGAAGGGTTCAGTGTTAGGCTCCGGATGGATGGGCTTGCTGCGCTGGCGCGCGAGATAACTGCCGATGTTGGAGAAGCTGCATGAACCGCACAAAGGCAATCACCGAGACCGTCACCATCCATGCCCCGTTCCGCATCGTGAAGCGCGGCGGGCGCAGGGAGATGATCTTGCCGCCCAACGCGCAGACCCGTCGCCAAGCCGATGACAGCCTTATCAAAGCACTGGCTCGCGCGTTCCGCTGGAAGCGCATGCTGGAGTCTGGCGAATTTTCGACCATCACCGAGTTGGCCCAGCGCGAACGGATCGCGGCACCTTTCCTAACGCGGACAATGCGGCTTACACAGCTTGCGCCTGATCTTGTCGAAGCGATTCTGGACGGCCGACAGCCGCGAGGCCTCACTCTGGAGGCGCTGCGCGAACCGTTGCCATCCGACTGGTCAGTACAAAGAGATAACCTTATGGGGACGACCAATGGGCCCGAATGCAGTTGAATCAGGGGATTCACGAGCGGGACTGCCCATGCTAGGGTGTATCAAAAGGGGCAGGCATGAGTGTTCTATTCACAGTTGGATATGAAGGGACCGACATTGATCGGTTCGTCCGGACTCTGAAGGCGGCTGGTATCCGGCAGCTTGCTGATGTGCGGGCAGTCGCAGTTTCCCGCAAGGCGGGGTTTTCGAAGAAGAAACTGGCCGAACGCCTCGCCGATGAAGGCATCCACTACATCCATTTCGTCTCCCTCGGAGATCCCAAACCAGGCAGGGATGCCGCGCGTGCCGGTGAGTTTGACCTTTTCCGCTCGATCTACGGCGATCACATCCAGACTGACGACGCGCAATGCGCTCTGTCTGAACTGGCGGAAACCGTGCAGGCTGCGCCGACCTGTCTTCTTTGCTTTGAACGTGATCCCGAAACGTGCCATCGGACGATTGTCGCGCATGAGGTTTCCGAAAAGACCGGTTTCGATATCTTTAACCTTTTTGCAGACGATCCAGATCGCTATGTCCGTAACGCCGCAAAACTGCCGCGTTTCCATCTTGGTCAAGGCCTTACCGCAGCGTAGCGCCACCCACGGGGAAACGGTCTGCTGTGCCGGGGTTACACCCGAAGGCCAGTTCAAACGTCTTTTTCCCGTACGCTTTCGCCATCTGACAGAGGATAGTGCATTTGGCCGATGGGACTTCGTCGAGTTCAAGTATCGGCGCCCTACCAGTGATAATCGCGCTGAGAGTTGCCATGTCTGGGAAAACTCAATCCAAAAAGACGGGCACATGCCCGAGACGGATCGGCCGTCTTTTCTGAATCGACTCGTGTCTGCATCTGTTCAAGAGGCTTCCGAAGCCGGGAAGTCCCTTGCGCTGATCAGGCCGCGCAATGCTCAATTCTACTCCAAGAAAAAGAAACCTGCGGATATTGAGGAAGAACGGCGTACCTATGCCGAGGCTGCAAAACAGGGATCATTTTTCGACAAACAGCTGAAGGCACTTGAGCCCAGCCCCTATGAGTTTCGCTTCAAGTTCGAGGATGCCGCGGGAACGCACGACTATGCGAATGGCGATTGGGAAGCCCACGCCATGTTCTATCAGCAGCAACGCAGGGCCGGATCAGAGCAGGCGGCGCTTGACTGGATGAGCGCCAAGTTCAATGACGAATATCCAAGAAAGGGCATGCTGTTCTGTGTTGGCAATATGGCCAAACGACCGCAAACCTGGCAGCTGCTAGGTGTCTTGCGCGTCGATGACACGGCCCAGCTGGCGCTGTTTTGATCGTAAAACGCGGCACAGTGCGGTTAAGGTTGTACGTCTGCGGCCATACACCTCCTGATTGTTGGCAAGGCGTGAGGTTGACCGCATTCGGCTTGCGCTTACTTTCATCGGCAGATTAGTCTGATGTCTTAAACGGCGGTAAAGCTCACTGACAAAGGATGGCTTCAATGGCAATGAATGAAGCCGACACCCGATACTTTCTGATCGATCCGGTCCTGCGTGACAAAGGCTATGTAAGCCGCGCGCAGTTGACACTGGAGACCATCATTACACCCGCACCGGTCGAGCCGACCGGCCCCAAAGGCCGCCGCCGCAAGGGATCAGGTCGCACTGACTATCTGCTCTGCGTTCAATGTGGCGGAATGCCGAAGTCTATGCCCATCGCAGTCCTCGAAGCCAAAAAGGAGGGGGACGACCCACTAAAAGGTATGCAACAGGCGAAGGCATACGCGGACTGTGAGCGATTTGAAGTGAAGTATGTCTTTGCCACCAACGGGCACCGCTACGGCGAGTATGATTGCTTTACCAGCATCCAGGACGGCCCATTTCCCTTTACGGATTTTCCGGCGCATCCCGATCTTTCGGCCCGTTATACCAAGGACAGCGGCATCGACCTGAATACTTCGGAAGCTGCCATAATGTTTCAGGCAGACAGCCCCGCTTGGGCGCAAAGCCGTTACTATCAAGATGCCAGCATTCGCGCCGCTTTCGAGAAGATCATCCTTGATCGTCATGCCAATGTCCCGCCGCGTGTACTGCTCACGCTGGCGACTGGCGCTGGAAAGACCATCATCGCCACCAATCTGCTTTGGCGGCTGTCAACGGCCGGACAGCTTCCAAAACCGGCGCTGTTCCTGTGCGACAGAGATGAGTTGCGCGAACAGGCCTACAACAAGCTGAAATCGGCCTTCGGAGACAATGCGCGTATTGTCAGCTCGGCGGGAGGCAACAACACGGCGCAGAACGCTCGCATCCATATCGCAACCTACCAGACCCTTGGGCTGGACGACGACGATGGTTTTGCCAGCTTCCTGACCGAGCACTATGGAGACGATGCCTTCAGCGTCATCATCATCGACGAATGCCACCGGTCTGCCTGGGGCAGATGGTCCGAAGTGCTTCGACGCAATTCAAACGCAATCCACATCGGGCTGACTGCGACCCCGCGCAAGCTGGAAGAGTCGAAGAACGCCAGCGCGGAAGATCAGGAAATCACCGCCAACAACCGCAAGTATTTTGGCGAGCCGGTTTATGAGTACACGCTGATCGAGGCTCAGGAAGATGGCTATCTGGCCGCCTGCGAAATCGTCAAGCGCAAGGCCAGCATCGACAACATCGTCTTTACTAGGGAAGAAATCCTCCAAGCAGGCGTCCGCGACATCAAGACCGGGTTGCCCCTGACCGAGATCGACCTGACAAAGGCAATGTACACCGGCAAGGACTTTGACGACGAGCTCTTCGTCGAATTGCGGACCCCCAAGATGTGCGAAGACTTGTTCCAGCTTCTGTGCGCCAATGGCGGGCCGGAACAGAAGGTCATCATCTTTTGCACGCGCGAGATCCATGCCGACCGCGTGGCGCAGCATATGGGCAACCTCTATGTGAAATGGTGTAGGGAGAACGGGCAAACGCCCAAGGATCACTACGCCTTCAAATGCATGGGCGGGCCGAACAACGGCGCCGACATGATTGAGCCCATGCGCGGTTCGGGCGAGCGGGCGTTCATTGCCTGCACTGTGGATTTGCTCGAGGCTGGCGTGGATATCGAGCGGCTGAACGCCGTGGTGTTCTTTCGCTATCTGCAATCGTCGATCAAGTTCTACCAGATGGTCGGGCGCGGCACGCGCATCCACGAAGAAACCGCCAAATACAAGTTCTGGCTTTACGATTACACCGGCGTCACCGACCTGTTCGGGACCGAGTTCATCACCAAGCCTCCCCGTCCGGGCGGCGGCGGCAAGGGCAGCGGCGGTGAGGGGCCGGATGGTCCGGGCGGCGGTGATGGCCCGGCCGTGGCCGAGATCGGCGGCAAGTCGGTGATCATCAATGCGCAAGGCCGCTTCATCCTGTCCCGCCGCGACGGGCGGGACACGCCGATCCCGGTGGATGAATACCGCCGCGAGGTGATGACGCGGGTGCTGGCGGAAGCGCACAACCTCGATGATTTCCGCGCACTGTGGATCGAGGCACCCAAGCGCCGGGGACTGATCGACCAACTTCTGGGCGATAACTTCAGCCCCTCAGTGATCCAGGAAATTGATCAGATGGCTGATTTCGACCTGTATGACTTCTTCGGCCACCACGGTTACCATGCCAAAGCCCTGCGGCGGCCAGAACGGGGCGCGCACTATGTCAGCGCGCACAAGGGCTGGTTCGATGGCATGGACCCAAAAGCGGCCACGGTGCTGCGCGGGTTTGGCAACCAGTTCGCCCTTGGCGGCACCGAGGCGCTGGAAACGCCGTCGCTGTGGGACGTGCCAGAGATCAAATTGGCCGGTGGTCTCAGCGCCTTGCGGGTGGTAGGCAGCCCGGTGCAAGTGATGCATGAGGCGAAGGGAAGGCTGTTTGGGGTATGACGGTGGGGAAATTCGAACTGGGTCAGTTGGCGTGGATAGACGCCAACCTTGTTAACCCGACCCTTGTCCAATACCGTAATCTCCCTCATATTAGTGCAGAGCACATTTGCTCAGTGACTGGCGAACTTCGTGGTGTGAAAACCGCGCTTGCGGACGGTATGACCAGCAGCAAGTACCTCTTCCAGGCTGGTGACGTGCTTTACTCCAAACTTCGCCCCTATCTCCGCAAGGCTGCAATTCCCGAGTATGCAGGACTCTGCAGCGCTGACATGTACCCGCTCAAAATAGATACCGAGCGGTTGTTACCCTCATTCTTCAGGCTTTTGCTCGTTAGCGACGATTTTACGACCTATGCCAATGAGGAGTCTGCGCGCTCGAGGATGCCAAAGTTGAATCGGGAGCAGCTTTTCAAATACAAGTTTTTGTTGCCAGATATCGATTACCAACGCGCGGTGGAACGTGCGACTGCCCTAAAGCAGGCCGAAATGGAAGTGGCACGATTAGCCGCGCGTGAGCAGTTGCGCGAAATATCCAACCTTGCAGCAGCCCTTGTAACAGAAAGCATTCGCAACACCCCTACAAAGCCATACCTCCTCGGCGACGTGCTCGACGAGGTCAAACAAGGCATCGGCGCATCTTGGGGAAACCATCCAGTTTTGGGTGCCACGCGCGGTGGTCTGGCGCCTGCCAAAGAACAGCCCGGCAAGATGGCCCCGAAATACAAGCCCGTCACGCCAGGGACCGTCTTTTACAACCCGATGCGCATCCTGATCGGCTCCATCGCCTTTATAGATGACGATGATACGCCCGGAATCACCAGCCCCGACTATGTGGCGCTGCGCGGCAAGCCAGGTCTCGTCGACAGCAGGTGGTTCTATTATTGGCTGCGCTCGCATCTGGGCACGCAGTGCATCCTGTCCCTTGCCCGCGGGGCGGTGCGCGAACGCATGCTGTTTAACCGGCTCGCCGACGGCAAGATCGACCTGCCAAGCCCCGACGCACAGGAAAAGGCATCGCGCGCGTTACGTGAACTGAAACCCCTGCAACGGGCACTGAAATCCAAACTGGCCGAGATTGATTTGCTTCCGCAAAAGATCCTTGCCCAAGCATTCGAGATGTAATCATGGCCCGCACTGCCAAAGCCAAGAAACCCAAGGCCATCGCCTCGACCCAGTCGCTGTCCTCATTCGTCAAGGGCATCTGCGATGTGATGCGCCGGTCAAACTGTGCCAGCGCCCTGCAGTATGTGCCGGAACTGACATGGATCCTCTTTTTGCGGCTGCTCGACGCGCAGGAAGCGCGTGATCAAGAGAAGACCGCCGTCGTGGGGGCAGGCTTTGCCCCGGCGCTGCGCTCACCTTACCGCTGGCAGGACTGGGCGGCACCATGGTCCGACAAGCCGGGTCACCCGAAGACCGACGACGGCAAGCTCTACGGCTGGAAACGGCAAGAGCTGTTCGCGGCAGGCGACGGTAAGCTGTTCACGTTTATCAATAACGAACTGCTGCCGCATCTGCACAGCCTTGATATCGACCCGTTGACCAAGCTGCCCAACCCTGTGGCCAGCCCAAAGCAGCGCATCATCGGCCGCATCATGACCGCCGTCGAAAAGGTGCGCGTGGATTCGGAAACGAACCTCCGCGACATCCTCGACAAGGTGCATGAAATCAGCACCGACAACGTAGATGACACCCACTTCTTCACGCTGAGCCAGGTCTACGAGGATCTGCTGTTGAAGATGGGCGAGAAGAATTCGGACGGCGGCCAGTTCTTCACCCCGCGTGAGGTGATCCGGGCAATGGTCCACACGGTGAAGCCCGCCTTGGGACAAACCGTTTACGATCCCTGCTGCGGCACCGGAGGTTTCCTCGCCATCGCCTATGAGCACATCGCACGCAACCTCGGTTCAAGCCCGCTCAGCACGGACATCGAGACGCTGAAGCACGATACGTTCTTTGGGCGCGAGAAAGAGAACCTGGTGCTGCCGATCGCGCTGGCCAACCTCGTGCTGCACGGGATTGACCAGCCCAACCTGTGGCATGGCAACTCGTTGACGCGCCGCGCCACCTATGCCGCCCTTTTTAGCAAAGCTCCTAAGCAGTTCGACGTGATCCTGACGAACCCCCCGTTTGGTGGTAAGGAAGGCAAAGACGCACAGAAGAACTTCGCGTTCGAGACCAGTTCCACTCAGGTCCTGTTCGTGCAGGATATATTGGCCGAGTTGGCTCCAAAAGGCACCTGCGCCATCGTTCTGGACGAAGGCATGCTATTCCGGACCAACGAAAGCTCTTTCGTCGAGACCAAACGCAAGTTGGTGGACGAATGCGACCTTTGGGCGATTGTCAGCCTGCCGGGCGGTGTGTTTTCGACCGCTGGAGCTGGCGTCAAGACGAACCTGCTGTTCTTCACCAAAGGCAAGAAAACCCAAAAAATCTGGTACTATGACCTGTCGAACGTAAAGGTGGGCAAAAAGACGCCACTGACATTGGCCCATTTTGGCTTCGGCCCGGACGGCAGTGTTCTGCCCGATGCCGCACTGCCATCAACACTGACTGCTGAATGGCAAGAAGACGAGGCAAATGCGGGCAAGCCATATCCGAGCTATGCCCGGATGCTCGCGCAGATCGGGACGGCTGGCGCCGAGAGCGCCGTTTCATGGGCCGTCGACTTCGCAGCCCGTCGAACAAAGGCGCGGGAGGAAATGAAACCTCTGGTAGATCAAGCGAGGCGGCTCAAAGACGAAGCTGTCGACCTCAAGGAAGACCTCAAACGTCTGAAGAAGAACAAGGGAACGGCCGAAGGCATTGACGCACTGAACATCAAGATCACCGAGAAAGAGAAGGCTTCCCGCGATCTCGAAACGCAGGCCGCAAACATCGACGCGGCAGTGTTCGATCTGAAAGCCGTCAATCCGAACGTGGTAGCTCAGGTCGACAATCGCACGCCTGCACAGATCATCGAGAGCATCAATGTACAGGGCCGCATCGTGACTGATGCACTGGCCCGATTATCGGTGCTTGTTGCGGATGACTCCGCAGTATCATTGTCGGCTGAGCGCGTAGGTTGATGCGGTCTTGTTGACACTGCTATGGGCCAGCCAGCAGTAAAAAAATGAAGTAGCGGACGAGCAGATTTCGACGGCAGTGGCTTTTGCTCCCGGATGGAACTGATATCGGAATACGGGCTATGATCTTTGGAAACCAATGAAAAATCAACGCGCTACAAGCTGATAACCGAAACGCCCTCGGTTAATAGGTCCGGAGAATATTGGCCCGGAGAGAACACTTCAGGCGACTGAAGCACGGACGCCGGTTAACAGCCCAACCCGCATAACCCTCGAAAACAACGGGAAATTATGGTCGCAACCCGGCTGGGAGAAACTTTCCTCAAGGGCAAGTGGCGGAAGCGGTGGGATTCGAACCCACGGTACGGTTCCCCGCACGCTAGTTTTCAAGACTAGAGCCTTAAACCACTCGGCCACACTTCCTTAGCGTCCGGACAGGTGCGCGCCATAGGTTTTGGTACGATGCAGACCTTGTGCGTCTGTCACGCCAAGCCCCGCTGTTCACACCAACCCAAGATCGCACGCCGTTCGAGACGCAGAACGTCCACGTAACGGAGACGTGACGATTCTGGAAGGGCGCGCGCCGATATTTGACACGGTGAAATCCGCCGAACACGTCGGCTCCACTTCCCACTTGGACAGCCAGCGGCTATGATGCGCCAAACGCTGGTGCGACCTTGTATCGGGGCAGCACCCGCCCTCATGGGGCAACAGACAAGCGCGACGCAGAACGCGCAGGCATTGGGGGCTGGAATGGCACGATCAAAGGTTGGGCGAATTGCCTTGGTGTCCGCACTGGGTCTTGCCCTCGCGGGATGCGAAAGCGGAACCGGCTTGTTCAAAGAAAGGTCCGCAACCGACAACGCCGCGAGAGGCGAGGGTGTGCCGCAGGCAACCTCGGTCAAGCTGGTGAACCGCGATGTCGAGGCGCCAGACGTGTTTCAGGTCACCGATCAGGCGCTGTGGGATGGCCGCCCGTCGCTGGGCGGAGTTTGGGTCGCCTCGCCGGATGCCGTCGATCCGGAACGGGTCATACTGCGCAACATGTCCAACGGAAAATTCGTGATAGGGGCCCTGTTCCGCCGTGAGCGGGACAATCCCGGCCCGCCGCTGCAGATCTCGTCCGATGCGGCAGCGGCCCTTGGGCTGCTGGCGGGTCAACCAGCCGGCCTGCAAGTCACCGCCCTGCGCCGCGAAGAGGTTGCCATCACGCCCCTCGATGCAACGAAACCCATTCTGGATGCGGCTGAAGCGGTCGAAACCAAACCGCTTGATACCGCAGCCATCGCCTCGGCTGCCATCGACAAGGCCGAAGGAAAGCCCACCACCGGCGGCGTTATCGGGGCCACCAGCCAGCCCGCGCTGCAAACTGCCCCATCTGCGCCGGTCACTCCTGCGGCGGCCGCATCCGGCAATCAGTTGATCCAGATCGGCATCTTCTCGGTCGAGGCGAATGCCAAACGTGCGGTGGACACGCTGGGAAAATCCGGGGTCACCGCCGATCTGAAGCGCGAGGAATCCCAAGGCAAGCCGTTCTGGAACGTCACCGCCCGCGGCACTTCCGCGACGCTCGCGTCGGTCAAATCTGCCGGTTTCACCGATGCCTATGTCCTGAAACGCTGACCAGACCGGAGCCGCCCCATGCGCCTGACCCTGACCTTCGCCGCGCTGTTGCTTGCCGCCCTGCCTGCCCGCGCCTTTGACACGGCCGCAACCTCGGCTTGGGTCTATGACATGACAACCCACACTGTGCTGATGGATAAAAACGGCGAGGTGCCTCTGCCACCCGCTTCGATGTCGAAACTCATGACGATCAACATGCTGTTCGAGGCGCTGAAGGATGGCCGCGTCACGATGGACACAACCTTTCCGGTATCGTCCCGCGCCACGGCCATGACGGCGGCGGGCGCGTCAACGATGTATCTGCAGGAAAGTGACCGCCCCACGGTCAACGACCTGCTGCACGGGATAATCGTGAACTCCGGCGGTGACGCCTGCATCGTTGTCGCCGAAGGGCTAGCGGGCAGCGATGAGGCGTTTGCCGCCCAGATGACGGCGCGTGCGCTCGCTTTGGGGCTGGAACATTCGACCTTCAAGAATTCGTCCGGTTGGCCCGCCCCCGACCACAAGATGAGCCTCAAGGACATCGCCCTGGTGTCGCGCCGCCTGATCGAGGATTTCCCCGAATACTACCCGCTGTTCGCCGAAACCGAGTTCAACTACAAGAACCGCGCGCCCGCCAACGCGTTCAACCGAAACCCGCTGCTGGACCTTGGCATCGGGGCCGATGGGCTGAAAACCGGCCACACCAAAGAGGCGGGCTATGGACTTGCAGGGTCGGTCAAGCAGGGTGACCGCAGGATCATCTTCGTAATCTCTGGGCTTGCATCCGACAAGGCCCGCGCTGAAGAGGCTGAAAAGATCACCTCATGGGCCTTTCGTCAATTTACCCTGAAAACCGTCGTCAAGGCCGGAACCAGGCTGGCAGAGGCCGAGGTATTCATGGGCGAAGCCCAGACTGTCGGCCTCGTGCCCGCCACCGACTTGCAAATGCTGATCCCTGCGCTGGTGCAAGACGGGATCAAGGCCGAGGTGGTCTATTCCGGCCCGCTGACCGCGCCGATCGCCAAAGGCGCACAAGTGGCGGAACTGGTGATCCAGATCCCTGACCTGCCCTCGCAGCGCGTGCCACTGTTGGCCGAGGCGGACGTGGCGCGTGGCGGCTTCATGACCCGGTTGACCGCCGCGGCCCTGCATCTGAAGGCAACCTATCTGGATCAGGCCCCGGCCAGTTGAATGGCGGGACAGTTTCTCAGCTTTGAAGGTATCGACGGGTCGGGAAAATCCACCCAAGCCCGACTTCTGGCCGAAAACCTGCGCGGCCTTGGCTTGGGCGTTACCCTGACCCGCGAACCGGGCGGCAGTCCGGGGGCCGAAGAGATCCGCCGATTGGTCCTGCAGGGCGATCCCGACCGCTGGTCGCCGCAGACCGAGGCGCTGTTGTTCACCGCAGCCCGCCGCGACCATCTGGAAAAGACCATCCAGCCCGCGCTGGCGCGCGGCGATGTGGTAATCACCGACCGGTTCGCCGACAGCACCCGGATGTATCAGGGCCTGCGCGGGAACCTTGAATCCGTGAACCGCCTGCATGATCTGATGATCGGCGTGGACCCTGACCTGACCCTCCTGATCGACATCGACCCCGCCCTTGGCCTGTCGCGCGCCGTGGCCCGGTCCGGCCCCGAACAGCGGTTCGAGGATATGGGCCTTGCCCTGCAAACCGCCCTGCGCGCCGGTTTTCTGTTGCTCGCGGAACACCACCCCCGCTTTGCCGTGATCGACGGTTCGCACGCGCCCGAAGCGGTTGCTGCTCACGTGCTCGCCCGCGTGCGGGCCCATCTGGGGGTCTGATCCATGCCGTCGGTCTACCTCGCCGATTTTCCCGAACCGGACCGGATCGAAGGCGCGCCGCACCCCCGCGAAACCGCGCATCTTTGTGGTCACGCGCAGGCGCAAGCCGAATACCTGGGCAGCTACCTGTCGGGCCGCGCCCACCACGCCTGGCTGATCACCGGCCCCCAAGGCATCGGCAAGGCCACCCTTGCCTGGAAGATCGCCCGCTTTTTGCTCGCCACGCCGCACGATGATGGCGGCATGTTTGCGCCGCCATCGCCGCCAAGTCTTGATATTCCACACGACCACCCCGTAGCCCGCCGCCTGCGCGCCTTGTCGGAACCGGGGATTTTCCTGCTGCGCCGGGGGTTGAACGACGACAACAAGGCACCCGTCCAGAATATTCTGGTCAAGGAAGTGCGCGAAATGACCAAGTATTTTCACCTCTCGCTGGGTGACGGCGGCCGCCGCGTCTGCATCATCGACGCCGCCGACGACCTGAACCTCAGCGCCGCAAACGCCCTGTTGAAACTGCTGGAAGAACCGCCCAAAGGCGTGACGTTCCTGCTGCTGTCGCACGCGCCGTTTCGCCTGCTGCCCACCATCCGGTCGCGCTGCCGCGCGTTGCGCCTGACACCGCTTTCCCCCCAAGACCTGTCCGACGCCCTGACCGCCGCAGGGGGTACGTTTGACCCCGATGACGGCACCGCATTGGCGGAACTGGCAGGCGGTTCGGTCGGCGAGGCGTTCCGGCTGACCAACACCGACGGTCTCGGCCTTTACGCCAAACTGATAGCCACCCTTGCCACCCTGCCCCGGCTGGACCGCCCCCGCGCGCTTGCCCTCACTGAAATCGGCCAAGGACGCGCCAATGCCCCGCGCTTTGATCTGATGGTCACGCTGATCGACCTGTTCCTCGCCCGCCTCGCCCGCGCTGGCACCACAGGCACCACCCCGCCCGAGGCTGCAAAAGGCGAATCCGCCCTGATCGCCCGCCTGTCCCCCACTCCACAAGCCGCCCGCGCATGGGCCGATCTGGCACAAAGTCTGGGCAACCGGGCGCGCCGTGGCAAGGCTGTGAACCTTGACCCTGCCGCCCTTCTGATGGATATGGTTCTAAAGATCGACGACACGGCGGGCACCCTGCTGGCCCAAAGGTGACCCCCGCAATGCCCCCCGACGCTCCACCAGACCCCGACACTCCGCCAGAAATCGTTGACAGCCATTGTCACCTCGACTTCCCGGATTTCGAGCCCGACCTGCCTGAAATCCTGACCCGCGCCCGCAAGGCCGGGGTGACGCGATTGGTCACCATCTGCACCCGCCTGCGCCACGAACCCCGCGTCCGTGCCATCGCAGAAGGCAACGTGGGCGTCTTTTACGCCGCAGGCACCCACCCGATGAGCGCGGCCGACGAACCCCTTGCGACGGTGGACGAACTTGTGGCCCTCGCGGGCCATCCCAAATTCGTCGGGATCGGAGAATCCGGCCTCGACTACCACTACACCGCCGAAACCAAAGCCATTCAGGCCACCTCCTTGCGCATCCACATCGAAGCCGCACAGATCACCGGTCTGCCACTGATCATCCACGCCCGCGCCGCCGACGACGATATGGCATTGATCCTGACCGAAGGCATGAAGGCCGCCCCGTTCGGCTGCGTCATGCACTGTTTCTCGTCCGGCCCGGTGCTGGCCAGAACCGCGCTTGACCTCGGCTTTTATCTGTCGATGTCCGGCATCGCGACCTTCCCGAAATCCCAGGACCTGCGCGACATCTTTGCCGCAGCCCCGCCCGACCGCATACTGCTGGAAACCGACAGCCCCTACCTTGCCCCGGCCCCCTATCGCGGCAAACGGAACGAGCCTGCCTATACCGCCTTCACCGCCAGAACCGGCGCAACTCTTTACGGCATGACGCAAACCGATTTCGCGGCCCAGACCACCGCCAACTTCGACCGCCTGTTCCCCAAAGCCGCCGTTTCGGTCAAGGTAGGCTGATGGCAACGTTGACCTTCACCATCCTTGGCTGCGGATCGTCCGGCGGGGTCCCCCGTCTGGGCAATGACTGGGGCGACTGCGACGCTGCCAACCCGAAAAACCGCCGCCGCCGCTGTTCCATGCTGGTGCAGCGGACCACCCCCAAAGGCACCACGACCGTCCTGATCGACACCTCGCCCGACATGCGCGAGCAATTGCTGGGCGCGGGCGTCGGCACCCTAGATGCAGTCGTCTACACCCATTCGCACGCGGACCACGTCCACGGCATCGACGACCTGCGCCAGATCGTGTTCAACACCCGCAAGCGCCTGCCCGTCCATGCCGACGGTCCGACGCAAGATGCGCTGATCGCCCGGTTCGGATATGCTTTCGTCCAGCCGGAAGGCTCGCCCTACCCTGCGATCCTCGACATGCACACGATAGATGGGCCGATCACCATCCAAGGTGCTGGCGGAGACATCACGCTGACCCCCTTTCTCGCCGAACACGGGGCGATGGACGCGCTGGGGTTCCGGATCGCTGACCTTGCCTATCTGCCAGATGCCATTGAAATCCCGGCCGAAAGCTGGCGACATCTGCAAAACCTCGACTGCTGGGTGGTCGATGCCTTGCGCCGCAAACCGCATCCGACCCATGCCCACCTCGCCTTGACGCTGGAATGGATCGCGGCCGCGAAACCTGCGCGGGCGGTGCTGACAAACATGCATGTGGACCTTGACCACGCCACCTTGCTGGCCGAACTGCCTCCCCATATCATCCCAGCCTACGACGGAATGACAATCACCTACGAGCTTGCGCCTTGAGCGCACTGCTCGAAGTCATCCTCCCGGTCTTTCTGATCATCGGCTTCGGTTATGCCGCCGCCCGGTTCGGATTGTTCGACGATGCGGGCGTCGATGGCGTGATGCGCTATGCCCAGAACTTTGCGGCACCCTGCCTGCTGTTCTGGTCCATCGCCAACCTCGATCTTGGGTCCGCCTACAACACGGGCCTGCTGGTCAGCTTCTACGCCGGCGCGTTCGCAGGCTTTGTCGCCGGGTTCTTCGGTGCAAGACTGCTGTTCAAACGCCCGCTGACCGACTCTGTCGCCATCGGCTTTGCCTGCCTGTTCTCCAACACGCTGCTGTTGGGGGTGCCGATCACCGAACGCGCCTACGGCACCGGGGCGCTGGAGGGAAATTTTGCCATCATCTCGCTTCACGCGCCGCTTTTGTATGCGTTTGGCATCTGCCTGATGGAATGGGCCCGCAGCCGGGGTCAGGGGCTGTCTGTGGCGACCCTGACCCTGCAAGTTACCCGTGCCATTTTCCTGCAGCCGCTGGTGATCGGCATCTCGCTGGGGTTCATCGTCAACCTGTCGGGCCAGCCCCTGCCCGGGGTGGTCTCGGCTGCGGTCGAAATGATAGCCCGCACCGCCATCCCGACCGCGCTGTTCGGGCTTGGCGGCGTGCTGTTGCGCTATCGCCCCGAAGGCGACCGGGCGACGATTGCAATGGTCTGCGCCGTCTCGCTGATCCTGCACCCTGCGGTGACTTACGGCGCGGCGCGGCTCTTTGACCTCGACACCGCCGGATTGCGGTCTGCGGTGATCACGGGTGCCATGGCCCCCGGCGTGAACGCCTATATGTTCGCGCACCTGTACGGCGTCGGCAAACGGGTCGCGGCGTCGGCGGTGCTCATCGCCACGGGGCTGTCAATTCTCACGATCTGGTTCTGGCTGGGGGTCCTGCCCTAGACACGACTGCTGCACGCCCCGCGCAAATCACGCACCTGAATCGCGCAGCTTCAAACCAGATATTCACTTCTTTGGTTGGTCGGCGCCGCATCCCGGATCGGGATATATCTATTTTTTAAGACAACTCGAGGCTTCAGCTTGTGCCAGTCCTTGATTGCCAGCAAGTGCGTCTTGCTGCCTCAGATTGACTGAAGATGCAGTTTTCAATGGCGAACTGGTGGAGCAGATCGGGATCGAACCGACGACCTCGTCATTGCGAACGACGCGCTCTCCCAACTGAGCTACTGCCCCACACTTATGCGATCCGTCGCGCAACAGACCCCGCTTGTCAAGCGGTCAGCACCGCCTCCTTGACAAAGGCCACGATATCAGACGCGGGCCGGGCACCCGCCAACCTTGCCACTTCACGTCCGCCCCGATACAAGATCAGTGCAGGGATACCCTGAATTCGCGCGCGCCCCGCCACGTCCGGGTGATCTTCTGTGTTCAGCTTGACCAGCCGTGCCAAGGGTCCAAGCGTTCTGGCGGCCTTGGCAAATTCGGGTCCCATCGACCGGCACGGCCCGCACCACGGGGCCCAGTAGTCAACCAGCAACGGCAATCCGTCACTCTTGATCGCCTTGTCATGGGTCGCCGCGTCAAGATCATGCACAGCACCGTCCAACAGTGCCGACCCGCAAACCCCGCATTTCGGCCCCGCCGTCAGCCTTTCCTGCGGCACCCGGTTGGCTTGCCCACACTCGGTGCAGATCAGTTTCACGGGCTCGGTCATCGGACACTCCACCTGTTACGCCCACGCCTGACTGGCATATGGGGCCTGCGCGCGAAAACCCAATAGTCTTGGCCCGTAGCAGACAGACTTCGCGTTTGCACAGGGGGTGCACGGGGGGGTGCACGGATATCACCCCGCGATTTTCACTCTGCCGCCTCCAGATAACTCTCAAGCGGCGGGCAGGTGCAGATAAGATTGCGGTCGCCGAACACATTGTCCACCCGCCCGACTGGCGGCCAATATTTGTCGACCCGGAACGCCCCCGGAGGAAAGCACCCCTGTTCGCGCGGATAGGCGCGGGTCCAGTCGGCGACCAGATCTTCGACCGTGTGAGGGGCAAAACGCAACGGGCTGTTTTCGCTGCTTATTTCGCCCCGCTCGACGGCGCGGATTTCCTCGCGGATCGCCAGAAGCGCCGTGATGAACCGGTCGATCTCGGCCTTGGTTTCCGACTCCGTAGGTTCGACCATCAACGTGCCCGCGACTGGCCAAGACATGGTCGGCGCATGAAAACCATTGTCGATCAACCGCTTGGCAATGTCATCCACCGTAACACCCACTTCGGCAAACGGCCGGGTGTCCAGAATACACTCATGCGCCACACGCCCTTTGTTGCCCATGAACAGGACCGGGTAAGCTCCAGTCAAACGTGCTGCGATATAGTTGGCATTCAGGATTGCTACCTTGGTCGCCTGCGTCAAACCCGCCCCGCCCATCAACAGGCAATAAGCCCATGAAATCAGTAGGATAGACGCACTGCCATAGGGGGCCGCACTGACCGGCCCCTCCTCGCCGCCCGTCTCGGGATGCCCCGGCAGATAGGGCGCCAGATGCGCCTTGACGCCAATCGGCCCCATTCCCGGCCCCCCACCGCCATGCGGAATGGCAAAGGTCTTGTGCAGGTTCAAATGGCTGACGTCCGCGCCGATCTCGCCGGGTTTCACAAGGCCCACCAGCGCATTCATGTTGGCACCGTCAAGGTAAACTTGCCCGCCATGAGAATGGGTAATCTCACAGATTTTGCGAACAGTTTCTTCGAACACACCATGGGTTGATGGATAGGTGATCATGCAGGCCGCGAGCCTGTCGCCCGCTGCCGCTGCCTTGGCCGCAAAATCCGTCAGGTCCACGTCGCCGTTCGGGGCAGCCGTTACCACAACTACCTGCATTCCGGCCATCTGCGCCGACGCCGGATTGGTTCCATGCGCCGAAACCGGGATCAGGCAGATGTTGCGCTGCCCCTGCCCCCGCGCGCGGTGGTAGGCCTGGACCGTCAGCAACCCCGCATATTCCCCCTGCGCGCCAGAGTTCGGCTGCATCGACATCGCATCGTAACCCGTCACCTCGCACAGCTTTTCGGCCAGATCGCTGATCGCCTCGGCATAGCCAAGCGCTTGATCTTTTGGCGCAAAAGGGTGCAGGCTACCGAATTCCGGCCAGGTGATCGGCATCATCTCAACCGCCGCGTTCAGCTTCATCGTGCAGGACCCCAAGGGGATCATCGCCCGGTCCAGCGCAAGGTCACGGTCCGACAAACGCCGCATGTAGCGCATCATTTCCGACTCGGCCCGGTTCATTTGGAACACCGGATGGGTCAAAAAACTGGTCGTCCGCACCATCGCCTCGGGGAAACCCAAGGTGGCACGGTGCGGCGGCACGCCGTCGATACCGAAGGCCCTGAGAATCTTGACCAAAACCCGCTCGTCCGTCGTCTCGTCCAGACTGATCCCGACCAGGTCCGTGCCGATCTTTCGGAAGTTCAGCCCTTCATGCCGGGCCGCCGCAAGGATGCCGGCCTGACCCACCCCGACCTCGACGTTGATCGTGTCGAAAAACGCCTTGGGGCTGACTTTCGCCCCCGCCGCCTTCAGCGCCCGCGCAAGGCGCGTGGTGGCAAAATGCACCCGTTCCGCAATCGCGCGCAGGCCCTTTGGCCCGTGAAATACCGCATAAAAAGACGCCATCACCGCCAACAACGCCTGCGCTGTGCAGACGTTTGACGTCGCCTTTTCGCGGCGGATATGCTGCTCGCGAGTTTGCAACGACAACCGATACGCCTTGTTGCCGCGCGCATCGACCGACACACCGACGATCCGACCTGGCATCGACCGCTTCAGATCATCGCGGCACGCCATGAATGCCGCATGCGGCCCGCCATAGCCCATCGGCACGCCGAACCGCTGACTGGACCCCACCGCAATATCAGCCCCCATCGCGCCGGGTTCCTTGAGCAAGGTCAGCGCCAGCAAGTCGGTCGCCACCACGGCAATCGCCTTGGTCGCATGCAAGGCACTGATTTCGGGCGTGAAATCCCGCACATGACCGTAAGTGCCGGGATACTGGAAGATCGCGCCAAATACCTTGGCCGCCTCCAGCGCCTCGGGTGCGCCCACGATCACCTCGATCCCCAACGGGGCGGCACGGGTCTTGATGACGGCAATGGTTTGCGGATGGCAGTTCTGATCGACAAAGAACGCCCGCGCCTTGGACCGCGCGCTGCGTTCGGCCATCGTCATCGCCTCGGCCGCTGCGGTCGCTTCGTCCAGCAGACTGGCATTGGCAATCGGCAGTCCCGTCAGATCCGCAACCATGGTCTGATAGTTCAACAGCGCCTCCAGCCGGCCTTGGGCAATCTCGGGCTGATAGGGGGTGTAGGCGGTATACCACGCCGGATTTTCAAGGATATTACGCTGGATAGCCGGAGGCGTCACCGTGCCGTAATAGCCCTGACCGATCAGACTGACCATCACCCGGTTCTTGTCTGCGACCTGCCGCATCCGCGCCAGCAGATCTTGCTCTGACAGCGGCGCCCATGTCAAAGGAATGGACTGCCGGATCGAGTCTGGCACGGTTTCATCGATCAACGCATCAATCGAACCCACCCCGACCACCCGCAGCATCTGCGCCATCTCATCCGGGGACGGCCCGATGTGGCGGCGGTTGGCAAAGTCGTAGGGGTTGTAGTCGGTCGGGATAAAGGTCATCGCAGGTCCCTCGAAACAAAGGTTATTCGATCATTTCGGCGTATTCATCTTCATCCATGAACGCATCAAGCACCGACAGATCATCAACCTTGATCTTGAAAAACCACGCAGCCCCGGTCGGGTCTTCGTTCACCAGCGCCGGATTGTCCGACAGCGCGTCGTTGACCGCAACGATCTCGCCGTCAACCGGAGCAAGAATATCGGACGCCGCCTTGACGCTTTCGATCACCACCACTTCGTCGCCGCTGGTGACCATGGTTTCAATCTCGGGCAACTCGACGAACACCACGTCGCCCAACTGGGTCGCGGCATGTTCGGTGATGCCGACGACGACCAGATCGCCCTCGACGCGCAGCCATTCGTGGTCCTTGGTATATTTCATGGGGATGCCTCAGCGTTTGTAAGTGGTGGGGTGAAAGGGCAGCGGGCAGACAGTCACCGGCAGACGCTTGCCGCGAACGTCACCCTCCAACAGGGTTCCGGGGGCCGAATGGCTGATGGCTACATACCCCATCGCTACGGGCGCGCCGACCGAAGGGCCGAACCCGCCCGAGGCAACCTCGCCCAACGGCGTGCCATCCGGATCGAACAGGGCCGTGCCTTCGCGCATCGGGGCGCGGCCGTCGGGACGCAGGCCGACGCGCAAACGCTCTGGCCCATCAGCCAGTTCGTGCAAGATGCGCGCAGCGCCCGGAAAGCCGCCCGCCCGCGCACCGCCCGCCCGGCGCACCTTCTGTACAGCCCAAGTCAGACCTGCCTCGACCGGGCTGGTTCTGTCCGTAATGTCCTGTCCATATAGGCACAGTCCGGCCTCCAGCCGTAGGCTGTCGCGCGCGCCAAGCCCGATGGGCATCACTTCGGGCATCGCCAACAGGGCTTGCGCAAGCGCCAGCGCGCCGGATTGTGGCACCGAAATCTCATACCCGTCTTCGCCCGTGTAGCCCGACCGCGACACCCACAACTCGCCGATCATTGCGACATCCATGAACCGCATCGCCGCAACCTCGGGCGCAATCCGGGCCAGCACCGCCTCTGCCTGCGGTCCTTGCAAAGCAAGCAACGCACGGTCCAACGGCTCCACCGTGGCCACGTCAGACAGTTGGGCCTGCAGATGCGCGATATCTGCCGCCTTGCAGGCCGCGTTGACCACGACGAACAGATGATTGCCCCGGTTGGCAAACATCAGATCGTCAAGGATTCCTCCCGTGTCGTTGGTGAACAGGCCATAGCGCTGCCGCCCCACGGCAAGCCCCAGCACATCAACCGGCATCAGCGCCTCGAGCCCAAGCGCAAGCGCCCCCATCGACCCGCGCGGGCGCAAGATCACCTGACCCATGTGGCTGACGTCAAACAGCCCGGCCGCAGACCGCGTGTGAAGGTGTTCCTTCATCACGCCAGCCGGGTATTGCACCGGCATGTCATAGCCCGCGAACGGCACCATCTTGCCGCCCAGACCGACGTGCAGATCGTGCAGACCCAATCTTTTCAGGTCCATATGCCGCCCCTTTTGACCACCGGACCGAATACCGGCATCGCACGGGGAAGCCGCCCCGCCTCGATGCCCCCTCTGTCCATACCCCACGTCTCGGGGCGCCTGAGATCGTTATCCCTTCGGCGGACGCGGACGCGCCACTCTTCAGAGCCCGTTATCAGAATGGTCCGTTGCGCCTGAGAGCTTACCGGGGCAGTTTCTCCTTCGGCACCGATGGTCGTCCACCGGATTCTCCCGATCCTGATGTCGCCAATCTGCCCGCGCCGCACCGGGCTGGCAAGTCAAAAGCGGTGGGTAACCGGGGCTTGCGTGCGGGCAATTGTGCGCAAGGCGAGCGATGCTCCAATGATGCCAAACAGCACACCGCCCATCGCCTGCCCCAGCAGTACCCCCTCTGCCCCCCAGATCCCGCCCATCAACAGGGCCAAGGGGATGATACCAACCGTATTCAGCCCCCAATTGATCAACGTTGACTGAAAAGGTGCACCCAGATTGTTGCACGCCGAATTGGACACAAAGATCGCACCGTTGAAGAAATACAAAAGCGAAAGCGGCCCGCAGAACAGATAAATGATGTCGCGGGTCAACCCTTCGGCACCAAAGAGACCAGCAATCGGCGCGCGAAGTGTGAACAAGATTGCCGAGACGATCGCGATGACCACCGCAGTAAAGATCAAACCATCCAGAAAGGTGCGGCGTACCCGGTCCATCCGGCCCGCGCCAAAGTTCTGCCCGATAATTGGACCGATCGCCCCTGACAGCGAAAATATCACCCCTAGCGCCACCGGAGTCAGCCGACCCGTGATCGCAATTCCCGCCACCGCTGCCTCGCCATAGCTGGACACGATCCGGGTGACGAAGGCCTGCCCGACCGGCGTGGCCAATTGCGTCAAGATCGCTGGCCCCGCAATCCCCAGAACAGGCGACAAATCCTGCGTCAGGCTGTCAATCGACGGGCGGTCGAACCCACCGTGATGTCGGATCACGGGCAGCAGCGCCATCGCCGCAATCACCACCCGTGAACAAACCGAGGCGATGGCCGCGCCCGTCAGATCCAGCCCCAGCCCGAAGATCAGGATCGGGTCCAGCACCGCGTTGACCACCGCCCCCCAGACCGTCGCCATCATCGCCCGCCGCGCATCACCATGGCTGCGCAAGATCGCACTGCCAATCATGCCAACCATCAAGAAAGGCTGCGCCGGCACCACGATCCGCAGAAAATGCACGGCCAGATCCGCCGTCTCGCCAGCCGCGCCCAGCAGACCAACCAGAGTGGGCAAGAACACCCAGACCAAGGCCGCAAACACAATCCCGAACCCGATCCCCAGCATCAGCCCGTTCGTCGCCTTTTCGCGCGCCCGAGCCAGATCACCGGCGCCCAACGCGCGAGCCACAAGCGCCGACACCGCAATTGCGAGCCCGATTCCGAAAGATGTTGTGAAGAAAAGGATAACTCCGGCATATCCGACGGCCGCCGTCACCTCATCTTGCCCCAGCATCGAGATGAAGATCATGTTGATCAGATCAACACTGAACACCGCCATCATCCCGACGGAAGAGGTCAGCGACATCACCGTGATGTGGCGAAACAGACTGCCCTCAACAAACTTGGCCGGGCGTCCCACCATTGCACCTGATACGGCCATGCCCGCGCCTGCCTTCATCTGTTCAAAAATATCTGCGGGTGGGTCGGGCAGCGCAAACAGCCCTCCTGGCCTGTCCGCCATGGCCGCGGCTTCAAAGCCCGCGCACCACCGCCAGCAGCGGCATCACATCGGCCATCTCAGGCCCGGCATCGCGCCCGGTCAACGCGCGCCGCAACGGACGAAACAGACCCTTGCCCTTGCGCCCCGTCGCTTGCTTGACCGTTTCTGTCCATTGCCCCCACGTCGCGTGGCTCCACGGCTTTGGCGGCAGCAGGGTCAGCGCCTGCGCCACAAACTCGCGATCCTCATCATCCACCAGCGGCTCTGCCCCGTCACGAAACAGCGTCCACCAATCGGCCAGATCACCGCGGGTGGTAATGTTGCCCTTGGCTACGGCCCAGAACGCCTCCGCTTGATCCGCAGGCACACCCAGATCGGCGATCCGGTCCGCCACCGCATGAAACGTCAGCCCCTGCACGTGATGCCGGGTCAGCGGCCACAAGTCTTCGGCATCGAACTTGGTCGGGGCCGCACCAAACGAGCCTATGTCGAAGCCCGCGATCAGTTCTTCCATCGACCCGGCCAACTCGACCGGTTTCGACGACCCCAGCCGCGCCATCAGGCTCAGCAACGCCATCGGCTCGACCCCGGCCTCCCGCAGATCGCGCAACGCGAGCACGCCAAGCCGTTTCGACAGTTCTTCGCCCTTGGCCCCGGTCAGCAACGAATGGTGCGCAAACGACGGAGGAGTGCCCCCCATGGCCTGCATGATCTGGATTTGTGTCGCGGTATTCGTCACATGATCCGACCCGCGCACGATAAAAGTCACACCCATGTCGATGTCGTCCACCGACGACGCAAACGTGTAAAGAACCTGCCCGTCCCCCCGGATCAGTACCGGGTCCGACAGACTGGCTGCATCAATCGAAACGGATCCGATGATGCCGTCCGGCCACTCGATCCGGTTCTGGTTCAACAAGAACCGCCAATAACCTGCCCGGCCTTCCGCGCGGGATGCCGCCTTTTGATCTTCCGTCAGATGCAGGCTGGTGCGGTCATAGACCGGGGGGCGGCCCATGTTCAGTTGCTTCTTGCGCTTCAGGTCCAGTTCCACCGGGCTCTCGAAGCATTCATAGAACCGACCCGCCGCACGCAAGCCGTCTGCCGCCTCGCGGTAGCGGTCCATCCGCAGCGATTGCTTTTCCACCCGGTCCCAGTGCAGGCCAAGCCAGTCAAGGTCCTGCATGATCCCGTCGGCGTATTCCTGCTTGCTGCGCTCGCGGTCCGTATCGTCCAATCGCAAGATGAACTCGCCCCCCGATTTGCGGGCGATCATGTAATTCATCAGCGCGGTGCGCAGGTTGCCGACATGGATATGGCCGGTGGGCGAAGGGGCGAAACGGGTCACGGTCATGGGAAACTCCTTGCCCGCTTTCCCTGTCACAAGCCCTGCCGCTTGTCCAGTTCAGCCACGGTTGGGCGCTGTTGCGCCACCTTATTCCGGGCTAGAGTTGCCGCATGATCAAAGCAGCCCCCGAGATGATCGCCCCGGACGCCGAGTTGATCGAACAGATCGCGCGTGACGCCGTCGCTAATCTGCCGGACCCATTCCGAGCCTCTGCGACGCATATCCTCGTTTATGTTGAAGATTTTGCGACGACAGAGTTGCTCGACGTGATGGGGATCGACGACCCGTTCGAATTGACGGGCCTTTACGATGGCACGCCCTTGACCCAGCGCAGCGCGTCCGATCCGCCGCAATCGCCCGACCGCATCTTCCTGTTCCGGCGTCCGATTCTGGACGAATGGATCGACCGGGGGGATGTGTCGCTGGCAGAACTGGTGACCCATGTGATGATCCACGAACTGGCGCATCATTTCGGCTGGAGCGATGACGACATTTCGGCCATCGACCCTTGGTGGGAATAGTCGCACATCTGATGTGCAAGAACGCACACCGGGTCACGTCGGCGTGATCACAAGCGGGCGAGTCTGGCACTATCCTGATTTGACATTCGCAAATTGGAGAAACCAGATGACCAACCCGATGTTCTCGCGCCGTCAGGCCCTGATCGCGGGGGCCGCCTTGCCCTTTGCGCCTGCCGTGCTGTCAACCACAGCCCATGCCACCGCACCGATGCAGGGCGCATCGCTGCCGTCGTTCAACCGCTTTGGCCTGGGTTGCTTTGAAGTCACCGCCCTGCTGGCTGGCACCCGCACCGTCGAAGACCCGACCAGCATCTTCGGTTTGAACGCCGACCCTGCAGAATTTGCCGCCGTGTCTGCCGCCGCGTTCCTTCCGACCGACAAGGCGCAGTTCTTCTTTACCCCCACGCTTGTCAACATTGGGGCCGAACTGGTGCTGTTTGACACGGGGCTTTCGGGTGACGCGATGACGGCGGCCCTTGCGTCTGCCGGGATCGTACCGGACCAGATCGACGTTGTAGTGATCACCCACATGCACGGCGACCACATCGGGGGGCTGATGACGGGTGACGCACCGACCTTTGCCAATGCCCGCTATGTAACCGGGTCTGTCGAAAACAACTTCTGGGCCGGCGCTGCGAACGAAAACTATGACAAGATGGTGCGCCCGCTGCTGGAAAAATTCACCTTCATCGAAGATGGCGGTTCTATCGTCTCCGGGATCACGGCCATGGCGGCGTTTGGGCACACGCCCGGCCACATGACCTACATGATCGAAAGCAATGGATCGGGTCTGGTGGTCACGGCAGATACGGCAAACCACTATGTCTGGTCGCTGGCCCACCCCGACTGGGAAGTGAGTTTCGATGCAGACAAGGCCGAAGCCGCCGCGGCCCGGCGTGCCGTATTCGGTATGTTGGCCGCCGACAAATTGCCATTCATCGGTTATCACATGCCCTTCCCGGCGATGGGCTATGTCGAGGCGAACGACAGCGGCTTTCGGTATGTTCCGGCGTCTTACCAGATGATGATGAACGGCTGATTGGCGGCAATGGGGTGGGCTGCGCAAAAGTTGCCCGCCTTTGCTCAGGCTTTCGGCTTTGATCGACCCCGAAAGCCGCCTATGATGCAATGACATGCTGTTTGAAGAAGGGGTTGTTATGTCGAACCGCCGCGTGGTTTCCATGGCGTTTTGCTTGACGTGTTTTTTTGCTGCTGGCGTGCACGGCCAAACCATCACGGACAGCGCCCAAGGGATCGAGTCACGCATTGCTGCCGATGATTTTTCCTCGGCAATTGTCGCATCGCGTGACCTGCTGGGCATGGTCTGGGACATGACCCCAAATCTTGGGTTTTCAGAGGTGGCGCTGGTTGACGCACCCGCCTCTGGTTACGGCATCTACAATCTGCGCCCGACCACCAACTTCAAGGCCGGCGAGTCGATCTACGTCTATGCCGAGCCTTATGGATACGGGTTTGGAACGCCAGGTCCCGGACTGTATTCCATAGGTTTTTTTGTCGATTTGCGTGTGGTTGCCGCCGATGGCACGGTTCTGGGCGAAGTGCCGGACGTCGCCGAACTCGACTTGACCTCACGGGTGCAGAACCGCGAATTTCAGGCGACCATCACCTATGATCTCAGCGGGATCGAGCCCGGCAGCTATGTGCTGGTCACCAGTCTGCGTGACAAGAATTCGCCAAAGTCAGGCAGTTTCGAGACACCAATCGAAATAGTCCCGTGAAGCCGCAGACGCCGGTCGTCACCCTGACGCTGAACCCGGCTATGGATATGTCGAGCCGGGTGGCTCGTCTGATACCGGACCAGAAACTGCGCTGTTCAGAACCGCTGCTGGACCCCGGCGGGGGTGGGCTGAATGTCAGCCGGGCCATTGCGGCGCTGGGGGGCGACAGTCTGGCTTTGGTCGCGTTGGGCGGGCTGACCGGGGATCGCCTTGCGGGGTTGATCCGAGCAGAAGGCGTGCCTTTTCTGGCACTTACGGCCCCCGGAGAGACGCGGCAGAGCCTGACCGTGACTGAAGACGCGACGGGGCGGCAATACCGGTTCATGCTGCCGGGGCCGGTTTGGTCAGCGGCGGATCAGGCGCGGGTGTTTCATCTGCTGCGCGCAAGTGTGCGGCCAGGGGCATTCGGGGTGATATCGGGCAGTCAACCGCCCGGCGTGCCGCCCGATTTTCCCGCGCAGTTGGCGCGTTCGATGCAAGGGGTGCGGGTTGTGCTTGATACCTCGGGGCCTGCACTGGCCGAAGCGGTGGCGCATCCGATCCCCGGGCTGGACATCCTGCGCATGGACGCGGCCGAGGCGGAAGAGTTGGCGGGAGGGTCATTGACGGACCGGAAAGACACTGCGGATTTCGCGCAATCTCTTGTTCTAAAAGGCGTTTCGCAGCGGGTTATCGTGGCGCGGGGGGCCGAGGGCAACGTGCTGGTCGATGCCGGACAACGGCTGTTTGCGACAGCGGCGAAGGTGCAGATCGTCAGCACGGTCGGGGCGGGTGACAGTTTTGTGGGCGGATTGGTGATGATGCTGGCTCGCGGGGCACAGGCGGCAGAGGCGCTGGCTTTTGCCGGTGCGGCGGCGAGTGCGGCGGTCACCACCGATGCGACGCAGTTGTGCCGGTTGGAGGATGTGAAGCGATTGTTGCCGCAATGTGGTGTGGTGGCAATTTAAGTTTATGGGGACGCTGGGTTAATCAGGCATTTTTCGGGGGAAATGCCCGTCTGCTTGCTGTGCACCCCCTGTGCACCCTATGTGCATGCCTGGAGCGGCTGACCCCCAAATTAACCATGTTGCGCGAGTCAGCTTTCGTCGCGCCAGCGGTTGACGATCGGATAGCGACGATCGAGCCAGAACGCCTTGCGGGTCAGACGGGGTCCGGGCGCGGATTGGAAGCGTTTGTATTCCGACAGATACAGCAGGTGTTCGACCTTCTTGACCACAGCGCGGTCAAAGCCTTCGGCCACCAGATCGGCCACCGACGCATCGCGTTCCACCAACCCGTCGAGGATGGCATCCAGCACCGGATACGGCGGCAGGCTGTCGTCGTCGCGCTGGTTGGGGCGCAGTTCGGCCGAGGGGGGCTTGTCGATCACGCGGGGCGCGATCACCTCGCCCGCCGGACCCTGCATCCAGGGGCGGTGGTTGTCGTTGCGCCAGCGGCAGGTGTCGAACACGCGGGTCTTGTAAAGGTCCTTGATCGGGTTGAAGCCACCGTTCATGTCGCCGTAGATCGTGCTATAGCCGACGGCAATTTCGGACTTGTTCCCGGTGGTCAGCAGCATCGCCCCGGTCTTGTTCGACAGCGCCATCAGCAACAGGCCGCGCAGCCGGGACTGGATGTTTTCTTCGGTAATGCCAGGTTCGAAGCCGGCAAACAGCGGGGCCAGCGCGTCACCCACCGCCGTTTGCGCGCCGGTGATCGCGATGGTGTCCAGCGCACAACCCAGCGCGTTTGCGACTTGCGCCGCATCATCGAGCGAGGCTTGCGAGGTGTAATCCGAGGGCAGCATGACACAATGGACGTTCGCGGGTCCGACAGCGTCGGCGGCGATGGTCGCGACGATGGCCGAATCTATGCCGCCCGACAGGCCGAGAACCACCTTCTTGAAACCGGTCTTGCCCAGATAATCGCGCAGCGACAGGACCATGGCATGATAATCCGCCTCATGAGAGTGCGGCATCAGCGCCAGCGCGCCCGGTTCTGCGCGCCAGCCATCATCGCTGCGGCTGAAGTCCACATGGGTCACGCACCGCTCGAACTGCGGCAGCTGGATTGCCAACGCCCCACCGGGGTTCAGCACGAAAGATGCGCCGTCGAACACCTGATCGTCCTGCCCGCCGACCATGTTCAGATAAACCAGCGGCAGCCCGGTTTCGACAACGCGCGACACCATCAGGTTGGTCCGCACCGCCAGTTTTCCACGATGATAGGGCGATCCGTTAGGCACCAGCAGAATCTCGGCCCCGGTTTCGGCAAGGGTTTCGCACACCTCGGCATGCCACGCATCTTCGCAGATCGGGATTCCGATGCGCAGCGGGCCGATTTGCACCGGGCCTTGCAGCGGGGCGACAGTGAACAGTCGGTGTTCGTCGAATACGGCGTCGTTCGGCAACTCGTGCTTCAGGATCGTCGCGGTGATGCGGCCGTGTTGCACGACATAATAGGCGTTATAAAGCGCGCCGCCCCGCAGGTGCGGCGCGCCGATGCCCAGTGCTGGACCATCGGCACAGTCCACAGCCAGCCGGTCGATTTCCGCCATCGCATGTGCCACGAAAGCCGGTTTCATCACCAGATCCTGCGTCTGGTAGCCGGTCAGGAACATTTCGGGCAGTGCGACCATGTCAGCCCCGGCGGCTCGGCCCGCGGCCCAGACCTCGCGGGCCAAGCCCGCATTCGCGCCAATCGCCCCGACAGTCGGGTTCAATTGCGCGAGGGTCAGGCGAAAAGTGTCGGCCATGCTGGTCGTCCCATTGTGTCACGCAGGGTTGTAGCAGGTTCATCGCCGGGGGAAAGACGGGCTGCTTGTCACGGGGGGGTGGTCCCGGCTAAGGTTTAAGTGGAAAATTCCGGGGGAAGCGACATGCGATTGGGCGGGATGATCCTTGTGGCAGGGTTTGGGCTGACTGGTCTGGGAATGGGGGCGTCGTTTGCCCAAGGCGAGGTCGTGGTCAAGGAATACTCGGACGGGTCGGTCTATGAGGGCACGTTCAAGGACGGCCGGTCGGATGGCACCGGCACCTACCGGTTGCCCAACGGGTTTGAATACAGCGGCGACTGGATTGCGGGCGAGATCCGGGGCAACGGCACGGCCCGCTATCCGAATGGATCGGTTTATGAGGGCCAGTTCGCGGCAGGCAAGCCCGAGGGGCGCGGCAAGATGACCTTTGGCGACAGCCGGACCTATGAAGGTGACTGGACTGATGGTGCTATGACCGGCGCGGGGCGCATCACCTATGCTGATGGCACGACCTATGAGGGAGCCTTCCTTGCCGGGCGTCATCACGGCGAGGGCGTTTTGGAGGAAACCAGCGGCTATCGCTATGAAGGGGCATGGGTCGAGGGGCAAAAGCAGGGCGCAGGCAAGATCACCTATCCGGATGGGGCGGTGTTTCAGGGTGCGCTGATTGCGGGCCAGCCGCAGGGCAAGGGCATGCTGACCATGCCGAACGGGCTGACCTTTGTGGGCGACTGGGTGAAGGGGCAGATCAACGGTGTAGGGCGTCTGACCCAGCCCAATGGCGACGTTCATGACGGGGCCTTTGTCGAGGGGCAGCGACAGGGTCAGGGCCGCGTCACCTACGGGAACGGCGATCGGTTCGAGGGCGGTTTTGTCGCCGACAAACGCGAGGGCCAGGGTCGGTTCGTGGCCACTGACGGGGCGTCCTATGAAGGCGCCTGGGTTGCAGGATTGCGGCAGGGCAAAGGGACGATGACCTATTCCGACGGGTCGTCCTATACTGGCGATTTCTTGGCCGACAAGCCGGACGGGCAGGGCAAGATCAGCTATCCCGACGGGTCGGGGTATGAGGGTGCGTGGATGGCTGGGGTGATCACCGGCACGGGCAAGTCCACCTATTCCGGCGGCGTGATCTACGAAGGCGCGTTCACCAAGGCGCAGCCCGAGGGGACGGGCGTGATGACTTATCCGGACGGTTATCGCTATGAAGGAGAGTTCAAGGCAGGGCAGCGTGATGGTCAGGGCACGGCGACCTATACCGATGGCACGGTTTATGTGGGCACTTTCGTGGGCGGCATCCGGCAGGGCAAGGGCAAGCTGGCCGGGCCGGAGGGGTTTGCCTATGACGGTGACTGGGCAGATGGCGAGATCGAGGGCATCGGGGTGGCCAACTATCCGTCCGGTGACTTTTACGAGGGCGCTTTCGTCAAGGGCAAGCGTGAAGGTCAGGGGCGGCTGACCTACAAGGGCGGACAGGTAAGCGAGGGCATCTGGAAGGGCGGGGTGCTGACCGCACCACTGCCGGGGGCTGATGCACCTGCTGCTGATGCCGCCGCCGCCGACGCACCCGCTTCGCCATGACAGTGGTTGGGCCCCATGACGACGGCAGGGCCATGTCGGCGGTTGGGCCGGGCTTTGGCGTGTGATCCGGGCATGAGCGAATGCACACGTCATTGGCCGTGCGGGGCACACCAGACCGGCGGCAGGCCATGGCACGGGATGTGGGTCGGAACGTCGCGTGATGGCTGACCCGGACGACCCGTTTCGCCACCACCCCGGCTTGAGAGGTCGGATAGCAGACCCGGAAACCTCTTTCTGGCGGCGGTTTCGCCCGGAAGACTTCGACGCGCCCGTGATGGCATGGGGCGCAGGTGCCGATTGGCGATTCACCGATGCGCAGATCGAGGCGACGCGCCTTGCATTTCTGGCCGATCATGCAGGGCGGGACCTGTGGGTTTTTGCCTATGGTTCGTTGATGTGGGATCCCGGCTTTCACTTTGCCGAGGTGCGGCGGGGCCGGGCCCAAGGCTATGCCCGAAGCTTTTGTCTGCGCGACGATCTGGGCGGGCGCGGCACGCCCGACGCCCCCGGACTGATGGCGGCGCTGGACGCGGGGCCGGGATGCGAAGGGTTGGTGTTTCGTCTGCGCGCGGCCCAGTTCGACACGGAAACCGCAATCCTGTGGCGGCGCGAGATGATCGCCCCGGCCTATCTGGCGGTGATGGTGGCGGTGGACACAGCGCAAGGCCCGGTCCGGGCGCTGAGTTTTGCCGCCGATCACGCGGCCCCGATGATCCGTGCCGATCTGACCCGCAACGAACAGGCGCGGTTGCTGGCGACGGGGCAAGGGGTTCTGGGGACCAGCCTGCACTATATCGAAACGCTGGTGGCGCAATTGGACGCTCTGGGGATCAACGATCCCGAGATGGCCGGACTGCTGGCCGATGCGCAGGCAGAAGCCGCACGTCGTTCGGCGTGACGAAATGGCAGTTGGGCAGGACGGCGGCCGAACGACCGGGGCGCTGCCCCGGACCCCGGGATATTTGTTCCAGCAGGAAAGGCCGAAGAGTTGCCGCAAAGGCTGGCCATCAAAGGTCCTTGACCATCAACGTCCAATCGCCCGTCTCGTTCGACCCTGGAAAGGCCACGAACGGGCGGCGGTCAAGATCGCGAAAGCCGTGGCGCTGATAAAGTCGCCGCGCGCCGTCGTTGAAACTTTCGGTCATCAACGATAGCCGGGTCAGCCCCCTGCCCTGCGCCATGTCCGCAGCCTTGTCGAGCAGTGCCGCCCCATAGCCACGCCCGCGATGTTCGGCAAAGATCGCCGCAGCCATGATGTAAAACGTCCCCTCCGTCTGAGGTTCCAACGCGACCAGCGGGTGAAACACCGGATCAAGGTCGGCAAGGTCGGTTTCCTCAACCGCTTTGGCCATCGCATGGGCGTTCAGGCCGCCGACCGGGTGGCCGTTCGCCTCGGCCACCAGCCAATTCGTGTAGTGGCTTTGATTGTCGATCAGGGTCAGGATGCGGGACCGGCCCACCTCGAACCAGCTTTGTCCCGGGGTGGCCATCGTGCTCCACCGCCACGACACAAGGCGCCGCGAGGCCGCGTCGAGCAGCAAGGCAAGGTCGGTCGCATCTCGGGTCGTGGCGGGGCGAAAGGTCAGCATGGTGCGGGTCCTGTGCGGAGTTCGGGCGCAAACTACGGCGGTCGCCCGATCTGGTCAACGCCGGGTCGTCAACGCCGGGCCGCCAACGCTTGCCAAGCGCCGCGGCGCGCAGGCTGGCGGCCAGAACCGAAAGGCAGTCCAGCAACAATAGTGTCCCGCCCCGCATCGGACCGACCGCCAGCCCTCAGATAAGGAAGGCAGCGGTAGCGACCACCGCCTGCACGGAAAGCGACAGGCGGGCATCGCCCGGAAACATCTTGGTAAATTCGGCCAAGACATTGTGCGGGAAGGTCATGGCGCGACCCCCAAGGCGGAGTGCTACATGCGCGCGGCGGCCAAGCCAAAGCCTAGGAACAGCGCGACACAGACAAGCCGAATGGCGTCACCCCCGGCAAGTCTACCCGCAACCTTTCGCCCGTCCAGAACGCGCCACAGGCCGAAAGCCTCACTCCCACCCCGAATTTCACCGCATTCTTTGGCACCTGCGACAGTGGCCGATGCAAGATTGACCTCACCGCCAGCACCAGCGCACAGGCGACCAACGCACCAAGGCTCGCGGGCCATGGCATCCCGCGCCCGGGCCCCCACGGCCACCACGATGAACATCACCTCCAGCCCTTCCAGAAGCACCGCCTTGAAGGCGGTAATCCAGTCCTGCGACGGAGCGCCTTGGGTGTCGCGCGTCAGGGCGGCGCGGTCCTTGTCAAAGATCGCTTTCTTGTCATGCAACGGCACGATCCCGGCCGCCCGCAGGATAACCTTGCGCAACGAGCTTAGGCCGAACAGCAGCAACAGCACCCCGATGACCAGTTGCAGCAGGGTGATCGGCACCCGACCCGACAGCGGCCCCAAAGCAATCACAATCGCCCCAAGGCAGGCCATCGCCGCAACAGTGCCCCGGATGGCAGGTTTTTGAGCCACGCAGGGTTGCCGCGACCAAAACAATGGTAAAAGCCTCGACCACCTCGACCAGTCAGGCTGCAAAGGCTGCCTCGACCACGCGGCGGGGCGGTCCATACGGTCATTTGAGTCGCTGCCGGGTCCTTTGGCGGTCACGTCGGGCCTGACCGGACCAAGGATCAGGCGGCAAGGCGGGTCAGACCAGATCGCCAGCAGACAACCGATCCAGAAACGCCCCGGCATCGGTCAGAACAGCCGCACGGCGGGTGGGGTCCATCTTGTCCCAAGTGTGATACATCTGCCCCATGCGGGGGTTGCGGGCAAAGCGGTCGCGGTGGCGGATCAGGAAATGCCAATACAACAGGTTGAACGGGCAGGCGTCGGGTCCGGACTTGTCGGCCACCTTGTAGGCGCAACCTTTGCAATAGTCCGACATCCGGTTGATATACGCGCCCGAGGATACATAGGGTTTCGACCCCACCATTCCACCATCGGCAAACTGGCTCATCCCGATGGTGTTGGGTGCCTCGACCCATTCGAATGCATCGATATAGACCGACAGATACCACTCATGCACGGCCGCAGGGTTCACCCCCGCCAGCAGGGCAAAGTTGCCGGTGACCATCAGCCGCTGGATGTGATGGGCATAGGCCATGTCGCGGGTCTGGGCTACCGCATGGGACAGGCAGGCCATTTTGGTGGGCTTGCCCCAATAAAGTTGCGGCAGAGCGCGGTCATGCGCCAACGCGTTGCGCGTCATGTAGTCGGGTCCGGCAATCGCCCAGATGCCCCGGATGAATTCGCGCCACCCGATGATCTGACGGATGAAACCTTCGGCGGCGTTGATCGGCACGCGGCCCGCCTGCCATTCCGCCTCGACCGCCCGGCAGACCTCAAGCGGAGCCAGCAGACCAAGGTGGAGGTAGGGCGAGATCAGCGCATGCGACAGCGTAGGGTCGTCAGCCAGCATCGCGTCCTGTTCATCGCCAAAGCTGGGCAGGGCGTGGCTGACGAAATGGGACAACGCCTCCAGCGCGCCCGCCCGGTCCACCGCCCAGCCAAAGGGGCGCAGCGTCCCGAAATGCCGGAACCGCGCCGCCACCATGTCCAGCACCTGTTCGGTCACCGCATCTGGGGCAAAGCGCAGCGGGCGGGGGCGCAACAGGTCGGGCTTGGCCGGTTTGCGGTTGTCATGGTCAAAGTTCCATTGGCCGCCTGTGGGCTTGTCGCCGTCCATCATCAGCCCGGTCTTGCGGCGCATGTCGCGGTAGAAATACTCCATCCGCAGCGCCTTGCGGTCCTTGGCCCACAGGGCGAAGTCGGCATGCGAACATACAAACCGGTCGTCTGGCAGGATGCGCACGCTCACCGGCAAAGCTTCAAGATCGGTCAGCACCCGCCATTCGCCCGGATGCGTCGCGATGACCTCGCTTGCGCCATGCTCCGCTGCCCGCCGCAAAATCTCGCCCGACAGGGTCTGGCTGTTTTCAGGGTCATCCAGCGTCGAATACGCCACGGTCCAGCCATCCGCCCGCAAGGTATCCGCAAAATGCCGCATCGCTGACAGGATCAGCGCAATCTTCTGCGGGTGGTGCGGAACAGACGTGCCCTCACCCATCACCTCAGCCATCACCACAACGTCGCGGGCCTTGTCCGCCGCCCGCAACGCCGCAATGTCGCACGAAAGTTGGTCACCCAACACCAGAACCAACATCACCACGCGATCCGCTTCCCGGCCCAGTCGAAAAACCCACCCGTCTCGGTCGGGGTCAAACCGTCCAACACCGCCAGCAGGTTTTGCGCGGCCTCAGCGGGGGTAACTGCCGGATGCCCCGCACCGTGGACCGCCGTCAGCCCGGTTTGCACCGTTCCGGGATGCAGGCCCACCACGATCGATTGCCGATGGCTCCGCGCAACCTCGATGGCGCCTGTGTGCAGGAACTGGTTCAGCGCCGCCTTCGCCGCCCGGTAGGAATACCACCCACCCAACGCGTTGTCGCCAACCGACCCCACCCGCGCCGACAGCGCGGCAAAGCGCACGGGTCGGTCCTTGGGCATCAACCGCAGCGCGTGTTTCAATATCAAGATCGGCCCGATGGCGTTCAGCGCGAACTGCGCGGCCATCGCGGCAGGTTCCAGTGTCCTGAGTGTCTTTTCCGGCCCGTGTCCGTCCAACACCAGCGCGCCGGTCGCCACGATCACCAGATCGAAGCCAGGCTCCAGCCCTCCCAGCACCCGCGCGACCGCCGCCTCGTCCGTCACATCCAGTCCGTGTTCACGCCGCGACAGCCCGACGACCTCGCCCCGTGCAGCCAGCGCCGCACACAGCGCCCCGCCGATCCCGCCCGATGCCCCCACCACCAATGCCCGCATCACACCTCACCCAGTCGCCAAACTTACAGACTAGCCTGTCCGCACCATCCCGCCACCCTTCATCTGTTCGAAAATATCCCCGCCGGAGGCTCCGACCTTCCCGCATTCGCTGTCGTGTCCTGCAGGGCGGTCAGCCGCGCGCCCTTGCGCGGCTGACGCCGTCACAGGGGGCTCGATGCCCCCTGTGACGGCCCCGGCTTGTCAAAAAACCCCTTCCCAATTTCGCAACCGTCCGTATAACCATGCGGATGGATCATCGGTCATCTTTCGCCGTATCGCACGGCCTGCTGCTACTTTCGCTCCTCTGAGCGTGCCTTCGGGTGCGGCCGCTCGGAGGTGGACAGCGCCCGACACCAGCAGCAAAATCCTGAAGGACCCGATCCATGACCAACCCGACCCAACCCCGCTCCCAGCCCCACGTCGTAATCTTTGACACCACTCTGCGCGACGGCGAACAATCGCCCGGTGCCACGATGACCCATACCGAAAAGCTGGAAATAGCCGCCCTGCTCGACGAGATGGGCGTCGATGTCATCGAGGCGGGCTTTCCCATCGCATCGGAAGGCGACTTTGCCGCGGTGTCCGAAATTGCCAAACTGGCAAGGACCGCCACGATCTGCGGTCTCGCGCGGGCCAATTTCAAGGACATCGACCGATGCTGGGACGCGGTCAAGCATGCCCGCAGCCCGCGCATCCACACCTTCATCGGCACCTCGCCACTGCACCGCGCCATTCCGAACCTCGACATGGACCAGATGGCGGAACGCATCCATGACACGGTGACCCACGCCCGCAACCTGTGCGACAATGTGCAATGGTCGCCGATGGACGCGACGCGGACCGAACATGATTACCTGTGCCGCACGGTGGAAATCGCGATCAAGGCCGGGGCCACCACGATCAACATTCCCGACACGGTGGGGTATACCGCGCCGCGCGAATCCGCCGCCCTGATCGCCATGCTGCTGGCCCGTGTGCCGGGAGCAGATAGCGTGATCTTTGCCACCCATTGCCACAACGACCTTGGCATGGCGACGGCCAACGCGCTTGCGGCCGTCGAGGCCGGCGCGCGGCAGATCGAATGCACGATCAACGGTCTGGGGGAACGCGCGGGCAACACCGCCTTGGAAGAAGTCGTCATGGCGATGAAGGTGCGCAACGACATCCTGCCCTACCGCACCGGGATCGACACCACGCGGATCATGAATATCAGTCGCAAGGTTGCGGCCGTCTCTGGTTTCGCCGTGCAGTTCAACAAGGCCATCGTCGGCAAGAACGCCTTCGCCCACGAATCCGGCATCCATCAGGACGGCATGCTGAAGAACTCCGAGACGTTCGAGATCATGCGGCCCACGGATGTCGGCCTGTCGGAATCGACGCTGCCTTTGGGCAAACACTCGGGCCGGGCCGCGCTGCGGGCCAAACTGCGCGATCTTGGATTCGAAATGGCCGACAACCAGTTGAACGACGTCTTTGTGCGGTTCAAGGCGCTGGCCGACCGCAAGAAAGAGGTGTTCGACGAGGATCTGGTCGCCTTGGTCCAGGACGAAGAACGCCAGGAGGCGCAGGACACGCTGGTGGTCAAGCGTTTGCGGGTGATCTGCGGCACGCAAGGTCCGCAAGAGGCAGAACTGACGCTGGCGATCGACGGCGTGGACCACAGCATCGACGCCACCGGCGACGGGCCGGTGGATGCGGCGTTCAATGCAGTCAAGATGCTGTATCCCCACGGTGCGCGGCTGCAACTGTATCAGGTCAGCGCCGTCACCGAAGGCACCGATGCGCAGGCCACGGTGTCGGTGCGGATCGAAGAGGACGGGCGGATTGCCACGGGTAGTTCCGCCGATACCGATACGATCGTGGCTTCGGTCAAGGCCTACGTCAACGCGATCAACCGGCTGATCCAGCGGCGGCAAAAGTCGGCACCCTATGCCGACGTCAAGCAGGTGAACTTTCGCGACGCGTCGTGACCGAAGGTGGCAGGGGCGGTTTTCCCTGCCGCAATCATCGGCAGGTGCAAGGTTTCTTGCACAATCCTGACAAGTCAAGTCTACGATTATCGGGATTTGCACAGCTTTCTTATGCAATTCCTGCATCCTGACTCAGAGTCTGCCATATCGGGCGGATTGGCGCTGTCTGGACCGGATAAACTCTTTCACCCGTCCGCGCTGGTCCTTATATGGAGATGCTTGCCTCGGGTCTCGTCCGAGTCGCGGGTACAATTTATTCCGCGTTCAAGGATCACCTCAGCATGTCGATACTGTCGAGTATCTTTTCGGGCCTGTTTTCGGCGGATATGGCGATCGACCTCGGCACCGCGAACACGCTGGTTTATGTGCGCGGCAAAGGCATCGTGCTGAACGAACCATCCGTGGTCGCCTATCACGTCAAGGACGGTAAAAAGCAGGTTTTGGCAGTTGGCGAGGATGCAAAGCTGATGCTGGGCCGCACGCCAGGTTCGATTGAGGCAATTCGTCCGATGCGTGACGGGGTGATCGCCGACTTCGACGTGGCCGAAGAGATGATCAAGCACTTCATCCGCAAGGTCCACAAACGCACCACCTTCAACAAACCCAAGATTATCGTTTGCGTGCCGCACGGTGCGACGCCGGTGGAAAAGCGGGCGATCCGGCAGTCGGTTCTTTCGGCGGGCGCGCGAAAGGCGGGGCTGATCGCGGAACCGATTGCGGCGGCGATCGGGGCTGGCATGCCGATCACCGATCCGACGGGCAACATGGTGGTCGACATCGGCGGCGGAACGACCGAGGTTGCGGTTCTCAGCCTTGGCGACATCGTTTACGCGCGGTCCGTGCGCGTCGGCGGCGACCGGATGGATGAGGCGATCATCAACTATCTGCGCCGCCATCAAAACCTGCTGATCGGCGAATCGACCGCCGAACGGATCAAGACCAGTATCGGCACGGCGCGGATGCCGGACGACGGGCGCGGGGCGTCGATGGTCATCCGGGGCCGTGATCTGGTGAACGGAGTGCCCAAGGAAACCGAGATCAATCAGGCGCAGGTGGCCGAAGCGCTGTCGGATTCGGTGCAACAGATTTGCGACGCGGTGATGCAGGCGCTGGAAACCACGCCGCCGGACCTTGCGGCAGACATCGTGGACCGGGGCGTTATGTTGACGGGCGGCGGGGCGCTGCTGGGCGATCTGGACCTGAGCCTGCGTGAGCAGACCGGTCTGTCGGTTTCGGTTGCCAACGAGTCACTGAATTGTGTGGCCCTGGGCACCGGCAAGGCGCTGGAATACGAAAAACAATTGCGGCATGTGATCGACTACGACAGCTGATCGCAAACGGATACGGGATACTGGGGCGGGATATGGCACGCGCGCGCAACACCGGGCCAGAAGAGTTTCAGCGACCGCTGCGCCGGGTGCTGGTGGCCTTGCTGGTGCTGGGCCTGGTGGGTTTGTTCCTGCTGTGGCGCATAGACAGCCCGCGCGTCGAGCGGTTTCGCGCCGCGCTGGTCGACCGGGTGGTGCCGTCGTTCGACTGGGCGCTGCGACCCGTCACCGCCACCGCGGAAATGATCGAAGACTTCCAGTCTTATGTCCGGCTTTACGAGCAAAACCAACAGCTCCGCGACGAGTTGCAGCAAATGAAGGCCTGGAAAGAGGCCGCGTTGCAACTGGAGCAAAAGAACGCGCGGCTGCTGGACCTCAATCAGGTGCGGCTGGACCCCAAGTTGACCCATGTGACGGGGCTTGTGCTGGCAGACAGCGGGTCACCGTTTCGTCAGTCAGTGCTGCTGAACGTGGGCGCGCGGGACGGCATCCGCGACGGCTGGGCCACGATGGATGGCATCGGGCTGGTTGGGCGCATTTCGGGTGTGGGCAATCAGACGGCGCGGGTGATCTTGCTGACCGACAGCAACAGCCGCATTCCGATCACGGTGCAGCCTTCGGGGCAGAAGGCGATTTTGTCGGGCGACAACACCGCGGCCCCGTTGCTGGAATTTCTGGAGGATCCCGATCAGGTGCGCCCCGGCGACCGGGTCGTCACCTCGGGCGATGGAAAGGTGTTCCCGGCCGGGCTTCTGATCGGTCAGGTGGCGATGGGCAATGACCGGCGACTGCGCGTGGTTCTGTCTGCGGATTATCAGCGGCTGGAGTTTCTGCGCGTCCTGCGCAGCCATGCCCTGACCCCGATCACCGATGCAGGCGCACTGGTCGCACCCGCGCCGCCGCCGGCGCTTCCGGGCGGCGAGCAGGGTCCGGTGGCCCCTGATCCGGTCCCCGACGTGACTGCGGCCGGGGGCGGGTGACGCAATGATCAATGCGGTTCTGGGCTATCGGGTGCTTTTCGTTGCTTTGGCGGCTGGATTGCTGTTCTTGCGGCTGCTGCCCGTTGATTCGGGGACCGAACGCTGGCCCGGGCCGGACCTGCTGCTGTGTCTGATCTGCGCCTGGACAATGCGGCGGCCGGATTTCCTGCCAATCGGGCTGGTGGCGGCCGTGGTGGTCATGGAAGATCTGATCCTGATGCGGCCCCCGGGGTTGTGGGCGGCACTGGTGGTCATTGCGGCCGAGTTCATCCGGTCGCGCGTTGCACTGACCCGTGAGTTGACCTTTGCGGTCGAATGGTTGCTGGTGGCCGGAATAATGGTCAGCCTGTTTTTGTCCTACCGGGTGATCTTTGCGCTGGCCTTCCTGCCGCAGGCCGGGTTCGGCTATGCGATGGTGCAGGTGATCTGGTCGATCCTGTGCTATCCTTTGGTGGTTGTGGTCAGCCGATTGGCGCTGGACCTGCGCAAGCCCGCGATGGGTGAAGTCGATGCCTACGGGAGGCGGTTGTGAGGCGGAATGCACGCGACATCGAAGATCAGGCCCGCAAGGTAAACCGCCGGGCGCTGCTGATGGGTGGCTGCATGGCGGCGACGATGGCCGTTCTGGGCGCGCGGATGCGGTTTCTGGGCGTCGAGCAGGCTGACGAGTTCCGTTTGCTGGCCGAAGAAAATCGCATCAACATCCGGCTGATCCCTCCGGCACGCGGGTTGATCCTTGACCGCAATGGCAAGATGATCGCCGGGAACGAACAGAATTACCGCGTGGTGATCACCCGTGAAGGGGCGGGCGACGTCGATCTGGTGCTGAACCGGCTGTCGCATCTCATCCCGTTGACGGCAGAAGAGATCGGCCGCATCAAGACGGACACCAGGAAGAACAGCTCGTTCGTGCCGATCCCGGTGGCCGACCGGCTGAACTGGGACCAATTCAGCAAGATCGCCCTGAACGCGCCTGCCCTTCCAGGGGTATCGCCCGAAGTCGGCCTGAGCCGCATCTACCCGCGCGATCTCGATTTCGCACATGTGGTGGGGTATGTGGGCCCGGTTTCAGACCGGGATCTGGAAGGCGTCGAAAACCCCGACCCCCTGTTGCAGATCCCCAAGTTCCAGATCGGCAAGATCGGCGTAGAACGCTGGATGGAACAGGACCTGCGGGGCCGGGCGGGCAACAAGCGCATCGAGGTCAACGCCTTGGGCCGCGTCATGCGCGATCTGGAGCGGACCGAGGGCGTGCCGGGCCGCGACCTGCGTTTGACGATCGACGCGGACGTGCAGAACTTCGTGCAAGCCCGCCTTGGGGTCGAAAGTGCCTCTTGCGTGGTGATGGACGTCAATAACGGCGACCTGATCGCGGCGGTGTCGTCCCCCAGTTTCAACCCCAACCTGTTCGTGCGCGGCATCAGCCAGACCGACTATTCGGGTCTGTTGGAAAACAATCACCGCCCCTTGGCCAACAAGGTGGTGCAGGGGGTCTATCCGCCGGGGTCGACCTTCAAGATGGTGACGGCGCTCGCGGCACTCGAGGCCGGCATGATCGACGACAACACTCGCGTCCGCTGCCCCGGGTATCTGGAATACGGCGGCACGCGGTTTCACTGCTGGAAACGCGGTGGGCACGGGTCGGTAAACCTTGCGCGCAGTCTGGCGGAAAGCTGTGACGTCTATTTCTATGAGATCGCGCAGCGGGTCGGCATCGACAAGATTGCCGAAATGGGGCGCAGGCTGGGTCTTGGGGTGCGCCACGACATGCCGCTGTCCGCTATTGCCGATGGCATCATGCCCGACAAGGCGTGGAAAATGGAACGGCACAAGCAGGAATGGCGTATTGGCGACACGATCAACGCCAGCATCGGACAGGGTTATGTGCTGACCTCGCCGTTGCAGCTGGCAGTGATGACGGCGCGGATTGCCAGCGGGCGGTCGGTTGCCCCGCGCATCGTGCGGCAGGTGGACGGCACCGACATGCCGATTGCCGAAGCTGCCGCATTGGGCATCGACGGGTCGATCCTGCGGGCAGTGCGGGACGGCATGTTCGATGTGGTCAACACCAGCGCCGGAACCGGCTATGGCAGCCGGATCGCGGACGATTTGATGTTGATGGCCGGCAAGTCCGGCACCAGTCAGGTGCGCAACATCAGCGCGGCCGAACGGGCCAGCGGGGTGGTGTCGAACGCTGATCTGCCGTGGGAACGCAGGGATCACGCGCTGTTCGTCTGCTATGGTCCCGCCGCAGCCCCGCGCTATGCGGTGTCGGTGGTGGTTGAGCATGGCGGCGGCGGTTCTGCCGTGGCGGCACCCATCGCGCGCGACGCCCTGTTGTGCGCGCTGACCGGCGGTGTGCCACCGCTGTCGGCCTATCCGGCCAACCAGCGCGGGCGGATGGAATCGACGCTGGGTGCGTTGCAACTGCGCCTGCCCGATGGTTCGCAGTCGACGCAGTCGCGGGCATGAGGCGGCCAGTCTTGAAAGATCCCGACGCATGAGTTTTCTGGAATACAACGTCAAGACGGTGCCGGCGGGTCTGTCGAAGGTGCTGTACCTGAACTGGGCGCTGATCGTGGTGATCACCGCAGTTGCGGCCATCGGCTGGCTGATGCTTTATTCCATTTCGGGTGGCAACATCGCCCAATGGGCCGAACCGCAGATGAAGCGTTATGGCCTCGGCCTCGCGCTGATGTTCGCGGTGGCGTTCACCCCGATCTGGTTCTGGCGCAACATGTCGGGGTTGGCCTATCTGGGCGCGATGGTGCTTTTGCTGTTGGTCGAGTTTTTCGGGGTTGTCGGCATGGGTGCGCAGCGCTGGATCGACCTGGGGTTCATGCGGTTGCAGCCGTCCGAGTTGATGAAGGTCACGCTGATCATGTTGCTTGCGTCCTATTACGACTGGCTGGACGCCAAGCGCACCTCGCGCTTGCTGTGGGTTCTGATCCCGGTGGTGCTGATCGTGGCACCCACGATTCTGGTGTTGATGCAGCCGAATCTCGGCACGGCGGTGATGCTTCTGGCAGCGGGGGCGGCGGTGATGTTTGCAGCCGGCGTCAGTCTTTGGTATTTTGCCGCTGTGGCCGCGATGGTCGGAGGTGCGGTGGCGACGGTGTTTTCCAGCCGTGGCACGTCATGGCAGTTTCTGCATGACTATCAATACACCCGGATCGACACGTTCCTGAACCCCGGTGCCGATCCGCTGGGCGCAGGGTACAATATCATTCAGGCCAAGATTGCGCTGGGGTCCGGCGGGTGGACCGGCAAGGGGTTCATGCAAGGCACCCAGAGCCGGCTGAACTTCCTGCCCGAAAAGCACACAGACTTTATCTTTACCACGCTGGGCGAGGAGTTCGGCTTTGTCGGCGCGATATCGTTGTTGGTGTTGTATGGGCTGGTGTTGTTGTTCTGCATGGTGGCGGCGATCCAGAACAAGGACCGGTTTTCGTCGCTGTTGATCATCGGGATCGCGGTCAACTTCTTTCTGTATCTGGCCGTCAACCTGTCGATGGTGATGGGTATGGCGCCCGTGGTGGGGGTGCCGCTGCCGTTTCTGTCTTATGGCGGATCAGCGACGCTGGTGCTGTTGGTGGCCATCGGACTTGTGCAAAGCGCCATCGTGCATCGCCCGCGATGAACGCGTCCCACCGCCATTTCCGGATGTTGGTTGCGCTGTGCCTTGGGGCGGTTCTGGCCGGGCTGGCTGTTGGCTTTGACTTCGGTCGGCTGACCATCGCGCTGTTTGGGATCAACGGCTTTTTCACTGGCTATCTTGTGCTTACCCTTTGGCTGACCTGGAATTCAACGGCTGACGACCTGCGCAACCGCGCTGAAGAGGACGACGAAGGCATTGTCCTGATCATGGTGCTCGCATTGATCGCCGTGATTGTCAGTCTTGGAGCGATATTTCAGGTCCTTGCCAGCCCGAACCAAAGCAGGCTGACTGCAGGGTTGTCGTTGGCCGCTGTGCCGCTGGGCTGGGCGATGGTTCACACTCTGGTCGCTTTTCGTTATGCGCGGTTGTTCTATACGGGTATAGCCGGGCAAGGACTCAAGTTTCCCAAGACTCCGGAACCGGGTCCGTGGGATTTTCTGTATCACTCCTTTGCCATCGGCACCGCAGCGGCGGTGTCGGACGTCGAAGTTGAAAGCACCCAGATGCGGCAGTTGGTTATGCTGCATTCCACGGGATCGTTCTTTTACAACGCGGTCATCGTTGCGCTGGCCGTCAATGCCGGGCTTGTTCTGGGCGGGGTTGGGTCCTAGACAAGTGGGCAATTCATGTCCGAGGCAATGATGACCCTGACCATCCTTTTCGCCGTCCCCGCGCTGTGGGAAGAATTCTCCCCCGCCCTGCGCCGCGCGTTGCAGGACGCGGATGTGCAGGCCGATCTTGTCACCAATGCCGCACCTGAAACCGTCGATTACATCGTCTATGCCCCGGCAAGCCCGCTACAGGATTTCACCCCCTACACCCGGTGCAAGGCCGTGCTTAACCTGTGGGCCGGGGTGGAGCGGATTGTCGGCAACCAGACGTTGACCCAGCCATTGTGCCGGATGGTCGATCCCGGCCTGACCGAAGGGATGGTCGAATGGGTGGTGGGCCACACCTTGCGCCACCATCTGGGAATGGACCGCCATATCGTCAATCCGGCCCAAGACTGGGATGCGACCTGCCCGCCCCTGGCGCGAACGCGGCCGGTGACCATTCTGGGGATGGGTGCGCTGGGGTCGGCCTGTGCGCAGGCGCTGGCCGCGCTCAACTTCCCCGTCACCGGCTGGAGCCGGACACCCAAGACCCTTCCCGGCATTGACACCCTGCACGGCGACCACGGATTGACCAAAGCTTTGGCGCGGGCGGCCATTCTGATCACCCTGCTGCCCAAAACCCCCGACACCGAAGAGTTGCTGAACGCAGACCGTCTCGCGCGGCTGCCCCCCGGTGCCGTGATCCTGAACCCCGGTCGCGGCGCGCTGATCGACGACGACGCCTTGATCGCGGCCCTGAATGCACACCAGATCGGTCACGCCACATTGGACGTGTTTCGCATCGAGCCGCTGCCGCAGGACCACCCGTTCTGGACCCACCCGCGCGTCACCGTCACCCCCCACATCGCTGCCGATACCCGGCCAGACAGCGCCGCCCGGGTGATTGCCCAGAACATCCTGCGCGGCGAGGCGGGCCAGCCCTTTGTCCATCTTGTCGACCGGACCCTTGGCTACTGACCCTTTCATCTTGCCCCGGATATGCTTGCGCGAACAGCAAGGGACGGCCGCACCGCGAACAGATGGCAACAGAAGCGTTCTTGACAGTGCGGGCTGCAAGAGTGAGCGTTGTTCCGGACCGGGAGTGTAGAATGAGAACCGTGGCGTTTGCGCCTGCAACGATACCTCAAGGTGCTATCGGGCGGCGCGCGTCTGCCTCGATCAGCCTTTTTGCGCCGGTGATCAATATGGGACTGGAGGAAATCCAGAAGCAAGCCAAGGCCAGTTAGCGCAAGCCCGACCTGACCTGTCAACGCTTGCCCCTTTCGGGGCGTCCCCTGATAAAAGAGAATAACATGCCCGGAAATCTGACTTTGGATGCGCTGAAAGAGGCCGTCTTGCGCGGCGAGATCGATACGGTGCTGGTCGCAGGGATCGACATGCAGGGCCGCCTGATGGGCAAACGGTTCCACGCGCAATTCTTTTGCGATGGCGGCTGGGTCGAGACGCATTGCTGCAACTATCTGCTGACCGTGGATATGGAGATGACCACGGTTCAGGGCTACAAATCGACGAACTGGCAGACCGGCTATGGCGACCATGTGCTGAAGCCCGACATGACCACGCTGCGGCTGGTGCCTTGGTTGCCGGGCACGGCGCTGGTGTTGGGCGACACTCTGGACCATCACGGTAACCCGGTGCCCCATTCTCCTCGCGCGATCCTCAAGCGGCAGGTGGCGCGGGCGCGCGCGCTTGGATTCGAGCCGATGATGGCGACCGAGTTGGAGTTCTACCTGTTCGAGAATTCCTATGCCGATCTGCGTGACAACATATGCCGCGATCTGAAGCCGGTCAGCGTTTATAACGAGGATTACCACATCTTCCAGACCACCAAGGAAGAAGACGTGATGCGGACGATCCGCAACGGACTTTATGGCGCGGGCATTCCGGTCGAGAATTCCAAAGGCGAGGCCGAGGCAGGGCAGGCAGAAGTGAACTATCGCTATTCCGACGCGCTGGACACTGCCGACAACCATGTGATCACCAAGAACGGCATCAAGGAGATGGCCTTCGCCAAGGGCAAGTCGGTGACCTTCATGGCCAAATATGATCACCGCCGAGCGGGGTCATCCAGCCATGTTCACCAATCGCTGTGGACGCCCGACGGCAAGGCCGCGTTTGCCGACCCCGCAGGCCCGCATGGCATGTCGGTGCTGATGCAGCAGTATCTGGCGGGGCAACTGGCACATGCGCAGGAAATCACCGCGTTTCTGGCGCCTTACGTCAACAGCTACAAACGGTTTTGCGTGGGCATGTTCGCCCCCACCAAGGCGGTGTGGAGTGCCGATAACCGGACCGCGGGCTTCCGTGTCTGCGGGGTGGGGTCCAAGGCCGTGCGGGTAGAATGCCGTATTCCGGGCAGCGATGTGAACCCCTATCTCGCCTGTGCCGCCCTGCTTGCGGCAGGTCTGGCCGGGATCGAGGGCCAGATGGCGTTGGAACCCGAGGCAAGTGGCGACATGTATTCGGCGGCCGATGTCCGAGAGATCCCCCGTACCCTGCGCGAGGCGGCGGTGCGGCTGCACGGATCGGCCATGCTGCGCGCCGCGTTCGGCGATGATGTGGTCGATCATTATCACCATGCCGCTCAGTGGGAAATTTCGGAAACCGACCGCGTGGTGACCGATTTCGAGGTGCAAAGGCTGCTTGAGCGGGCGTAAAGGGTAGGGTGCGTGATCTCACGCACATCGGCACATAGGTGCGTGAGATCACGCACCCTACACGAGAAAACGGATGAGGATTCCGATGGAACTGATTTCGCCGGTCGATGGATCGGTTTACGCCACGCGCGCCCCCTTGAACCGCGAGGCGGCGATGGCTGCTGCCGCCCGTGCGCGGGCGGCACAAAAGGCTTGGGCCGCCCAACCGCTGACCGAGCGGATCGCGTTGGTCAAGGCGGGGGTGGCGGTGCTGATCGCCAAGAAGGATGTGCTGGTCGAGGAACTGGCGTGGCAGATGGGCCGCCCCGCACGCTTTGGCGGCGAATTCGGCGGGGTGAGCGACCGCACCACCTACATGGCCGAGATTGCACAAGCGACCCTGGCCCCGCAGATGGTCGAGGACAGCGACCGCTTTACCCGCTATATTGCGCGTGAACCGGTCGGCGTGGTGTTCATCGTGGCGCCGTGGAACTATCCCTACCTGACCACGATCAACACACTGGCCCCGGCGCTGATCGCGGGCAATTCGGTGATCCTGAAGCATGCAAGTCAGACCCTGCTGGTGGGCGAACGGCTGGCAGAGGTCTTTCACGAAGCGGGGATTCCGGCGGATGTGTTCCAGAACGTGGTTCTCGACCATGCGACGACCGAATATCTGATTGGCGCGCGGGCGTTCAATTTCGTCAACTTCACCGGGTCGGTTGGGGGCGGCAAGGCCATCGAACGCGCAGCGGCGGGGACTTTTACCGGGCTGGGGTTGGAACTGGGCGGCAAGGACCCCGGATATGTTCGGGCCGATGCCGATCTTGAAGCGGCAGTGGACTCGCTTATGGACGGCGCGATGTACAACGCCGGGCAATGCTGCTGCGGGATCGAGCGCATCTATGTACATGAAAGCCTTTATGCGGCGTTCGTCGAAAAATCGGTGGCCTGGGTCAAGGCGCTGAAACTCGGCAACCCGTTTGACGCGGCCAGCACGTTGGGCCCGATGGCCAACGCCCGTTTTGCGGCCGTGGTTCGCGCGCAAACGGCGGAAGCGGTTGCGGCGGGCGCCAAGGCTTTGATCGACCCTGCCGATTTTCCGGCGGATGATGGCGGGGCGTATCTGGCGCCGCAAATTCTGGTCAACGTCGATCATTCGATGCGCGTGATGATGGAAGAAAGCTTTGGCCCGGTCGTCGGGATCATGCCGGTCAAGGACGATGCCGAGGCCATTGCGCTGATGAACGACAGTCCCTACGGGCTGACCTGTTCGATCTGGACTGCCGATGCGGGCGCCGCCGCTGAAATCGGCCAGCAGATCGAGACAGGCACCGTGTTCATGAACCGCTGCGACTATCTGGACCCTGCGCTGTGCTGGACAGGCTGCAAGGATACCGGGCGCGGCGGGTCGTTGTCTTACCTTGGGTTCCACGCCGTGACCCGCGTCAAATCCTACCATCTGAAGAAGGTGACCAAATGACCCATTCTGTTCCCAACCGGAATTGGAACTATCCGACGGCGATCAAATTCGGCGTCGGGAGGGTGGCGGAGTTGGCCGATCATGCAAAGGCGGTCGGCATGAAACGCCCGCTTCTGGTGACCGACAAGGCGCTGGCATCGTTGCCGATCACCGCTGCTGCCCTGGACGTGCTGGACGCAGGCGGTCTGGGCCGCGCGGTGTTTTCCGACGTGGACGCCAACCCGCACGACGGCAACCTGGCCGACGGGATCGCCGCCTACAAGGCGGGCGGGCATGACGGGATCATCGGGTTTGGCGGCGGATCGGCGATTGATCTGGGCAAGATGATTGCCTTGATGGCCGAGCAGGACCCCTCGCTCGCCGTGTGGGACATGGAGGATATCGGCGACTGGTGGACACGCGCCGATGCGGCAAAGATCATCCGCACCGTGGCCGTGCCTACCACAGCCGGAACCGGATCCGAGGCGGGTGCGGCGGGCGTTCTGACCAACTCTGCCACTCACAAGAAAAAGATCATCTGGCACCCCAAACTGATGCCCGCAGTGGTGATCTGCGACCCTGCACTGACGGTAGGGATGCCAAAGTTCATCACCGCAGGCACCGGGATGGACGCGCTGGCGCATTGTCTGGAGGCATATTGCAGCCCCGTCTACCACCCGATGAGCCAGGGCATCGCGTTGGAAGGCATGCGGCTGGTGTTTGAAAACCTGCGGCTCGTCTATGCCGATCCGGGCAATCTGGACGCGCGGGCGCATATGATGAGCGCGGCGGCGATGGGCGCGGTGGCGTTTCAAAAGGGCCTCGGCGCGATCCACAGCCTGTCGCATCCGGTCGGTGCGATTTACGGCACCCACCACGGCACCACCAACGCGGTCGTCATGCCGATGGTGCTGGACTTCAACCGTGCCGCTATCGAACAGCGGATGACCCGCGCGGCGGCGTATCTGGGTTTTGCGGGCGGCTACGGCGAGTTTCACGATCAGGTGATGGAATTGCGCGCAGCCCTGAACATCCCGGCCAGTCTGTCCGCGATGGGTGTGCTTTTCACCGATCTGGACATGCTGACCGACATGGCGCTGGAAGACCCGTCTTGCGGCGGCAACCCGGTGGCGATGACGAAGGCAAATACCCGTGCGCTGTTCGATGCCTGCATGTAGTCGCAAATGACCCTGCACCGGACCACCGATGTCGCGATCATCGGCGCGGGCGTGATCGGCCTTGCGATTGCCGAAAGGCTGCTGGCCGAAGGGCGCGAGGTGGTGCTTGTCGATCCGTCGCCGCCCGGGTCCGGGGCGAGTTATGGCAATGCGGGCACCATTGCAGAATATGCGGTGATGCCCGTGGGATCGCCTGCCGTGCTGCGGCAATTGCCGTCGCTGCTGCTGGATCGCCATTCCCCGCTGGCGATTGCGCCGGGGGCGCTGCCTGCGTTGATGCCTTGGTTGTCGCGGTTCCTCAAAGCATCGCTGCCCGGTGCCTGCGCCCGTTCTGCGGCGGCTTTGGCGACGCTGTTGCCGGGGGCGGGGTCATCTTGGGTTGATCTGATGGCGAGGATCGGGGCGGTGGGGCGGTTGGACGGCAAGGGCTGTCTTTACCTTTACGATACCGCAGCCGCATGGCGCGGGGCCGAAGCCGCCATGGCAAACCGGCGCGCGCTGGGCGTGACCGTCGAGGTGCTGTCGGCAGTCGAGCTGGCCGCGCTGGAACCGGGGTTGCCGCCCTATCTTGGGGCCGCGTTCTTTCCGGATGCGGTGATGCTGAACGATCCGGGGGCGGCGATGGCAGCCCTCGCGGCGCATGTCAGCGCAGGGGCCGAGGTGCTGGCGGCGCGCGCGACGGGGCTTTCCCGGCAGGTGGACGGGGTCGTGGTCGAAGGTCCGGGTCTGCGGGTGCACGCCCGCCGGGTGATCGTTGCCGCAGGCGCACACAGCCGCACTCTGGCCGCCGCGGCCGGAGACCGCGTGCCGCTGGAAACCGAGCGCGGCTATCACGCAGAATGGGACATGCCCACGCCGCGTCTGACGCGCCCGGCCTGTCCACTGTCGCGCGGCGCCTATTTCAGCCCGATGGCGGGCCGGTTGCGGGTGGCGGGGACGGTCGAGTTGGGCGGGCTGACGGCACCACCGTCGCCCCACCGCATCGCCCGTCTGATCGAAGGCGCGCGGATGGTGTTTCCAGACCTGGGAGAGCCGGACCGCACATGGATGGGATTGCGTCCGTCGCTGCCCGACAGCCTGCCGGTGATCGGGCCATCCACCGGCGGGGCTGAGGTGCTTTATGCCTTTGGTCACGGACATATTGGCATCACGCTGGCCCCGGTGACGGCGCGGATCATCGCCGATCTGGTGGGGGGGCGCAGGCCCGAGGTCGAGATCGCGCCATTTGGGCCGGGGCGGTTCTAGGCGGAACCTGCGAAGCGGGGGCCAGCCCCCGCACCCCAGGGATATTTGGGAACAGATGAAGGGAAACAGCAATGGCGCGCAAGGCATTGGTCACCGGGTCGGCGGGGTTTATCGGCTATCATCTGTGCAAGCGGTTGTTGGCGGACGGATGGCAGGTTCTGGGGCTGGACGGCATGTCGGCCTATTATGACGTGACGCTGAAGGAACGGCGGCATGCCATGCTGCACCACTCGGCGGGGTTTCGCAGCGTTCAGGGGCTGGTCGAGACGCCAGGGCTGGTTGCGGGGCTGATGGCCGGGTTTGCGCCTCAAGTGGTGGTGCATCTGGCAGCCCAGGCCGGGGTGCGCTATTCGATCGACGCGCCAAGATCTTACGTCGAGGCCAACCTCTTGGGAACGTTCGAAGTGCTGGAGGCGGCGCGGGCGCATCCGCCTGCGCATTTGCTGATCGCATCCACCAGTTCGGTTTACGGGGCGAACACCGAGATGCCCTATGCCGAGGATCACCGGGCCGATCATCAGATGAGCTTTTACGCGGCCACCAAGAAGGCGGGCGAGGAGATGGCGCATTCCTATGCCCATCTTTATGCTCTGCCCGTTACCATGTTCCGGTTCTTCACCGTCTACGGTCCGTGGGGGCGGCCCGACATGGCGTTGTTCAAGTTCGTGAAGGCCACGCTGGAAGGTCAGCCGATCGACATCTACAACCACGGCGAAATGCGGCGGGATTTCACCTATGTCGATGATCTGGTCGAAGGGATCGTGCGGTTGATCGATACCGTGCCGGGGGTAGCGGGGGTTGGCGCGTCGCCTGTGGCGCCGTGGCGGGTGGTCAATATCGGCAACGGCGCTCCGGTGGGGCTGATGGAGTTTGTGGCCGCCATCGAACAGGCGCTGGACATGGAGGCGCAAAAGCGGTTTCTGCCGATGCAGCCGGGCGATGTGCCGGCAACCTGGGCCGATGCGGGGTTGGTCGAGACGCTTGTGGGCCCCCTGCCCCGCACCGACATTCGGATTGGTGTCGCCCGGTTCGTGGCGTGGTACCGGGATTACCATCAGGTATGACCCGGCGCGCCTTGCGCTGCGCTGCGGCGGGGAAGGCCCCTTGCCGCCGCAGCGGCTCCCGGTTATCCCGACCTGCATGGCACAAGTCCTGTCTCTTTCCGCCCACGCGCGTGCGACGCTCGTTCTGGGTCTGCCACTGATCGGCAGCCATCTGGCGCAGATGGCGCTGCACGTCGTCGATACGGTCCTGATGGGCCGCTATGGGGTGGCCGAACTTGCCGCCACCGTGTTGGGGGCGTCGTCGTTTTTTATCATTTTCATCCTTGGCGCGGGGTTTGCGCAGGCTGTGACGCCGATGGTTGCGCAAGCGTTGGGGCGCGGCGACGAGGTGCGGGTGCGCCGCGATGTGCGGATGGGGATGTGGCTGTCGATTGCCTACGGGGTGGTATGCTATCCGATGTTCTGGTGGTCCGGGTCCATTCTGCTGGCCCTTGGTCAGCAGGACGACGTGGCGCGGCTGGGGCAGGAATTCATGCGGATCGCGGGGCTGGGGATGATCCCGGCATTGATGGTCATGGTGTTGAAGAATTATCTGGCGGCGTTGCAGCGCACTCAGGTGGTATTGTGGGTCACATTGGCCGCCGTGGGCGTAAACATTTTGGTGGCCTATCCCCTGATCTTTGGCCGGTGGGGTGCGCCGGAACTGGGCGTGCAGGGGGCGGCGATTGCAACGGTCGTGGTGCAGATTGCGACGGCGGTGGTGCTGGCGATCTATGCCGCATGGCTGCCCGAGACCCGGCGCTTCCGGCTGTTTCAGCGGTTCTGGCGGCCCGACTGGCAGGCGATGGGGCAGGTATTCCGCCTTGGTTGGCCGATTGGCGTCACCAGCCTGATGGAAGGTGGGCTGTTTCAAGCAGCATCGCTGATGATGGGCTGGATCGGCACGGTCGAGCTTACGGCACACGGGATTGCGATGCAGGTCGCGTCGCTGGCGTTCATGTTCCACGTCGGACTGTCGCAGGCGGCGACGGTGCGCGTCGGCACCGCGGATGGAGCGGGCGACAGACAAGGCTTGCGCGACGGGGCGAAGGTGTCGATTGCGCTGTCGTTCGGGTTTGGTCTGTCGATGGTTGCGCTGATGTTGCTGCTGCCGGGGCCGATCATTGCGGTGTTTCTGGATGGCGCAAACCCGCAAACGCCGCAGATCATCGCGGTGGGCACTTTGCTGCTGGTCATTGCCGGGTTGTTCCAGATGGCCGACGCGATGCAGGTGATGGCGCTGGGTCTGCTGCGAGGGATCCGCGATACCAAAGTGCCGATGATCGCGGCGGGGATCAGTTATTGGCTGATCGGCATCCCGTGCAGTTATGTGCTGGGGTTTCCGCTGGGCTTTGGAGCTGCGGGCATCTGGACGGGGCTGGTGGTGGGCCTGCTGTTTGCCGCCGTCATGATGATGCTGCGGTTCTGGATGCTGGCCCCCAAGATTGCCGCACCAAAAACTGCGGCACCAAAGCACTGACAGTCAAACGACACGCACCTCGATCAGTCGCGGACCTGCCGTCGGACTGACAAGTGCGGCTTGCAACAGATCAGGCTGAAAGGCTACGGACGCGAATGGCAGATCGCAGGCGGCGGCAAAGGGTTGCATCCGCAAAGGCGACGGGGTGCAACCGATAACGGCGGTGCCCGCACTCTCCATCGCCTCGGCAATCTCGCGGAAGCCCGCGTTGTTCCATACGACAAAGGTGATTGGCAGTCCTTCATCGACAGCCGTGCGCAATTCGCCGGGGGAAAACTGCAAACCGCCATCGCCGATCAGGCAGACCACGGGCACACCGGGGGCGGCCAAGGATGCGCCGATTGCGGCACCGGGACCATAGCCCAGCGCACCGTAGCCGGTCGCTGCGTTAAACCAGCCGCCCGCCCGGTCGTGATCGTAAAACAGGTTTCCGGCATAGACCGGTTGCGTGCTGTCGCCCACAATGATCGCCCCCGGCATGGCGGCACGGATCGCCTCGACCATGGCAAGTTGCAGGGGCATGACGGGGTTTAGGGTGGCGAGTTCGGCCCGCGCAGCGTCACGCGCCGCCGCTGCCCGCGCCGCACCTTTGCCCGAGCGCGGCCGCACGCGCAGGGCCGACAGAACCGCCGCCGCATCACCCCGCAAAGTCAGCCCGGCCGGATGGCGCGCAAGTTGGTCGGCGCACACGTCGATGCGGATCATCCCCGACAGGTCGGGCAAACCGCCCCGCACATACATGTCATAATCGGTCGGCCCGAATTCGGTGCCGACCGCGAGCACCTGCACCCCCGGATCGATCAGGGCGCGCACACCGTCAAGGCTCATCGACGCGGGCACGCACAGCGGATGGCCATGCATCAGCCCGCGCGCGTTGATGGTCTGCACCACCGGCGCATCCAGCGCCTCGGCCAAAGCCAACAGCGGCAGTTCGGCACGGCGCGCGCCGCCACCTGCAAGGATCACGATCCGGTCTGCCGCATCGAGCATCGAAGCCGCCTGCGCCAGCTTGGCGTCTGAAGGCAGATCGCGGATCGGCAACGGAGCAGGCAGGTCGGCACCGGGACAAGGCAGCGGCATCACATCGGTCGGCACCTCGATATGCACCGGGCCGGGGCGACCCGTGGCCATGGCGGCAAAGGCCCAGTCCAGCACCGGGCAGACATCGGCGGCCGCACTGATCCGCCGCGTCGGGCAAAGTGTGGCCACCATGGCCGCCTGATCGGGCAATTCGTGCAAAAGGCCCAAGCCAAGACCCAGCGACGCCCGGCGGTTGACGCCCGAGATCACCAGAATCGGCACGGAATCCGCCGCTGCCTGCGCCATCGCGGTCAGCGCATTGGTCAGTCCCGGCCCCGTGATCACAAAAGCAACGCCCGGCTTGCCCGACACGCGGGCATAACCATCGGCGGCAAAGGCAGCACCCTGTTCGTGACGCATCGTGACATGACGTACCGACGATCCCGACAGGCCGCGATAAAGCTCGACTGTGTGCACCCCAGGAATGCCGAACACCACCTCGACCCCGCGCAGGGCCAAACCTGCCACCAAAGCCTCGCCCACGGTCATCATGGCAATTCCTTTGCAAATGCGATCATCCGGCTGCACGCCTCGGCGATCTGATCATCGGGGGCGGTAAGACTGACTCGCAGCCAGCCGTCCAGCGTTGGCCCGAAACTGCCGCCCGGCATCACGGCCACGGCCTTCGCCTCGAGCAGCCCTTCGGCGAAATCACGGCCCATCAACCCGGTGCCCCGCACATCGACCAGTGCGAACATCCCCGCCTGCGGTTGGTTTACGGCAAGCCCCGCCACCCCGTCCAGCATCGCATGCACGACTTTTGCGCGCGCGGCAAACCGTGTCGCCATGCCCGCCGCAACAGGCGAAGGGGCCGATACCGCCTCAGCTGTCATGTCAGCGATGAATGGCTGGTTGCCAAACAGCAGCATCTCGGCCAAAGGCAGCACCCGCGCGGTGAACTCTGCCGGGCCCACGCACCAGCCAGACCGAAACCCCGGGGCGGCGTGTGATTTCGAGATCGACGACGCGACCACCACCCGGTCCGCCAGCGCAGGATCGTCCAGCGGCGAAGCAAAGGTGACGCCGTCGAACACCATTTCCTCGTAAACCTCGTCGCACAAGATCCACAGGTCGTGCTTGATGGCCACTTCGGCCAAGGCTGCGATGTCGTCGCGCGACAGCACCGCACCTGTGGGGTTGTGCGGGGTATTCAGGAACAGCACACGGCTGGCCGCCGTCACCCGCGCCGCCACATCCGCCGCCTGCATCCGAAATCCGTGTTCGGGGCGCAGGGGCACCGGCACCATCGTGGCACCGCTGGCGGCAATGACGCCCTCATAGGTCGCATACATCGGGTCGCCGCACAGCACTTCATCGCCCGTCCCCACCAGGCCCGCCAGCACGGCATAAAGCGTGGTCTGGGTGCCCGGCAGGCACAGCACCTGATCTGGCGTGATCCGCCGCCCCCGCCGCGCGGTATAGCGGGCAGCCAGCGCACGGACCAGGCCCGGCTCGCCGCGCCCGTTGGAATAGCCGGTACGACCGGCCTGCATCGCCTGCACGGCGGTCTCGATCAGAGCGGGCGGTGTGGGCACGTCCGGCTCGCCGATCGTCAGCGAGATCAACGGCATGCCTGCCGCCTGCATCGCACGCGCCCGCAAGTGCATTTCCCATTTTGCACCGCCCAGATGGGCCAGACGGTCGGTGACGGGGGCGTATCTCATGGTTGGAATTCCTTAGAGCCCGATTTAAAACTAGTTGAGTGAGTTCAGCAGGTTGTGATTCTGTTCGGTTGTGAAGCTGAACGGAGACCCCAATGGCCTGGACCGAACTCACCCGTCGTCAACATGATCGAAAAGGC
>Ga0209702_10000874_pt1 | contig 62233 bp, 61 predicted proteins | sample FRY01_FD_187210 | JGI IMG/M metagenome (GOLD analysis project Ga0209702, IMG submission 187210) | Freshwater microbial communities from Lake Fryxell liftoff mats and glacier meltwater in Antarctica - FRY-01 (SPAdes) (version 2) | ecosystem: Environmental > Aquatic > Freshwater > Ice > Glacier...
TTAACCAGCGCGTTCATCATCGGTGCTGAAATGCCGGCATCGGTAGCCAAGTAACCCAACATAGTGGCCATGTTGGGGCGAATCATACCCGCGCCTTTGCTGATGCCGGTAATGGTGACAGTGTGCTCACCGATAACGATTTGGCTGGAATAAATTTTGGGCTGGGTGTCGGTCGTCATGATGCTGTGGGCCGCTTCAAACCAATGATCAGCCGACAAATCATTAATGGCAGCAGGCAAAGCGATTTGAATTTTTTCAACAGATAGCGGCTCTAAAATCACGCCTGTTGAAAAAGGCAACACAGCTTGCGCGTTTATACCCAACAGTCGGGCAGCTGTTTCGCAGGTTTCATTTGCAACCTGTAACCCAGCGGCACCGGTTCCCGCATTGGCGTTGCCAGTATTAATAACCATGGCGCGAATATTTGCTGTGCCGTTCAAAAGTGCCAAGTGTGACTCACACACTTGGACCGGTGCAGCTTTGAACCGATTCGTTGTAAATACGCCCGCTACAGTTGTGCCAGACGCAAGACGAAAAACCGTTAAATCTTTTTTCCCAACCTTACGAATACCGGCAGAAGCGATGCCGATTTCAACGCCTGCTACGGGGTGCACTGCACTACGGTCTGGAATTACAAGGTTGACTGCCATATGAACCTTTTGATAATTGGTTAGATTTTTGAGTATGTATGACTAGAGATGTACTTCTAGGCATGTATTGATGATCGCGTCTGTTTTAAGTGTTTGTTTTTAATTGCTTAAATGCGTGGTCTGCGGCATCAAGCGTGGTTTGAATAATTTGATCGTCGTGCATAGCCGATACAAAGCCAGCCTCGTAAGCTGAAGGGGCAAGGTAAATGCCTTGATCAAGCATCAGGTGAAAAAATCGATTGAACATGGCAATGTTTGATGACGACACGTCGGTTAAGCAGGTCGGTATGTTTTCAGAAAAATACATACCAAACATACCGCCTTCACTGTCAGCATTAAACGGAATATGATGCGCGTGGGCCCGTTCAACCATGCCTTGCATAAGCGCTGTGGTAGTGGTTGAAAGACGATCGAAGAACCCTGGGGCTGCCAATAACTCGAGGGTTTTTAAACCGGCTGCAACTGCAACAGGGTTGCCAGACAACGTACCTGCTTGGTAGACAGCCCCAACGGGTGCTAGGTTTTGCATAATATCTTTGCGCCCACCAAAGGCGCCGATTGGCATGCCGCCGCCAATGACTTTTGCCAAGGTGGTGATGTCAGGTGTAACACCTCTTAAGCCTTGTACACCTTGTGGCCCGACCCGAAAACCTGTCATGACTTCATCAAAAATTAAAATAGCGCCATGCTCGGTACATTGCTTGCGCAAGCACTCTAAAAAGCCGGGTACAGGCTTAACCAAGTTCATGTTGCCCGCCATGGGTTCAACAATAATGCAGGCAATTTCTGTACTGTATTCTTTAAAGACGGCCTCAACACCCGCTATATCGTTATAGTCAATAACAATGGTGTGCGCCACGAACTCGGGGGGTACGCCCGCAGAGGTCGGGTTACCAAACGTGAGTAAACCTGAGCCGGCTTTGACTAACAGGCTGTCGGCATGGCCGTGATAACACCCTTCAAATTTAATGATCTTAGGTCGGCCTGTTGCACCCCGCGCCAAACGAATAGCACTCATGGTGGCTTCAGTGCCAGAACTGACAAGTCTGACTTGTTCAAGAGAGGGCATGCGCGCGATTAAGGTTTCAGCCATGATGATCTCAGCCTCGGTTGGGGCACCATATGACATGCCGTTCACGGCGGCGTCTTGTACTGCTTTGACGACCTCGGGGTGGGCATGACCTAAAATAGCTGGGCCCCATGAACCAATGTAGTCAATGTACTGTTTGCCCTCAGCGTCCCAAAAGTGTGGGCCAAATGAGCGCGCGACAAAACGGGGGGTACCGCCCACTGATTTAAATGCACGAACTGGGGAGTTGACCCCACCCGGAATACTTAAACAGGCGCGTTCAAAAAGGGCTGCGTTAGTTGTTGTCATATGTGTTGAAGCTCCGAAATTTAAAGTTAGAGCGCATGTGTTGAGTGCTCATAAATGCAATCTGTTAACTGGCGAGCAGTATTTTCAATGTGAGTGCTTAAAAAAAGACCGCCTGACACAGCAATCGAATCTGCGCCGGCCCGAACCACTTGGGCCACATTGTCAAGATTGATGCCACCAATCGCCACGATAGCGGGCCGGTCGTGCTGGTGATGCCAGTGCTGGCGCGCTTGCGTCAAAATATTTAATGTGGCGGGTGGTGCACCAGGCTTGGTATGCGAGGCAAACATGGCCCCAAATGCCACATAGTCTATTGTGGGTCGCATGACAGTCACCTGGCCGCTAAGCCCCGTTGACGTGTCAAGTCTTGTAGCGTTTGACGTTTGGCTTGAAATCGCTTGGGTAGCAGCCACTGCACGAATAAGATCATCGTAACAAGATACCCCTAAAACAACTGAATCACCCAACGCCGCCCTAACCATTTGGCTATTGCCGTCATCGCGACCGATATGGGCACCCAGATACCCCTGTTCGCCCAATTGTTGCACCAGGCGCCAGTCGTCATTCACAATAAATAAAACCCCTAGGCGTTGGCAGGTTTTAAGCAACCGCTGCGCAAAGGCTAAACGGGTATTGAAATCAGCCGTTTTATTGCGTAATTGCACAACTTTCATGCCGCCTGACGCGGCCGCTTGTATTGCATCGTCGAGTCTTTCAACGTCTTGCCAATCAGGCGTGATGCCGTACAGCCCTTTTGGGAAGAGGGGGCGATGAATGCCAGAATGTGTATCAGTTTGAGTGGTCATGGCGTTATGATTTTTCTGGTGCCGTTGTTACTTGGGTATATTTAAATGGAATAAATCGACGAGCCGTGCGAGCCCCCATGCCGGCTTGAAACGCCCCTTCAAGGGTTAAAGCGGCGTAAGCGCATGCTTGCTCACATGCTTGCACGGGCGGTAACCCTTGTGCGAGGGCGGCCGTTACGGCTGTAGCCACTAAACCGCTCATGTCTTGCACCCGGTGAGGTCTGGGCCAAGTAGCCCAGCTAAACGTTTGACTTTCTGGGCCCAATAATAAATTGACTTGATGCCCCGGGCGCTGGGTGTGGTTAAGTACTAGAGCCCAGTCAGCCCCTAGGGTTAAAAGCTCGCTGGGGCCAGTGGCCCCTTCAAGGTGCTCAATCACGTCGTCGTTAAACCAATGCTTTAAGCGGGCTTCGTCAATCACGACCACATGGGTTTGGGGCAAAAGAAGCTCTAGCGTGGACCCCACCATGACATCGTACTCATCAGGGTCGTTATGAGCGTCTGGGGCAGTATAGCTTTCGCCTAAGTGCAAGACCATGGGGGCGTCGCTGTAGTCTGCGATGACTTGGGCGATTACACTGGCAGCCTCGGGTGAAAACAACGCCCCGACCTTAAAAGCTGCAATTTGCATGTCTTCAAGCAAGGTTCGCGCCTGTTCATCGATTTGTTCAGCGATAATAGGCTCAATGTGATGCGAACCTGAAGAGTCTGCAATGGTTGTACCGGTCAGTACGCCTAGGGCGTGCGAACCCAAAGCCGCGCAAGTGATTGCGTCGGCGGGAAGGCCTTGAGCGCCAGTTGGGTCAAAAACCCCAAAAATAAGTGTGAGGGGGGGGCTGGTATCAGGCAATTGCTTCATCATTAGGTAACATTACGTACATTGTAAAAGAACAGTAGAGAGATTGATGCAAACTTGGATGTGTTTAATATGTGGTTGGGTTTACGACGAAGCCACCGGTGTGCCAGATGATGGCATTGCGGCGGGTACAAAATGGGCTGATGTGCCACCAAACTGGGTCTGCCCAGAGTGCGGCGCCCGCAAAGAAGACTTTGAGCTCATGGAGATTTAATGACCGAGGCGGTGGTTCTAGCACAGCACTTTCTATTGGCCATGCCGGGGTCAGGGGGCGATTATTTCGCGGGCAGTGTGATTTATGTTTGCGAACACTCTTCAAAAGGGGCGTTGGGTCTAGTCATTAACCGCCCAACTGACCTAACCGTGGCAAATTTACTTGAAAAAGCTGAGTTAGCGCCTGTACCTGAAACCGCGACACACCCGACTCGAAATCGGGTTTTTCAAGGTGGCCCAGTACAAACTGACCGAGGCTTCGTTTTGCATACCCCCGCTCGGGCTTACAACTCAAGCTTGGCCTTAGGCGATATGCTCACACTAACAACGTCTCGTGACATTTTACAAGATGTCGCCGAGGGCGTTGCGCCTGAGCGTATGCTGGTTACGCTGGGTTATGTTGGCTGGGGCGCGGGTCAACTCGAAGAAGAAATGGCGCAAAACGTTTGGTTAAGTGTTGCAGCCGAAGACAATATTCTTTTTGATGTGCCACCCGAAGACCGTTATTTAAAGGCGTTAGGCTTGTTGGGCATTGACCCGATCATGTTGACAGGCGCTGTGGGCCATGCGTGAGCAAACGCTAATGGGGTTTGACTTTGGCACGAAACGTATTGGTGTGGCGCTCGGGAATACGATCTTGCTGCAAGCGCGTGCGGTCGAAATCATTCAGTCTGAGGTGCGCAAAGTGCGGTTTGCTCGCATCGAAGCGCTGATTAAAATGTGGCAACCCAACGAATTGGTGGTGGGTTTACCATTGACCCAAGACGATCAAGAACAACTCACCACTGTGCAAAGTCGACGCTTCGCCCAGCAACTGCAAGGGCGTTTTAATTTACCCGTGCATTTGGTTGACGAAAGAGATTCAAGCCTGCAGGCCCAAGAAACTGTGGGCAACCGCCCCGATGATGCTTTTGCAGCAGCGATCATTTTACAAAGATATCTCGATGCTTGGGTGACACCACAACAAAAGAGCTCAATATGACATCAAAGCAGCCCTCAGATCGCCCAAAATTGCCCACAGGCGAGCAGTTGTATGAAACGCTGCGTGCCGGTGTTAAAGCACTCATTGCCCCGCTTGAACATGAAACGGTGCATTTGGTGGGCATTCATTCTGGTGGGGCTTGGTTAGCGCAAAGGCTGCATGAAGACTTGGGTTTAATGGGTTCCTGTGGTTTGCTTGACATCAGTTTGTATAGAGACGATTTTGATCGCATCGGTTTACATACCCAAGTCATGCCCACGCAAATTGATTTTCCGGTGGCAGGTCAACATCTCATTGTGGTCGACGACGTGTTGTATACCGGTCGCACCATACGCGCTGCCATGAATGAACTGTTTGACCACGGTCGCCCTGCTTCAATCAAACTGGTGGTACTCATTGATCGAGGCGGTCGGCAATTACCGATTGATGCTGATTTTGCGGCGCTCAAGATCGATCTAACGAGGCAAGACAATCTGGTGTTACAAAAAACCGATGCGGGGGCTTTTACCCTTCGTCTTGAAAATGGTGATGCTTAATGCTTAACCCACAATTGAACCGTCATGGTGAGTTAACCCACCTCATCACAACCGAAGGTTTATCGCGCAAAATTTTGACGCACATACTTGATACCGCCAACACGTTTGTGCCCTTAGCCGAGCGCGACGTTAAAAAGGTACCTTTATTAAGAGGTAAAAGTGTTTTTAACCTCTTTTTTGAAAACTCAACGCGTACTCGCACCACGTTTGAGATTGCAGCTACGCGCCTGTCAGCCGATGTGTTTAACTTAAACATCAATGCGTCGTCTGCTTCCAAGGGCGAAACCTTGCTTGACACGATTGCAAACTTGGCCGCCATGCAGGCTGACATTTTTGTTGTGCGTCACGAAGCCAGTGGCGCACCATTTTTAATTGCGCGCCATGTTGCGCCCCACATACACGTTGTCAATGCGGGCGATGGGCGGCATGCCCACCCCACCCAAGCCCTGCTAGACATGTACACCATTCGTCACTTCAAAAAAGATTTTACGAATTTACGTGTCGCGGTTGTCGGTGACATCTTGCATTCAAGGGTGGCTCGCTCAAATATTCATGCCTTAACCACTTTAGGTGTACCTGAGGTGCGCGCGATTGCACCTTTAACTTTATTACCTAGCGGCCTCGAGCAAATGGGCGTGAGGGTGTTTACTGACATGCGTGAAGGGTTGAAAGATGTTGATGTGATCATCATGTTGCGCTTGCAAAATGAACGCATGCGCGGCGCCTTGTTGCCTTCCGCCCACGAATACTTTAAACATTATGGTCTCACTCAAGAAAAGCTCGCATTGGCCAAACCAGACGTTATTGTCATGCACCCAGGCCCCATGAACCGGGGTGTCGAAATTGATTCAGCTGTAGCCGATGGCCCCCATGCGGTCATTCTTGATCAAGTTAATTTTGGCATTGCAGTACGCATGGCCGTCATGACGATTGTGGCAGGGGCTTCAGCATGAAACTTCACATAAAAGGTGCCCGCGTCATTGACCCTTCGCAAGGTTTAGATCAGGTGACCGATGTGTGGGTCGCTGGCGGTCGTATTGCCGCCATTGGGCATACTGATAAGCCATTTGAGGCAGAGCGCATTGTAGAAGCCAAGGGTTTAGTGGTGATGCCGGGCTTAGTCGATTTAGCTGCGCGATTACGCGAGCCAGGGTTTGAGCACCGCGCCACACTTGAGTCTGAAATGCGCGCGGCGTTAGCGGGTGGTGTAACCAGTCTTGTTTTACCGCCAGACACTGACCCGGTCTTAGATGAGCCGGGTTTGGTTGAAATGCTCAAGCACCGTGCACGTCAACTTAACCAGGTTAATTTATATCCCTTAGGGGCGATGACGGTTGGCCTCAAGGGCGCAACGCTCACTGAAATGGCTGAACTGACCGAGGCAGGTTGTGTGGGTTTCGCACAAGCTGATCACCCTGTTACCGACACCAACGTGCTGTTGCGAGCGATGCAGTACGCGCGCTCGTTTGGTTACACATTATGGCTGCGCGCGCAAGACGCATGGTTAGCTAAAAATGGTGTGGCAGCAAGCGGGGCTTATGCCTCACGTTTAGGGCTGTCCGGTGTACCCGTTCAAGCTGAAACGATTGCTCTACAGACTTTGTTTGAATTGCAACGAAGCGTCGGTGTGTCATTACATATTTGCAGAATATCGTCTGCTGCAGGGGTAAATTTGGTGCGACAAGCCAAGCTTGAAGGCCTGCAGGTCACATGCGATGTGTCGATGAATAATGTACATTTAACTGATGTAGATATTGGGTTTTACGACAGCAATTATCGTCTTGACCCACCCTTGCGCGGGCAACGCGACCGTGACGCGATTCGCGCCGGTTTGCTTGATGGCACAATTGATGCCATTTGTTCAGACCATTCACCCGTTGATGATGACGGTAAGCAAGTACCTTTTGCGGAAGCCGAAGTCGGCGCAACGGGGCTCGAATTGCTGTTGTCGCTTACATTGAAATGGGCCGAACAAGAGCGTGTGCCGTTAGTTGACGCGCTGGCACGGGTAACAGATGGCCCTGCTAACGTGCTGACTCATTCCATGTCAGCTATACCCCCTTGTGGTCGTTTGGTGGTCGGTGCACCAGCCGATTTGTGTTTGGTCAATATTGACCATTACTGGTTAGTGGATCAACACACGCTATTGAGTCAAAGCCAGCACACACCATTTATTGGTACTGAGTTGCCCGGCCGCGTATGCATGACGATTGTACGAGGTCGTATTGCTTGGGAACAGGGCCTCTAACATTGTCAACCTTGCGGTTCACTTTGCGTGCGAGTGTGGTTGCTCTGTGGGTCATAGTCGGTTTGCTACTGATCGCCAGTTTATTTTGGTGGGTGGGGTTAGCAGGTCGGCTTGCCATTAAAAAATACTGGTCTGCCGTACTGGTTCGTCTGTGCGGCATACGCGTGCGGTCGTCAGGTCAACCTTATTTACAGGGGCCTGTGTTGTTTGTGGTGAACCACGTTTCTTGGCTTGATGTTTTTGTATTGAATCTTGAAAGATCAACTGCTTTTGTGGCTAAAAGTGAAATTCGACATTGGCCTTTAATCGGTTGGTTGGCAGCCGGTGCAGACACCATTTTTATCGAACGGGCTTCGCGACATGCCATTCGTGCTGTGGGTCAGGCCATGCAACTGCGCTTCTCGAGAGGGCAGGCAGTGGGTTTATTTCCAGAGGGCACAACGTCTGAAGGTTTTGATGTACTGAATTTTTATGCCAATCTGTTCGAACCTGCACGCTTGCCTGGGGTTGCCATTCAGCCGATTGCATTAAAATATTTTCATCATGGCCAACGAAGCCAGTTTGCTGCATTTGTAGGTGAAGAAACGTTGATTCAAAACTTGTGGCGGGTGTTGGGCGGCACTGGGGTTGAGATTGAAACCATTTTCTTGCCACCAATCATTACACCTGGCATGGCTGCAGCAAATGTACCTTTAACTGCAGATGAAGTTGAATTGATAACGCCTGATGCTGAACCTATATTTGAATACCCACCCCGAAACATATTGGCGCAGCTGGCAAGGGCAAGCATTCAAAATGTTATACGCGAACGCTAATCGCTATGGTTTAGTGGTCGGGTTTCAAAGGGTCTAACGTTTGGTGGCATGGTATTTGAATCAGTGCCCGGTCTTGTAAGCGCATAGCGGTTAAGTGGCCACCCCAAACACAACCAGTATCAAGACATACGACATGGGGTTCAATTTTAAGCCCCAGTGTTGACCAATGGCCAAACACGACCGTTACGTTTTCAGTCGCACGGTTAGGCAACCTAAACCAAGGTATTAGGCCATCGCTACGGTTTTCAGGCGAAGACTTAATATTAAGCACCATATGACCTTTAGCATTGCACATACGCAAGCGGGTCAAGGTGTTGATGATGATACGCAAACGTTTGCTACCTGCATGGCCATCTTTCCATAAAGTGGGTTCATCGCCGTACATCTTAAGAAATGTTTTTTGCCAATTTTTACTGCGTAGTGCCCCTTCTACCTCGTGCGCTAAGCTCAGGGTTTTTTTAACGTCCCACTTGGGCAGCACACCCGCATGAATCATGAGGTGTTCATGTTCAAAATGTGCTAACGGTCGGTGGCGAAGCCAATCAATCAGGTCGCCGGCATCGGGGGCGGTGAGCACTTCAAGCAATGTATCGTTTTTACTGGGTTTTTTAAGACCTGCCGCGATGGCCAACAAATGCATATCGTGGTTGCCCAGAATTGCCGTGCTACGATCGTCAAGCGACATGATGCGACGCAGTGTTTGTAAAGACTGCGGGCCACGGTTAACGAGATCACCAGCAAACCAAAATTGGGCTTCAGGCTCTTGCGCAATGCTTGGGTGTGCCAGCAATGTGTCAAGCGACCCGCAGCACCCTTGTACGTCTCCGATTATCCAGATACTGGGTATAGCCATTTTTAAGCCGTTGCCTTGATAGAAGATTGAAGTTTACGCCCCGACCATTTGAGTCGGTTTTCCATTGCGTAAATGGTGCCGAGCGCAATAGCCATCGCTAACGTGTTGGGTAAAAGTGCGGTGATGAGTGGGGGCCATTTATATAACAACCCGATGTTAAGTGCTAACTGGTTGAACATAAAAAAACCAGTACCCATCAAAATACCAATAAAAATTTTGGCACCAACCCCACCCCGACGGGTTTGCATATAGCTTATAGGTGCAGCAATCGTTAGCATGACGATTAAGGTAAATGGGTAGGCTGCCTTGCGCCAAATCGCCACAATCTGACGATCAGCATCAAGTTTATTGCGTTCTAAATAATCAATGTAGTCAGTGAGCATCAGCCATGTCATGCGTTCAGGCGTCAAAATGCGAGACACCAGACGAGCGGGCGTTAAGGTGGTACTGATTTCTACTTCGGGTAAGCGCGACACCACCATTAATGGTGCTTGAGCAGGTTTGCCGTCAACTAGGCCGAGTTGCGCATTATCAGCAAAACGATTTTCTGTGGCATCTTTTAAAAGTAAGGTGTTGTTGCTAAATGTAGCTGATGGGGCAGACCACATACTCGACATGTGGGTATTGTCAGGAAATTCATATACTTTTAAATCAGCCACATCACCAGATGACAACAGTTTACCAACGTTAATAATACGTGTGCCACCGCTTGCGGTCGGCTCTTTAAACCAGTAACCGCTGACCATACGGCCACCCTCGACTCGACCACGTAACATTAAATTTGCTTCACTAAAGCGAATTTCAGCCGCTGGGGCGATCACTTCTGAAAGCAGTATGGCTAGTATGACTACGGGTATTGAAATGACCCACAGCATTCGCAAAATACGCATGCCGCTCATACCCGACACTCGCAAAATGACTAACTCGTTGCGTTGCGCTAAACCAGCCAGTGCCAAAATCGACCCAATTAACAAGCCAATGGGCAGTAGGTCGTAAAGTCGTGTGGGCAAGGCTAGAAGTTCAAGCGACAATAAGGCGCTAATTGGAAAGCGTTCACTCACCGAGTCGAGTTCATCGACTAGTGTGAAAAACGAGAACAAACCAAGCAACGCAACCAAAACTACCGCTGAAGAGCGATATATTTCTTTGGCCAGGTAGTTTCGAGCAGTACGCATAGGTTCAGTGTAATAGAGACTTAAAAAGTCGTTTTAAAAGATTGTCGTAACCCTTCAATAACGGGTAATACTTCCGGTCTTACGCCGTGCCAAATATAAAAACTTTCGGCAGCTTGGCCAACCAGCATACCTAAGCCGTCAGCTTGGTAAGCGGCCCCTTGGCGCTGCGCTTGCAACATAAAAGCGGTGCGCTGTGCGCCATACATCATGTCATATGCCCATGCGTCCTGCGCGTATAGCCCCTCGGGCAAGTCAGGTGCTTGGTTCGACAAACCGCTGGCCGAAGCGTTGATGATCAATGACCAAGGCGCACCGTGATTGGCGTCACTTAATGAGCCCGATGTGATGCGAGATGAGGTTGTCAAATAACTTGAGCACAGTGCCGCCAATTCGTGGGCTCGCGTTTCAGTGCGGTTTACAATATGCAAATGGGCACAACCTGCATTGAGTAACGGTTGCATAACCCCTCGTGCTGCCCCACCTGCACCCACCATCAGTATGCGTGCGCCATTTAAAAGAACGCCCAGGCGCTGCAGGTCAGTCACCAGGCCTACCCCATCGGTGTTGCAGCCGTGAGTGTGCTGATTGACTTGCCATAGCGTGTTGACTGCGCCAGCCAGCGTGGCACGTTGACTTAAATGATTTTGCGCTAAACGCCATGCGTTTTCTTTAAACGGTACGGTAACATTTAAGCCAAGGCCGCCCGTTTTGAAGAATTGTTCTACTGTTCTTTCAAAACCATCAAGCGGTGCCTCAATTTTTTCATACACTAAATTTATACCAAATTGTTCGGCAAAAGCCTTATGAATAAGGGGTGAGCGACTGTGTTCAATGGGGTTGCCTATAACGGCGAAGCGATGAGTGGCGACGTTCATGGGTTATCGGGCTCAGTTGTCGTGATGAGTTCACCCGCCTTGAATTGCCAAGTACGAGTGATCACAATTTGATCAATTTTTTGACGCATTTGGGGCGGAAAGGGCGGGAAGGGCGCAGCCAACTGCACAATACGCCGAACTGATTGGTTCAGTATGGACAATGGTGAGGGTTGATCAAGAAAAATGTCAATGATTTGACCGCTTGAGTCAATGATTACGGTGGCTTGAAGCGAACCAGTTGGGCGATTATTGCCTTCACCGGGGTAGAAGCGACGGCCGGTTTCTTCAATTTTTTTGCGCCATTGGTCAATGTATTCCACATAAGGGTGCGCCTGCGTAGAGGGTGCGTCGTAAAAGCGCTTTGGCATCGCGTTGTAGCGTTCAATGCGATCAACTAACGCTGCAATTTCAGCATTACGCTCAAGCGCTGCTTGATCGATTGGGTCAACCCCAGCTGCGGGGGCGTCGTCAGCTTGAAGGGCTTGCGGCACAAAGACGGGCACCACCCATTCTTTTAATAGCTGTTCAAGCAATTCATTTTGCTGCGATTCAAGCGCGGCGCGTTGCTGCGTCATGGCGTCAATCGCAACTGCTTGCTCTGATTGACCCACTTGAGGTGACGGGTTGCTAGCCACCCCTTCTTGCGCTAGACCGCCGCCTTCAAGGTTTTTTTGTGCCAAGCGTTTCGGGTCATTGGGCGCAGCTTCTGTTTGGGCCGTGACAATCACCATTTCAAGCGTTTCAAGTTTAGGTTTTGAAGGGTTTTCACCTAAAGGTGCCCAGCTGAGTAAAGCAATATGAAAAAGCAACGACAGACCGACTGCCCAGCGTAAAAAATGCTGTTCAGGTGCGCACCACCACTGCCACATTTTCATGCCTTGGGCGCCTCTTCATTTAAATTTTTCGTTTCAGAATCTTGTGCAACCGTATGAGTAGAATTTGCCGCTGTATCAATAGTATTTATCTCAGCAACAGGTGACAACTCAACCAAAACCTCTGCATCAGAGTCAGGCTTGAAATCAGTAGCAACATCAACATCAGCTTCAGATTCAGTTGGTTCTGTTGCATCAAGCGCCGCCACATATTGGCAGCTCAAGCGCGACCCTAATTCATCAAAGCGTTCTATCGATAATAAGACGCGGGCACCACGCATGAGTGCAGGCATGCCCGCCGCGTTGGCGATGAAAGGCAAATCTTCAAACCGCACTAAATCATCGCGTAAAACTTTAGCGGTGCATTGCGTGATGTTGTTTTGTTGAAGCCATCTTAAGCACCAGTAACGCTCCATTTGGTCTTGAAACTCATTCCAAGTGGTGTATTGCGATTCAAATTCACCAATCAGGCCAAATAAGTCGGGGTCTCGTGGCTTATAGGGCGCTACCAACGCGGCTGAAATGCCGTGTTCAGCCATCGCTAATAATTGCCGCTGGTTCACTAAATCAACATAACGCCTAAGCGGTGAAGTGCACCAGGTGTACTGAGCAACACCAATCGCTTCATGAGGCAGCGCTTGAGTGCTCATGCGAACCCGTCCGGCTTGCTGTGAGCGGTAGATGCCTGGCAAGTTGTGCGTGTTGAGTTGACCGCCCCACAAACTATTGGCCAAAATCATGTATTCAGCAACCAAACGATCAAGGGGTGCATTGCGTTTGCGCGGCACAATGTTGATGGGTGTGTCAGGGTCGTCAGCACTGCCGTCAAGAGAAAAGTTGTAATCAATGCGACTATTTGTTTCAGGCTTGCCGCGCACGAGTTCACGTTTTTTATTCAGCGCTAAAGCCAATTGCCAAAGCGGCCTTAACCAATCGTTGTGGGGCAACACCAGCGCGCTGTCGCTTAACGTTTCATCAGTGATGAGTGCATCAAGATGATTATGGCGAAGGTTTTCTGCTACTTGAATGCGTTCTAAAACGGTGTTGAAGGTGCGAATTTCACCCGTTTCTTGATGAGCTTCCACATAAATCGATAATGCAGGCACGATACAACCCGCGTTAAGTGAAAACGTGTCAATCACGTCATCAGGCAACATCGGTATTTTTTCACCGGGCATGTACACCGTAGACATGCGGGCACGCGCCATCTCGTCTAAAGCGCTGTCGCGCGTAACGGCAAGCGCAGGCACGGCAATATGCACACCCACTTTAAGCCAGCCGTCTGGCAACGTTTGCACTGAAATGGCATCATCAATTTCAGTGGTGCTGACGTCATCAACTGAGTAAGGCTGTACATCTTGCGCTAACGGCAGGTCTTCAAAGGTGTTGTTAAACTCAGCCGGTGCAAAAGATAACCCTTTGGGGAAATTCAAAGCTAAAAACTTGGCTTTGTGCAACGCTAAAGCGTGTGGCCAAGCACCGCGGTCGAGCAAAATTTGTTCAGGGCTTTGGTGCAGGTGTTGGCTGGCGCGATCAAGCGCTTTAAATATTTGGGTGTTTTTATCAGGCCGGGTAATTAAGTTGAGTGCAAGTGCTGCAATCGGTTCGGGTAGGCTGCCGTCAATAATTGATTGCACCCAAGTTTGTTGTTCAAGGGCCTGTAGTCGTTTCTTTTCTTGGCTAGCTAAAGCCGCTGCCAAAATATCAGGGGGGGCAGGCTGGTACAAACCTTTGCCGCGCCGATGGAAGTAAATCGGTGCTTGGTGTAAGCACCACAATAAGCTGGCCTTTTCAATGGCATTGGGTGCATGACCAAAATACTCTGTACCCAGGGTGTCAAGATTGAACTCGGCTTGAGGGGCCACTTCCCATAAAAAAGTAGGGTCAATATCGGCCGCTAAAAGCGGGGCTTGCGTTAATAAATTTTCAGGGCTGGGCGAAGCGAATTGAAAAATGCATTGATTGCGTTTTATTTTGCTGCGCTTACCTGAGACAAACTCAATCTGTAGCGTGGCGTCAGCCTCGCTATTAATTTCAGCCGCTTTAAAACTTCCGTCTTCTTCAAACAACACGTACATGGGGTTTAACTCTTGGAAAGGGTCGGGTGGTTAAGGTCAAAGCCAGCGAACTGTAAGACAGCATTCATGTGGTCTTTGAAACTCGATAGGCTGTGGTTATCGCCATCAATGATGATTTGCTGCGCACCTGCAAAGTAGGTATGCATTTCTTGCCAGTCAAGCACTTCGTCGCCGGTGGCGGCGATTAAAAGATAGCGCTCAGGGCGTGTGATCTGCGTGATGGCCATGTCACGTAGTTCGTCAACATGCTGGGGTAAAAAAATAAAGGGTTCGTCGGTGTGGTACTGCGTGTGTTCGCCGACTTGGCTAGCCAAATCGCGCGGTGCATAAACAGCTGGGTTTAAGGCCACAGCGCGACAGCCCAGCGCTTCAGCAAGCGTTACTGCATAAAAGCCACCTAGTGATGAACCGACGACGGTGAGCGCTGATGCGTCTGAGTGATGTTGCGTTATGAGGTCTTGCGCCAGTTTCTTGCAAAGTGCCAAAGCCTCGGCTGGGCTGGCGGGCAAGGCTGGGCAAGACCACCGGTCAAGTTGCCCACGCGCCTGCATACATTGCGCCAGCATTTGCGCCTTTGATGAATGGGGTGATGAACGAAAACCATGTAAATAAAGCATCATCATGATGGGTCTGCCAAAGCGTTAAGAAGTTTTTCGTGTATGCCGCCAAATGAACCATTACTCATGAATAAGACATGATCACCCGGTTGCGCTTGTTGCGCTAAGGCTTTAACCAAAGTAGGAATGTCGTGCCAAGTGCTAGCGCGATCACCTAACGGGGCCAATACCTCAGTGGCTTGCCACCCGAGCGCATTTTTTCCGCTGGTTTCACCAAAACAAAAGACTAAATCAGCATCTTTGAGTGCTTGCGGCAATTGAGCGGCCATAATGCCCAGCTTCATGGTGTTTGAACGGGGCTCAAGCACCGCTAAGATGCGGGCTGAACCCACCTGCTTGCGTAAACCGGCGACGGTAGTGGCAATAGCTGTGGGGTGATGTGCAAAATCATCGTAAACCGTAACGTCCTTAATTTTGCCGCGACATTCCATGCGTCGCTTAACGCCTTGGAAAGTGTTAAGCGCTACAAGCCCTTGAGCAGGTGCAATGCCCACGTGTTGAGCGGCTGCTAAGGTCACTAAGGCGTTGTCAATATTGTGTTGCCCCGTGAGGCCCCAAGCGAGGTTGCCGATGTGCTGGTCACCTAAGTAGATGTCAGGGGCTTGCTGTGGGTCAGCGTGGGTGCGGGCATGCCAGCCTTGGGTCTGCCCAGTTCTTTGAACCGGTGACCAGCAGCCGCACGAGATCACTCGCTCGAGTGCAGCCGATTGATCAGGCATGATGATGGCGCCTTTTGCTGGCACAGTTCGTACGAGATGATGAAACTGCGTTTCAATCGCGGCTAAATCAGCAAAGATATCAGCGTGATCGAACTCAAGATTGTTCAAGATCGCGGTACGGGGGCGGTAATGTACAAATTTTGAACGTTTATCAAAAAAAGCCGTGTCGTATTCATCTGCCTCTATTACAAAATAGTGTTGTGTGGCGTCATAAAAAGCCGACACTTTGAGATCGTGGGCCACACCACCAATTAAGAAATTAGGGTTCAAGCCATTTTGTTTGAGTACCCAAGTGAGCATCGAGCTGGTGGTGGTTTTGCCATGGGTGCCGGCTACCGCTAAAACATGTTGCCCAGCCAGCACGCACTGACCCAACCACTCTGGCCCTGACGTGTAGGGGGCACCCGCATTGAGTATGGCTTCCATTAAGGGGTTGCCCCGACTCACAACGTTTCCAATAATAAATAAATCAGGTTTAAGGCTCAGTTGATCAGCCCCAAAGCCCTCAATGAGTTCAATACCTTGTTCTGTGAGTTGCGTGCTCATCGGGGGGTAAACGCCGGCATCACAACCGGTAACGCGATGCCCTGCTGCACGTGCAATCAGTGCCAACCCCCCCATGAATGTGCCGCAAATACCGAGTATGTGCAGATGCATGAGTTTTTTCTCCTGATGCCATTGTAAGGGTATGGTTCTTTGTTTAAAAATGGGTAAACAACGCGTTATGATTCAAATATGAAAAGACGAACATTATTGCTAGGTGGTGCAGGGTTGGTGGCGATGGGCGCTGTCGGGGTGGTGGCGTGGCGTGAATCGTCTTTGCGGGCTCCACAAGCAAATCGCGCAGCCAACCCAGCGGCTTTTGTGCCCACCCCACCTGATATTGATACCCTTTTTGCAGCGCGCTTGCCTGATGCGCAAGGTCGTGACACGCCCCTTGATGCGTTTCGGGGTGAGCCGTTGCTGATTAATTTTTGGGCTACGTGGTGCCCGCCGTGCGTGGCTGAAATGCCAGACCTAGAAGCGCTGTCAAAATCGTTTAATAACGTGCAATTTGTCGGTATAGCGATAGATACTGACGCTAACGTTAAACAGTTTTTACAGAAAATACCCGTCAGTTACCCGATTTTAGTTGCAGGTCATATCGGCATTGATTTGGTGCGCGCCATGGGTAACCCATCAGGTGGGTTGCCCTATACCGTACTGGTTAACCCAGATGGTCGCGTGCACGATCAAATTTTGGGCCAGGTTAAGGCTGATGCGTTGAGGCAGCAACTTGTGCAGCTTCTAGCAGGATCGCGTCGGTAACTGTACAATTAGACGAAGTTAGCAACTAAATTATTGAATATGGCACATAAGATACTTGTTATGCATGGCCCCAACCTTAACTTGCTCGGTTCTAGAGAACCTGCAATTTACGGTCACCATACCCTTGCCGACATCAACGCAGAACTCGGCGCGCAAGCGGTCGCACTCAAATGTGGTTTGCAAACCTTTCAAAGCAATCATGAGGGCGAGTTAGTCACCCGCATTCAGCAAGCAGCCCAAGACGGCACCACCTATATTTTGATCAACGCAGGCGCGTACACCCACACTAGCGTGGCCATTCGCGACGCGTTAGCAGCTGTTAACCTACCTTTTGTAGAAGTTCACCTCTCTAACGTCTACCGACGTGAATCTTTTCGTCATCATTCATATTTGTCAGATCTGGCCGTGGCAGTTATCGCGGGTTTAGGTGCGGCGGGTTATCGTTCGGCGCTTGATTTTGCAGCACAACAATCACAAAGCTAAATAAACCGAGCTTTTTTAACTTTTACGTTCTTCACCGGATGAATTCAAATGGACTTACGAAAACTTAAAACCTTAATTGATTTGGTATCAGAGTCTGGCATTGCCGAGCTTGAAATTACCGAAGCCCAAGATAAGGTGCGTATTGTCAAATTTTCTCAGGCAACCGCACCCATTCAGCCTATGCTGCAAGCTTACGCACCACAGGCATTCGCGCCTGCAGCCGTTGTTTCGCCTGACGTGCCCGCTGCCCCAGCCGCACCAGAAGGCCACGCGGTTAAGTCGCCTATGGTTGGTTCGTTTTACCGTGCTTCAAGCCCCGGTGCATCACCCTTTGTTGAAATTGGCCAAACTGTTAAAGAAGGCCAAGCCATTTGCATCATTGAAGCCATGAAATTACTCAATGAAATTGAGGCCGACAAATCAGGCGTTATTAAAGCCATTTTGGTTGAAAACGGCGAGCCTGTTGAATATGGTCAACCTTTATTTTTAATTGGTTAAAAATATGTTTGAAAAACTGCTCATCGCTAATCGAGGCGAAATTGCTTTGCGTATTCAGCGCGCGTGTCGCGAGTTAGGTGTTAAAACTGTGGTGGTGCATTCAGAGGCTGATCGTGATGCCAAATATGTACGTTTAGCCGATGAATCAGTTTGCATTGGTCCAGCCCCGTCAAAAGACAGTTACTTAAATATGCCTGCCATTATTTCAGCGGCTGAAGTCACTGACGCCGAGGCTATTCACCCTGGTTACGGCTTTCTTGCAGAAAATGCAGATTTTGCTGAACGGGTAGAGAAAAGCGGTTTCGTTTTTGTCGGGCCTCGCCCCGATTCGATTCGGTTGATGGGCGATAAAGTCAGCGCCAAGCAAGCCATGATCGCAGCCGGTGTGCCTGTTGTGCCCGGTTCAAAAGGGGCGTTGCCAGACAATTCAGAAGAAGTGTTAAAGATTGCACGTGAAGTCGGTTACCCCGTCATCATTAAAGCAGCGGGCGGTGGTGGTGGTCGGGGTATGCGAGTGGTACACACAGAAGCCGCTTTGCTCAATGCCGTTGTCATGACTAAAGCCGAGGCGGGTGCTGCATTTAATAACCCCGAGGTCTATCTCGAAAAGTTTTTAGAAAACCCACGTCATATCGAAATTCAAGTCATGGCTGATGGCGAGAAAAATGCAGTGTGGTTGGGTGAGCGCGACTGTTCAATGCAACGCCGCCATCAAAAAGTTATCGAAGAAGCCCCTGCTACAGGCATTCCCCGTAAAGCGATTGAGCGAATTGGCGAGCGTTGTGCTGAAGCATGCCGCAAAATTAGTTATCGTGGTGCGGGTACATTTGAGTTTCTGTATGAAAACGGTGAGTTTTATTTTATTGAAATGAATACCCGTATTCAAGTCGAACACACGGTCACCGAGTTTATTACCGGCCTTGATTTGGTGCAGTGGCAAATTCGTATTGCTGCCGGTGAAAAATTTACCCTTAGGCAGCGTGATATTACCTTTAAGGGCCACGCGATTGAATGCCGTATTAACGCAGAAGACCCATTTAAATTTACCCCAAGCCCAGGCCGCATTACCAACTGGCACACACCAGGTGGTCCGGGCGTGCGTATTGATTCGCATGCGTTTAATGGCTATTTTGTGCCCCCTAATTACGATTCAATGATTGCTAAAGTGATTACCTATGGCGACTCGCGCGACCAAGCTTTAGCTCGCATGCGCATTGCTTTGTCTGAAATGGTGGTTGAGGGCATTCAAACCAATATTGCCCTACATCGTGAATTAATGGTTGACGCTCGTTTTACTGAAGGTGGCACCAGCATTCATTATCTTGAACAGAAATTAGCCGAAAGGCCTTAAGCTTGGCAGACCAAACCTGCTTACGGAGCAACTGTGCGTGAACTCGTTTTGTCGTGCCCGGGTGAATGGGTCGACGCCCTATCTGACGCCTTAATTGAAGCCGGGGCGTTGTCAACATCAGTTGAAGATGCCGATATTGATACTGATGAAGAACGCCCTTTGTTTGGCGAGCCCGGTGGCGAACAGGCTCCCGGTGGCTGGCTAAATAACCGCGTTGTGGCGTTGCTAGCAGACGGTGAAGACCCGCAGCAAATGCTGGCCTTCGCCGAACTAGAACTTGATATTCACATATCACCCGATTGGTTTTTACGAGATGTGCCTGATCAAGATTGGGTGCGTTTAACGCAATCGCAGTTTGGTCCTATCCGGGTAGGTGAGCGCGTATTAATTTTACCGAGTTGGCACGCGGGTGAGGCACCGCCTAACCGACCTGAGGGCTCAATTGTTATTGAGCTTGACCCGGGCTTGGCTTTTGGCACCGGCAGCCACCCCACTACGCATGTCTGTTTGGCTTGGTTGGCTAACACCTTACCCCAGGGTGTGCGCGTGCTTGATTACGGTTGCGGCTCAGGTATCTTGGCGATTGCTGCAAAAATGTTAGGTGCATCACACGTTGATGCAGTTGACATTGATGAGCAAGCCGTATTGTCAACGGTTCAAAACGCTCAAGTGAATCGAACTGAAGTGCGTGCTTTATTGCCCGATCAGTTGTTGGCTGGACAATATGACGTGGTGGTCGCGAATATTTTGTCGAACCCCTTGAAAGTTTTGGCGCCCATGCTTTCAACACGTGTCAAACCGAATGGTTATCTTGTGTTGTCGGGGGTGCTCGCGCGCCAAGCAGAAGAGGTTGCCGCCGCTTACGCGCCTTGGTTAAAGATGACTGTTTGGGCAGAGCGCGATGGCTGGGTGTGTCTAGCCGGTCAACGCAACGCTTAACCTGAGTATTATTTAAAGATGAGCCTGATCACCCGTTGCCCAAAGTGTGTCACAGCGTTTTCAGTTGGCGCAGACCAGTTGCGTGCCTTTGAAGGTTTGGTTCGTTGTGGGCAGTGTAAAAATGTATTTGACGGTTATTCAAACCTCGATGCACCGCTACCCACTTTGACTGAAACAGTTTCACCAAATTCGACTTCTATACCGTCATATTTTGCGTCAATTAGCGCATCACCCGCCAATATGCCACAGGTTACACCACAGAGCACGTTACAGATCACGCCACAGAGCTCTTCACAGATCACGCCACAGAGTAGGCCACAGTTCACGCAACAATTCAGTCCACCCCCTTCTCGCGAGGCAGGCTCTAGTACCCCCCCACATTTTGCCAGTGTGTCGCCCGCTCTCCCTCCTCAGGTCATGAGAAGTCGGCAGTCTGATATGCAAATTCAGTCATCCCAACCTGCTGTTGAATCATTTAATTCATCGCTCGAACCGACACTAACTGTCATGGGTGAGTCGCGTATGCGTGGCAACATGCCATCTGATGTGGGGCGCGATATACCTGGTTTTATGGCTACGGGCCCAACGCCTTCAGGCGTTGCGAGCGTTTTGTGGCGTTTAGGTGTTTTGTTGGCTTTAATTGGCATAGCACTGCAAACCGTTTATGTTTATCGTAACGATTTAGCGGCAAGTGCGCCCATTTTAAGACCTTGGTTAGCGCGTGCTTGTCAAACAGTGGGTTGCGACGTACAGTTCCCTAAACACGCCGAACGCATCAGTATTCAGGCCTCGACCTTGCAACAAAATACACGCTTACAAGAGGGTGATGATGTCAGCACATTTAAATTACGATTCACCTTACAAAATCGGTTTGATAAACCTCAGGCTTGGCCACATTTGTTAGTATTACTAACCGATGCATCGGGCGCAGTGGTGGTGCGCAAAGTGGTGCCACCCGCCGATTATGTACCGAGGCAGTTAATTGACACGGCATTCATGTCGCAACAAGAAGCCAATTTTGTGGTTGACTTACAAGTCAAAGGGTTGACCATCAGTGGTTTTGAGATTGACAAGTTTTTCCCTTGATCTTTTTTTAAAGCCCTCTAGCTCAAGAACCTTTACCCCACTAAAATAACGACTAAAACCCTCATTATTTTCATTTTATTAGAACGTCACGACCACCGGAACACACCACTTATGAAACCCCCTGTATTAATTTGCGGTTCTATTGCCTTTGATACCATTGCCGTCTTTGATGGGCAGTTCAAAGACCATATTTTGCCTGATCGTATTCACGCATTAAGTGTGTCATTCTTAGTACCGACTATGCGTCGCGAGTTTGGTGGTTGCGCTGGCAATATTGCCTATAACTTGAATCTTTTGGGTGGTCACCCCGTTCCGGTAGCAACTGTCGGTGAAGATGCTGGCGATTACCTGTCACGGTTTGAAGCCATGGGTATCGATATGCGTATGGTGAAAGTGATTGAAGGTCAATTAACTGCACAGTGCTTTATTACAACTGACCTTAGTGATAATCAAATTAGTGCTTTTCACCCAGGCGCGATGGGTGTTTCAAAAGACAATGACGTCACAGGTACAGATGCCAAGTGGGCCATTGTTGCACCCGACTCAAAAGACGGCATGATGGCGCATGCACAGCGGTTACATGCGCAGGGCATTCCCTTTGTGTTCGATTTAGGTCAAGCCATGCCGTTATTTGATGGCCTCGAAATGGTCGAATTATTCAACAAGTCTCGGGCACTGACAATGAACGATTATGAAGCCAGCGTGGTTGAGCAGCGAACGGGCAAAAGCATGGCGCAAATTGCCCAAAGTTTAGAAGCTGTTGTGATTACGCGTGGTGCGCAAGGGGCAACCTTGTTCACCGAAGGGCGTGAAACGCACATAGCACCGGTTACCCCAGCTGATGTGGTTGACCCAACGGGTTGTGGTGATGCGCATCGGGCTGGGCTGCTTTACGGTTTAACGTCTGGTTGGTCGTGGGAAAATGCATGCAAACTGGGTAATTTAATGGGTTCAATAAAAATTGCATCGCGTGGTCCGCAAAACCATGGCCCTAATCGTGTCGAAATTAATGATCTATTTCACGCGTCTTACGGCCTGCATTTGTAACGTGACCCGTGTCTTTTTAAAGGTGAATAGTGATGTCTAAATTTAAAGTTTTACATTCAAACATAAGTAATAATGCAACCCCCGTTGCAACTCATATTTCAACCCCTACTGTTGCAGGCGTTCGCGTCAGATCTGGGCTCACAGCAACTTGTTTAGCGGCAATGGTTGCCGCCACAGCATTAACGATGACGGGTTGCGCTAACCCTAATGCTTCAGCCAGTGTTTACACTTATGGGCAAGCCCAAACTGAACAGGTTGTGCGTGAGGGTACCGTGAAAGCGGTTCGACCTATCGTGATTCAGCAAGAAAAAAGTTCGGGTGCTGGCTTGGTTGCCGGGGGTGCTTTAGGTGGCGTTGCGGGTAGTGCTGTAGGTAGCGGTACAGGCCGAACCTTAGCGATTGTGGGTGGTGCGTTGTTGGGCGCTTTAGCGGGTGAAAAAGTTGAAGAAGCTGCAACCAAAACGAATGGTATTGAAATCACCGTGCGCTTAGATAACGGTGAAACCCGTGTGATTGCTCAAGCTGCCGATGTGGCTTTGTCTGTGGGGCAGCGCGTGCAAGTGATCAGTGGTGCAGGCCCCACACGCGTTGTGCCTAAATAACAGCGAGTTTGCTTAGTGATGTGTGTGAAAATTTTTTTGTACTTTTCACACTTGTCTTTCGGTAAGAAAGTAAGTTAAAGCCCAAACACAGTGAAACTGATTTGATTAATAACCATCATGGCCACTTGTGCCATGATGAGCAGTACCAAAGGTGATAAATCAAGACCGCCTAAGTTAGGCATGATGCGGCGAATAGGCTCAAGCATGGGGGCGGTAAGGGTGCGTAAGACTGGCATAACGGGCGCCATGGGGTTTACCCAAGATAGTACCGCTTGAATTAATGTTAGCCAAATAATTAGGTTTAATGCCCACCGACAAACTGTCATAGCGGCAGCACCAAACGCGGGTATTAACACGGCCAGCGGCATAATAGCTCGCATACTGATCATCCAGATGGCGAGCAAATAAACCAAAGCGACGATATAAGCACCCACTAAACTCGCTACGTCTATATTTTTGCTAGTTGGCAAAATTGAGCGTAATGGCTTCACAAGCCAATCTGTTGCTCTAAAAATGAGCTGATGAAAAGGGTTGAACGGGTGAAAGCGTAAGCTGTATAACCAACACCGAGCTAAGAACGCAGCCCCTAATACTGTGAAACTGGTATCTAATAAAAACCGAACGATATCGCCCATTCAAATACAGCCTTAGAATCGTTTTTAACAACGGCTATTGTCGCATGACAAACGTAAACCGTGAATATTATGAATCAAATTGCAAGATCATAAAGCAAATCGCCTGGCAAGCCAGGCGATTTGGTACAAACTTTTAACCTGCATCAATTAAGGACGGCCGCCTGTAGGGAAGGGCCATGATGCAGCGGGGTTCAACGCAGTTTTAGCATCTGGCGCAGCGGCTGTTGAAGGTGCGCTGGGGGCAGGTTTGCTAGGAGCTGGTTTCTTAGCCGCTTTTTTTACTGTTTTTTTTACAGCAGGCTTTTTAGCGGCGACTTTCTTGACCGCTTTTTTAGCCACTACTTTTTTAGCAACTGCTTTTTTTGCAGCAGGCTTCTTAGCAGCTACTTTTTTGGCGGCGACTTTCTTGACCGCTTTTTTAGCCACTACTTTTTTAGCAGCAACAGGCTTCTTAGCAACTACTTTTTTTGCAGCAGGCTTCTTAGCGGCTACTTTTTTAGCAGCGACTTTCTTGACTGCTTTTTTAGCCACTACTTTTTTAGCAGCAGCAGGCTTCTTAGCTACTACTTTTTTAGCAACGACTTTTTTAGCGACAACTTTCTTGACCGCTACTTTTTTTGCCGCGACCTTCTTTACTGCTTTTTTTACTGCTTTCTTGGCTGTTGCCATGATTAACTCCTTAAGTCAGGATCCCAAAACAAGGAACGCGTGCATTGGAGACCACCCAAATGGGTCGTCCACAAAACCCGCGCTATTCTTCTGACGCGTATCGTTATTCCTTGACTGCAAATACCGATACGTGCCACAGAATGCTGCGTTGTTGATAAACCATGTGCAAGTCGTTGCAACGACTCACCACACTTTTTAACAACAGGTGGTGCAACCCTTTTAGTTACACCACTTATTCCCTTCACGTTTAGAGACGCCAAGATCTCAAGGGTTGCTCATGTGGGTCTTATTCCCAATTGAGCGCACCACCTGTTTGATACTCGATGACGCGTGTCTCAAAAAAGTTTCTTTCCTTCTTTAAATCAATCATTTCAGCCATCCAGGGGAAGGGGTTCTCTTCCTGTGCATACAAAGGCTCTAGACCAATTTGTTGGCACCGACGGTTTGCAATAAATCGTAAATATGATTTGAACATGGATGCATTTAGACCTAAAACGCCACGTGGCATGGTGTCTTCTGCGTAAGCATATTCAAGTTCGACAGCTTGGCTAAATAACGCACGCATTTCTTCACGGAAAGCAGGCGTCCAAAGGTGTGGATTTTCAAGTTTAATGGTGTTGATTAAATCAATACCAAAATTGCAGTGCATAGACTCATCACGCAAAATGTACATGTACTGTTCGGCAGCACCGGTCATTTTATTCTGACGGCCAAGCGCTAAAATTTGTGTAAAGCCAACATAGAAAAATAGACCTTCCATGAGGCAAGCAAACACAATCAATGAACGTAAAAGCTTTTGATCATCTGCAGTGGTGCCAGTGTGAAAGTGAGGGTCTGCAATCGCGTCAATAAAAGGAATCAAAAACTGGTCTTTTGCGCGAATTGAAGGCACTTCGTTATACGCATTAAATATTTCTGATTCGTCTAGGTTCAAACTTTCAACAATATATTGATAGGCGTGCGTATGAATGGCTTCTTCAAAAGCTTGACGCAATAAAAACTGGCGGCATTCAGGTGCGGTAATGTGACGGTAAGTACCCAGCACAATGTTGTTAGCTGCCAACGAGTCGGCTGTAACAAAGAAACCAAGATTGCGTTTGACAATACGACGCTCGTCTTCAGTCAAACCGGTGGGGTTCTTCCAGAGGGCGATGTCACGCGACATGTTTATTTCTTGCGGCATCCAGTGGTTGGCGCAGGTTGCGAGGTACTTTTCCCATGCCCATTTATATTTAAATGGTACGAGCTGATTGACGTCAGTTTGACCGTTGATGATGCGTTTGTCAGCTGCCTTAACGCGTGCTTGTTCAGCTGCGCCGGCGGCTGCCATGATTGCTGCGGCAGCAGGCCGCTCGCTTAAGCCGGGCGTAGGTAAAGCGGTATCACCAAATACGCCGGTGGCTGCGCGCACGGCTGCGTTTGCGGTTGCGTCAGTACTAGCGGGCGTACGGGGCGCTACGCCAGGTGCGGCGGTGGCTACAGGGTTTGTGTCGTCTTCCCAATTCAGCATGATTATTTTCCTTTGATGTTATGTAGATTTACTGGCAAGCTTCGCATTCTTCAAAGCCGGGGTCACCTGGCCTCATCATGCATGCTTCGCCAAGTATTTCGGCTTCTGGAAGATTCAGTGCAGCAGCAGCTACACCCTCTGTTGGGTTCATACTGACGGCATTTAATTCGCCGCCACGACCCGTTGATTTTTCTGCGCTAGTCGCGCCGAGTGAGCGAAGGTAGTAAGTGGTCTTTAAGCCACGTAGCCAAGCTAACTTGTAGGTTTCATCAAGTTTCTTGCCCGATACACCCGCCATATAAATGTTAAGTGACTGTGCTTGATCGATCCATTTCTGGCGACGTGCTGCGCATTCAACTATCCAGCTGGCGTCAACTTCAAACGCCGTTGCATATAACGCACGCAGTTCATTGGGAACGCGATCGATGCGGGCAAGACTACCGTCGAAGTATTTCAGGTCAGCGACCATGACTTCGTCCCAGAGGCCCAGTTTTTTGAGGTCACGTACCAAGTGATCATTGACCACTGTGAACTCACCGGAAAGATTCGATTTAACGTACAAGTTTTGATATGTTGGTTCGATACATGCAGACACACCAATAATATTTGAAATTGTTGCAGTTGGGGCGATTGCAACACAATTAGAGTTGCGCATACCGTACTGTTTGATGCGTGCACGCAACGATGTCCAATCAAGTGCGCTTGAATCGTCTAATTCAACATAGCCACCACGCTCTTCACGCAACATCGCAACTGAGTCTTGCGGCAAAATTCCTTTTGACCACAACGACCCTTCGTAGGTTGCATAACGACCGCGCTCTTCAGCCAAATCACATGATGCGCTGTAGGCGTGATAGCAAACTGATTCCATTGACTCGTCTGAAAATTTAACCGCTGCATCAGAAGCGTAAGGAATGCGCATCAAGTGCAAACTATCTTGAAAACCCATGATGCCCAAACCTACAGGGCGATGACGCAAATTTGATGTGCGTGCTTTATCAACCGCGTAAAAGTTAATGTCAATTACGTTGTCAAGCATGCGCATCGCTGTATTCACGGTACGTTCAAGCTTTTCGTGATCAAGTGTTAACTGACCATTTGCATCGGCTTTTAAATGCGCAACTAAGTTCACTGAGCCTAAATTACATACTGCAATTTCTGATTCATTGGTGTTGAGGGTAATTTCTGTACACAGATTTGAGCTGTGTACGACGCCCACATGTTGTTGTGGTGAACGAATGTTGCATGGGTCTTTGAAAGTAAACCATGGGTGGCCTGTTTCGAACAACATTGACAACATGCGACGCCACAATTGGGCAGCAGGCATCGTTTTGAACAGTGTGATTTCACCCGTTTTGGTTTTCGCTTCGTAGCCGTTGTAAGCCACTTCAAACGCTTTACCAAATTTGTCGTGCAAGTCAGGGCAATCTGAAGGTGAAAAGAGTGTCCAGTCGCCGCCTTCAATGACCCGACGCATAAATAAATCGGGAATCCAGTTGGCGGTGTTCATGTCGTGCGTACGGCGCCGCTCGTCACCTGTGTTTTTACGCAGGTCTAAAAACTCTTCGATATCAAGATGCCACGTTTCAAGGTAGCAACATACCGCGCCCTTACGTTTGCCACCCTGGTTTACTGCGACGGCTGTGTCGTTTACAACTTTAAGGAAGGGCACCACACCTTGGCTTTCGCCGTTGGTACCTTTAATATGACTACGCATGGCGCGGACCGGCGTCCAGTCGTTACCTAAGCCGCCAGCATATTTGGCGAGTAAAGCATTTTCTTTGATGGCTTCGTAAATACCATCAAGATCATCAGACACGGTTGACAAGTAGCATGATGACAACTGTGAATGCGTGGTACCCGAATTAAACAGGGTGGGGGTTGAGCTCATGAAGTCAAATGAAGACATGATTTCGTAGAACTCAATCGCACGTGCTTCACGATCAATTTCTTTAAGTGCCAAACCCATGGCGACACGCATAAAAAACACTTGGGGCATTTCAATACGCTGACCGTTGATGTGCAGAAAGTATCGGTCATATAGGGTTTGTAAGCCGAGGTAATCGAACTGCAAGTCACGCTTGTCTTTGAGCGCTTGACCTAAACGTTTTAGGTCGTAGCGCGCCATTTCAGGGTTAAGTAAGCCCCCTTCGACACCGCGTTTAATGAGTTTGGGAAAATGAATAGCGTATTCAGTCGCCATTTCATGTTGTGGAATTTCAGCCGACAACACTTCTTTACGAATCGTGTGCAACAACAAACGAGCCGTTACTTTGCTGTAGGCGGGGTCTTTTTCAACTTGTGCACGGGCTGCCAAAATCGCTGATTTATACACTTCATCAACGGGAATACCATCGTATAAGTTTTTAAGGGTTTCTTTAAGAATCACTTCTGTACTAACAAAATCACCTAGGCCTTCACCTGCCGCTTCGATTGTTGCTTGCAGCTTTGCCAAGTCGAGCGGTTTACGTGAACCGTTTTCAGTGATGTGAATAACGGGCGATTCAATTTTGGCGTCAGCCCCAGACTGCGCACGCTCTTGGGCGCGCTCTTGAGAGCGACGTTCGCGGTACAGCACGTATGAACGAGCAACGTCATGTTCGCCTGAGCGCATGAGCGCTAATTCAACTGCATCTTGCACGTCTTCTATGTGGAAAGTGCCACCATTTGGGCGACCACGCACCATAGCGCTGACGACTTGTTGTGTGAGTTGCTCAACGATTTCACGCACGCGGGCTGAGGCAGCACCAGAGCCGCCATTGACTGCTAAAAAGGCTTTGGTCATGGCAATACCGATTTTGCCCGGTTCAAAAGGAACAACTGAACCATTACGGCGAATAATGCTGTATTGCGACCAAGACTGCTGCACAATAGGCTGGAATATTGCGCCGGGTATATTTTGTTGTGATACGGCTGACGAAAGGGGGGTGGTAACTTGCATAAAGGCTCCTGCTAGAAGGGGTCGCAGCAAAATGAGCAACCCCTGAAATGGCTAAATAAACACTACATGTTGTGTTTTATTTCTTTTCAACCACTAATTCTAGTGTCCTGAGCCATTAAGGTCAAACTTTCTTTTAAGTATTTTCCCTTACTTTTTAAACGATTAATTTATGTTTTATAGTGGCTTGACCTTAAGCGCCTTGCGGCATCAACTTATATGAAGAGCGAGCCTTGCTAGCACACGCTTTGAGCCCATAATCGTTAGAACAGCATCAATAGACGGTGTTTGGGTTGTACCCGCAACGGCCAAGCGAATCGGAATGGCCAGTTGTGGCATTTTTAGCCCATGATCGTTGAGCACCGTTTTAATGGTTTGACTGATCGTGCTGAGCGACCAATCAATGGTTGATAGCTTGTTGCTTAAGTCGCTAAGTGCTGCCAGGGCTTGAGGTGTCATATGTTGCGTGATGAGTGCTGAGTCAGGTGTGGCGGGTTCACCACAAAACAACATCGCTGCCTGAGCCAATTCAACGAGCGTGTCGCATCTATCTTTGAGTAAACCGACTGCTGCAACCATATCAACTTGATCAGGGTTGCCGCCTAAAGCCACCACACGAGGCGAAACAAGGCGAGCTAAATCGTGATTATCAGCCTGCTTAATGTAGTGATTGTTAACCCAATTTAATTTTTTAGGGTCCCATTGTGAAGGTGAACCTGATAAATGAGTTCTATCGAACCACTTAATAAAGGTCTCACGATCAAAAATTTCATCGTCACCATGGCTCCAGCCTAGGCGCGCTAAGTAGTTAATCATGGCTTCAGGTAAGTAACCCTGGGTGTCATATTCCATGACGCTTACTGAACCATGGCGTTTCGAAAGCTTTTCACCATCGGGGCCCAAAATCATGGGCACATGACCATACTCTGGCAACGGGGCATTTAACGCTTTCATAATATTGATTTGACGGGGTGTGTTGTTGACATGATCGTCACCCCTTAATACATGCGTAATGCCCATGTCTAAGTCATCAACCACCACACAAAAGTTGTATGTTGGGGTGCCATCAGGGCGCGCAATGATCAGGTCATCTAACTCTTCATTAGCAAAACTGATAGGGCCTTTTACAATATCGTGCCACGCGGTCACACCGTCAAGTGGCCCCTTGAAGCGCACCACGGGTTGACGATCGGCGGGCACAGCGGGCAACGTTTTGCCTAGCTCAGGGCGCCACGTGCCGTCATAACGCGGTTTTGTACCGTGAGCGCGGGCAGCTTCGCGCATGGCTTCAACTTCTTCGGGTGAGCTGTAACAAAGGTATGCAGAACCCGCGGCCAACATGTCTTGCACCACAGCACGGTATCGGTCCATACGCTGCATTTGATAAAACGGCCCCTCGTCAGGGTCTAAGCCTAGCCAAGCCATGCCATCAAGAATGCCCTTTACCGCCTCGGGTGTTGAGCGAACCAAGTCGGTGTCTTCGACTCTTAAAATAAAAGTACCCCCCGCATGACGCGCAAAGGCCCAAGCAAACAAAGCGGTTCGAGCGCCACCCAGATGTAAAAACCCAGTGGGTGAAGGAGCAAAACGGGTGCGAACAGGGCGATTAGTTTGGGTCATAGATTCAATTTTAATGTCAACAGGTAAAGTTATAAACGAGCATTGTTGCATTGCAACAAAATTTTGTTAAGATGAACAGAGGTGAATAAATATTAGATACGATGAATAAGGCTGAATAAAGATGAACAAAGACGAGTAAAGGTAAGTTAAACCAAGTAAAGACGAGTAAAGGAAATAAAGTTGAACGACGTTAAATGCACTCAATTTATATTTTTTTAAATACGCCGCTATTTTAGAGCCTGATCACAAATTTTCGTTCTGAGCGCGTATTAACCCGAAAGGCCTCTTATGTTGCGTCATACCCTCGACCCCTTGTTTGAGCCTACCAGTTTACTGATTGTCAGTGATCGGCCCTTACCGCTTTTTGAAAATATACCGCCTGTTATGGCGGCTCGCACAACGCGGGTTGATTGCCCCCCTGGTTTGTGGCGCCCATTGCCCAAAAAACTCAATGGCCTTGTTCAGGGTGAGCGGGTCGACTTGGTGGTGGTTTGCATGCCGCCATTGCTATTACAGCGCACGCTTTTTAACTTGGTGCGTGTCAGACCCCGAGCCGTCATATTGATGGCGCACGATGCGGTTGACCCGTCACCCGATCGAACGCGTGAATTATGTGCGCTATGGGCTCAAAAATATAAAGTTGCACTATTAGGACCTTATTCATTTGGTCTGCAGCGCCCCCACTTAGGTTTAAACCTCAGCCAACACCCTGTTTTAGCGCGTAGCGGTCGTGCCGCGCTTATTGCACAATCTCGCACCATCATGGCTTCAGTGATGGACTGGGCTGACGATGCCCATATTGGCTTTTCAGCCGTGGTGGCAATTAGTGATGAGGCCTTCACTAGCTTGCCTGAAGTGCTTGACTACTTAGCCAGTGACCCGCGCACCGACAGTATTGCTCTATATATAGATGAAACGGGGTATAGCCGCGAATTTATGAGCGCCTTGCGCGCTGCCGCCAGTGTTAAGCCGGTTGTGGTGTTGAAGTCAGGTGCTACCCTCGATACTGAGCAAGCCAACGCTGCGTTTGATGCAGCACTTAGACGAGCTGGGGCTGTACGAGTTCGCTACTACATTCAATTGTTTGCTGCACTGAAAGTATTTACCCATAGCCATCGACCCAAAGGCCCTCGTATGGCCGTGATCTCAAACGGAGAAGGCCCTGCACGACTAGCGTTAGACATGAGCAATAGTAAGGGCCCCGTGGTCAAGGCAGAATTAACTGCAGCAACTCGGCGGCGTTTAGGTAAATTACTCGAGCCGGGTGCCAGAGCGTTAAACCCGATTGTGACGCACTCGCCCTTGATGCCCTCAATGATGACTGAAATGATTGATTACGTGACACAAGATAGCGGTGTTGACGGCGTTTTACTGGTTTTTGCGCCAGATGCGCGTACAGATTTTTATGCCCTGACTGATGAGCTCATCAACACCATTAAGCGATCAACTAAACCGGTTTTACCGTGCTTTATTGGCGAAGCCAGTATGCGCCCGATTCGTCGACTTTTAGACGATGTGGGTACACCGGCCTTTAGAACACCTGAATCAGCAGCCAATGCGTTTGGTGTGTTGGCAAGCTATCACTATAACCAGCAGTTGTTGCTGCAAATTCAACCGGCTGAGCCTAATTATGCGACACCCAGAGTAATAGATGCCCGTGAGTTGATTGCACAGTCTTATGCAAACGGTCAAACCACGTTGGGAACAAAACAAGCACTCGTTTTGTTTGAAAAATTCAATTTAATTTTTAACGATACGCTCGAAAATGACCTGTCTCAAAGCAATATGGTGTCAGAAATAAAAGAAACGCCAATCGCTTACCGTATTTCAGTGGTACGCGACAAACGTTTTGGGCCCGTCATTCGGTTTTCGGCGGGCGGTGTGATGGGTTCATTGGCACCGCTTGATGACGGCGTAGATTTAGCCCCATTGAATTTATTTTTATCAAATCGCTTGGTTAAACGCAGCCAAATATGGCAACGACTAGGTCGACATGCGGTTTCGCCCGCCGCGTTTAGTGACTTATTAAACATGCTTGAATGGGTGTCAGATTTAGTGAGCGAATGTGCCGAGGTAGGCACCGTCACAATTGATCCGCTTGAGCTCCATGGTGAAGCATGGTTTGCGCGGCGTGCCGAAATCAAGCTCATTGAGCCTGAACATCTTAGGCACTTGCACACAGTTGGCTATAACCACATGGCCATTCACCCCTACCCAAGACGCTGGGTGCAACGATTAGTATTGAAAGACGGCACCGGTTGTTTGATTCGACCCATTCAACCTGACGATGCCAGTGCCTTACAAATATTTGTGCGTGGTCTGTCTGACGAAGCAAGATACATGCGCTTTGTGTCGTTGATGCGTGAACTGACACCCAAAATGTTGGCGCGTTACACCTTAATTGACTATCACCGTGAGTTGGCTTTGATTGCAACCGTGCCACAAACTAATGAGCATGGTCAAAGCGTTAATATGATTGTTGGTTTAGCGCACTACTTACGAAATCGCGATGGCCGTACTGCAGAGTACGCTTTGGTGGTGGCTGATGACTGGCAAGGTCGGGGCCTAGGCCGTCAATTAATGAGTCGTCTGATTGACGCGGCGCGAGATCAAGGCCTAGAGCTGATTGAAGGCCTAGTTATTGGCAGCAACCGACCCATGCGTAACTTGATGCAAACATTTGGTATGGTCGACGATGTTGACGCAGAAGACGCGTCAATGCGCCGAATTTGGATCGCTTTAAACGCACCAGCAGATGAAATGTAGTGGTTTGTTCATTTCAAGCTGACGAATATGAAGATCGATATATTGCACTTGCTGTGTTAAACCACTATTTTTAAAAACCCCTTGCAGCAGGTTCAACCTAGGTGATGTGAATTCAAAGCTTCATAATGGTCTGTTTTAAAAAATCTGAAATGTCTCTTATTTCCTCTGGGCAAACGCTATGTGGCATAGGGTATGCGTGCCAACTGACGTGGTATTGATGCGATAAAAATAAATCTCGCGCAGTGGTGCCGCGATCAAACGTCACGACGGGGTCAAACGTGCCATGCGCTAAAAAGATTGGGGTTGCACGGTTGGCTTCTGACCAGCCCTGTGCCGCTTGATCGGCCAGTGGTAAATAACCCGACAAAGCAATCAAGCCAGCCAAGGTTTCTGTGTAACGCAAACCAATATGCAGTGTCATCGCACTACCCTGCGAAAAACCTGCCAGCACAATATTCTGAGTGGGCACACCGCGGCTATTTTCACGTTCAATTAAAGCAATAATTGATTGCTCAGAGGCATAAATACCGTGTTCGTCTTCAGCATGAATTAACGTAGGTACGCGAATGTCATACCAAGCCCGCATCGACATGCCGCCATTAATGGTGATGGGCTTAACCGGCGCGTGAGGAAAAATGAACCGTACCGCTTTTGATTTAGGTATGCCTAACTCGGGCACAATGCCCGCAAAATCGTGACCATCAGCACCTAAGCCGTGCAACCAAATCACGCTATGAGTTGGGTTGGTGGCCGTTTCAATTTCAAGGCATTCAAGTAAAGGTGTCGTCATGATGAGCTCAGCAAAAGTTAATCATTATCGGGTTCAGACGGGCTATCAGACGGCTTTGGAACCGACTTGAGGGTTTGAAAAAGCGCCCGAAAGTTTTTACGCTGTGGTTCTTGACCGGGTAATAACGACGTGTTGGCCACTTGCTCGCGTCGTGCTGCCCGTATTTGAGAGCGAATTGATTGCACATCAACGCCAGGGTTTTGTGACAACCATTCGGTGAGCGCCTCGTCACTGCCGAGCAGACGTTCGCGTAACGTTTCAAGCCGGTGCATAGCGCGGGTGTCTTCAACCGAACCGTTAGCCCACGTTTCAAGTTGTTGCCGAATCAATTCAGCGGGGGCGTCTCGCATCAGTTTGCCCACGAAATGAATCTGGCGACGGCGGCCTTCACGACTGGTGGTCTTTTGCGCCAGCAATACGGCATCTTCAAGCCGCTCTGAAAGGGGGAGTTGTTTGACTTGATCTCGACTGAGCTCAACCACCGCTTTGCCCAAATCAAGCAAGTCGTGCATGTCACGCTTGACTTGAGATTTGCTTGGGCCGTCGTAAACGGGTTTATCTGAATCGTCTTGGGGCATATTTTTAGGGTTTTGTATGGTCATAGGTCGCACTCGGGCTGCTAGAACGCTATCATAAGCGTCATTGACATTGGAACATCATGAGTAAACATCTTCCCGTACTGCCAATTAAAGAAAATCGCACTCAATTTGAATCGTTAGTGTCGCATGCTATTGATTATGCCAAAAGTTTAGGCGCAACTGATTCAGTTGCTGAAGTGTCTGAAGGGCAAGGTTTATCGGTTAATGTGCGCAAAGGTAAGCTTGAAACGGTTGAGCAAACCCGCGACCGCTCATTGTCGGTCACTGTGTTTGCAGGCCAACGCCGTGGCTCTGCCAGCACCTCTGATTTTAGCGAAACCGCCCTTAAACAAACAGTCGAAGCCGCCTGGCACATTGCCCGGTTCACGGCCGAAGACCCCGCTGCGGGCCTGCCTGACCCTGCAAACTTGTACACTGGCGGCCCCGATAAGTTGTCGCTGCATCACCCTTGGTTAATTGGGGTGGCTGATGCGACCAAAATGGCAATTGCCGCTGAACAAGCGGCGCGAGACGTCGATCGACGTATTACCAATACAGAGGGTGCTGCAGTTGATACCCACGAAGGCCACTTTACGATGGCCAATTCGCGTGGTTTTTTAAATGGTTTTGCCTATACCCGACACGGCTTGTCTGTTTCGCCGATCGCAGGGCGTGGCAATGGCATGCAACGCGACTACTGGTACACCAGCGACCGTAACGCCAAGAACTTGGCCAAGCCCGAGGCCGTGGGCCAATACGCCGCACACCGCGCCTTAGCGCGTTTAAATGCCCGTCGTCTGTCAACCCGACATGCCCCCGTATTGTTCGAAGCCCCCTTGGCGTTAGGCATTCTGGGGGCATTAACCCAAGCCGTTAGTGGTGGCGCGTTATACCGAAAATCAACTTTTTTAGTTGATAGCTTGGGTAAGACCATATTTCCGTCACACATTCAAATACACGAAGACCCTTTCATACCGGGTGCCATGGGCAGTTCAATGTTTGACGATGAAGGGGTGCAAACGCACGCTCGTGATGTCGTGCGTGACGGCGTTTTGCAGGGGTATTTTTTATCAACCTACACCGCTAAAAAACTGGGTATGCAGACAACCGGCAATGCGGGTGGCTCGCACAACCTTCATATGACCTCGACCGAAACCGAGAAAAAAGATAGTTTTAAAGCCATGCTTAAAAAATTGGGTACGGGTTTATTGGTTACTGAACTCATTGGCCAAGGCGTTAACTACATCACCGGCGATTATTCACGTGGTGCTTTTGGCTACTGGGTTGAGGGCGGCAAAATTCAGTACCCCGTTGAAGAAATTACGATTGCAGGTAATTTAAAAGACATGTTTACCCAAATTGTAGCCATTGGCCATGACGAATTAACCCGCGGCAGCAAAACAACCGGTTCAATTTTGATTGAAAACATGGCTATTGCGGGCACTTAAGCGGGCAAATACAGGGGTTTTGTAGTAGAATCACTGGTTCCCTAGGGTGAAAAGTGGGCACGGGCGACATAAAACGTTTTGGCCTCGCTTATCAAACAGGGCGGTAAAGATTGTCTTTACCGGTATTTATCAGGAATTCCTCTCATGAAGACCTTTGTGGCCAAGCCGCTAGAAGTCAAACGTGACTGGTACGTGATTGATGCAAAAGGCAAAGTTCTCGGTCGTGTGGCCAGCGAAGTCGCACGCCGTCTGCGCGGCAAGCATAAGCCAGAATTTACGCCTCACGTTGATACAGGCGATTACATCGTCATTATCAACGCTGCAAATATCGTTGTAACCGGTAACAAAGCAAACGATAAGAAATATTATCGTCACTCGACCTACCCCGGTGGTATCACCGAGACGAACTTCGTCAAGATGCAAGAACGGCACCCAGGCCGCGCATTCCAAAAAGCTGTTAAGGGCATGTTGCCTAATGGCCCATTGGGTTACGCGATGATCAAAAAGCTGAAGATCTACGCGGGTGCAGAGCACCCACATAGCGCTCAACAGCCACAGCCGCTCGACATCTAAGGAAGCTCGCCATGATCGGTAATTGGAACTATGGCACCGGCCGCCGCAAAACTTCGGTAGCACGTGTGTTTATCAAAAAAGGTTCGGGTAAAATTGTTGTGAACGGTAAACCCGTTGACGATTACTTCGCTCGCGAAACAGGCCGCATGATTGTGCGCCAACCCCTTGACCTAACAAGTCACCTCACGTCGTTTGACATTAAAGTCAACGTACATGGTGGTGGTGAAACAGGCCAAGCCGGCGCGATTCGTCACGGTATTACGCGCGCATTGATTGATTACGATGCCACGTTGAAACCTGCCTTGTCTAAAGCGGGCTTCGTCACGCGTGATGCGCGTGAAGTTGAACGTAAAAAAGTTGGTTTCCACAAAGCACGTCGCCGTAAACAGTTCAGCAAGCGTTAATTTTTCAACGCATCTGTTCTGCAAAAAAGGTCACCGTGTGTGGCCTTTTTTGTATGTATTGTTTCTGTCTCAGTTAAAGTCGTATGGTAAGCAGGTTATAAATAGAGGGTCAATTGCTACCTGATTGCTGTCAGAAATAGAGGGTCAATTGCGGCTTGAGTGCTGTCTAAACACATCAAGTGTGTTTGCTTATGATGAACGATTAAAGGTGATCGGTATGACAAATACATCTTCTAGAAAAATTAAAGTCGGCATCGTTGGTGGTACGGGTTACACCGGCGTTGAGTTGCTTCGTTTATTAGCTCAGCACCCCAATGCTGAGTTGACCGCTATTACCTCGCGTAAAGAAGACGGCATGCCGGTGGCACAGATGTTTCCAAATCTCAGGGGTGCCGTTGACCTGGCTTTTTCTACACCGGAAAAAGCACCACTCAGCCATTGTGACGTCGTATTTTTTGCAACCCCACACGGCGTGGCCATGAGTCAAGCCCCAGGCTTATTAGCGGAAGGCGTTAAAGTCATTGATTTGGCTGCTGATTTTCGTTTGCAAGATATAGGCGAATTTGAAAAATGGTACGGTATGTTGCACACGTGCCCAAACATCTTAGCCGAGTCAGTTTATGGTTTAGTTGAATTAAATCGAGACCGTATTGCACAAGCCCGCGTGATCGGTAACCCAGGGTGTTACCCCACTACCGTCATATTGGGTCTGGCCCCCTTATTTAGTGGTGAACATCTAATTGATGTGACCGACATCATTGCTGATGCTAAGTCTGGCGTCAGCGGGGCAGGGCGTAAGGCTGAAGTGGCCACTTTGTTTGCTGAGGCCAGTGACAACTTTAAAGCGTATGGTTTGTCTGGCCATCGCCATCACCCTGAAATCACTGCTCAACTGACTGAGTTGGCGGGGCAGCCAGTGGGGTTGACCTTTGTGCCGCATTTGGTCCCTATGATTCGCGGTATGTTCACAACGATGTATGTGAATATTTTGCCTAAGGCGCTCAATACTGACTTTCAAGGGCTCTACGAAACCCACTACCGCGACGATACCTTTGTTGACGTTATGCCATCTGGCAGCCAACCAGAAACACGGTCTGTGCGGGCTTCTAATACTTTACGTATTGCCTTACATCGCCCTGCTGGGGGTAAGCGTTTAATTATTACTGTTGTGCAAGACAATTTGGTTAAAGGTGCGTCGGGTCAAGCGGTTCAAAATATGAATGTCATGTTTGGTTTGCCCGAAAGTACCGGCTTAACGCAGATTGCCATCTTGCCCTAAGGGTTTAAGGTGTTAAAAATTGATTTTTCGGCTATATTTGACTTAATTACTCGGGTATAAAACCAAGTCTGGTTCAGCCCTACGGAGCACTATCATGAGCACTGCCCAAACAGTAGACTTACAAGTCCCCCCCACACCGATTCTTTTTACAGATTCGGCCGCAACAAAAGTAAAAGATTTGTTGATTGACGAAGGTAACCCCAATCTAAAATTGCGCGTGTTTGTGCAAGGTGGCGGGTGTTCGGGTTTTCAGTATGGCTTCACGTTTGATGAAGATATTAACGAAGACGACACTGCACTTGAAAAAAATGGTGTTCAACTGTTGGTTGATCCCATGAGTTTTCAGTACTTGGTCGGCGCAGAAATTGACTACAAAGAAGACTTAGAGGGTGCGCAGTTTGTCATACGTAACCCTAACGCTTCAACCACGTGTGGTTGTGGGTCGTCATTTTCGGTTTAATGACTCAAACGAAGTGATGTAGCCTTAAACAGGCCAGTATGCACCGAGCACCCGGGCGCCTAAAGCGCCCGTTGCTTTGGGCTCGTTAGCGGGAACACGTTGAACGTGTGCCCACGCTAACCAAGCAAAGGCTGCCGCCTCAACATCTTGTGCAGGTATACCTAAAGAATCAGTTGTATTCATAACTGCTTGTGTTTCGCGCGCTATGTGGCGCATCATTGAATTGTTGAAAGCGCCACCACCACACACATAAATAGGCCAACCGTGTGCCCCTAAGGCATCTATTGCTAGGGCAACTGTGCGTGCAGTCAGGCATTGCAACGTGGCCTGCACATCGATTGCGTCGAGAGTAGAAAAATTAGTTTTTTTAAAGTTTACGAGCTGTTTGTTTAGCCACGATACGTTAAATAAATCACGACCAGTCGATTTAGGAAAAGGCTTTTTAAACCAAGGTTCGTCTGCAATTAACAATGCTAAAAGCGCCTCATTCACGTGACCTTTCGCGCCCCATTGGCCACCGTTGTCAAAAGATTGACCTGTGTGCAGTTTGGCCCAGTTATCTATCAACATATTGGCAGGGCCACTGTCGCTACCGCGAGGTGCATGCCCAGGTTCCAAAACGCTGAGGTTGGCAATACCCCCTAAATTTAATATAACGCGTGGTGTATTTGAGCTAAAAACATGTTGGTGAAAAGCAGGTACAAGGGGGGCGCCTTGGCCGCCCGCCGCAATATCGCGACTTCTAAAGTCACTGATCACCGCAATACCTGACAGCTCAACCAGTGTGGCAGGCGCGTTAATTTGGCAAGTGAACCCCAGGTCAGGTGCGTGCCTAACGGTTTGACCATGTGCACCAATCGCTTGAATATGTTTGGAGGAATAGCCCGTCTTGAGAAGCAGCATTTTGACTGCTTGCGCATACACTTGAGCCAAGCCTAACCCTGCTAAAGACATACGGTTTAATTCGTCATGTGCAGGGGCTTGTAATGCCCACAAAGCGTCTTTGAGGTCGGCTCGAAAAGGCTCGCCGTGGCGACCTAGTAATTTCAGATTTGCTGGGTTTTGACAATCGATTAAAACGGCATCAACACCATCTAGACTGGTGCCTGACATTAAGCCGATGAACAATTGATCTGACATATTGACCTAGACGGCTTATATACTGTATTTCGTAGTTAGACTTCAGACCGATATGGCCTACACTTCAAATCGCGTTGCATGACCCGTAAACGATGCTGACAGACTAGCGGCTGGCCACGTTCATTAAGTCGGGCACTGCGCTTTGCAGGGCCGCTAACTTTTCAAGTTGTAGTTGTAAACCACCCGCTTCTTTAAAAAAGGCAACTTGCTCTGAGCCTTTGAGGGGTTCAGCAACAGGTAATGAGGCAGACAAGGGGTTCACAGGGCGACCTGCAATACGCATTTCATAATGTAAATGGGCGCCCGTTGACCAACCCGTTGTGCCCACATAACCAATGACATCGCCCTGAGAAATGCGATCGCCTTTCTTAAGACCTTGAGCAAAACGACTTTGGTGCGCAAATAGGGTGGTGATGTTATTACCATGACGCAAAATGATGACTTTGCCATAACCGTTCTGCCAGCCTGCAAAATCAACTGTACCGTCGGCTGTGGCCATAATAGGGGTGCCTGTTGGGGCTGCGAAATCGACCCCAGCATGTTGACGCCACTCTTTGTGTATGGGGTGGTTACGCATACCAAAGGTCGAGCTGACCCTTGAAAACTTGATGGCGCTACGTAAAAAAGTACCACGTAAACTTGAACCATTTTTATCGTAATAGCTACCCGTTACGCCGTTTACGCTAAACCATGTGGCGTTAAACGCAACCCCTTTATTGACGAACTCGACCGCCAAGACGCGGCCTGCGCCAGCTGGGCGACCACGGTGCGTGCGAGTTTCGTAGATGACCCTGAACTGATCGCCGCGACGCATGTCACGTGCAAAATCAATTTTTCCACCTAAAATTTCAGCAATTTGCGAGGTAATTGCATCGGGCACACCCGCTAAATCAGTGGCTGCAAATAAAGAGCTTTCAATCGTACCGACTGCTACTTGGGTTTGTGTTTCAGTGCTTTCAGTGGCTTCGCGCGCTTCGAATTCGTTGGTGGCATCTTTTGAGATTTCTAGGTAGCGCGTTACCGAGGTACCTTTTTGCTCTTCACCGGGGGTATGGTAGTAGCGAACCCACAGCATACCGCCATTATGATCAAGGGCTGCTACAACCGTGCGCCCTAGAAAAAGCTTATGCGCTGACAATGCTTGTTTATTTTGTGAAATAAAATTGATAAGACCCGGTTCACTTAAAGACAGGCGACCCATAATCGAACTCAACGTGTCGCCAGAACGAACACGGGTTTCAGAAATATAGGGTTGGTTAATATGTGAATCTATATCGCTAAAGTCATGAGCGATATTTGTTTCGTTAACGTATTCATGAGCCAATGCAACGTTGATAGGGTGGTTTAAAACGTCAACAACCAATTTTTGGGTGGGTTGAATTAAATCGTTTTGTTCGTTGCTAACTGTGGCTATAGCTGCTGCACCTGCAAATAGGCCAATAGCTAAAATAGAAAATGAAATCTTTAAAATAGGCTTAGAGCGTTTTTGCATCTTTCGGACAACCTCACGCATTGATTAAATAAAGCGGTTAGTACTTAAATGCATGAACATGCACGAAAAAACCACTAACCACATAACACAAGCAAGAAAGCAACTGGCCGAAAGCCCGATCGCAAATACTGAATGCTTTAGGTGATAAGCTTAAGATCTTAACGTATTTGTACGAATTGTGACGATTTTAAGAACGCTATTTACAAAATTGTACAAATTATTCCAATATTTAGCATTTTTTATTAGCGTAAACCCTAATGAACGTTCCTCCCCCTGCCCCCACTTTTTTGCCGATCTCAGAGGCTGTTAGCAAAGCACTTGAGGCTGTCAAACGCGGTTGTGATGAGTTGTTGGTTGAGGCTGAGTTTGCTCAAAAACTGGCCCGTAGTGAGGCAAGTGGGGTACCCCTGCGCGTTAAGTTGGGTTTAGACCCGACTGCACCTGACATTCATTTAGGCCACACGGTAGTGCTTAATAAATTGCGCCAATTACAAGATATGGGCCATACCGTCATATTTTTAATTGGTGACTTTACAGCCATGATCGGTGACCCATCGGGTCGCAATGCCACGCGGCCAGCCTTGTTGCCCGAGCAAATCAAGCTTAATGCTCAAACCTATTATGAGCAAGCCAGTAAAGTTTTAAACCCCGATAAAACCGAGGTGCGCTTTAACTCTGAGTGGTGTGACCCATTGGGTGCGCGGGGCATTATTCAGTTGGCGTCACGTTATACCGTCGCCCGCATGATGGAACGCGAAGACTTTACCCAGCGTTTCAAAAAAGGCGTACCCATTTCAGTACATGAGTTTTTATACCCCCTCATGCAGGGTTATGACTCAGTTGCATTAAAATCTGACTTAGAGTTAGGTGGCACCGACCAAAAATTTAATTTGCTGGTTGGGCGCGAATTACAAAAAGAATACGGTCAAGCCCCTCAGTGCATTTTGACCATGCCGCTATTAGAGGGTACAGATGGCGTCGATAAAATGTCGAAGTCAAAAGGTAACTATATAGGGGTCGATGAATCGTCGACTGAAATGTTCGGCAAAATCATGTCTATTTCCGACTCGCTTATGTGGAAATACTATGAGTTGCTATCGTTTAGGCACATGATAGACATCAAAGTATTGCGGGCAGAAATAGAAGCGGGGCGAAACCCTCGCGATGCCAAAGTGCTATTAGCCCAAGAAATTGTGGCGCGCTTCCATAGTCAAGTTGCTGCAGAGCAGGCCTTGGCAGAATTCGAGGCACGTTTTCGTGATGGTGCCGTGCCTGAAAACATGCCTGAGGTACACGTTGTAAGTGATGGTACAGCCATAGGTTTGATTAAGCTGCTACGTGAAGTCGGTTTGGTTACATCAGGTACTGAAGCGCAGCGCAATATAGAACAGGGCGGCGTGAAAGTTGACGGTCAGCGAGTTGATGACAAAGCTTTGGCGCTCGCACCCGGTCAGTACGTGGTTCAAGTGGGCAAACGCAAGTTTGCTCGTGTTACCGTGAGTTGATTGCTGCAGACCTCTGCAGCCAGGAGGCAATATGAAATTATCCAGCTTATCGTTCGTAGACCAGGGCGTTATTCCCGAAGAGTTTGCTTTTGGCAAAATCGATTTAGTTCAACATGTCGAGTTATCGGAGAACATCAACCCACAGTTCAGCTGGGACGACGTACCGACAGGCACTCAATCTTTTGCCCTGATTTGCCATGACCCCGACGTGCCAAGCAAAGGCGATGACGTTAACCAAGAAGGCCGCACTGTTCCCGCTGATTTACCGCGGGTCGACTTTTTTCATTGGGTTTTAGTCGATTTGCCGCCACATCAACGAGAAATTAGCGAAGGCGAATGGGCAACGGGCGTTGTACCGCGAGGTAAGGGTGGCCCTCTGGCGCCCAACGACACGAGGCAAGGTATCAATAGTTATACCGATTGGTTCGCTCATGATAACGACATGCGCGGTGAATACTTCGGTTATGACGGCCCTTGCCCCCCTTGGAACGATTCGATTGTGCACCATTATGTGTTTACGTTATATGCCTTAGATGTAGCAAAACTATCCATTGAGGGTAAATTTGGCGGGCCTGAGGCTTTTCTAGCCATGCAAGACCATGTGTTGGCACAAGCATCTATTACGGGTACTTATACACTTAACCCAGATTTAGCCCCCCAACAAGTCGGTTAAAACGCTGGTTGGCGTTACAATAAATGCCCAGCCAAACTGGGCATTTATTTTTTCTGTGTGTGGCCTTCTCCACTGACTTTTTTTCGAGATTATCTATGTTCGATCGCACTTTGACCCTAGACCGTGTTGACCCCGATGTTTGGCATGTCATTCAACAAGAAGACAAACGTCAAGAACAACACATTGAGCTTATTGCTTCTGAAAACTACGCCAGCCCTGCCGTGATGCAGGCACAAGGTACACAATTAACCAATAAGTATGCCGAAGGCTACCCCGGCAAGCGCTACTACGGTGGTTGTGAGTACGTTGACGTGGTTGAAAAGCTAGCTATTGACCGCTTGCGCGAATTGTTCGGCGCCGAGGCAGCTAACGTGCAACCTAACTCGGGTTCGCAAGCAAACCAAGCGGTCTATTTAGCAGTACTTAAACCGGGCGACACGGTTTTGGGTATGAGTTTGGCTGATGGCGGTCACTTAACGCATGGTGCTTCAGTGAACGCCTCTGGCAAGCTTTATCGTTTTTTGCAGTATGGTCTTGATGCCAACGAAGTGATTGATTACGACAAAATCGAAGCGTTAGCCAAAGCCGAAAAGCCAAAATTAATTGTAGCGGGGGCGTCTGCCTATTCCTTAAAAATTGATTTTGAACGCTTTGCACGCATTGCGCACGACAACGGCGCGTTGTTGTTAGTTGATGCCGCTCACTATTCGGGTTTGATTGCGGGTGGCGCTTACCCCAACCCTGTGCCCTATGCTGATTTTGTGACGTCTACTACCCACAAGTCATTGCGTGGCCCACGGGGTGGCGTCATTATGATGAAAGCTGAATACGAAAAAATCATTAATTCGGCGATTTTCCCTGGCATTCAAGGTGGGCCGTTAATGCACGTGATCGCGGCTAAGGCTGTGGCCTTTAAAGAGGCTTTACAACCTGAATTTAAAGCCTACGCAGCACAAGTGGTGCGAAATGCCCAAGTTATGGCACAAACGTTAGTAACGCGTGGTTTACGTATTGTGTCGGGTCGCACTGAAAGCCATGTCATGTTGGTTGATCTGCGTGCCAAGGGTATTACCGGTAAAGTGGCTGAAGAAGCGTTGGGTCTAGCCCATATTACGGTCAATAAAAATGCCATTCCGAATGACCCTGAAAAGCCCTTTGTTACCAGTGGTGTGCGTTTAGGTACGCCTGCTATGACAACACGTGGTTTTAATGAAACGCAAGCCGAACAAACCGCTCATTTAATTGCCGACGTGCTAGATAACCCACTTGATGAAGCCAATATTAATGCAGTGCGCGCGCGCGTTCATGCATTGACACAAGCGTTTCCTGTTTATGGTTAAGGCGTCAGTGAAAGCAAAAATAAAAGCAGATTTAAAATTGAAGTTGAACTTGAACGTGTCTGTTAAGGTTTAGCGTCTCTCATGAAATGCCCATTTTGCGGCCATCTTGAAACGGCTGTCATCGACTCTCGTGTTGGCGACGAGGGCGATCTTATTCGTCGTCGTCGTCGCTGCGAGTCGTGTGATAAACGCTTCACCACGTTTGAACGTAGCGAACTGATGATGCCTGCAGTGGTTAAGCGAAATGGAAGTCGTCATGATTTTGCGGTTGAAAAGCTGCGCGCCAGTCTCGCATTAGCGTTGCGTAAACGCCCCGTTAGTACTGAACAAATCGACCAAGCGGTTCATCGCATAGAAGAAAATATTCTGGTGCGAGGTGACCGTGAAATCACAACGGAACAAATCGGCGCCCTGGTGATGGCTGAATTGCATATGCTTGATAAAGTCGCTTATGTGCGCTTTGCTTCGGTCTATAAAAGTTTTGAAGACATTGGCGAGTTTGTAAAGGCCATCAAAGAAATGCAAGGCCCTTTGCCATCGCGCAAAGGTTAGCGGTAATGGTGAAAACTATTTCAAACGCGTCTTATGCAAACGCTGATCAAGACGTTTACTTTATGCGTCAAGCTTTGACGCTGGCTGAGTCTGCCCTTTATGTGCCCTCACCCAACCCTCGCGTCGGTTGCCTTATTGTGCGTGACGGCCAGGTGTTGGGGCGCGGTGCAACCTTGGCGGTGGGTCAAGCCCATGCTGAAGTGGTTGCCCTAGAAAACGTGATCAGCCAGGGTGGCACCACTTTAGGCGCTACCATTTATATATCGCTCGAGCCGTGTAGCCATCACGGTAAAACCCCCCCTTGTGTTGACGCCATTATTTTGGCGAAACCGGCACGCGTGGTGTTTGCTCATTTTGACCCCAACCCAAAGGTGGCTGGGCGCGGTATGCGTGCTTTACGTGAAGCGGGTATTGACGTGACCATCGGCGTTCTAGCCGACGAAGCCTTGGCATTGAACCCCGGTTTTGTATCGCGCATGACGCGCGGCGTACCTTACGTTTGGCTCAAAATTGCGGCTTCACTTGATTCACAAACTGCGTTGGCTAATGGTGAATCACAATGGATCACGCAACAACCTGCACGAGACGATGGCCACCATTGGCGCGCGCGCAGTTGTATGGTGATGACGGGTATTGGCACCATTAAAACTGACAACCCCATGATGAATGTTCGGGCGGTATCAACGAAACGGCAACCTAAATTAGCCATTGTTGACCCTCGCTTTGAAGTCTTAGAAACGGCTAGGGTGTTTGCGGGTTTGCAAGACCAACCGGCGCGGTCAATTGTTATTTTTGTCGCCAGTGACCCCACATTACAACCTGAAAAATTTCAAAACCTAACTCAGCAAGGCGTTGAAATTATTCGTGTTGCCGATACCAAGCCACCCTACCGAATTGATATTGACGCAATGATGCGTTGGTTAGGTGCACACGAAATTAACGAGTTGCATGTTGAAGCCGGTGCAGGGTTAAATGGTGCGATTTGGCAGGCAGGTTTGGTTGACGAGCTTTTACTTTACTTAGCCCCCAGCTTTTTAGGTTTAGGTAAACCCATGCTTGATATGCCTGGTATCGATACGCTTGATCAAGCCACACGTTTAATTTTTGCGGAAGTGGCGCCTATTGGTGGCGACATTCGTGTTCGCGCCCGTCATGCTGAACGTTGGGAAGCCCTGCGCGCGAGTCTGCATTTGATTGACGCGCATTGATCAGGCATGTTTTAGACGTCAATTGAATGCGTCGAGAGTGAATCAAAGTAAGAGCATTCAGGCGTCTTAGTTCGTATTAATTAACGAATAACGAATAACGAATAACGAATAACGAATAACGAATAACGAATAACGAATAACGAATAACGAATAACGAATAAGGGTGCTTTTATGTTTACAGGTATTGTTGCGGCAGTCGGCCAAATTGAACGCATTGAACCCTTAGCCGCGGTGGGCGAAGACGCACATAACGCTGGTGTGCGTTTGCACGTGAACAGTGCTGATCTTGATTTAAGCGATGTTAAGTTGGGTGACTCAGTCGCCATTCAAGGTGCATGCATGACGGTCACGTCACTGGCACCAGCAGGTTTCACATTCGATGTGTCAAAAGAAAGCTTAAACCGCACTGTTGGTTTAGCCGAAATCGGCCCCGTAAACTTAGAAAAAGCCATGCGTATTGGCGATGCCATAGGTGGTCACTTGGTGTCGGGCCACGTTGATGGTTTAGGCCATGTCGTGCAGTTTGAATCAGTAGGTGAGTCGTGGTTGCTGGTGGTGCATGCACCGGTATCGTTAGCGCCTTACATGGCCTACAAAGGTTCGGTAGCCGTGAATGGCGTCAGCCTGACTGTCAACACAGTCAACGATATCGCCGACGGCACCCAGTTCAGCATGAACCTTATACCGCACACCATCGCCATGACCACTTTAAAATACCTCAAGCCAGGTCAAGCCGTTAACTTAGAAATTGACACCATTGCACGGTATTGTGAAAGAATTTTGAGTTACCGGAAATAGAAGTAGCCTTTTAAAGAACTCGTTATTTAGAGGCGATAGGTATATCAGCTTGAGCTTGTTTTAGCTGTTCTTGTTGTCTCAACTCATCAGCCGAATAGCTGACGATTTCGCCATCAACCATAACAATGATAGACGTATTTGTTTGAATAGCCACTTGTCGTGCAAGAAGAGCAGCGCGTTTGATTGCAGCGATTGAATGAAATAGATCACGATCTTTTGCTTTGTGAATATCATCTGGTGTCATTTTGAGCCTCCCACCTAATCATTATGGGTTCATTGCCTGCATTATCAAAATAAGCCCATGCGTTAACTGCAAAACGATAATGTAATTCAAAGTTTGCGAGACCGGATACAAACCGTCTGCGAATGACATCTTCAGGTATGTTGTGACCACCTTGTATCACTCTTTCGCGAACCCTTTTGAGTGCTAAATCAGCTGTTGGCAACGCTAAAAAATATAAACTAACGTGATAACCCAAAGCTCTCCACTTCGAAATATGCTTTAAATAGGCCAAACCCGACAGCGTTGTTTCAAATGCAAAACTTTCTTGGTTTTCAACGCAAAGTGCGATTTCTTGCAACATTAATCTACCTGCTTTAAAAGCGGCTAAATCTGGAGCAAAAGGTGATAGACCTGCAGCAATTAAGTCCGCATTTATAAATCTAGTGCAATTTGCCTCTGAGGGCAGAAATGATCTCGCAAATGTTGTTTTGCCTGCTCCATTTGGGCCAGCAATAATAATTATTTTCTTATCCAAACACGTTCTCGTTTAATAAAGCCGGTCAAAAAATTTATTAGATATTTTAACGCTGCTGCAAGAGATAAGTTGAATTATGAATTTTTTTGAATTGTTATTTGACCGAGATCATTCACCCCACCACAACAGCCGCAAAATACCGGTCTATGGCTGCAATCATGCTCAAGCCCACGACCCATGATGTTTTGGGGTTGGTGGGTGAGGGGCGGTTTTTGATTTGGGTGTTGATGCTGCCAAATGAGCCGGTGGCGGTTACGGTGTGTGTGTTGCCTTGCGCAGCGGGGTCGACGATAACGCTGACTTGAGTGTGTTCCATGCCTACGCCTGCTAGTGCAATGGTGGCGGCGACGTTTAGGTTTTGTGGAAATAGTTTGGCGGCTTCGCGGGCAGAGCCTTCAAACAAAGTGATAGGGGCGTCAGGGGTTAAGGGCAAGCCACATTCAGCCAAGACATCTTGCCAAGCAGCAGGGGGTTTGCGAGACTCGTACACAATGCGTGTTGGGGTGTCAGCACTGGGGGTGGAAAAACGGGTGGCCGATAAATAATCTAGGGCCCCAACTGCACCTGAGGGCAAGATCAATTTGCTGCGCCCGCTTTGGGCGGCATCACTCAGTTGAGTGTAAAGTGCCTCATCAGCCAAAGCCCCAACCGATGCGGCAATGACACTGATGCCTGCACCTAAGCATGGTGCAGCGTAGGTTTGCAATGCGGCTTTGCCTGCTGCTTCAATCACCAAATCAGGCTGCCAGGCAAGCAGTTCTGCAATGCCAAAAAGCACTTTTAAATCTGATTGTGTTGACTGAGCACCAGAGGTGTTCACGCTTTGTTCGGTTGTATGCTTAGGCAAAGGTTGAGATGTAAGTGAGCTCGAGGCTGCAGGTTTAGATGTCGCTAATTCAGACGCCGCAGCCGCAGCGAAAGTCGAAGCCTTAGATACGGGTCGCCCCGGTTGCAGCACAAGCGCCACATTGAATCGCTTGTCGTTTAAAGCATAAGCAATAATTTCAGACGCTACAGCGCCGCGACCAATGATGGCAATTTTGTGTTGTTGCTGTTGATTCATGCCGCTAAATACCTTTGCTTTAAAGACGGGTCGGCTCTAAAAGCGGCCGAGTCGCCCGACCACACGCACTGGCCTTTTTCAATCATGTAATGTTGATCACATAAAGTGAGTAATTGTTTTATATTTTTATCAGTTACTAAAATCGACAAACCCGCTTCACGCAAAGCACTGAGCGTTTGCCATATTTCTTGACGCAACAGGGGTGACAAACCTTCTGTGGCTTCATCTAGTATTAACAGTTCTGGGTTGGTCATTAAAGCCCTGCCAATGGCCAGCATTTGTTGTTCACCGCCTGACAACTGGTTACCAAAGTGTTTGGCGCGTTCCGCTAAACGGGGGAAAAAAGCGTAGACCCTTTCAATGGTCCAACCTGCAGATTTCTTCGGCGCACGTGCGGTGGCGACAAGGTTTTCCCAAACGGTTAAGTTTGGAAATATTTGCCGACCTTCTGGCACCAAACCTATACCTAAGCGCGCCACTTCAAAGTCAGCCAATTTATCGATGGGCTGACCTTTCCAAAAAACCTGCCCAGAGGTATGCGCTAATTGCGCCATGATGCTGCGTATGGTGGTGGTCTTGCCCATGCCGTTGCGGCCTTGTAGGCTTACGCATTGGCCAGGCATCACGCGCAGGCTCATATCAAACAACACTTGGCTCATGCCGTAACCTGTGTTCAGGTCTTTGATTTCAAGCAAGGGTGTCATCATGCATCAACCTCTTCGTCACCCAAATAGGCTTCGCGCACCACGTCGCTGTGGCGCACGGCATCGGGGGTGTCGCTCATGAGCACTTTGCCATAGACCAACACACTGATTTGATCGGCTAATGCAAACACGGCACCCATGTCGTGCTCAACCAACAGGGTGGCGTATTGGTGTCGAAGCTGTGACAGCAATTCGATCATGCGTTCGGTTTCAGTTTGGCCTAAGCCGGCCATCGGTTCGTCGAGCAGTAATAGGGTTGGGCGGGTTGCCAGCGCCATGGCAATTTCAATTAATCGTTGCTGGCCGTAGGCTAAGGCACCTGCCACGCGATGGTGTTCGTGTGCTAAACCAACTGATTTTAAACAGGCATGCGCTTCATCAACCAAGCGCTTGACTGAGGTGGCTGGCTGAAAGAAATAAAAATTATGGCCATCAGCAGCTTGGGCTGACAGCAAAACGTTTTCTAGAACAGTGAATTGCGGAATCAGTGAATTGATTTGATAAGAGCGACCAATGCCAGCCCGTGCGCGACGTGCCACAGACCAATGCGTGATGTCGTTTTCCCCTAAATAAACGTGACCTGCATCGGGTTTAACTTCACCCACAATTTGGTTGATTAAGGTGGTTTTACCTGCACCATTGGGGCCAATCACCGCGTGAATTTGGCCTTTGTGAATCGATAAATCAACTTGATCGGTGACACACAAGCCACCAAAGTTTTTCACTAAACCCGATATCTTGAGTAAGGGCTTTTGTGCAGATTGCCCTGAGATTGAATGTTTGGAATGTGCTTGACTTTCAGTATGGACCGAGCTCGGTTGATTGGGTTCTATAGCTGTTGAAGGTGCCGCGTGATGAGCAGTGTTCATTTAATGACTACCCCCATTGCCTTGCCCGCTTTCTTTGCGGTCTTGCAGTAAACCCCATAGGCCGTTCTTTAAAAACACCACCACTAAAACAATAAAGGGGCCCATGATTAAAGGCCAATGTTCGGTTAATGATTTAAGGCCTTCTTCAAGCAATAGAAATGCAACCGCACCCATGACGGGGCCAAACACTGTGCCTAGGCCGCCTAACAACACCATGACAATTAATTCGCCCGACACCACCCAGCTCATCGCTGCGGGTGATACAAAGCCCGTTAAATTGGCTAAAAAGAAACCCGCTACGGCGCAGACTTGTGCTGATAAAACGTAGGCCATTAAACGATAGGGCACACTGCGCGTACCCAGCGCGTTGACGCGACGTTCGTTGACACAGGTGGCGCGCAGTACCAAACCAAAGCGCGAATGCACCAAACGGTTAACCAACCAAAGCGTTAAAGCCAGTACCAGTGAGAGTGAAATGTAGATGGCGTATTTATCGCCAGTGAGAGTGCCAAAAGCACTTAAATCAGACAAGCTCAAGCCGTCGTCGCCACCGAATTGTCTTAAGCTTACAAACACATAATAAAAAAGCTGTGCAAAAGCCAAGGTAATCATGATGAAGGCAATGCCTTGGGTACGTAACGCAACCCAGCCAATCGGTATGGCCACTGCGGTGGTGATAGCGATAGCTGTGAACAAATGCAACCAGCCATTGATCATACCAAAGGTCGACAAAATACCGACGGCATAAGCGCCTAAGCCGATGTACATGGCGTGGCCCAAACTCACCATGCCCCCAAAACCCAGCGCAATGTTTAAACCCAAGGCAGCCAAAGCGAACACTAAAATGCGACCAAATAAGGTCAGTAGAAAAATATCGTCCGTTGCCCAAGCGATGAGTGGCATTAAAAATAAAATGCCTAAAACCAACGCGATGAGCATCGGTCGTAATAAGGAACGAGTGTTTTTTTCTGAGCTATTTTGTTTAGCCTGAATTGATTCGGGTTGATTCATAAATGTATCAACTGCCCCGCGCTTTGACGGGAAACAAACCGTCTGGCTTAATCGCAAGAATTACAGCCATCAGCAAATACACCAGCATTGATGCCAAGGCTGGGCCCAAGCCACTGGCAAACGAAGGGCTGAACGTTTGCCCGAGCCAAACGGGTAAGAGTACACGGCCCAAGGTGTCAACAATGCCAACCACCAGTGCGCCATAAAAGGCCCCGCGTATTGAGCCAATGCCACCAATCACAATAACCACTAATGTCAAAATTAATATGGGTTCGCCCATGCCTGACTGAATAGACAGAATGGGCCCAACCATTGCACCGGCTAAACCAGCTAAAGCAGCACCCAAAGCAAATACAAAGCGATTGAGCCAATTTATATTGACGCCTAAGGCCCCAACCATGCCACGGTTACTGGCCCCTGCACGAATCAACATGCCAATGCGGGTGCGTTCAATTAGCAGGTACAAACCAAGCGCCACCAATAAGCCTGCCGCAATAATCACCAATCGGTAGGCTGGGTAGTTAAAGCCTAGCAAACTAAATGAACCCGCTAGCGCGTCGGGGGCGTCCATGTAAACAGGGGCGTTACCCCAAATGACGCGCACCAATTCATTAAAAAACAAGACGATGCCAAACGTGGCCAACACTTGATCAAGGTGGCCGCGTTTATGCAAAACGGCTAACCCCCCCGCATCAAGCAACCACCCTAACACCAACAAACAGACTGTGGCTAAAAGCACGGCCAACACATAAGAACCGCTGTAAGACGCAATGCTAGCCGCAAAATAAGCGCCCAACATATATAAAGAGCCGTGCGCTAAATTCACAAAACTCATCATGCCAAACACCAACGTCAACCCTGCTGCCATTAAAAATAGCAAAATGCCGAATTGAAAGCCGTTAAGTGTTTGGGCTAAAACGAGGTTAAAGGTCATTTATAACGGGCACTGGCCCACGAATGAATCGGGGTGGTTGGGCAGTGTTTTGGCTAAGGTCTTTAAAGATACGCGACCTTGACCGTCTTTAGCGACTTCAAACACATACATGTCTTGAATCGGGAAGCCGTTTTTATTGAACTTTAAATCACCGCGTAAGGACTTGAACTCGGCTGCACGCAAGGCATCAGCAAAGGCTTTTTTGTTGGTAACGTTACCACCGGTTTTTTTCAAAGCGCTGTCAATTAACAAAGCTGAGTCATACGATTGCGCCGCGTATTGTGATGGAATGCGACCGTATTTCTTTTCAAAAGCGGCTACAAACTTTTTGCTGACTTCATTGTTAAAGTCTGGGCCCCAAAACGTGCCTGAAATCACGCCTAAAGCGGTTTCTTTCAAAGCCGGTATGGTTGAGCCGTCTGCGGTTGAGACTGACATTAAAGGTATTTTGCCTAACAAACCGGCTTGACGAAACTGTTTAATAAAGTTCACGCCCATGCCGCCTGGGTAAAACACATAGACCGCATCAGGGTTGGCTGCTTGTAACTGAGCAATTTCAGCTGAGTAATCAGGTTGGTTGACTGTGGTGTAAACCTCGCCTGCGACGCCACCGTTATACATACGCTTGAACCCTGCCACTGCATCTTTACCGGCTTGGTAGTTAGGCGCCATGATGTAAATGTTTTTGTAGCCTTTATCGGCAGCATATTTGCCCACACCTTCAGCCTGTTGGTCATTTTGCCAAGCGGTGAAGAAAAACTGGCTATTACACTGCGCGCCAGCCAAGGGGGCAGGGCCTGCATTTGAACCGACAAAAATCACATTGTTGTCAGCCATGGGTTTGGCAATGGCCATCATGACATTAGAAAACGTCACACCCGCAATGATATCAACCTTGTCGCGTTCAATCAGCTTGTTTACGGCTTGCACACCCAAGTCAGGTTTAAGTTGGTCGTCTTCTTTAATGACCTCAACTTTAACGCCACCGAGTTTGCCATTAAGTTGCTCTATACCCAACATAAAGCCGTCGTACATATCTTGCCCTAGCGCTGCGGCGGGGCCTGACATAGTAGCGATGAAACCGATTTTGACATCAGCGAAAGCTGAGCCACCGAATAGGGCCGTAGTAATGATGGTGGCACTACCCAAGCATTGTTTTAGTTTGAACATCATGTGTGTTGACTCCTTTGTTTTTATAAGAATGATAAAAAATCTTTAAAATTATTTAAATGTAGCTAAAAACATTTAATATATACTTAACTTGTAGGTTAGTTTCATTTAATAAGTGTGTAGGTAACTATTAATGATATTTATTTTAAGTGCATATTTACACGATTTAACGCAGATGTAGCAACTTAACGATTTATTTGTGGAAACTGATTAGCCAATATTTCATGCCAAGCCTGCCAGTTTCGCCCAGGGTGCACGGTTGCGCAACTAGGGCAAACTCTTTGGTCTTCGGGTGTGTCGTAAAACGACGCAAACGCCACCGGTAAGTCTTTAACGATACTTTCTAACTGCACTTCTCGCTTGGCCACTAACGTGCCGCAGTGAGCACAATACCACTCAAACCTGTCAATCACACCCTTGGGGCGGCTGCGTTCAATGACCGTGCAAAGGCTGCCGTGTTCAGGGCGTTGGGGGGAATGGCGCACCATCGCAGGCAATAAAAAAACGTCGCCTTCTTTTAAGTGAATGCGTTCAAACTGTCCACGATCAGCGATTAGCAATGATGCATTGCCCTTGAATTGATGAAAATATTCTTCATACGGGTCAACATGAAAATCAGTGCGTTGGTTGGGGCCACCCACCACGGTGCAAATGAGGTCGCTTTTGGGCCAAATCTGTTGGTTGCCCACGGGGGGCTTTAAACGATCAGCATGGTCAGCTACCCAATTGTTGAAGTTTAGCGGTGCGCTGTAATGGTCGGGTGCGGGGCGTGTGGGTTCGGTCATGGTTGGTCTGCAATTTAAGATAATTTAGCCGGGTGTGTACTAATCGTGCTTCCTGTGCTACCCAAAAGTTGCTGCATTGCCCGCTCACACAATACTTTAGCAATATGTACCCGATAGTCTGCGCTGGCATGAATATCGCCGCTGGCGAGTTCGGGGTCAAGGTGCAAGGGTTTGAGGGCATCTGCCAGTGTGGAATGGGTAGTTTGTGTCAGTGCGTCTTCAGCTTCGTGCCAACGCATAGCGCCGTGCCCTAAGCCGGTAATGGCAACTCGAAAGTGATGGGCATGCTGAGCCACAGCCACGCCCACCAAAGCAAAACGTGAGGCGGGTTGTTCAAACTTTAAGTAGGTTGAGGTCAGAGGTTTGTTTAAAGTTACCGAAACCACCATTTCATCGGGTTCTAAAGCGGTGCTAAACATACCTGTAAAAAAATCATCAACATCAACCTGTCGGTTTTGTGTGGCCGAGGCGATATTCACCACGCCGCCACACGCTAACGAACCTGCTGGCCAACAGGCGGCTGGGTCGTGGTTGGCGATTGAGCCGCCAATGGTGCCCATGTTGCGTACTTGTTGGTCACCAATTCCACCCGCCAGTTGCGTCAACATTGGGCAAAAAGATTGCACAGCTGCCGACGCATGAATTTGGGCGTGAGTGGCCATGGCGCCTATTGTTAAGGTGTGAGCCTGAATGTCTCTTTTGATTTGATTCAGGAAGGTGGCCGACTGTGCTCCGCTCGCTACAGTTTCCTCCCCAGCACTATGCGGGCCACTTAAACCTTGTAGGTCGATGATCTCATCAAATAACGCCAAGCCTAAACGCAAGGTCGGCAAAAGCGATTGCCCACCCGCCACCAGTTTTGCGTTGGGGTTGGCTTGCAGCGCCGCGCAGGCCGCTTGAACCGTTAATGGGCGTTGGTAGTGGGTGACTTGGCTCATAGAGGGTTACGCAATATGGTGAGCCCTTGCATCACCGCCTGCACAATGCTGTGATAACCGGTGCAACGACAGAGGTTACCGCCTAAAGCCAAGGCTACCGCGTGTTCATCTATGGCAACCCGTTCGTGCACCATGGCGACGGCTCGCATGATCATGCCCGAGGTACAGTAGCCGCATTGCAGGGCACCGTGGTCGACGAAGGCTTGTTGCATGATGTGTAAAGGTTGCGCCTTGTTTGCGTCGGTCGCGTGATGTGGTTGATGAACAGTTTGTGTTGCTTGTGTTGTCACGCGCTCAGTGCCCGTAGGGGCAGGGTTTAGGTTCAGCCCCTCAATGGTGGTGACGGCACGACCTTGCATTTGCAGTGCCAACACATTGCACGATTTAATTGCTTGGCCATCAACTAACACGGTACAAGCCCCGCATTGTGCAGTGTCACAGCCTTGGTTGGTGCCGGTTAAGCCTAAATCTAAGCGCAACAGTTCAATCAATGATGTGTCAGGCACGACGTGTTGCGACACCTTTTTGTCGTTGACTTGAAGTTCAAGTTTGAACTGATGTGTCGTGATCACTGCTGTTCCCTTTTTCCTAAACCTAAACCTAAACCTAAACCTTTAACCCACACGAATCAAACGCCACGCCAATCGCTTTGCGCTCAGCCTCTGTTAATTGCAACAATGGCCGACGCACTAAGCCGCCGTGTTGGCCGAGTAAGTCTTGCCAACATTTGGCATGGGCTTGGGGCTTACCGTGTGGCTTAGCGTTTTTAAAGGCTTCGCGCACGGGGTTTAAGCTGTCGCGCACAACACGGGCTTTATCAAACTCACCCGCCAAGGCCAAGGCGGTGTATTCGTTCATGCGTTGGTCAGATTTCGACTGCAATAAGAACGGTGGTGTCGAGCACAGGTAGAGCTTCCACCCAAACTCAATCATGTTGTCAAGCCATTCGTCTTCAGACGGGTTGCTGACGTGAATGATGTGGCCCGCCAACTCGGTTAAACGTTTGCAACGTTCGCGGTCGGTGCTGTATTTAATGGCCACAATATTGTTCAGTTCTGCAATACGGGCGCACAACTCGGGCGACATAATGTAGCCACAGTCGGGGTGGTTCCACATGGCAATACCAATATCAAGGTGGTCACACAGGTACTTGTAATACTCAAAAATCGTGTCGTCTGTGTTCGCCCCAAAATGCAACAAGGGGCTATGCACCACAATGTAGTCGGCGCCGACTTTTTCTGAATGTTTCGCTAGCTCAAGCACCACGTCCATATTGGTGTCAGAGCACGACGACATAATCTCGCAACGCCCTAAACCATTGCGATCACCCACTTCGTTTGAAACCTCAACAGCCAAATCAATGATGCGTTTGCGCTCATCAAGCGTCATGGCATAGAACTCGGCTTGCTTGCCCGCAATAAACAAACCCGATAGTTTTAAGTCGAGCATCCAGTGTTTTAAATTGGCTCGGTAAGCGTCTTCGTCAAGCTTAAAGTCGTTATCAAACGGCGTTAAATTAGCCGCCCAAATACCTTTTAAATTTGCTTGTGCATAGGCTTTAGCGTCTGGTTTTTTATATTGCATGAAAACGGTTCCTTATTATTTTTTTATGTTGCCATTTAATAAGCATATCAGCATGTGAAAATTTAATTCAGCTTTCGCTAAGGTCGTTTTACCCGTTTGACGCGGCCCTGTTAGTGCAAAGATGGGGGAAGCCTTTGGCAAGCCGTTCGAGGGTTTGAGTTGCATCGCGCGGAAACATTTTACAAATTCAATATTGAATATTCTATTTGTAATTAATACCGTAGGTTAGCTTAAATAGGGGCTAATTAGCCAAGGTAACCTCAACGCTGCACCACTTACCAAACCGTTTCAGGCGTAAGATGAAATTTAATTTGCCAGAGAGGTATATTTAAGTGTAAAAGTAGGCATCATCGTATCTATTTAATGATTTAATTCTATATAATAGATACTATTGTGTCTATTTAAGCGTAATGAATCTATGCTTTTACTCGACCAAACCGATGTTCAAATTGCATATGCCGCGCATTTACGTCGTTTGCGCAAAACTGCCAAAATGTCGCGCGACGCTTTGGCTCAGCGCAGTACGGTTCCTGCATCAACGATTAAAAAATTTGAATTGACGGGGCAAATTTCGTTTCGTCAATTACTGTTGCTTTGGCAGTCGCTTGATGACTTGAAACGGCTCTATGACCTGTCGCAAGTTCACACATCACGTGCCAACATGCCGTTTCCTAAAACGATTAAAGATGTGTTGAAAGATGGTCTTTAAACCCATTCAAAAACTGTCAGTCAACCGAACCCTGTCAACAGGTCAGGTTGTATGGGTTGGCACGCTTGCACAAAATAGCCAAGGTATATATTTTCAATATGACGAGGCATATTTATCAAGTTTCGGCAATCTCTCACCCTTTACACTGCAACCCACAACGGCTTTGCAGTTAGCACCCAAGTCACCTCATAACGGTCTTCATGGTGTCTTTGCAGACAGTTTGCCAGATGGTTGGGGCTTGTTGCTGCAAGACCGAGTCTTTCGTCAACAAGGTATTTTGGCTGCGCAACTCACACCATTAGACCGACTTGCGTTTGTGGGCGCACAAGGCATGGGTGCACTGTCGTATGTGCCTGAGTCTGAATTCATATCAAACAACCAAGCTGATTTTGAATTAGCTGAGCTTGGTTTAGAAGCACAAAAAATATTTGACCAAACCCTGTATGAAAATAAAGAGGGGCAAACGCAAGAGGTGTTGGCTGCACTCGTTGCGGCAGGTAGCTCGGCAGGTGCTAGGCCTAAGGCGCAAGTCTATATGCAAGCCAATCAACCCAATCGTTGCCGTACCTATGCTCAACCTGACGATGAGGCTTGGCTTGTTAAATTTACATCTAACAATTTAGCATTGGGTCATGAAGAAGGGCTTTGTGAGGCTGTTTATTTACAACTGGCTACCAAAGCGCAATGTGAAACACCTACATGGCAATTGATTGACGCACCCGAAAAAAGTGGTGCAATTGCTTGGCTAGCTGTGAAGCGATATGACTTCATATCTGCAAAAGTAAAATCTGGAAGATTGCATATGCACAGCGCGTGTGGTTTGTTAAATGCAGATTTTCGTTCACAAAGCCTTGATTACCACGATTTAATTAAGGCCAGTCGACAAGTGTGCCAATCACCTCGCGTGGGTCAATTGCAGTTTCGTCGTGCTGTTTTTAATCTATTTGCAGCAAACCAAGATGACCACAGTAAAAACTGGTCGTTTCTACAAAGTGATGAAGGTCGTTGGCACGTTGCGCTGTTTTACGATGCCACGTTTAGCCCACATCCATTTAACGAGCATGCCACTGCATTTAATGGCTTTGGCAAACAACCCACTTTAACAAGCATGCAAAAATTAGCAGCGAGCGCAGGTTTTGCTTCTTGGAAGGACGCCCAAATCACGATTCATGAGGTCGTTGATACGTTGCGTATTTTTTCCAGGGCAGCCAAAGCGTTTGGCATTAAAAAAAGTACCGTGTCAGCTATGCGCAAAGTTTTAGATCAACGACTAAAAGAAAATATGGGCTTGCTGTAGGTTGCAGACAAAGCGCGTTATTTTTTAGGTTGTCTGCATTGCCCGCCAAATTGTTTCAGACGTTAGGGGGAAGCTTAATTCGGGGGGCTCTTGGCCTAAGTGTGTAAACAAGGCATCGTGCACGGCGTTCATGAGCGCGGCGGGTACGCCAATGCAACCGGCTTCGCCTACACCTTTTGCGCCGAGTGGGTTGGTGGTGCTGGCGGTATGTAGGCTGTAGATATCGATGTTTGGCATGTCTTGGGCGCGGGGTATGGCGTAGTCCATCAACGAACCGGTGATCAGTTGGCCGTGTTCGTCGTAACGTAGGGCTTCCATTAATGCTTGCCCCAGACCTTGGGCGGCACCGCCAATTAATTGATCGTAAGCCAAGGTGGGGTTGAGTATGTTGCCGGCATCGTCGGCCCACACCATTTGTTCAATCTTCAACGTACCAGTATCAGGGTCGAGTTTGACACGCACCATCACGCAACCGTTGCTCCAGGTTTCTTTTGACTCAAACCGAGTACTGACAGTGATGGGGAAGGGGGCGCCTTGGTCTCGTTTAGCCAAAGCCTCGGTGCAGGCATTTAACAATGCACTGCCACCAATGGCCATGCTGCGGCTGGCTAAAGTACCTACACCAGGTGGGCAGGTAGACGAGTCACCCATGTTGATGTCGATATGTTGCCGGTCGTAAACCAAAGCTTGAGCAGCTAAGTCAATAAAGGTGGTGGCATGGCCTTGGCCTTGAGCGGGTGTGCCACTGGCAATGGTGGCGCGTTGTGCGTCGTGCAAGGTCACGCTCGCCGATTCCCAGCCTTGGCCGCAGGGTTCCACATAAAGCGCCACCCCAATGCCGACGACCTCACCATGTTGCTTGCGGCGTTGCTGTTCGGTGCGTTGGGCAAAGTAGTCAAACTTGTCACAAGCCAGTGACAGGGTGGCCGCAAAATCACCGCTATCAAAAATGTTACCGGTAGGGGTAACGTAGGGCATATCTTGTGCGTTAATTATATTCAGGCGACGCAACTCAACCGGGTCAAAACCAATTGCACGGGCGGCTTTTTCAATAAGGGTTTCGATTAATAACGTGGCTTCGGGGCGGCCAGCACCGCGGTAAATGTTAACGGGGGCGGTATGCGAGCGGCTAGCTTGGCCTTGAATATTCAGCTGCTTAACCCGGTAAGGCCCTGGCAAAATGCGGGTACTGTTGTGTAAGGGAATAGCCGCTGAGTAGGGTAACCAAGCCCCTAGCTCGGTTTGAATCTGTGCCGATAACTGCATGAGTTGACCGGTATCTGAAACGGTTAATTGGCCTCGTAAGTGAGCGCCTCGCCCTTGGTAGGCCGACACAAACTCTTCAGACCGTGAGGCCGCCCAACAAATGGTGGTTTGCAGATGACGTGCCGCTAAGGCCACGGCTATTTCTTCAGGGTAAATAGAAGACTTGGCACCAAACGCACCCCCTACATCTTGGGTGATCACGTGCACTTGCGAGGCGTCAATATTCAAAGCTTGCGCCAAATTGGTTTGCGCCCTAGTCGGGGTTTGCGTGCCTAACCAACAGGTTAATGTGGAATCTTGCCAACGTGCCACACAAGCGCGAGGTTCCATCGTCATGGCCGATACACGCGGGCAGGTGATGTGGGTGGTGACGGTATTGGCAGTGGCGGTAGCAGTGTCAATGCTAGTGTTGGAAGCAGCAGTGGCAGCTATGGTGGCAGTGGTGTTAGTAGTGGCAGCAGCGGCATTATTGGCACTACTGTCTGACGAAAGGCTTGGGTCAAACGCCTGACTGGGCTCACCAGAGGTGAAATGTGAATAAAACGTGGGCGCGGCAACAGAGTCTGCTAAAGATTCATACTCAATTGAAACCAAGGCCGCCGCATCTTGCGCTTGACGCAGAGTGTGTGCCACCAACAATACAATGGGTTGACCAACATAGTGCACACAATCGGTTGCCAACACGGCAAACGGTGTTTGATTATGTTGTGGCAGTAAAGGGTTAATGCCAGGCAAAGTGGGGTGCCCCAAATCTTGAGCGGTTAACACTGCCAACACACCCGGGGCAGATAAAGCCGCCGACACTTCAACGTTCAGTAGCTTGGCAAAAGCGTAATCGCTTCGCACAAACACAGTATGTTGCATACCCGCAAACTGCAGGTTATGCACATACAACCCCTGACCTGAAACCAAGCGCGGGTTTTCGAGTCGATGGGGGCGGTCAGTGGCGCTTAGGGTAGATAAGTCTGTCATGCCTTTACTGTAAGGCAAATAAAGATGTTTGTGGAAGCGGGAATGAAGGGCTGAATCAATGAGTGAATAAATGGTGAAAAGATTGCGGGGCATTAAGACTGAGCGAGAGGGTGCCAGCCTCTGTTAAACTCTTGGTCTAACTTAACCTGTGCAACACGCACGGGTTGGGGCAGGTGGCCGAGCGGTTGAAGGCGCACGCCTGGAAAGCGTGTATACGTTCATACGTATCGGGGGTTCGAATCCCCCTCTGCCCGCCAAGTAACTAGTAATTAAGCGCCTCTCGGGGCGCTTTTTTATTTTGCATACCCAAAAGCATACCCAAAAATATTCACTGGTTTATTAAGATCAGATACTGTTTGCACCCAGCAGCTTACGTTGGTAGTGTTCAAAAAAAACTAAATTCCAGCTCAAGAATTAAAAGCTAGGAATGCTGACCCCACCGTAACCCACCCCCCTAATTTCGTTTGGGACTCCTAGACAACATATACATTGAGTTTTGGACGAACGACGAGGTGTTTATAGTTGTTGTTTTAATTAGAGCCGAGCGTGATCTTGATATCTCAATCAAGTTATTTGCCAAGGGGTACACACGGTTGCTTAGTGCGTTTTGATGGGTGTCAGTTCAAACCTAGGCAAACTCTGTCCGAATTAGAGGCATCCCAGAAAGTAGTCGCATCCTCCCGGAACGTGTCAACCTGTTTTGAGCCAGTTCTGTAAAAATTAAGTTGCATTTTCAATGACCCGTCGCAGGGTCGGGAAGTTGACGCCTTTCTCAATGGTGGCCTGATCGGCATCAGCCGGCACAGGA
>Ga0209702_10000876_pt1 | contig 62139 bp, 88 predicted proteins | sample FRY01_FD_187210 | JGI IMG/M metagenome (GOLD analysis project Ga0209702, IMG submission 187210) | Freshwater microbial communities from Lake Fryxell liftoff mats and glacier meltwater in Antarctica - FRY-01 (SPAdes) (version 2) | ecosystem: Environmental > Aquatic > Freshwater > Ice > Glacier...
AGAACAACTGAATTGGCAACTACTGGAGTTGCAATCATAGACATGTGTCCATAGCACAACAGAATAGTGCGGCGCTTTCCTAAAGCGTCAGGTGGGGGTTTGAATCCCTCTGGACACACCATTTTATTCACGGCTTGGTAACTCTGTGGTTTCAGAACATTCGTTTGTTAAACGAAAGCTTATGCAGGTTCGAGTCCTGTTGTCGGTACCAGTTAATTTAGAAAAAGTCTATTTATAGTCACTGGTGTTTATATTTATAAGCATCATGAGCGTACGCACCGATAGAAACTTTAAATCATACGACGGAGTACAAGAAAACGTAAGCGACGTCACGCTGGACCCCGTGGCTCAAGGTTGGGGTGTATTTGTAGATGGAAAATTTGTCAAGCCGGATTGGTCCGATACTTGTAAATTTTGGAAACGTAATAAATTGAAGTTCGAGAATTTCGTCATCATCCGTGGCGGCTTAGAAGATGTTGTTGATATCAACAACGACTGTGTAGGAAACACTTTTTCGAAATTTGTTATCATGCAAGCTGGCGACACTTACGTATTAACCCTAAAAGGTGATACATCAAATAATACCTTGGAAGATTGGTTGATTTACGGCAAGGGCGGCAAGACGGTTGACATCGAAATTGGCAACTGGTCATCATACAATTTTGGTCGCTGCACCGGCAACAAGTTTATTAACTGGCGGCGCGAAGACGGTGAGCCAATTCGGTATGCTTACCGAATTGGTTGCAAACCAACATTCGTTCGCACCAACACCAAACACATTTGGTGGTTGAGTATTGGACTAACCTTCTACTGGTGGTTCAAGTTCGTAAAACATCGCGTCTTTAAGATTGCTGATAAGTGAACTACCGACCCTCTAAAGAAGAGTCGGCTTCAACGTAACTTTTTATAGTATCGTTGGATTTTTTCCGCTTCATTGAATTCGGCTTGACAATCATCTTGCGAAGATCATCAGAGGTCAATTTCTCCACGGACTTAGATTCGGACGGTTCCCGTCCTATTTTATCTTTTGCCAATAAATTGACAAAAGCAAATTTCTTTATATTACCAGCGGCCAGAACATCTCGGTCATGGACTTTTCCACAAGAACATTTCCACGTTCTATCGGATAGTTTTAGATTTTGATTGATCTTACCGCAAGAACACATTTTTGACGATGGTTCAAATCTTCCAATTGTCAGAAGATTGGTTCCATACCAATCGGATTTATAAGTTAGGAACGAAATGAATTGCCCCCAACCAACGTCTCCAATTGATTTGGATAACTTACGATTTTTCATCATGTTTTTTATAGATAAGTCTTCGAGGCAGATCGTTTGGTTCTCACGAACTAACTTTGAACTTAATTTATGATGAAAATCTTTTCTACTATTAGAAATTTTTGCGTGGATATTAGAAACTCGTTTCTTCCACAATTCTCTCTTTTTTGACCCTAGTTTTTTCTTTGACAAAATTCGTTGCTTCTTGGACAACAGTTTTTCGTATTTTTTTAGAAGTTTTGGATTTGAATATTTGTTTCCGTTTGAATCCGTCACAAATGTTGAAATTCCAAGATCAATTCCAATTGAATTCTCCAATGTTGGAATTGATTTATCTTTTTTCTTTATTTTAGTTTCAACTCTCAATGATGCAAAATATTTCCCCCTTGAATTCTTGGATATAAAAATTGATCCAACTTCTCCAACAACTTTTCTGTGAAAAATACACTTGATTGGTTCTTTGATCTTTGGAATTGAAATATTTGATTTTGAATAATCCACATCAAATCCTTGTGGAATTTGAAACGATTTTTTAGATATATGTTTACTTTTGAAATTTGGATACTTAGCGATCTTCTTAAAAAATCTAGAAAATGCACTATCCAAATCCCACAGTGATTGTTGAACGGATTGTGAATTAACTTCCCTTAAAAACAAATATTTGGAGTGTTTAAGTTCCTTGACCATTTCCATTAATTTTGTAGCAGTTATAGATTTTCCGGTTTCTTGATAAGTCTTATTCTTTAATTCTAGTCCCAAATTGTAGACAAACCGACAACAACCAAAATGCTTCTCCAAAAGAATTTCTTGTTCTTTTGTTGGATAAATTCTAAACTTATATCCTTTGATTATTGTGTCCACTATGATAAATAGCATAGACTTTACAAAACATTCAATTTTTTTGTAGAAAAGTGAATAATAATTCAAATTTAGCACAATTCATCCCACCGACTAAAGATCGGTGGGCTTTCTTGTGTCATTTCGGTAAAAAACGGGTCGGTAGCTCAGTGGACATATCGGCACTTTGTTAAAGTGATGTGCGTGGGTTCGAATCCCACCCGTCCCTCCATTTTTAACCCAACACAACTATGAGTAGAACAGAGCGAACAAAAGATTACTATTATGATCCAGAACGTTCCCCATTGTGGAAACAAACAGCTGATAAAAAACACTGGTACAAACCCACTAAAGGTAAGTGGTTGGAAAGAATGCGTTCCGATAGCAGAGCCAATCATAGAAAAGCTATGGTCGGAATTGACGAAGACAATCAGATTGTTCTACCAGTAAGAAGAATGACCGATGAATGGAACTACAATTAATTTACGGAAGCCTAGTTTAAGTAAAGAACACCAGCAAATACATGCTGGAGATACGTCGCGGGTAGTTTAATAAGTTGAGGAATACGTGCACTAAAACTCAATACTGTTAACCCAGTCGCTAGGGTGAAATACCCGTGGCCTCCAGCATTTAGAATACAACAGAGTATAATGTAACCTGGTAGCATACTAGCCTCGGACGCTTTTAGTTTGGGTTCGAATCCCAATACTCTGACCAATTTACGGTCCCATCTCCTAATGGTCATGGTACTTCGTCTACACCGAAGAATAATCTCAGTTCGACTCTGAGTGGGACTACCATTTTTAAGTTGTATATACACTATTTATATACATGACATTGGAAGACATTGAAAAAGTACTGAACGATAATGGATTCAAGAAGGTGAAGAAAATCATTAGTGATTCCACTTATGCTCGTCCTACGTCGAATTACCTCAACGGAAAATATTATACATTTTACCGCGCTTGGCTGACCGAACACAATCTCAATCGATGGAAAGCCAAGTGGGATTGTGATAATTTCGCCGCAACGTATTATGTGTTTGCTCAGATGTGTCACTTCAAGTCTGAGCGGGAGGAACAAGGGATTGCAGTCGGTATGCTCTTTTATCATCAGGCGAACGGTGGTGGTCATGTTATAAATCTGGTCATTACAGAAAAGGGATTGACGGCAATTGAGCCACAGACCGGTGATGAAGTCAGACTCACTGATGGTGAGAAGTCCGGCGCTTCATTAATATACTTTTAAAATATGAAATCGAAACTATTAATCCTACTCCTGTTTTTGCTCATGTTTGCCGGTGGTTGCGTTACGGCACCGCTCACGCCAGACACAGAATTTCCTACCCCTGATTATGTGGAGGATGTCGCACAATGAAAAAACAAAGACTTCGTGATAGTAAGAAGGTAATCGCCTTGGGCATTGCTTTACTCAATCTCAACATTATATTTTTGGTCAGTGTCTTTAAAAGCGCTGAGACTACTGTGGTCATTCAGATGATGACCGCGATTCTGTTTTTAGTTGGTATCTACACCGGTGTCCAAGGTGGCATTGATATGATACAATCAAATAAAATGGAAGTAGAAAAGTCGGATAAGACAGAAACAAAAATCACTAAAAACTATGAGCACAAGATGGACTACGTAGATGATAACTAATTTCAGCATAGAAGAAGAGGTTCAATGTCTCTCATCAATCTCGTAGGGATTACACATGGTGTAGAAGTTCAAGGCCGCACACTGTGCTGAAAACAATTTTAGCGTCGGCGCTGGAAGCTGGGACTTCGAAAATCCCTAGTAGAAACGCACTTGTCCGAGGTCATATCAAGGTAGCTCTGTGTAATGGTCCGGTTGGTATAAGGGACATTGGTGTGATAGTTCTTGGGAACTCACGTGGGTGATGTATGCATTGGACGCTGGTACGAAATTCAAGCGAAACACAACGGGTTTTGATTATGAGTTTGGAGGAAAGCGATTGAAATATTATCCAGATTTTGAATTGGATGATGTTGATTATTTAGAAATTAAGGGGTACAATTCTCCACAATAGGAGGCCAAAATGACGTGGTTTCCAAAAAAATTGTCGGTCGTGGGCCGAGAAGAAATCGCGCCGTTCATTGAATACGCAAAAAAGAAACACGGAAATAATTTTGTTAGTTTATACGAGGATAGCAAAGTCGCGAGGTGCGACCGCAACTTGGAAAGTTGTAGGAGCGGCTAAACACCGCTTGAGTTTCGAGTACTCTGTTTTCCGCCATTTCTGAGGTAGTAGTTTAGTGGGAAAAACGCTGATGATAGCAATACGAAAATACGCGTGAAACTTTCTTCATAAGGGGTCAATCCGCCGAGCATAGTTATAAGCCTTGAATACGATATCAGATACGGGATTCGATTTCCCCGCCTCGACAATTTTTACTTGGGTGCCTAATTAGTACCCGGAACCCCGGACATCATATGAGAGATAAGAATCCTCCACAAAATGGTGCCACGTTAATGTGTGTTGAGTATGCCAAGCAATCTTGTGGTTGCCGCAGAGGGGCCGCCCAACGTGGAAGATACGGGTTCCGAATTTTGGAAGATTAATCAGCAAGGCGCTGAACTTGTTTGCTAAACAATGGGCTCGGTGTAAAAAGCCGGGTGGGCTTCGATTGCTCAGTCTTCCGCCACTTTTTGGAAGATAAATTTGCCGGGGCGCAAACCGTGTCTTGAAAACACGTGGGCGGTGATGAGCCGCTAGGGTTCGAGACCTTTGTCTTCCGCCACTTTATAATGTTGACAACGACCAAATTTATGTCATAGTGAATGAAAATCTATGAAAAAACTATTCGCTCTGTTGCTACTTGTATCAGTCACCGCTCTTGTCGGTTGTGTTGGTTGGACTTTACCTCAACTCGCTACTTCCGACGACGTAAGCGAGATTCGTGTAATCTTGTCAGAGCAAGGATACGTCCTTGCCGGAAACGTGGTCGAATTTTATGCATCGTCGTTTGCCCGTACCGACATAGTGTATGCCAAGGCTTACTTTCACGGGTCGATTGGGTTTGTTGTCATAAACAAAAGCAACAACCCTCCCACTGTCTCATGGTCGGCCACCAGAGATTTTAGGGTAGTCGAGGAATAATTTTTTGGGCTTGTAACTCAGTTGATAGGGTATTTCGAGTGAAGAAAAATCCAAAAATATGGAGACCAAATTGAATACTTTTGTAGAATATTACACGGGCCATGGAATTGCATAGAGTGATTGTTTCGCTGGCAGCGAAAATACAGATGGGAGCATTACCCATATGGTCCACCAATTTAGCCACCGAAGAAGTTGGGTTCGAATCCCACCCGGTCCACCATTTACGGGCCTGTTGGCGCAAAAATTCTACGGTAACTCAGTTCGATTCTGGGCGGGGGATCCATTTTCTTTATTATATTTAATATTTATAGAGTGATGATGAATGAAACATTTAACCCACAGTCGGTAACTTTTGAAGAAGTTCCGAGAGCCAAAGTTCGTGAGTTTATTCAGACTCACTACTTGGGTTCGTTTCCAGCCGTTTCATTGGCTTATGTTGGAATACTATACAACCAAAATTTAATCGGCGTTGTAATCTACGGAAGGACGTCAGCGCCTTCAGTTCAAAAATCAATTTTTAAACCAGATGTAAATGTGGATAATAAAGATATCTTGGAATTACAACGACTTTTCATCATAGACGATGAAACACTTCTACCAAAAGAGGATAGAAAGAATCTTGCCGGTTTTTCAATATCACACGCAAACGATTTTGTAGTGAAGAAGTTTCCAAACGTTAAAGTTATCTTATCTTATTCAGACCCAGACCACCATCTAGGAACGGTTTATAAAGCAACTAATGCAATTTACCAAGGTCGAGGTGATAAGGTTCGCATGTTTAAAAGAGCTGATGGGAAGCTTATTAGAACAAATCGAGTTCAACCTGAAGAAAAGGGAGAGTTGGTATCCATGACAGGAAAAGACCGATGGGTTTATCCCGTTGGCTCCACTTCACAGAAGAAGTGGGTTAAACGTAATTTAATCGACAGTGAACTGCAAGAGCTGATAACAATATCAGAAGCTCTTTGGAAACAATTTTGTGGTTAAGCTAAAGTAGACGAAGCCCACCATTGTATGATGGAGAAAGTTGGTGAAAGTCCAGCAACCGCGACCAATTTATTCTTATTAACTTGCCTACAATGTGGATATACGAGCGTCACGCTCAAACCGGGCAGAATCAATGGAAACGTTGAGAGTCCTCATTATAAAAATAAGAAAAACTGGGACAGTAGTGAAATTGGATATCACCTTGCTCTACGAAAGCAATATTTTGGGTTCGAATCCCGACCGTCCCACCACTTGAGCACGCGTAGTCGTGAAAATCGGGTGTAAACCGACGTGCTATAAAAATATCGGATTCGGCTCTTTAGCTCAACGATCAGAGCAGAGGACTCATAATCCTTTGGTTGTGGGTTTGAATCCCACAGGAGCCACCAATTTGCCGTCGAAGTTCATATGGGTGAACGTCATATTAAAAATTACTTTTCATAAAACATGCCTAGTTGGCTCAGTGGCAACAGCACCGCTTTCGTAAAGCGGCGAAGAAATTCTCCGTGGGTTCGAGTCCCACACTAGGCTCCATTTTTTACTGAATATTTCCTATATCGTTTCCCCTTTGTTTTGTTAAATCCACGATGTGTGGACGTCAGGGAATGACAATTTGGACAAAGCGCAGTCAGGTTACTTTCTTGTGAATTGGACGCGTCACCATCAACGTGGTCGATTTCTAAACACGGTCTATTTGAAACGGGATGTCGCTCACCCCAACCACATTTAGAACATCTGTTATCAAATTTTTCTAATACGTAGTCCCGAACGACGGGATTTAGTACTAGCGCGACACCTCGATGGCCGGGGTTTAGCCCCTGTTTCCACTGCTCTATACTAATCTGTTTTCGGTGTGTTCACTGACAAACTGCGGAACAGTATTTGCGCCGATTTTGGATTTCTTTACCACATATGAGACAATTTTTCATACATATAACTATATCTCATGTTAGCCTAACATGTGTTAGCACATAATAATTTACACAGGCCAAACAGAGTTGCATCTGGTGGTCGTAAACCTAGAGGCCCGGTTAAGAGCCAAGCGTACATGCAATCGCTGGTAAACTCGGGGACGAAGACTGCGGTCTGTGTGATATTGCCTTGTAGCGTAATGGTTATCGCAACTCTCTCTGAAAGAGTGGACTGAAGGTTCGAGTCCTTCCGAGGCAGCCAATTTAGTTGTTGACATTTTATAAACGACAGTTCATTATGAACTCTTGTTATTTGACATATAAATTTACGGACATGTGGTGTAATGTAGCACCGCTAGTTTTATAAACTAGGCGCACCCGATAGGTGCCGAGTGTGGGTTCAAGTCCCTCCATGTCTACCAATTTTCAGAGTATGTGACCTTACGCGGGGCGAAAGTAAAACCTCGAGGAAGTTCGCTGCTGCTTAACTCGATGCTGGAAGAGCAATGCTGAATCGATGACAGTCATAGTGTCTGAGTCCAAATCAGAAGGGTCTATGGATCTCAATCCTCAAGCGGTTCGTTATTACCACAAATCCGCAGTAACCTAAAAATCCTAGAGTATGTGAGTTATACGTTAATATAGGAAGGTCGGGGCCTCTTCTTGAAAAAGGAAGAACGGAATTTATTCCGTAGAGAAATGTAAGGTCAGGAGCTGAAAGGCTCTGGACAGAACAGCGGCTATAGCATATTTTGAAAACATTTTAAATATTAAGGTTTCGTTTGAAAGAAATCGTTAGTTCGAATATACTCATATACATGAAGTGTGAAAAATGTAATAATCAACACGATGGAAAATATGGTAGTGGAAGATTTTGCTCTTGTGAATGTGCTCGTTCTTTTTCAACCACAATTAAACGAGAAGAAATAAAAGTCGTGATTCTGTGGAATGGGAATTGGCATCGAAAAAAATTAATGAGAAAACATAGTGTAAAGCAGGTAAAGAACAGAGACAAAATTAAAATTTCGGAAATATTGAAAGCGGGTTATGCTGCGTACGTAATTGATGATTATAGAAAATTCAATCGAAAGTTTGTAGAATCCGAATTTAACAAATTTATGGTGGGTTAGTTTATGTGGTAAAACTCTGGTTTCATAAGCCAAGATAGCGGATTCAAACGCCGCACTCACTTCCAATTTATAATAGATATGCCTTGTAAGTTCTGATGGCGGAACAGGTTCTTGGTAAGAACACGGTGGCCAGTTCGATTCTGACACAAGGCTCCACTATACGCTCGCCTGATAACTGGCATTGAGGTACTGATAAAACATGAATAACAATGAAAACTGCTCACACCAATCGCAGAAAGCAACAAGTGGCCAAGTTAAATAAAGGTTGGTGTGACAGTTGCGACCGGATTATTCGATGATAATCATTGATGCTTGTGTGGCACATCATCCAGTCTCGCTGAAAATCTAACAAACAATCTCCTCACATGGCGTAATGGTAGCCGCAGAGGTCTTAAAAACCTTTGGTAAATATACCGTGCCGGTTCGACTCCGGCTGTGAGGACCACTTCTGGGCATGTGGATAAGGCAAGTTGGTACAACCGTCCGACTCAAAATCTTCTATCCTATATGGGTTTGAGTCCCTTCATGCCTACCACGCATCCCTTGGAAGGGTGTCGAAAGACCTCATCCAAGCCCCTCAACCCGTTTGGGCTGAGGTCATTTTATGGGAGACTGGCGCAACGGTTAGCGCAGCTCGTTTACACCGAGAAGGTTCACGGTTCGAATCCGTGGTTTCCCACCATTTAACCCACAAACTAGGAGTAAGAAAATATGACACAACTAAACGCAAGACAATAAAAATAACCGATAAGCATAGACAAGACTATAAATTGTATGAAAAATTTTCAACCATGACTATTATGTGGCCATGTAATGAAACAACTGACCCAGATGGGTATTCGCCAATTGAGTGTTTTGTTTATAACAAAAAACTCAATTTTTCACGTCTTTAATGTTTTTCGGTGATATATATAGACTTAGAGACAACTCAAATTTAACCCACCAAACATTATGGAAATCGTACAAACAGTCATCGGCCTATTAGTAGTAGGAGCAGTTGCATTCTTCATCTGGAAGAACATGAAAAAGGCAGAAGCAACAACACCAACACCGGGTCCATTCGTTCCTCCGGGTCCAGCACCAACACCGACGGGCGGCACATCAGTTTATGACGTGTTCTCACCGGGCGGAGTCCAAGGTGATGTCACCTATTATAACGCAGCTGGTCAGCAAGTCACTGATATCATCACACCTCCTTCAATCCGCATCATCGCACAAGACGGTATGCCAATCGACGGTAATTATGGTATCATCAACAAACTGTAATTGACTATTCAAGTTTAATTCTCAAATCCCATACCAAAAGGTGTGGGATTTTTTGTGGACCTGTGGTGAAACGGATATCACCTTGCGCTTCGAACGCAAAGTTCTGGGTTCGATTCCCAGCGGGTCTACCACTATGAATGACGAAGAAAAATTATTAAAACAAATATTTGGAGAAAAATCAAATGCTCTTTACGACTCCGTTAGCAGAAAGCCCACCGATCTTTAGTCGGTGGGATGAATGCGTTAGCCCTGATTCTATGTGAAATTGATTGGAACACGGTATATAAAAAAGGAATTTTTTGTGAAAATGACTTGGACATGTTCTCAGAGTTAAAAAAAATAGTACAAGCGAATGAGGTTGATGATGAAAGATATTATCGGTGAGGCTCATTCTAAGGAGGGAAGGCCATCCTCCGACGGATGATTCTCCGCATTGGAAGATTAACCAAGCAGGGTCTTGGAACTGTTTCGAAAACAGATTGCTCGGTGAAAGCCGAGTGGGCTTCGATTGCTCAGTCTTCCGCCATTTGGGATAACCGCTACAATGATCGGTATTTAGGTCTTATACCAAGGAATCATGACCTAGTAAATGTAAATCCTGTCCCAATTAATTTCCCCAATTCTAAAAAGAAATGTTTGACAACCAACTGATAGTGTGTATAGTTGGTGATGTTCTTTAACACTTTGAAGTTAGTTCAGTTCAAGATTATGTCGTGAAAACCCGGTAGGCTTACAGAATCGATCATTCTGGCCAAAAGGAAAGTAATTTAGCGAGAACGCAGGATTTGGAAAAGACTGTCCAAACCATCAGACATTGCGACACCCCCAAGTTAAAAGGGTGGATTAACTTCAAATATGCGGTTTTAGTGTATTGTAGCACGGTGGGCCTCCAGTCCATAGGATCCGGTCATTCCGAGAAAACCGCTCCATCTGCAGGATGGTGTAATGGTAGCACGCCACGCTCATAATGTGGAGATGAAGTTCGACTCTTTCTCCTGCACCCAACATGTTTCCAACTGGTCAACTAAAATTACTAGAAGAAAAATATCACGTGAATTACCGTCCCTCTAAAGAAGGGACGGCTTCTCTGTCTGTGACAGAGGATTTTCCGCGTTTCATAGACTTCGTATCCCTCGCAGATTGCTCTGCTACTCTTCCGAACGCCTCACCGCTTGATAGTTGTATTAAAGAGGATATGGTTAAGAACCAAGCTAGGTTAGCTAAAAACCATACATCGTAAAATTAGGAAAGTGGGAGCGAAGATTGAATTCTTCGCTCTTTTTTTATGCCTTTCGCCAAACACGTATATAAACAAAAAAACGTATTTTACGAATGAGATTATATTTATAAGAACCTATGAGTCGCATCTACATTCCATGGAAATCAATAACGTCTATTTGGAAATCCGCGTCTCAGTTGTGGAGTGAGGCTTGGTATGAAGATGCACCTACAGACGGAAATGGCGCACTTGACCCGTCTCAGAATCAGACTCTTTGGAATGCCTGGGCAATCAACCAAAAGAAGAAGAAAAAGAAAATCGAACTCACTTGTATAATCGGTTGGGTACATTTTGTTCAAACAAAGGGTGCTGACCAAGTTGACGACATACACTTTACATTAGATAGAATGACAATTTCACAAGATACAATGCTCGCTCCAATTGAAGTGACAATCCAACCAACCGAATAATATGTACAAACTCTTCACAGATAAAAACGAACATTTCACCGCTGACGTTTCAGTTAAAAATGCGTCATTAAAAAATTCAACCGCAAGACTCATAGTGGAATCGGGAGATTTGAACTTGGTGTTTAAAGGGGCAATCGAAAATCAAAAATGTTCAATCCCCATTAAAAAATTGAAGGGTATCTTGGACGAAAATACCACTGGTAAGATGTATTTGGAAATTATTGTAGAAGATATCTATTTCAAACCTTGGGAGTCAGATTTTATCGTGGAAGAACACACTTCCATGAAAGTGGTAGTCCAAGAGCAGACAATTTCTGATAAGCCAATACTTGAAGTAGTCGTGGCTCAGCCTATACAAAAAGAGATTAAAAAAGAAGTTGTGACAGAACATAAGACGGTGAAGAAAATTGAAAAAAAGAATGACCGTAAAGCGATACTGGAAAAAAAGAAATTGCTAGAGGCTATTAGATTGGACCCCGCCGACGAACTTGTTGGAATTTGTAAAAAAATCGGCCTGTCTGAGGGAAACGCTTCAAAGTCTGATATGTTAGAACTATTGACTGAATATTTTAAAACAAACCCATCGTTCGTTGATCGTAAAGAAGTAATCACCCGCGACTTTCTAAAGAAGGTTGGTTTTTCAACTCACAAAGAGTAATTTTGACAAGATTTTTGTCAAAAATGAACAGCCGGTAAATTGATGCAGGATATTGAAAAGAAAACTGACGACAATCGGGCACTTATTTTAAGTAAATAATAGTTGACTGATACCCAAAGTAGTGTATATTTATAGTTGTTCTTAATAGTTCTTCAACCCACGGGTCTAGGACTCTAAAGTAAGGATAACATGATCACTGATATATTGACCATGCTAGTTTCTTGGTTTGTTGTGGCCGCTATTGGACTCATGACATACCAAGGATATGACTTCAGTTGTGATTGCAAGTGTGATTACAATTGCAAGTGTAGCAAAAAATAAAATAGAAAACAAAACGGGGAGGGTTGAAATAACCCTCCTCTTTTTTGATCAAATTTGTTGACATATTAGAATAATGGTATATATTTATAGATAGTTCTTTGATAAACAATTTTAGAAATGTGTGGATATTAAAAGACCGTATTTCATGGAAAAATGGTCAGTCCCTCGATACAAAGTAGGCATCAAGATTTTATTCTTGTTTAAAATAGCCGAACACGTAGGGATAGGATATGCTATCCGATAAATAGCATCGAAGCTGGCAATCGCTACCAGCCCACACACTTTCTTTTTATGGGCCTGTTCTTGGATTCGACTTTATGAGTTGAACTTAGAACGCAAGCGCAGGTGGTAAACATCCTGCATAATCCTGATTACAAAAACATAAATGCAAAGAGAAATCTAGCAAAGCTCACAGTTCTGTCCCTCGTTCGTAAGAACGTGAACAGCGCTTACGCTGTCGCTGCCTAAGGGTAGCCCGTTTATCTATTCAACGCAGATAGAGTAGAATAAACGTCAAACATCTGCTGATATGTTCCCTATGAGATATGAGAGTCGGTAATGGGGGAGAAAGTTACAAGATTCTTAACCTTCGTAAAGCGTACAGCTAATTACGATTGTATCTACGGTACTATGCTTGTAAATGTCTAATGGGCAAATCTTAAAACACGCGGGTTCGACTCCCGCCAGGTCCAGAACGCAGAGAATGCCACCTTCACGTTGGTTGCGTTTGAGTAACGCCAAGAGCATTCACATTTTACAGTTGTTGTTTTCATATCTACAAGTAGTGGAGTCGAAAAGAAATCGGTAATATATCAAATCCCGTCGGCTCCACCAAATATTAAATCTCACTATAAAAGGTGAGATTTTTTATGCTTTCTTATAGTCAAAACAGTGTTGACAAATCGACTCACGAAATACATACTGATGTTCTTAAATCCTCAAATGGGGAAGTTTAAACCAAACAAACATATGACAAAGACAAAGACAACACACAACGGTAAGAAGGTTTCTACCTTCATCAAGAATACGAACTACGAGATTTATTTTTCACGACCAGTAGCTGGCGTAAAGAGTCAATCGAGCCACCTGAACCTTTCCGGGGTCAATCCTCAGACCGGTGAACGTTCACGCGTTCAACTTGATGGTAAGGCTATCGTAGCTCTTCGCAAGGTTCTCGCCTAATATTTCCGGCTGAACTTTTAGTTTCAATCGACCCTGATGGCCTAAAAATCACAGGGTCTTTCATTTTATGGATAAAATAAGTTACGACGATTACTTCTTGACCATGTGCTATCTAGTGGCCCAACGCTCACCTGACCCATCTACAAAATGTGGTGCGGTGTTGGTTTCGGCCGACAAGCGTATTTTAAGCACAGGATATAATGGCCCAATCAAAGGGGCCGACGATACTCAAGTTCCACTTGAACGTCCTGCTAAATACGCACATATTCTGCATGCCGAGGAAAATTGTGTCATTGCATACAACGGCAGTTCTCAGGACTTGGTTGGTGCCACCATGTATGTTACGGGTCGTCCATGCCACAACTGCCTGCGTATCATTCTCCAAAAGGGAATTAAAATAATCACTGCCACCGATGGCAACCACACAGTCATGCATGATGATACCGAGGAAAAACTCTGTCAACAGATGCTTGGTTATGTCCCCGGCATCACCATGACGGCGGTTCCCAACATTGATAAAGTGTTGGCCTTACTTGATACCACTAAAAAGTATATTTATGAAAAGAATCCACAACTCACGACTGCTTCCAATTGGAAGAGTTAAAATGTGGGATGGATTATTGACGGAAACGCAAATTTGTGTATATTTATTGTTTAGAGTAGGTGTAGCTACTCTACAGACTGGCAATCAGCTAGTTAAAATTCAACACAAAAACAAAACTATTTCTTGACACTTCTTAAAAAAAGTGTCAAAGTGATATAAATTACTACAACAATGGATGTTCTAAATCAACCTGTATTGGTCCTAAACGCTAATTGGCAACCCATCACGCCAAAAAACGTCAAGGAGGCTTTCGTCGCTATGAACGGCGGACTCAAAGGCAATAACCCACCAGCTCTGGCTTTTGACCAAGAGTTTGTTGTAGATGCTGATGGAAATGTGGATTGGTCCACCGAAGTTTATTCTTGCCCTGTGAGTTGGGATGCTTGGGTGAATCTTCCAATTCGTTCATACGATTTGGTTGTTCACACGGGTAGTAAGTCAATTCGTGCTCCACGGATCCTTCTACAACCAAGCTATTCTAAGATGCCAATGATCACGCCAAAGCCGACCAAAGAGGCAATCCGCCGCCGTGACGGTGGCATCTGCCAATACTCAGGAGATTTGCTGACTTGGAAAGAAGGTAACATCGACCACGTAGTTCCTGTGGCCCAAGGTGGAAAAAGCACCTTCGAAAACATGGTGTGGTCTCGTGTGAAAATCAATTCTGAGAAGGCTGACAGAACTCCGCAACAGGCTGGTCTAAGACTGCTCCGAAAGCCAACGGCTCCGAAAGGAACGCCTTTGAGTGCTACGCAAACAGTTGCTCACCATCCAAGCTGGGTTAATTATATGGTCCACGTGACCGAAGTTAGAGGTCATAAGAATTAACTTGACCACGCAGAGGATGTTTGGTATGTTCAGACATCCTCTTTTTTATGCGATTTTCATTTCCATTTTTATTTATAAGTCTCCTACCGTTTCTACTATTGTTTGAAAACGCATGGGTAAACATCGGCGTTATTTTTGTAGTGATTATATACTTTCGTAATAGAGATGTCTCTTTGGCGGAAAAAATTTTAGAAGAAATCGATAAAAAGGTAAAGCCTGTGGCTGACCAAGTTTCTTATAATATCAAAGCGCTACACGCTCACGATAAAGATTTAAAATCAATGAATTCGGTAGTTAAAAAGGTGCGGGATAAACTGTCCGCTGGTTCTAAAAAGATACACCGTGTAGAACACTCTCAAACAGTCTCCAATAGTCGAAAGTACTCACCGGAAGCATGGGCAGAGCCGGAAGTAAAAATGAGACGTCCGCCGAAAGATAAGCCCGATACAAAATCATGACATTAAATTCAATCAATTACGATGAACGAGTATTTAAAAATACTGAGTTTTCATCCCTCGACAATGGAAAAAAGTTTTATACTGGCCGTCCACGCTCCGACTCTATTGGTTTAGAGTATACAAAAATTGCCACGACTAAGAATATCAATGGTGCTTGGGTAAATGCGAAGAATAGTCTTGGCCTTACCATTTTTGTTCCTTATGATAAGAAGGTAGTAATTTTAGAATCCAAATGAAAAAATATAATAAAATCAAAAAAATAATTACTGAACATTTCGGCTTAACTTCTCTCGAAGATTATAAGACTTGGTTGGAAAAGTGGATATCAAAAGAGTATATTCCGACGAAGAAGGATATAGCATTACTACATCCGGATAATATCAGCTGCCGGCCATAACGGATATCATTTATTTAAATCGTAACATGGCTAAAAAGAGAGTAGTTAAAGAAAAGAATAACATTGGACCAAAAGCCAAGGGTCTATTCGACCATATCAACCATATCAGAGAGGTACAGAGCCCAACGTATTTTGATAATTTATCGGAGTCTGATAAAAAAACATGGAGCACGTATATGATACTTCGAGCGCTCAGTATGGACACTCAAATTATAGAATCGGTCAATGAGATTCAAAAATATTGGGAACTCCCACCAAAATTATTTTATCATCTATGTACTGCGGTTACGCCTAAACGTAAAGCGTTTTTTCCATTCATCAAGGGAAAGAAAGAGGATAAGTATTCTAAAGAGCTGGTTGATTTGGTAGCAAATCATTTTCTGGAGAGTAGAAGGCACGTCACAGAGTATCTTGACATGATGACGGTAGAACAAATAAAGTCCATTGTTTCTTTGTACGGATACACCGAAAAAGAAATGAAAAAACTTATTTCAAATTGACAGAAAAGTAAACAGTTACTATTCTGTTGTGCATGGTAAAAAAAATAATTGGAATTTCTGGGGTAGCTAGGGCAGGAAAAGATACATTCGCTTCTATATTAATGAAGCAACTCACAAAAAAAAATAAATCTGTGGTTAAGTTTGCTTTAGCTGATGCACTCAAGGGCGACTGTGATGAGTTTTGTAAAAAATATTTTGGGTTCTCCGCCTATACTCAAATTACAGAAGAAAAGAATTTGATTAGACCTTTTCTCGTATGGTATGGAGATGCTCAGCGGAAAAGAACAAATGGAACTTACTGGATTAACATCGTCCAAGAAAAATTAGAAAAGATTGACACAGATTTCGCTATCATCACCGATATTCGCTACGCCCACTATCCCAAAGACGAAATTCAATGGGTTCATGAGTTGGGTGGTTTGGTTGTTCACGTGGCTCGTTTTAAAAACTCCAGTATGGAATCGGGTATTGAAAACAGACAGTTTGTTCAACCAGCCAATGACCATGAAACTGTAAATGATCCAAAAGTTAGAGCGCTAGCATCTTACTCTGTAGAGTGGGAACATATTAACAGTGAAGATTTGCTAAGGTCCGAATATTTATCAGAACACGTCTCTAAATTTGTTGAGATCACTGGACTGATTCAATGAGCGTCTTCCACTTCATCTTCATCGTCATCTTCATCGTCATCTTCATCTTCATCCGGCTGCCTAAAGTCCAAATTGTTAAAATCGTGGCGTGTTAGACCCATCTCTGAAGTTAGTGACATTATGTAAATACACATTTCATCTTTTGTGAAATTACATGTTTTTAATTTTTTAGAATGATCAATTGTCATCTTAACAATTTTTTCGTTGTAAGCCGTATCGTTATAAATGATGCCCGGAATAGGGTTGGCCTTATCATGCATGTTGCCCATGATTTTCATCTCTTCTTCAAGCATTGCATCAAACTCAGCGTCAGTCTTAGTTTTTCCTCGAACCTTTTCTTTTATTTTTTCAACAACCGATGTAGGAACTACCTTAGCAATAGAAAAGTTTTTCAAGATACCTTTTTTCTGCAGCATGTGACTGAATTGATTTGGGTTCATCGTTTAGCGTATAGCAGTGTGTTTATATCAGATACAATCCCCTTAAAAGATGTTGGTTTAGAATAAGTTGCCAAAACAATATTTTTTTCAATGTACTGTTGTAGTTTGTCTTTATAAGTATTAAGGTGTCCTGATATTACAATCGCGGGTGTTTTATTTTTATTTTCATCCAAATATTTGAGTAACGTGATTCCACTTTCATCCAACAATGTCAAGTCCAATAAAATAAGATCAATCCGATTCTTTTTCAATATACATTTGGCTGATTTAACTGAATCACACAGTATCACCACATGATTAAGCTCTACGAAAAAAATTTTAGCTAGAGCTGAAATATATTCATCATCTTCGACGTATAAAACGTTCACGATAAATTCCTTCTTTTATAGACTACGTAATAATGATTTCCGTCAACTAGTACTGTAAAAATTAAAAGATTGATTAAAATTTCTTTTCCACTCTTTGTATAGTTTGTGACAACACCTTGCCAATAATCATTTTTTTCAAGATTTTCTTTTAACTGGCGCACGACTTCTCCTTTAGAATTTTTACCGAAAAAAATCTCCACAGACTGACCCTTTAGCTCTTTCTCGGAATACCCCATGAGTTTACGGAGTGGCTTATTTGTGGTAAGTATGAATGGGTTCTTAGTATCATACGACACAACCATCGCGGGCGAGGTGCTCGCCTTTATACTCTTAATTAATTCCTTTTCAGTAATAACTTCGAGCCGTCCATTTTCTACATCGCACTCAACCTTACCCAAACACAGACGCTTAAGTTTTTCTCCCGCATCCTGTAAAAAGTTTTTCATTATTTTCTATCCAACAACGTAACCCGCTCGGCCAACTCAGCAACCTTAATATCCTTTTTCATTAAACTAATCTTAAGATCACTAATTTTTCTATCCTTTTCAACAACTTCAGCTCGTAAGTCGCTCATAGCAGCCTGCAAATCTATAATTTCTTTATCCTTGTCCTTCATTGCTAATCGTAGTTCTTCGATTGTGTGTCGAGCATCGGCCAACTCATTCCTAATTTCTGAACGAAACTGTTCGTTGGCACGAACTATTGAAGCAAATTCCCCCGTTTGAGCTCTTCGTTTTCCAACCAAGTAGCTGACTATGGCGGAAAGTAGAGCGGATGCTCCTCCAACGATAAGTGTTAAAAGTTCAAATGTCATATAATAATAAGTATAGTTAAATGTCGTCAAACCAGCTTCTTCTGTGTTGACATTTCGACTATTTTATGGTCTAATTGTCTAAATGGAAGATACATCTATAAATACACCCACAATAGCGCCGACTGTCGAAAAGAAAAATAAGTCGGTAAGTTTCAGTCAATACTCTATTTGGTTGAAATGTCCTCAACAGTGGAAGCTATCGTATATAGATAAACTTACAAAATTTGATGAAACCTTAAATACCGCTTTTGGTAAGGCTGTTCACACTTCGCTCCAGAAGTTCCTAGAAGTACTCTATGGACAAGGTGCAATCGAAGCAGAAGCGTTAGATTCAGTCGCATTGTTCAATACAGAGTATGATAAGGAAATTGCTATTGTGCGAGAAAAGGAGACAAAGGAAAAGACATCGGCTCGTGAAGTAGCAAATTTCGAAAAAGTTAAATACGTCGAAACACCTACCAAGTTTGAACCCGATGGCGTTGAAGAATTTAGAATCGATGGTAAGAATATCATGGAATACTTCGTGTCCCATTCGATTCGGACAAAACATTTTCCGTCGAAAAAATTTGAAGTGATTGGTGTCGAACTTCCTTTGAACATTCCTATTCGAAACGGGTTGATTACTTATAAAGGGTTTCTGGACATCGTTCTCCGTGAGAAAGGAACTGGAAAGATTCGTATTTTAGATTTTAAAACATCTACATTTGGTTGGAACAAATATCAGAAGGCTGACCGCACTAAGATTGACCAACTTCTTTTATATAAGAGATTTTACCATCAAGTCTATAAGACACCAATGACAGATATCGATGTTGAGTTTGTCGTTCTCAAACGAAAACTATATGAGGACGTGGCCTTTCCACAACAACGGATTCAACGAATTGCTCCGCCGGATGGTAAAATGAGCATGAAACAAGTCGAAACGTCTTTTTTGGAGTTCATCAATGAGTGCTTTGATGCATATGGTGAGTATAATAAAGACCATACATTTATGAAAAATCCTGGCAAAGCCAAGAAGAATTGTAAATATTGCGCTTTCGCAACCATGCTAACGCCAGATGGCAAGACAAAATACTGCGACGGTAAGGAAGGATAACCGCTATTAAGCGTGTGTTCCCTGAAAGCCTTGTGAATTATCGTAATCGGCTGGGATTTCTTTTACAAGTCTAGCTAGGCCTGTTTGATTGAGTATCTGTGCAATCTCTTCTCTACTTAGAGGTTCGCCCACATCTTCAAAACTTGTAAGCCAGACTGGTCCACGCTTGCCAATACCATATAGGGCGAGGAGGTTATTAGAAAAAGTTAGGCCACGAGAGTAATCAATCTCAAAACGATTGTACATGTCTTTTTGACCTTCGATGTCATCAATGGTATTTTGGACAGAATTTTCAGTTAATTTAAATTGATTACCGTCGATATTTTCGAATAATTTTCTCTTCATAAAATTTAATTTAGATTGTCACCATGACACGCTAACTATAAATATAGATTATTTCATATAAGAAACCTAAAATGGAAGAAATGTTGTAAAATTATGTGTATAATTGTATTAATGTAACGATTTATGTCGTAACGATATATTTATAAACGTGGGAAGAAAAAAATTATATAGGACGGTGGAAGAACTTCGAGAACAAACTCGAAAACGTGTGGCGAAATATCGAAAATTACACAACAAAAGAATCAACGTTGAAAGGATGGATAGATATTATGCCAGCAAAAATAACAACTGTTGAGTTCATCAAAAGGGCTGATAAAATTCATGAAGGAACTTATGATTATTCGGGTGTAAGGTGCACTGGTGGAAGGAAAAAAGTAAATATCAAATGTAAAAGACACGGTATTTTTTCCCAAACTGTCGAACGTCACCTCAGTGGAGCTGGGTGCAGATTTTGTAATGCCCATCAAAAAAAGACAACCGTTGAATTTATCGACAACTGCGTCAGCGTCCACGGAAGTAAATATGACTACACCAAGGTTCAATATCTCAGAGATAATAGTAAAGTTGAGATATTGTGTAAAATTCACGGATCATTTTTTCAATGTCCGAAAGATCATTTTAGGCTAGGTTGTGGGTGCCCCGAATGTAAACGTGATAAGATGAGATACACGACCGATGAGTTTATTGCAAAAGCGAAAAATCGACACGGAAACCGTTATGATTACTCTTTATCTGACTACACCGGCAACCAAGATAAAATTACCATAGTCTGTCAAATACATGGAAAGTTTAAACAAAAAGCCAAAGATCATTTGTTAGGTTGTGGGTGCCAAAAATGCAACAGAAAAATATCCAAAACAGAAATTCAATTTTTAGATATAATTGGCATTCCAGAAGAATGTCGTCAGTATCGAATCAGTGGAACCAAATATCAAGCCGACGGATATGACAAATCAACTAACACGGTGTGGGAGTTTTTAGGAGACCATTGGCACGGAAATCCAAAAATCAAAGATCCTAATAAACCAATATGTTTAAATAGTAATACCACATTTGGAGATTTGTATAAAAAAACTCTACAAAAATTTTCAAGATTGATAGATTTGGGTTACAATATTAACTACGTGTGGGAATTCGATTGGAAAATTTGGAAAAAGGATACTACAAAAATTTTAAAAATTTGTAAATATAAGAAGTAGAATAATCATAAATTCCACAATACATCTATATATATTGGGGTAAGTTAAACAATCAAAGTAGGAAAATTATGAAACTAAAAGGAATTTACCAAACCAGCTTTACTTCGGTGCATTTGTTCAAAGATAAGTATGACGCATTCAAACACCTATCAGTAGGTAACGGAATGTCACTTCAGAAATTAGTAAATCGGTGTGTGTATCTTTACACATCCGACGAAACATTTCGATATACGGTTGATAAGACGACTGATTTGCAGATCAGCGGATCATCATTCTAATTAACAATTGCACAAAACACCTTAACCTTATACTGGCCACATGGAACCAACTGAATTAACAACAATACCAATTGAGGGTTATATCCCACAAAAAGATCGTAAGAAAATCATTTTACTATGTGATGATTTGAGAATGCATTCTGGCATAGCTACGATGGCAAGAGAATTTGTCATGGGAACCTCTCACAAGTACAATTGGGTTCAAATCGCCGGTTCTGTTAATCATCCCGAAAAAGGAAAGATTATGAATTTGGATGAGTCTGTAAAGAAGGACACCGGCAATCCAGATCCTTATGTACGATTATATCCAGCGGACGGATATGGAAATGCTGATGTTTTGGGTCAGGTTATGGCTATGGAAAAACCAGACGCTCTATTACACTTCACCGACCCAAGATTCTGGGGTTGGCTGTACGCTATGGAGAGAGAACTACGCCAGACTATCCCAATTGGATTCTATTCCATCTGGGACGACCTACCATATCCAATGTATAATCGTTCGTTTTATATGAGCTGTGATTGGATAGGCTGTATTAGTAGACAAACAAAAAATATCGTTGAGAATGTACTTGGTCCCAAAGCGTTGAACAATCCAACAAGAGTCACATACGTTCCACATGGTATCAATCCTAAAACATTTTATCCATTTTCTACCGCTGAAGAGGCTGAGAAAATTGCTCAAATGAAAAAAGTTTTATTCCGAAAGGATTACAACTACGTTATTCTCTACAATAACAGGAACATTCGAAGAAAGCAAACATCTTCAATATTTTTGGCTTATCGAACATTCTGTGACTCACTAACTCCTCAGGAGGCTGCTAAATGTGTATTACTTCTCCACACTAATCCCGTGGAAGAGGCTGGCACAGATTTATTGTCTTGTAAAGAGGCTCTTTGCCCGCAGTATGATGTAATTTTTAGCTCTGGAAAAATGTCGCCAGCCGATATGAATACCGTGTATAACTTGGCGGATGTCACCATCAATTTATCAGACAATGAAGGATTTGGGCTTGGAACAGCCGAGAGTTTGATGGCAGGAACACCAATCATCGTTAGCGCTACGGGTGGACTACAGGATCAGTGTGGTTTCACAGATGGCGATGGTAATGTTGTAGAATTTTCTAATGAATGGGGGAGTAACCACGACGGAAAGTTGAAAAAACACGGTAAGTGGGTCACACCTATATATCCAGGAGCTCGTATGTTACAGGGTTCTATCCCAACACCATATATTTTTGCTGACTATTGTAAATGGGAAGATGCCGCCGAAGCAATGATGTACTGGTACACCATTGGCGCTGAAAAACGAGTTGAATATGGTGCACTCGGGCATGAATACGTTAATGGTTCTGGTGGATTGAATTCTAAAAACATGTGTTCAACAATGATTGAAGGGTTGGACAGTATGATGGCAAATTGGCTTGGGCGCGAAAAATTTAATATTCACCGACACGATGAATACGTCGGGCATACGATGCCAAATAACTCACTCGGTATTACTATACCAAAAATTGACAAGGAAAAGGTATTAGAGAAATTCAAATCATAAAATTATGGCAAAAGCACTAACAAGAGACGAAGCGAAAACAAAAATCTACGAGCTGGCTAAACGGCTCCGTGAAATCGAAAAAGAAAAACGTAGTACAATGGCCGACTTTAAGGATCGTATCAACGATGTTAAGTCTGAAATGGAAGCTATCATTGGTGAGCAAGAAGACCAAAATACCGCGGGAACTACACCTTGAAGTGTAAAATAATACAATAAAATACACTTTTGAACATTCTATCATATACTTATTGATATGACCACACTAGCCAAAAAAACTCTTCCGATAGCTTCGGCATCGTATGAGGTTATTAAGAAATATTGTAAGGACAATAATTTAAAAATATCTGGTTGGGCGGAGGTTGTATTACTAAAGGAGATAGAAAATGCGAAAAAAAGAACAAATTGAAAAATACTGTGCTGTCTGCGGCTCCGTCTTCTATGTTAGTAAGTATAGAGAAAAAACTGCTCGATACTGCTCCAGAAAATGTAGTAATGTAGATTCGGAAAGAAAAGCTGAGAGAATAAAAAATGCTAAAAATGGATTTTGTAAACACAATAAAGAAAATGGTCCTTGGAATAAAGGTTTTACAAAAGAAACTCATCCTCAATTGGCTTGTCCAGGAAATGGAAAAAACTTTGGAATTCCTTGGGCGAAAGGAAAATCAAAAAAGACCGATAAAAGGCTCGCCAAACTATCAATTAAGAATTCAAAAATCATCCAAGGTATGTATGACCGCGGAGAAATTGATTTGTCTAAACGCAAGACAGACTACAAGGCTCTTGGTCAGAAAGTTTCAAATACCATCTCAAAAATGCTCGCCAATGGAACTCTTAAAAATCAATTTCGTTTTAGAAAAGGGTGGTATACAAAATTGGATGGAACCAAAGAATTTTACGAAAGTTCTTATGAAAAAAAATACATGGAAATCATGGACTCTAAAGGTGTTGAATGGACTAAGAAACATGGAATTCGAATTCAATATCTCGACCCAACAACAAGAACCAATCGATATTATGTTCCCGACTTTCTCGTAAACGGAATTGAATTACATGAAGTAAAACCAAAAAAACAAACTACTCTTCCTAAAATTTTAGCAAAAACTAAAGCTGCGAAAAAATATTGTTTGACAAATAAAATGAAGTATAACATTATAACCGAAAAGAATTTAGACCTATGAATGTAGAAATAAAACCAACGTGTGTGTTACAAGGACCGATTCAAAGTCGAGCAGGTTATGGGGATCATTGTCGTCAAATTGCAATCGCCTTAATTAAGTGGGGAAAATTTGATGTTAAAATCAATCCTATGAAATGGGGTGGCTGCCCGAATTCCGCCTTAGACAGCGATGAAGATCCAAATAATGCGATCATTCGTTCTGCTCTTCTAACAGAAAACATTCGTCAAAAGCCCGAATTGTTTGTTCAAGTTTCTATCCCCAATGAATTTAAACCGGCTGGCCACTATAACATTGGTATCACTGCCGGAATTGAAACAACTGTCCCGCGGCTTGAGTGGTTGGAAGGTTTGAACCGCATGGATTTAAACATTGTACCATCGAAGTTTTCGAAAGATGTTTTCACCGCTGCTTCTTTTACCCGTACCCATCCTGACGGAAAGAGTGAAAGAATTGCTGTTAGTAAGCCAATTGAGGTCGCCTTCGAAGGTGTAAACACTGAAATATTCAAGAAAACTCAAAAACCTAATAAAGTTCTCGATGCCGCTATTGAAAAAATATCCGAAACATTTTGTTTTTTATGTGTCGGCCATTGGCTACAAGGTGAATTGGGCGCTGACCGTAAGGATATTGGAATGTTAGTTAAAATATTTTCTGAAGTATTTAAGAATAAGAAAAATGCTCCGGCGCTTATTCTTAAATCGTCCGGTGCAAATTTTTCCCAGATTGACAAAGATGATTTGTTGAAGAAGATTAACAAGGCTCGTCACGGACTTGAAGGAACTCTCCCCAACGTATATTTGATACACGGCGATTTGAGTCTTGAAGAAATGAACCGACTTTATAATCACCCAAAAGTAAAAGCACATGTAAGTTTTACCCATGGTGAGGGGTTTGGCAGACCTCTGCTAGAAGCGTCTTTAAGTGGAAAGCCCGTCATTGCAGCGGGATGGTCTGGGCAGCTAGATTTTCTTCCAAGCAATTTAGCCGTATTACTTCCGGGTGCACTTGGACCCGTACCTTCATCAGCTATCAATGAATGGATAATAAAAGAAGCTCAATGGTTTAATGTTAACTACAGTATTGCTGCTGGCCGCTTGGACGATGTATTTCAAAATTACATAAACTATATTCCAAACGCAGAAAAACTTCGAGCTGAAAACTCTGAAAAATTTACTCTAGAGGGTGGTAATAAAGTGTTGGTGGATATCATTTCAAAAAACCTACCAACCTTTGAACAGAAGGTTCAAATTGTACTACCAAAATTCAAAAAAATTGAAATTAAAAAACCAGAATGAAACTAAGCTTTCTGATAACAGTCCACAATGAGACAACCGATCTTAAAAAATTACTAGCTCAGATTGAAAATCACATCATCGTAAATGAAACCGATGATGAGGTTGTTATTTTGGATGATTCCTCAGACAATCCAGAAACACAAGAGATATTAAAAGCTGCCGGCGAAAATCCTTTCACGAAAGTAGTCCAGCACCCTTTACATGGTCATTTTGGAGAGCACAAAACCTATGGGTCGCGACAATGTTCGGGTGATTATATTGTTCAACTCGATGCAGACGAATATTTAGCGGACATTTTATTACTAAATCTATCAGCCCTCGTCGAAGCCAACTCAGCGGTAGAACTCTTTCGAGTTCCCCGAGTTAATATTGTTAGGGGGCTTGAAGAGGCTGATGCAAAAAGGTGGGGTTGGAGAGTAATTGGATTTGATGCGTTTCCCGATTTACCAATTATCAACTGGCCAGACTTTCAATCTCGCATTTATAAAAATAATGAGAATATCCGTTGGACGAAGGCATTACATGAAGTTATAATCGGAGCTAATATAGCAACCGATTTGCCGCTTGATGTTAACTTGGCTATCATCCACGATAAAACAATTGAACGGCAAAACGCACAAAACGAATTCTATAATAAGAATTGGTCAAGAGCAGCAAACATGGGAAATGGATAATATGATATTTACAAGTCATTCAAATATGGGAGATTTTTTATTCACTTGGGCGGTAGCGTCGTGGTACTATAAGAATCGAGGAGAGAAAATACACTGGGTGTTTCCAGAGGCAAACGGTGTTAACTGCCCTGTTGAAAGGGTTCTTCACTATAAGAAATTGGAAAATTTGCTAAGATACCAAGATTTCACAAAAGATGTTTCGTTCGTGAATCCGCCGTGGAGACCATTCTGGAATCCAGCAGACTACGGCTTCCAAGGCGAATACTGTAATTTTGGTATATGGGAACGCCCAAGAGTCTATGTTTCCAAATTTTATGCTGATAGATATAATTTAGATTTCGATAAAGAATTTTGTATCAAGTATCGGGATATTGATGTTCCACACCACGATAGTGTGTGGATTGAGACAGCCCCATGGCGGGATAATGTCGGATCATTGAGAAACGTTATTCCAGCAGACTGTGTGGAATTGAGCCACACCGCAGACGTAGAATTGAACATCAATTTGGCGGCAAAAGCAAAAGAGGTTTGGACAAATGGCGGCGGTTTTACCATATTGATGGATTTATGTAATAAAGGAACAACAATATACAAAACAACTGCTGAGTATCAACTTGGGGATAAGCCGGCATTTAGAAATCTGTCATATCCGAATGAAGGATACCCCGAACACAAGTACATTTTAACATGAAAGCCGTAGTACTAACAAAATTAAATTCTCCACTGGAAATAGCAGAAGTCCACACGACTGATCTAGGAATCGGCCAGGTGTTGGTTAAAATACTAGCTAGCGGATTATGCGGCTCCCAGCTAATGGAAATTTCTGGTCATAAAAACAATGCCAAGTTTCTGCCACATTTATTGGGTCATGAAGGGTGTGGTATTGTAAAGGAGATTGGTCCGGGTGTCACGAAAGTAAAGCCGGGAGATAAAGTAGTAATGCATTGGATGAAGTCGGATGGAATCGAAAGCGACTTTCCCCGATACGTATATGGTGACAAAACAATTCAAAGTGGTAAAGTAACAACGTTGAGTGAGTATTCGATAGCGTCTGAAAATAGATTAACCGTGGTCCCAGTCGATACTAGTCCAGAAATCTGTGCTCTATTGGGTTGTAGTTTAACAACAGCTCTTGGGACTATTAATAACGACGCGGAAGTAAAGTTGGGAGAAAGTGTCATGATTTTAGGCTGTGGTGGAGTTGGATTGAATCTCATCCAAGGTGCTAAACTCGTTGGCGCATATCCCATCGTCGGAGTAGATATGACCGATGAGAAAGGTGTGGTTGCTCGAGAAATGGGATGCACACATTATATTAAAATCGGCGATGGCATAGTACCAACCGTTCGAAATCAAATAAGTAAGAGCGGTATAAACGTTATCATAGATACAACTGGCCACCCAAAAGTTATCGACACCGGTCTCGAACTACTGTCTGATTCAGGTCGATTCATTATGGTCGGACACCCAAAGCCAGGAAATGACACTATTCAAATTTTAAATGGTAATCATATGTTTTCCGGAACAGGCAAGACAATCAAAGCCACCCAAGGCGGTCAGACAAATCCACAACGAGATATACCGCGGTATGTAAAACTGTTTTCAGCCGGACTGATACAAATAGATAAGCTTATAACTCATAGATTTGATTTGAGCTCCATCAACGATGCTATCGAATGTCTGCGCTCGGGTAAGAGTGGAAGAATAATAATCAAATGCAATCAATATGAATAAAGACCAACTAATCAACACCGCCGCGCATAAAATTGGTGCTAAATCCTATTTGGAAATTGGACACGAATTTGGGAACAATTTTAAAAAAATTAACATTGGATTTAAAGAGTCAATGGATCCGGCTAATGACGGTAGAGGTTCCCCCACATACAATATATCCTCCAATGAGTTTTTTGAAAAACATGTTGGGGATAAAAAATACGATATAGTGTTTGTCGATGGTCTACACGTTAAGGAGCAAGTTATTAAGGACGTGGAAAATGCCCTCAAACATCTAACTCCAAACGGGATCGTGTTTATGCACGACTGTCTACCTCTTAATGAGGCACAACAAGACGTGGTGGACTTTGACCCAAGTGACTTCAATTTACGGCCGAATGGTCCTACAAAAAAGCTATTCGGGGACAACCAAGCATTTTGGACTGGAAACGCATGGTCAGCATTTGCTCACTTCCGACGAACCCGATCAGACCTTTTGATGTATACCGTTGACACGGATTGGGGAGTCGGCGTTATTCTACCAAACCGAAGTCAATCACTCTGGCAAGGCGGCGACGACAACTATCAATACCTCGACGCAAACAGAGCTGCGCTAATGAATGTGATTAGTGTGAATCAGTACGTGGAAATTATCAACTCTCTCTAAACTTTATGATGGAAATAAATTTTATAGTCACCTGTTACAACCGGGAGGAGTACTGGCCATATTTAGAAAAGATTCTAAAATCATACAAGCAAATCAAAGCCAACGTTGCGTTGGTATACACCGGCACCGACGAAACATTTGATGCAACAATTAAAATATTAAACAGAGGACACGCGAAGGGTGATTATGACTGTATTGTGGCGGGGTATAACCAGTTAAAAACAAACGGGTGCAAACGTTGGATTAAAATTGGTGTGGATTCATGGTTACTAAATGAAGACAAGATGATTGAAATCTTTAATAAGATGGAAAGTAACAAACACGGTTATGGTGGGATATGGTGGGACTCTCATAAAGATGATATTTCGACAGATATATTCTTCGTCGATACTACCCACGGTAATGTTTTTGAAGGAATGGCTGCTGATGATTATCCGGAAAAATATGTTCAACGTATGGAATTATACATGGCTCATCTTCTACAAAGTATGAAAATCACAACGGAAACCGACAGTTTTATGGCGAGATGGCCCACGTGGTCAACGGGTAGATTCAGTTGTCCGGCGTTAGGCTGGACCATGAGCCACGATTTGAACACCAATATAGAGTTTGTCAAAAATTATCAACCATGAATAAACAACAATTAATCGACTTCAGCAATCGTATAGCTGAACTTTATGTAGAAAGAAACCTCCGTGTAACATTCCACCTGTCTGGTGGAAATGAGGACCAACTACTAGATATTTTTAAGGACATTAACGAGGACGATTATGTTTTTGGAACACACCGAAGCCACTATCACGCACTGCTCAAAGGGATGGACCCGCAGGTTGTAGAGGACCGTATCTGCGAAGGTCGAAGTATGTATCTATTTGACCGCAAGAAGAATTTTTTTAGTTCTTGTATTATCGGTGGGAACGTAGCTATTGCTGTTGGTGTCGCTTGGGCCTTGAAGCGTAAGGAATCTAAGCAACATGTATATTGTTTCATCGGCGACGGCACCGAGGACTCTGGTCACTTTTTTGAAGCGGCGAGGTATGTTGAAGGTTGGGACTTACCTTGTACATTTATTGTGGAAGACAATGGAGTTGCTGTTGAAGCTTCACGAAAAGAGCGTTGGGGCACAGACACTCCACCGATTCTACCCAAATGTGTGAAGCGTTATCACTACACCGCAACATGGCCACACATTCGATCCGAGGGGAAACTAGATTTTAGTAAATCGGTATTACCAACAAATGAGTCTTTATTCCCACCATTACCGATAGAAACTCTACCGTCAAATGATAGTATATCCACGATGAATATCAGTTTTTCGCAAGCTGCGACCAATGCTATGGATTTGATTTCAGAGAACAACGGAATCCATATTGGATATTGTGTTAAGTTTGGTAACGCGATGGGAGCGTTAAAAAATGTACCAGATTCTAAAAAAATAGAAACTCCCGTCGCTGAAAATCTTATGATGGGACTTGCTATTGGTATGTCATTTGAAGGATTTCGGCCAGTAGTTTATTTAGAAAGACACGACTTCATGCTGTGTGCTGCTGACGCCATTGTGAATCACGTGAATCACATTGAACGGGTTTCACATGGGGAATTCACCGCTCCCGTAATTATTAGGAGTATTGTAGCCGACGGTGGACCATTTTATGCCGGGCCAACCCATTCGCAGGATTTTACTAATGCATTTAAGTCGATGGTTGACTTCCCGGTATATGTTCCCAATACGGGTGGGGAGCTACTACAAGCGTATACCTCCGCCATACTTTCCAATAGGCCATCGCTGATAGTCGAACATAAAAGTAAATACTGATGAAAATATTGGTTATAGGAGATAGTTGTAAAGACAGTTTTGTATACTGTGGAGTGGACCGATTCTGTCCAGAAGTTCCCGTGCCTATTCTAAAAATAAAAGATTCTGTGGAAAATGGCGGTATGTCAAAGAACGTCCAAAAGAATATACAGTCGTTTGGGGTTGAGTGTGATTTATTAACCAATGATAATTGGGAGAGTATCACAAAATCCCGCTACGTTCACCGAGAAAGCAATCATATGTTTTTGCGTATTGATAGTGAAAATGTAGCGACACCAATACTTTTGACCGATATAGATTTCAACTATGATGCTATTATCATATCCGACTACAACAAAGGATTTTTAACTGAACGAGACATCCAAACCATCTGTTCCACTCATTTAACGGTGTTCTTGGACACAAAGAAGATATTGGGTCGTTGGGCTGATAACGCCAAGTTTATTAAAATCAACAACACGGAATATACCAACTCCCTCCCAACCTTGACCAATTATCTCAAATCTAAAATTATTCACACCATGGGTTCGCGAGGCGCAGAATTTGACGGCCGATTTTTTCCGGTAGAACAAGTAGAAGTAAAAGATGCTTCTGGTGCTGGTGACACCTTTATGGCTGCTATGGTAGTTAAATATTTGGAAACGGGTAATATAGACAAGGCTATAGAGTTTGCAAACAACTGCGCAAGAAAGGTCGTGCAGCACCGGGGAGTGGTTACGTTATGAAAACAAAGTTTGCTATTAGTTCACACATCAATTTTCACGAAAAAACATACTCACGTTTAGTTGATAGTCTTTTAGTATGTGGAATACCACCGGAGGATATATATTTTTTCATAGGCGGATGTGAAACGTACGAAGAAATCCACGGCCAAGGTGTCCATGTGTGGAAAGTAGATCACAACTCAATAGATTTTACCGGACTAGTATCAGTCGTTGACTTAAAAATAGAAAGTGATAGATGGTTTTTATTACACGATACTACATACGTTGGCACAGATTTTTATTGCAAGGTTAAAGAAAAGAAATCGTCCTCTAAAGTGATTGACATGTCACAGTTATTTAGTAAGAATATGGGTTCATATTCACAGGAATACTTAAATGAAATAACACCGACTCTTTTAGAAAGATATAAGAATAAAGATTTATCTATAGAATCAACAAGAGAATTTAAAGCGATGAATGTCAAAACTGAAAACATATTCTTGAAAGCTGAGGAGTTTTTTAATATGGAAAAACCAATCATCACAGAACACAAAATTGATTTCTACGGAACAAATACTCCACGAAGTATCCAATACTATCCCGGTGTAGATTTGTATAAAGTTCAATCGTATTATAATTCTCCTGGAAACTACAACATTCAAATATAATGAATAGACTAAATTTCAAAGATATAAAGCCCGAGATTTTGAAAGGCACACGTGATGGCTCAAATTGGTATTCTGGCAAAGGACAAGACGCTTTTATAAAAAAAATATTTGATACTATCGGGACCACCAATAAGTTTTGTATTGAGTTTGGTGGAGGGGATGGATATAATGCTTCCAACACGTTATACTTAACTTATCATGGCTGGAAGAGGTTGATGTTTGATAGGAACCACAATAATCCAAGTATAAATCTGTTTCAGGAAGTATTAACCGCTGAAAATATATGTGAAATATTTGAAAAATATAATACACCCGTCGATTTAGATTTCATTTCAATCGATATAGACGGCAACGATTATTGGCTATTACAGTCCATATTAACCAAATTTTCTCCGCGAGCCATAATGGTTGAGATAAATTCACGATTTGATTTATATGATAAGAAGGTTATAAAATATGATCCAAGTTGGCGGTGGGATGGTCGTGGTTGGTATGGAGCCAGCCCATATCTATTCAAACTGCTTGGAGAAAGACGCGGATATACCGTAGTCGGAACATATAAAGACGAAGCGTTTTTGGTACGAGATGATTGTTTACATCCGGATGACAAGCGTATACTGTGGGAAGATATTTATACACCGAATTGGGAAATATACGAAGGAACAAGCCCAACCATAGATGAAACACAGTGGATTGAAATAAATGAATAAAAAAACCATACTCCTTTGCATTGCAAATTATGAACTCACCAATCGTAATAATCTAGCCAAATGCCTTACCGAATACAACTCATTCCAAGATTATAAAATTGATTGTCATTTATTTTTGACTCAACCGATTGATATTACCCCTTATCCTAATATAAGATTTATCATTCACACGTTTAGCGCTTTGCTTGGACAAGGGTTGGTTCTTGAACACAAAAGAGTTATGATTGATAGTGTCGGTAGATATGATTATTATTTGTATTCCGAAGATGACATATTCATCACAGAGAATAACATCAAGGAATGGGAGAAATTCCAATCGAAAATACCAAATCCATTTTCTTGTGGATTTTTAAGATATGAAAATAAATCCGTCAGTGATTACAAATTTCTATTTGACACCCATCCAACACACTCCGTCCACCGTCAGGGAGCGGGGAAAATCGTCAAGGAAAAGTTTTTGTTTGGTGAAGATGAATATGTTGACTTATACAATATTCATCAGGGTTGCTATCTTATTACCAATTCAATTCTTGAGACCGTTGTCTCAAGCGGAAAGTATGATGAGTGTGTGAATCTTTACGTGGGAACATTAGAGGCAGGCGCTTCTGATGTTTATTATAAGTGTGGGATTACGCGTGTACTTCCGACAAAGAATATAAAGGGGTTGTTGGTTCACCATATGTCTGACAAGTACGTAAAAAAACTTCCAGAGTTTTATACAGAAGAATCTACGATGAACGAAGTTGTCTGGGAGAAAACAATTGACACCGGCGTATAAAGGTATTAGATATAACTTCATGAATAATATAGTTCTATACACCAAGTCGTTCCGTGGAGATGTCCATAGAGCCAAAGTGCTTCTCGATTCGGTCTTTAAATACAACAACGATAGTATTCCATTCTACATCTCAGTTCCAAAAGCAGACATTGATATTTTCAAACATTCATTAGGAACGACGGGTTATATCCTAGTTGAAGATGAGTCAGTCTATAATCATAGCCAATCTGAAAGTTGGACCACTCAGCAGATTGTAAAAAGTAGTTTTTGGAAACTCGGAGTTTGTGAAAATTGGGTAAACATCGACTCTGATAGTTATTTTATTAAACCGTTCTATATTAGGGATTTTATAGTAGACGGAACGGAAAGCACACCTTATACAGTCATGCACGAACAAAAGGATTTGTTTTCGTGGACATGTAATAAAAATTCCAAACTCGGTTTCGATCCATACGACAGCTTCAAAGAATGCCGTCAGAAAATTATGGATGTATTTGACCGTAAGGGTAGATACTACGACTTTGGACCCAGCCCTATAATTTGGAATAAAAAAGTGTGGGAAACCTTAGAGACTGATTATCTAAAGCCAAATTCACTTGAATTCACCGACTTGATAAAATCTGTTCCAGCTGAGTTTGCTTGGTATGGTGAATGGCTGTTGACAACCGGAGTCATCCCAATCCATCCTATCGAACCGATGTTTAAAGTATTTCACTATAAACCACAATATGAAGAATTTAAACATAATGGTTACAAGGAAGAAGACTTGGCCCAAATTTATTTGGGAATAGTTATGCAGAGTAATTGGTCTGCGGGAGTTAAGTACTAAAATAAATAGTAACGCGTGAAAACGTGTTGACATTTGGGGTCGTTTAAACTATTCTGTTCGACAATGGCATCCGTTAATCGTTCACTATTACCTATTTTCAAGCAACGTCCTGAGTGGAAGGGGTTGACAAAATTGCAGAAGGATTTTTTTGATAAGTTTTTTCACAAGAAAAACATCTGCCTCACCGGCCCGGCCGGAACGGGAAAGTCCTTTTGTGTGAATCTACTTTTTAAGTTTCTAAATGAGATGCAGATATTCTACGGTAAAACAGCCACTACAGGTGTTGCTGCTCTGAATATAAGCGGTGTGACAATTCATTCGTGGTCTGGTATGGGTCTGGCTGATGAAAATGGTATGGCTCTGTTGGATAAAGTCTCTTCAAACTATAAAGCAAGTGGAAGAATCAAAAGCGCTAAAGTGTTAGTGGTCGATGAAATCTCCATGGCTAAATCGGATTTGTTAGATAAACTCGACATTTCGTGTCAATATATTCGGAATAACGGAAAGCCGTTCGGCGGAATACAAGTCATCTTTGTGGGTGATTTCCTACAACTTCCCCCGGTCTTTACTCATTTCGAAAAAGAAGTGTTTGCATTTGAATCCCAAGCATGGAAAGATGCCGGAATTACAATGGTGCATCTCACTGAGATAGTTCGTCAACACGATGAGCCCGAGTTCGCCAAATTCTTAAATGAGGTCCGCATGGGAACATGTAAGGATTACAGTATCATTGATGAGTGCATTGACAGAGTATTTCCAGACGACGGTATCGTCCCGGTAAAACTGTTCTGTAAGAATGTTGACGTTGACAATTATAATGAAATGGAGTTAAAAAAGATAGTCGCTCCATTAAAACGATATTATTCAACTGATGCCGGCGGGGACCAGTGGGCCAAGTTTTTTGAAAAGAACTGTAGGGCACCTGCTTCGCTCGAATTAAAAGTGGGCGCTCAAGTGATGCTACTCAAAAATATCGATATGGAGCAGGGTTTAGTGAATGGTAGTGTGGGCGTGGTGACAGAAATGTTGCCGGATGTGGTAGAGGTCCGATTCTCAACCGGTGATGTTCATATGATTGAGCCAAAAAAATGGGAAGTTCGTCAGATTGAAGATGATGGTCTGGGTGGAATGAAACCTGTAGTAGTGGCTAGTCGGACACAAATCCCATTGAAATTAGCTTGGGCCTTAACAACTCACAAGAGCCAGGGTCAAACATTAGATAGAGCTGAAATCAATGTCGGCGAGGCGTTTGCTAATGGACAAGTTTATGTAGCTCTGAGTCGGGTCCGCAACCTCAAATCTCTTAGATTGAATAAATTTCACCCAAACAAAATTACAGTGAATAAAAAATGTTTAGACTTTTACATGCAGAAGCCCGTAAATGAGGTAGACTTTTTTGAAGATGAGGAGTAATATGAAAACTGCTGCTGTAATTTTAAATCACAATTTGCCCCACTATACAGATATGTTGTATGAGTCTTTAAAACCATACGAACGCGGTGATTATGACTTGATGGTTTTTGACAACGGTTCGACTGACTCTGGTAAGAGTAAATATACCACATACGGATTAGACAGAAATGTTTACTTCGGCGGCGGATTTAACGCGGCGATGCAGATGATGTTGGAAGATGAGCAGTATGATTCATTATTGTTTTTGAATAACGACCTGACAATTCATAATACGAAAAACTTTGTTAATATTTTAAGACAATCGATGTTCAAATCTTATATCGTAGAACATTTGGCTGATGGAGTTCTTATTAAACAAACGAGTGTAGTTGAAAAAAATCCGGAGCCCGTTTTTGACATCGTTTCTCCAACGTTTTTTAACGATGGGGAAACTGATAGACAGGGCGGATGTCATTGGAAAACAATGAAAAATCATGGAATGCAATGGCCAAATGATGTCAGGGAAGTTCCATTTATTGATTTTCAATGCCCGCTGATTAGCAAACGATTACTCAAGGAAGTTGGTGAAGTTGACTCGTCGTTGGTATATGGCTGGGGAATTGATGCTTACTTCGCAATCGTGTGTCAACAGAAAAACTGGAAAATGGGTGTGACAGATTGCTTATCGGTCTTACACCACAATTCACTTACGGTCAAACGAGGTGTCGCTGGAATTACCATGCAACAGTATTGTCAATTAGCCGAAAGAGGTCAGTTGGAGTTCTTCACAAAAAAGAACCTTATAAAAGAATTTGCCGAAGTACGAGACCGGGGGAGTAAATATGAATACCAATATCCATCGACGTAAATCATGATAACACATTGTATCAGTACTTATAATAATTTACCATACCTTAAATTGGTCTTGGAAAGCATTGTAAAAAATGCTCACTATAAAAATGTTATTGTTTATGCAGAAAATTGTACAGATGGAACAGACGATTTCCTTGTACAACATTGTTTGACATACCCGGATGTTTCTTTCTTTATTGAAAAAAACGCCGTACCACAAGGTATCGGCGGCGGCATGAACAAATGCGCAGAACGGGTTGAAACTGAATACATCAATTTCCTTCATTCTGACATGTGGGTGTCTAAAGACTTTGACAAACCGCTCTTGGACATTGTTTCCTGTGGAAATAAGACACTGGCCTCTAGTTGGCGAATCGAACCCGACATCTTTGGTGGCTCGGATAGATTGGGAACTACGATAGCGCCAATTGATGCATTTGGTCATCTCCACGATAATTTCAAGTCAACCGAATTTGATGAATGGACTGCTGAATTTATAAGTCAAAACTCCATACGCTTCCGTAAGGTAGAAGGAGTCAGTTTCATGATTAAAAAAACTGACTGGGATTTTATTGGGGGAAATGATAAGCTATTTGCTCCAGCTTCCTTTGACGACCATGACTTATTTTTACGAATGTCGGCAAATGGATATGATTTTATTGAAACGTCGGAAAGTCTTGTATTCCACTTTGGAGCCAGGGGGAGTATTTTTAGAGGCGACGATTTAACAACTAGACATCCGAGACAGGTTCAAGCGGAGCGAGATAATATTCAAAAGTGGATTTCTAAATGGAGGACACATCCACAATTTGACCAGAACGGATTTATAGTATTGACAGACACCCTAAAACAACGTTATAGTGAACTTTACAAATGAATGAAATAAAACAAGCTTTGGGTTGTAAATTTTACCGATATGATGAATAAACAAAAACACTCGCTGAGTATAAGTGACATTTCAATAGCAATACCATCTTATAACACATTAGATTATTTGCTGATGGCATATCGCTCTCTGCGCAAATACTATCCCGAAAACGAAATTATTATAATGGACGACGGTAGTACCGATGGTAGTTGGGATTGGACCTCCGCCCAACTAAAACTTGACAAGAATCTTAGAACTTATCACAACGAAAGTGGAAATATACTCGGACACACAGTGACTTATAACATTGCGGCGAAAATGTGTAAAAGCCCATTGTACACAATTTTTCACAGCGATATGATTGCGTATCGAGGATACTTGGAAAATTTGGTCAAGCACTGGAAACCAAAAACTGTTGTATCTGCTACAAGAATTGAGCCAGATGGCATTTATCCGCCCGGAAAGGAGAAAATATTAAAACCGTTTGGATTATATTTTCATGAATTTAAGCAGGTAGAGTTTGACACGTTCTGTGAATTGGAAATGACCGAACAAAAGGATAAGACCACGAAAGGAATATTTGCTCCTTGGTTGATTTCCAAGGAAGATTATTTATACACGGGTGGGATGGAAGAGACGCTATTTGCCCCTTACCCACATGAAGATGCATCGTGGTTTCTGAGGTTGGCGTTGGCTGGTTATAATCTAATCCAAAGCCGAGACAGCCTTTGTTGGCATTGGGTTTCGCGGGGCCATCGCTCATGGGCAAAAAATGGAATTGGCAAAGACGATGACATGTTTCAATTCTATAACACTCGGGCAAGTAGAAACTATCTCCGGAAGTGGCACAAGTGGATGACGTTTGACGAATTTCATCACCCAATCTCCCACCCGGTGTATAATATCGGCTTCGTATTGACTGATGTAATCTCCGAAGATTTTCTCCACTTCGTGGAGCCGTGGGCAACCCATATTTATGTGGATAACTGGGTCTGTGCGGAGCGATACATTTCTAAAGAACAACCAACAACCAAGCTTGACTTGAGGACTCGTATCTTCAATCACGGTTTTATAGAATCCAATGCGAATGACATCGTTCTAAGTTTCAGCCAGAAAGGATTTATGGAAAACGCTAACGAGAATTCAGCAATCGTTACCAAGCTTACGGACATTCTATCAAGCGGGGTCGATAATGACGCCGAGATGGAACTCGGGCGTTTTAAGCTGAAAACTAACACCGTCAAGGATATTTCGGAAAAATTAATCAAGATATGATAAAATACATAATTATACTTTTGTGCTTGACGGTCGTGGGCCTCTCCACAGAGAGCAAACTCTACATCAGACACACCGAGGGGCCAGTGAAGGCCTTCGTGGATAACCGTCCGGTAATTTTGGCAGCCCGTAACACAATCCCGGCCCAGCAGGCATACATTATTACCGGCGAAGCCGCCTCGGTCACACTAGTTTACAGTAATGGGGTTGGAATGTACATTGCTCCGAACAGTGTAGTTTATGTTCGGGTATTTAGTCAAGCGGAATTTGCTTCCTCTAGGAATGACTTGGCAATTGAGCCGTCAATCTCCCACGGACAAACCGCCGTTTTAAGCGGACTTGTTGCCATATGCACGAACGAGTTGGTTGCCGGAACAAAACTCGTATACTCCACGTTTAACTCCGACACGGTCATTCGCGGAGGTAAGGTGGTTATTGAAAGCAGAGATTCACAGACCACGGTCTATCTGTTGGAAGGCGATGCATCGGCGCGGATACAAAAATAAGCTTATCAAATTATGAATTCTCCAGACTTTAGTTATCCAGCCCATTACACTCAACCGGAAGGTGCCCAGTTCTACTTTTCCGGCCACATCAAAACATGGTTGAACCAGATGCCCGATATGCTGGGCCGACCAAACGTGACACTTGAAATCGGCGCGCTCTTCGGTGGTGCATCTGTATTCATGTTAGAAACATATTGTAAGGCAGCCGGCTCTCATCATTACATTTGTGATATCAATACGAATGATGCTATAGAAAATAATATCAAGCCATATGCTGATAAGTGTACATACTGTCTAGGAAAATCAGAGGACATACTACGAACGTTAACCTACGAAGGTAAGACCAAAGAATTTGTGGACCTCGCATACATCGACGGAAATCACATGGCTAAGTTTGTGCTGGAGGACGCAATGAACTGCTTTTATCTAGTCAAGAATGGTGGGTATATCGTATTCGACGACTACGGTTGGGGTCGGGATGGACCAGAACACACGCGGCCCGCCACTGGTATAGAAGCGTTCCAACATGCTTATCAGAAACATTTAGAAGTTATTGATGTAGGTTGGCAGGTGATAATGAAGAAGACTGGATACGAACTAAATCCCGATGAAAAGAATAGTAACTACTATACCGGTTGGAAACACACAACGAAAACAGCTGTATAATTTATGGTACATATAAAAATAAAGAAACTTAGAAAAGACGCAAAATTTCCAAATTATGCCACACCTCAATCGGCTGGGGCAGATTTATATTCGACAGAATTTCACATTCTAAAACCGGGCGAACGAAAATTGTTCAAGACCGGCATCGCCATGTGTATTCCAGAAAGTGTGTATGGTCGTATAGCACCCCGTAGTGGCCTTGCATATAAATCGGGCTTGGATGTGATGGCTGGGGTGATAGACCCAGATTATCGGGGAGACGTTGGTGTAATTCTCATAAATCTAGGTCAGGAGGATAAGAACATTCTTGTCGGTGATGCCATCGCACAAATAATTTTTGAAAAGTATGAACGGGCCGGATGGTTCATCGAAGAGTCTGAATTAGACGAGACTGTTCGTGGCGAAGGTGGATATGGTTCCACCGATAACAAGGTTGCTTAATTATATACTTCAAAATTCACTGTTCTCTATACTTATTATCGAAGGAACATATGAGCAAAAATAGTCATAGATACAAAAACGACATCAGAGTTGAAGTTGATGATATGGACGACCTGGACGAAATCGAAATTGAAAAGTTTGAGAAATTCAAACCAAAAAAACAAGTCGATAAACACAAGGGTAAAAAAATTAGACGAGTTGATGAAGATTGAGTAAGTGTGACGACTTTATACTTATTAGTGTGAAGTTAATCACAATCCTTTATTTTATTCTAGCAATAGCCTCAGTGGGGTTTGCGGTGGAACAACCTTTGATACTGGGCGCTTATCGTCCAACTGTAGAACAGTCATCTATTCCGTTTGATCACGTCGTAAGACTTGAACCTGACTGGAGTCCTCCCACAACGTTTGAGTTTTCAAATGGATTAGTAATGTGGATGAAAACTATATCGGAAGTATATTTGGACTCAAGAGCGTTAGAACACAGTGTAGACGGCGATTATTACTTCACCGTTGAGGTTGAAAAGGGTGAAGTCTTTTTTCAACTACCAGTAGCTCCACCAGAAGGTTCCGTATTCATGTTATTCACGCCTTCGGCTGAGATAGAGGTTCACAGCTCTGAATTTTCTGTGGACGTTTTTGGCGATTCAAAAACATATGTCAGATGTTATAAGGGAACTTTAACTTTCACAAGCACAGTGGACTTTTCTGTGTTTGTCTTGAGTGAAGGTGAGGAAGCGGTTGTTGTCGGTAGAGATGGTGAAAAAAACATTGCTGTTGTTAAATATAAACTATCGTGGCGGGCCGGTAATGAGTGGGAAAAAATAAAGGGAACTCTAAGTTCCCCTTTATCCAAATGGACTGTTGTTAGCGGAAAGATGCGTTAGGTATCTCTAATTCCCCATCGAACGTCTCGCAAGTTACCCCCGGCGTATGAGATAGCGCTTTGCAAGTCTTCTTGTATTTCAATAAGCTTTTCCTTGTAGGTCATTCCATTACACGCCAACTCAACTGTTCGTCCCTCGACGTGGTGTTTGTTGTGTTTGTTAGCTTCCGACGCGGAGCCGTAGTAAATTTTGTGTGTGGGTTTTGGCAAGGGAGATTGTGTATCTTCTATTGCTGCGGCGAGTTTAGGAAATGTAGGTCGCTTTGCCCACTCGCACACCCTTTCACGTTGCAGCTGACCTTCCACCATCAACCTAATCGTGTAATCGTCATATTTTGACTCAGCCGGTGCATCGATACAAGCAGCAAATACACTACCAGCCATGACCATCGTGGCACCAGCGTATATTGCTTTGGCAAAGTCTCCATTCGTGCGAATACCTCCATCCGCAATGATTGGCTTATGAGCAGAATCAAAACATTCGTTAATACATGAAAACATCGGAGTCCCGAACCCAGTCTTTCCGTAGGTAGTGCAGGCGTCACCCTGTGCGATACCCACCTTGATAGTATCGGCACCCCAGAATCCTAAAGAATATACAGCCTCAGGGGTTGCAACATTACCGGCGATTAAAAATACATTCCGATATGTATTTGAGCCGCTCCGAATAAACTCAATCATCTCCTTCATGCGCAGTGAGTGACCGTGAGCAATATCAATAGTGAGGTAATCAATACGAAAGTTGTTTTCGTCACACCACACCAAGAACCCCTTGTCATCCTCACTGACACCAACGCTGATACTGATTGTTTTCCAATTATCTTCGTTTGCCAAGCGGACAAACTCACAATTGAATTGATTTGGCTTATCCTCAACGCGCTCATTGAAACGGTGCATGATGTAAAAGTACTCATTCTCACTCATGTAGTGTGCTGTGGATGCGTCGATAACACACTTCATATTGGCTGGCACCACTGGCATCTTGAACGTGCGGGGCCCAAATTTGATTGATGTATCAACCTCCGAGCGGCTGTGAAACGTCGAGAACGATGGTTTTAAAAAAACATTTTGGTAAGAGTAGCTTTTGCTCATTTGTATATACAGAGTAAACGACTAAAGAAAATATGTCAAATTGAAAAATCTCTTGATATTTATAGAGGTAATATGCCTCAAGAATTCCCGATTAAACTGTCTAAGACTAAAAAATTACAAGCTCCAGATGAGACATCTCTGAAGCTATATGTGAAGTTTATTACGTTCGCTGCCAAGAAGCTTGGGATTGAGGGCAAACCATTGATAGTGAGGTTTTTACACGCCTGCCCAGATGAACCAGTAACCACAGCCGCGTATGAACCAGCAACCGATCGTATCAGTATAATTATTGAGAATCGTCACGTCATCGATTGCTGTCGCTCCATCGCACACGAAATGGTCCATGAGAGACAAAAATATCAGAACCGTTTGGGACAACCTGTTCCTGAGATTGGTGGGGAAATTGAAGATGAAGCCAACGCTGTGGCTGGTCAGATAGTGAAGGAATTTATAAAGAAAGAATTGTCTCCAGAACAGAAAAAATTCTTAGGACTAGGAACATACCGATGAAGTCGCCAGACCCATTAGAACATTATATAAAAAAGGCTATGCTGCAAGAAGCAACGTTGTCAGACTATGGTGCAACACAAGGTCTGACGAGTGATATGGTGGGCAGGTGGACAATTAACTCATATGATACCGGCAAGAAAAGAGAAAAGCCGGTTGTTATGAAGGAACTTATTTTTAAGAACAACGCCGGTGTTATGGAAGTCTTTAAATTTTTTGAGGTGGCGGATATTGAGGATAAGAATAAATTTGACACTCTAATCAATTCTGGACAAGAAAAGACGGCGTGGGAGTTAATTCAAAAAGTGTTAAATGTTAAGCTCATGGGTAAGGGCCCTTGGAGTGGATAAAGCTAGTTGTCGTTATATTTATAGTTATGTCATTTGACCCAATCAAAGCTCTCATGAAAAATACCGCTCCGGAAATCAAGCGGGATGACCACGAGCAATCAGTCCTCGAAAAATTCTGCAAGGACCACGGTATCGTTGGTATGAATTGTGGTAATATGAATCCAACCGCGGCTCTACGGATGCTACAAGGTCGGATGGGAATTAGGTCGCCTGAGCTAAACGAATCAAAGAAAGAAATTTTACATGGATAAAGTACCGTCATACATTGAATATTACGAAGAACTCATTATGGAAGGTGATGATGTCCATACTGTCATGATTGAGATTCCAAAGTTTCCAGAGCTGATGGAATTTATCAATTCTATTCCGGAAGAAATTCTATATGAGCCAAACGACCCAAAATACGGCCGCACACACAATCCGCACATCACTGTTCTATATGGTATTGATAAGATGGAAGGTGAGAAAGCAAGATCTATTTTACGAAAAATCCCATCCGCTATTACAGCTACATTAGGTTCCGTCACCAAATTCGAAACCCCTGAGTTTGATGTGATAAAGATAGACGTATCAAGCCCGTATCTATATAGGGTTAATAAATTTCTGCGGGACAACGTTGAGTATCATAATGACTATGACACGTTTCATCCACATGTCACCGTTGCTTATGTTAAAAAAGGCGAAGGAAGCCAATTTTTAAAAGACAACCGATTCGCTGGGAAAAGATTCGCATTCAGAGCTTTCTTGTATAGTAATGAAAACTGGGATAAAGAAGTAATTCCAATGAAGGTTAGTAAACCTAAAGCGGTTGATGAAGTTGCACTTGGTTTAGGTGGCGGCTACGGTGGTTCTCCAGGTGGTCAAATCGCAGCCAGTGGTTGGGCAGCAACATACTCATCTCCACAAAGCAGCACACGCTTAGGTAACTACAAGACGCAGAGTGGTGGTTTTCCAAAACAGACTACGCGGGATAAAGGAACAGGCAATACAGTTACAGGCATCGACCCATATGATACAGTGACCGACGAAGATTTGAAAGACCCGCGGTTCTCTGCTGACGAAATTCGTTCTGGTCTAAGATATGAAATGGCACAGATGGAATATCCAAACAAGGACATTGCTCGTCAAATTGTGATTCAGCGATTAAAGAAGAATCCAAAACAATACTCCGACCTTCACCAATATTTTGACACGGAGAAATAAATATGATTAACCTAAGACAAGAATTCGAACTGGGTATTGAAGTTGAAACAGAACACACTCAAGATAGACGCTTAGCAGCAAAGATCGCCAGTGACCATCTATCAGAAGACCCACACTACTACAGCCAATTGATGTCTGCCGGTTTGGTTAATGAGCCAGAGGCTCAAGCTATGGGCCAAGAATTCCGTGCCGAGATCGGCGATGGTGGACATGTTGAAAAAGTAAAGAAGAATAACTCGATTGAATTTGGGAAAACGGCACCAAAGATTCCGGCTCCATCGACGAGGTCTACCACGGGTGGATTGGTTAATCAGACCACGGGTGCCAAAATGGGCAATCAAGTTTCAATTGACTCGGGAACAACCCCACTATCGGTTGATAACAGGTCTACCGAATTGACTCCTCCTGTAGTTATTTTACAAGTTAAAAGTAATTCTTTAGCTGACCCGACATCACATTTTATAGGTCAACTTTCGGCTGGGCCGATGTAATAAATCATCCTAGCCGATATTTATTCGCATGAAACGTAAAGGTTATATTTTATTTTACATTGGTCTGATTGTATCAATGATCATGATGTCGGGATGTTGGGTAACAATCCCATATGAGAGAAAGTCCGAAGTTGAAAAGCAGTTAACGGAACTACGAATTGAACACCAAGCTGAATTAACGCAGACTATAAAAAATATATCGGCACAAAAACACGTCGTTATAACAAATAGAGAAAAACAGCTTCAATCGGTTGTCAATAGTCTATATGGGGCTGATATGGCTTTCTCATACTATCTGACCCCTGACAGAATTGATTTAATTATTAACAATCGGGTTAATGAGGCTATGGCAGCGGCGGGGTTCACTCCAACCTATGACGCAGTAGTTCTTGAGAAAAAACGATTGAAAGATGAGTTGGATGAAACCAAAACCTCAATGGAACAGTTGCAGAAAAATCACGATAAAGTTGTAGAAGAAAATAAATTGATAGCACAAGAGTCGGAGGCAGAGAAAGCAAAGATTGCTGAGCTTGAGAGCATCGCAAGTAAAAAAGAGACAGAATGGCAGTCTAAGTTAGACGACAAACAAGATGAATTGAATAATGTGAACAACGACATTATTGTTGCAGAAAAAAAGAGGGGTGACAACCAAGCCTCAATCGAACGATTGAAAATGAAATTGATGTGGGCATGTGGTATTGCGGCAGTCTTATGTATTGCGGGTTCGATATATTCTCCGATTGAAAAATCTACACTAACTATGTTGGCCGCGATATTCGGCGGAGTCACCGTTGCAATACCTTTCATTGAGGGGTGGATGGTATTAGTGGCAGGATTGGTCGGAGTGGCGATTGCTGTGGTTAAATTTTTATATACTCAAAATATTGCAACCAAGACAAGTAAAAATCTCATTGGAGCTATTCAAGAAGAAAAAGTAAAAAACCCAGAAAATTTTAAATCTTCTCTCAAGCCGATACTGCAGAGTTGGAACACCAATTATGTTAAAGACGCGAGTGGTATGATTGTAACTAAAACTGATAAGGAAGTTGAAAATTTCATATCGGGGGTCTTAATGGACACCGGCCAGCTTGACGCGAAAAGTATTGATAATAAGTCATAACTGACGGTTTATTATAGATTGACAGAATGCGTGGTGTTTGAGATGATGGTGTCATGGGCATTTTACATAAAACCAGGACATATCTTATCGGAGCAATGCAGTATTCCAACGGCCGTTCATGGAGAGAAGACATTGCACCAGAATTAAAGAGTATGGGTATCACGGTATTCAATCCGTATGATAAACCTTTCGTCGATGACACACCGGAAGACGAGGATACAAGGAAAATGCTTCACGACAAACTTGAAGAGGGTGATTTTGACTTCGTAGCAGACAGAATGAAGCCAATTCGAAATTATGACCTTAGACTATGTGATCTGTCCGACTTTTTAGTAGCCCACATCAAACCCTCAGTTGCTTCATGGGGGAGTGCTGAAGAATTAGTCACGTGCTGCCGAGCAAAAAAGCCCGTTTTTATATCAATCGAAGGCGGAAAGAAGATGTGTCCATTGTGGTTACTTGCAATGTTTCCTCATAAATACATTTATAACAACGTTGATGAAATCCTCGATATGCTTAAAAGAATTGATTCCGGCGAAAAGCCAATTGATGGCGATAAGTGGAAGCTCTTAAAAGAAGAATATCGGTGAGGAAAACCACTTCGTATATATACTTATACATATGGCGTACACAGGACAAATTTATTACAACAATCTACCGATAACAATAGCTGAAGCTATTTCGCGCAATCTTGTTTATTTGGATGAGGACTTGGATATGTGGCTGCTACAAGATTCTAAAAAAACAATAAAAATTAATGGTGATTTACACCTAACAGGAGAAGAATAAATTATGTCAAATTACTACGTTGTAGATGATACAAAACAAAAAGGTGGTCAGTCACCCGTTATCATGTTTAAAACTGTCGAGGGAATTGTCAAATACCTTGAAGACATGTGTCAAAGAAAATTTGGAAAGACCCGCCAACAGTACATGTATAACTGTTCCGAACTCGGTTTCGGCGATGATGACGCTAGAGGTCAAGCCTTCTGCGAGCAGCTTGAACAGTATTTTAACATGGGTGTTATTCGTTCCGATTCGACGCCGATTCGGTGTAATGTGTTCCAAGCGGATAATTTTCGTAAGGGCAAAGCTGAACACGGTAATTAACAATGAGTTTGGTGGGAATGGACATAGCAATTCGATGGTCCGAACCCAAAAGGGTAGAAACTAAATTCGGCGGCAGATGGGTGAGAAGTTGGATGATTCCAGCTGAATTTTTAGAAGGGTTTTTCTTATTTTGGGCAAAGCAAAAATTGGTTCTTAGAGCCAAAGGTTACTCCATTAGTAAAAACAATCACGGCCGGTGGATTTTGAATGAGTGGCAGCTACGGAAGGGTGAGTTTAGAGAAACCTTCGGTAAGGATAACCCCAAAGAAATAATTTCAGTTAAAGACATACCAAGTGAGTCTGTTCTACCGGAGTATAAAATGAAGGATGTATCTGGACTACGTGAGTGGCAACCAAAGTTGGCCGCCCAACTCTGTTCAGCTATTAAGGTTAACGATGCAGCCATTGATGGCTCAGATACAGGAGCGGGCAAGACCTATGTGGCCACAGCTGTTGCCCGGGAATTAAAAATGGGAATTGGCGTCGTGTGTCCAAAGAGTGTCATTAGTAGCTGGAAACGGGTCATCGCAAACCACTTTGGGATGAAGCCTGAGTTTGTTCTAAACTACGAATCGGTCAAGACGGGAAAATATAAAGACATTGGAACATGGAAGCCCATTAGTCGAACCAGCACCCGAGAATTTTTTAAATGGAATGCACCAAAGAACACTCTAATAATCTTCGATGAAAGCCATCGACTAAAGGGACATGGTACACAGAACGCTGAGATAGCTATTGCTGCAAAGAAACAAAAGTATAAAATACTTTGTTGCTCAGCTACGAATGCAATTAATCCGATAGAGTTAAAAGCCACAGGCCTTATATTGGGACTGTACAAAAAAGGTTGGCCTCAATTTTTACGTGAACATGATTGTAAAAAAGGACGATTTGGTTGGGAGTTCGGCGGAGACAAGAAAATCTTAAAGAAACTACACGCTGATTTATTTTTTACTCGGGGTGTTCGTGTCCGAAAAGAAGATATCAAGGGATTTCCTGATTGTGAAATTATCGCTGAGTCCTATAACATCGATGATATCTCTGAAAAAGAAATGAAAGCAGTTTACGCCGAAATGAATCGGGAGCTATCGGTTCTCAAAATAAAAAGTAAGTCTACCGCTGAGTGGAAAATAAATGCGATGGTAGTTCAATTGAGAGCACGGCAGAAAGCCGAACTATTAAAAGTGCCTCTGTTCGTTGAGATGGTAGAAGACTCACTACAAGATGGAATGTCAGTTGCTGTGTTTCTTAATTTTAGTGAAACCATCCGAGCATTGTCCAAGCGACTCAATACCAAGTGTATTGTGTGGGGGGAAAATAAAGGAAACGAACGTGATAAAAATATTGATGGATTTCAAGCAGATACGGAAAGAGTTATTTTAATCAATGTGAAGGCTGGGGGCGCTGGTCTTTCGTTACACGACTTAAATGGAAAATATCCGCGTATGTCTTTAATATCACCCACACCCTCAGCAGTTGATTTACGACAAGCTTTAGGTCGTATTCATCGAGACGGTGCTAAGTCAAAGTCTGTTCAAAAAATTCTATTTGTGGCTAACACGGAAGAAGAAGATACTTGTGAAAGAGTAAAATTAAAACTTGAAAATTTAGACACCATCAACGATGGAGAACTGTTGGTCGGAAGCGTATTTGAGCAATTAAAGTCTTGACGAACAACAAATTCAGATGTACTATACTTATTAAATGGAGATGACTCAAAAATCAATAGAATATCATGTGGAGGGACCAGACTGGATGCATTCGGTTAAAATTGATCCTGAAATATTCGAATTCGACAAGGACCAATATATTGAGGCTGCGTCACGAGCCATCGAATTACAAATGAAAGTAGAGACGATAAATTTAGGTCCGATTGTGATAGTGAGAAAAGGCAAATCAAAAAAAGAAGCCATGGTCAACTCATTTATTTGTCTGAATAATATAAGTCAATTTAAAGTCGCTCAAATGCTTAGAAAAAATTTCATGAAACAGTCAAATGGCCAGGACCTTGCTATGGACAACGATGGATTTACCTCATGAGTAAAGCAATGACATCGAGGCAGGCGAGAAATTTATCGGACGACATTCGGAAAGAATTGACAGACGATAGTTATTTTACCGACAATATTTATCTGAGTATAAAAAACGTTGGAACCAAGTCGTTCAAAAATTGTAAATGTGATAGGCTAGATGGATGGTTGTTCATATGGACAAAAGATGATACATTTCTAGTTAGGGAGTCCGAAGCCGGCGACTTTCTGATAATCGACACAAACCCTTCCCCCCCTTTAATATAATGCACCGCAATGGCAGACCTAGTCGCCCACTTTTAGAAAGTGAAATATTGGCGGCACAGAGTATATCTAAATCAGAATCGGAAGCCGCTCGTAAACTAGGTGTGTCGGAGGTTACTTATATAAAGTATGCCAAGATGTATGGTGTCTATGGTCGAGTAATGAACCGTGCTGGCAAAGGCGTTAGCAAGCCCATCAGAAACGAAGATGGTGGCAAGTATCCGCTAAGCAGAATCTTCGCAAATGAGTTTCCTGACTATCCACCACATCGGCTTCGCGTTAGGTGTGTCCGTTCCGGAAAATTGGAAGAAAAGTGTAGTATGTGTGGATTCCACGAAAAGAGATTGACAGACAATAGAGTGCCTGTCATATTAAATTTTTCCGATGGTAATGGTAAGAACATGGCACTTGAAAACCTCGAACTACTTTGTTACAATTGTTACTTTTTATACGTGAATAATCCATATGGACAAAGAAAAGTATTTAAAATTGATCCTGATAAACTATGAAAGACCCGAACATGGTGGTTATAGAGCCGACACCAGAAGAAAAGAAAAAACTTCTGGAGGGATGGGTATTGATTGTCCAACAGGAATGCGACGATATTGAGTCAGAGCGAAGTAATAAATTTGAGATTTATAAGGCGCTGAAATCAAAGTATGATGGTTGGCTATCAAAAAAATTGAGATGGATAAATAAACTTGAAAAAAGACTCAACGCTCGAAAAAAGCAGCTTGAAGAAATTAAAGAGGAATTGAAAATTTTAAGTTCGTCAACAGACAATCCGTAATATATATACGTATGAGAATAGACCCACTGACACGATTTGTTGTATTAGACGATAGTAATCCAGAAAACATCATCGCCGCTGTGCAAGGGACGTATTTGTACAGAAATGGTGATATATTTTTTGCCACCAATGGGGTTGAGAGTGAGTTGAAGAGATTTGAAGTGTCGAAGAGGGCACTAGCATACAGGTATTCAAATGAACCGTGGTGGACGAACATTGAAGAATTTAGAATTACCTACGCTCACGAAAAAGAAATTTGGTACAAAGATTCAGGCGACGGAAGCACGGGGTGGAAATTTATTTCTTTTGACCAATCATATACTACATGAAAAATAATATACTATACATTGAATGCAGCTGTCATTCCCATCTACTAACAATTGAACGAGAGATTGAGGGCGTGGTGCCGATGTGGTATGTTTCATATTGGTCCCGCGGCCGAAGAGGCGAAGAGTCAGGTTGGGTGAACAAACTCAGACATATTTATAAAATTTTGAAAGACGGTTCTCCATACAATGACGACATTATTCTCCAGAAGGAAGAGATGGAAAAACTTAGAGATTATTTAAATGAACAGTTAAAATGATGAAAACGCTATACGATTACTTAAAAAAGTATTTAGACAAAACAGAGCCATACCCCGTGATAGACCACAAAATTCGTGCCAGCAAACGGTCAGATGGAACAATTGAATTTTATATTCACGCAGACGGTGTGGATAGTAACACTTTAGACTTTATTGTTCAACCAGATGGGCGATTGGTGTTAAAGAAAAATTATTCTTGACAAATTATAGTGAACATGTGAGACTGTTGTTGTGAATATAAATACACACATCCCATTTGGCGCAACCCTATTTAGTAGAGGACTTTACAGTTCTTGGTGTCATGTCCCTCACTACAACTTACTTTTTGATTGTGGAGAAGGATGCGCCACGGCTATCGGGAATGACATTTCTAACATCACCAAAATTTTTATTGGCCACGGCCATGGCGACCACACCCTCGGACTATTCAGTCTAATCGGTTGTCGTAACACAAGTCGGGGAACTTCCAAGAACCCAGAGACTCGCGACCACAACAAGCCGCTTGAAATTTTTTATCCATATGGTAGTGAGGGGATTGCTGATATCATTGACTTTGTAACTAAGCGTAATGCTGGTTGGCTGCGGTACGATCTTAAGTGGACTCCGCTAAGAATTGGCGACACTGTTAAAATTGGACACAATACGTTTATTCGTGCATTTGAGATGCTGCATCAGCGGAATGGTCTGTCTCTTGGGTATGTTATCTATGAGAAGCGCAATAGACTCAAACCGGAGTTTCGTGGTAGAGATATCCCAGCGCTGCTAAAGTCTGGCTCAGTCAACCGAGACCACCTTAACGAATTCTATGACGTAAATCTATTTGCGTACTGCCTCGATGCGTATGAGATTCCGACTGGCCATGAAATCCACGGATGCCCACACGTTGTTATGGACTGCACCTTTATAAATCCAAAAGATAGAACAAACATGACTCACTTTACACTTATTGAGGCTCTTCTGTTCTGCCACAACAACAGTATCACAAATATGTATGCTGCACACGTTTCTCCGCGTTATGATGGCCGGGTAATTGAGACTTCGTTTAATAGCGAAGTGACCAAGGTTCACTATCTGAGTAACACTAATACAAACCAAATTTAATTATGAATGACACAGAAAAGAAAATTGCAGAAACTATATGTGAGGTAAAGATGTCTGCCGAAATGGAAAAAAAATTGGCAATCGTTGTGCAGTCCATAAAAACACCAAAGAATTCCTCAGACCGTCCATCACTGGCGACCCGATTCTCTGAATGGTTGGAGTGGATTGATCCATTCGATAGATATTGTTTCATTAAGTCGTACGACGAATACGTAAATCTTTCATATTCTGAAAAAACAGTTTGGTTTTTTCTGTATAAAGAACATTCCATTTCTGGTCGATTTTGGACTCTAACTGGGATTACAAACTCAGACGACGAGCTCATTGAAAATTATAAAAAATATAGGTGGCCTATCCAGTATTTTTTACGGAAGAATTTCGATATTAGATTTTGGAGACATACACTAAAAAACATTTGGTATACGAAAGTTAGTTGCGTCTTTAATCCTCGCCAAAAATGGTTAACTAAAAAAATACCTAACACGTGGGCTGATAAAGTCTCACTCATCCAAGAACTCAATTTCGAAATGGTGTTGAACTTCGTCGATTACGAAAAATGTTTTGAGTGCATCAACTATGACTCCGACAAATACCACAAGAAATTTTCCAAGGAACTGAAAGAATGTTATAATTATATTTCTGTTGAACGGCCGATTTTAGTCGAGCAATATGAATCTTCTTTTCCCGATTTGGATCAATGTTCCGGTGATTACAAGAAAGACTATGGAGAAACAAATCGTTTAGAAAAACTTCTTAATGACACAGACACAAAGTATCTGACGTGGATTGTAAAAAACCGCGGCTTCTTTTGGGTGTAACCATGCACCACGACATTTGCATAAAAACCATTAGGGCTTCCGACTACGCCAATCTGATTCTGCTAAACCGAACATACAGTATGCTCGAGCGGCGCCGGTGGTTCAAAGTGCGTAAGGAGTTTTTAGCGGAGCAGTTGATAAAAACTGGAAACTTGACGTGCTTCTATTGCAATAGGAATGATCTTACTATAGAGGGACCGAAGTCCGCCGCGACGGTCGATCACATTATTCCAAAATCATCTGGTGGAAAAGAGTTTGACAAAGAAAATTTCGCAGTCTGTTGCTTTAGCTGTAACAGTAAGAAGGGTTCGGCGACCAAAGAAAGTTTTGAGGCGGGAAGGTATCTGACTATCAAAAAGAAACATATAAACAATCCTTGACTTTAAGTGTTGGTGTAGTATAATAAGACCATGCGTATATTAGTATTAAGCGATATTCATCATCGGTGGGTTCGAGCACAATCTCTGATTGACACAGTTCCTCACGATAAAGTTGTTCTGTTGGGCGATTATTTCGACCAATTCAATGATAACATACATGATGCGCATAACACTGCCACGTGGTTAAAGGATATGGTTATACCCAATCCAAACATTGTTCAGTTGATTGGAAATCATGACCAATATTATTTCTGGCATTGGTATCCACATTTTCGCGGCAGTGGATATTCTGATGCCAAACGTGATGCCATCAGATCGGTCCTACAACAAGACCACGTTAAACAGTTTAAATTTTTCCACATCGAAGAAAACATCGTGTTTAGTCACGCTGGAATCAGTGGTGCTCTTTGGAAAGAAATTGCTAAATACAACATCATTGACAAAACGACGAACCTTGAGAACTTTTCAACGGTTATGACGGAAATGGTTGCCAAGAATTTAGAATGTGTTGATTTGCTTAGGCCTGCCCCCCTATTTATGGCCGGGTGGGATCGAGGTGGCACTCAACGGCACGGCGGACTTACGTGGAGTTGCTGGTCAAGCTTTGGTCCCGTCAAGGGAATTAATCAGGTGGTCGGGCATACCCCACATTATATCCCAGAATTTCTTGTTCAGAGTGATTCTGGCTCAATTAAGAAATATTCTGCCGAAAAATTTAATTCTGAGCGGTTTTTTGGAAATAAAAAAGTCACGAGCATAAACCTAGCTCTCGACACTCATTCAGAACACTATGCCATTGTTGAGGATGGTAGGATTGAAATCTACGATGCAAATACTAGGCTCACTATTAAAGAAATGATTGAGAAGGGTATTCCATTCTCAGAGAAACAACAGGCTGTGATTAATCCTCACCTTGCCGAAAAGTTTAGGCAGGATGCCATCGAAGAAGCGAAAAAGAAATCGAATTACTACCGATTGAAGGGATAGGCTGGCCCACGGGGCTTTCACGTCTGAGACTTGATATTTATAGGGTATGTTTGAAAAGACATATCTTATAACTGTGTACGAAGCCGATACTCCAAACGTCGTGCTCACATTTACGATTGGTGGTATCAGTATGAGGCGAATCAACGGCTACACCCTCTCAATTGATGGAAAGTTAATGACGTTCGACCCAGCTACCTATGTTGACTTTTCTCAACAAAACTAAGGCATCCTCTTTACTACCGTCAATTACCGTCCCTCTAAAGAAGGGACGGCTTGACGTTGATTGACTGTCTCAACATCATATGGTCCATTGACACGGACCTGCCCATCGAGTGCTTTGCAACACGAGTTGGGGTGTTTGGAGTATTTTTGGAGAATGTTAATTGCCGCATTTATGTCTGCGTCAAGCACAACTCCATCACTCGCGATATACCTGCAACCTTGTCTTATTCCACCAACTAAACCTCTATGGTCTAGTTGGTTTGTGTAAGCTGGGTTAACTGTTGCAACTTTTTTTCCATAAAGTTGTGCCTTGTATGTTAATATGGTTCTAACCGCAAAAAACGGTAAAGCCTCAATTAATGGAAAAATCGTTTACGACGGATAATAGTTCTTGACTTTTTACAAACAATACCACAGACTTACTGTAATGAATAAAACATTCCCAATCCTATACAAACGTACCGCAACTGGTGCAACTCAAATCTGGCGTGCCGAAGTCGAAGCTGACAAGTTTCGCGTGACTTCTGGACAGCTTGATGGCAAACAAGTTATGAGTTCGTGGACTGTCTGCGAAGGTAAGAATTTGGGCAAGGCCAATGAAACTTCCCCCCACGAACAAGCCGTTTCTGAGGCTCAATCAAAGTGGGACAAAAAGGCCAAAACTGGTTACACCCAAGACATTGAGAAAATTGATACTTGCACCAAGTATGTCAAGCCGATGCTTGCAAAGAAGTTGCTTGACCGATTGGATGAGATTGACTGGAAGAAGGGTGTTCTTGTCCAAAACAAGTTCAATGGCGTCCGATGTGTCGCTACGAGTGAAAGTGGAGTGGTTTTGCTGAAGAGTCGCCAAGGTGAGGTTTGGATTTCTGTTCCCCACATCAACAAGGACTTACAAAAGTTTTTCGCTAAATATCCGAACGCTGTTCTCGACGGAGAACTGTTCAACAACGAGTTGCGTGAACGCCTCAATGAATTGAACAGCATTGCCAGCAAGAAGAAACAAAAAGAACTCACACCCGAACTTTTGAAACAGAGTGAGGAAATGGTCCGGTTCTATGTCTACGATGGATATGATTTCGACGGTAAGACTGGTCCCAAGATTGGTTATGAGATTCGTAAGGATTGGATTGACACTAGCCTGCCAAAGTTTTCCACCTATTTCCGCTCGGTCAAAACCGACTTGGTTCATTCGATGGCTGAGGTCGATGAGATTTTCTTTAAATACGTCGCTGACGGGCAAGAGGGCATTATCGTCCGCATCCCAAACAGCGCATACAAAAACAATCGTTCTTCGGATTTGCTAAAACACAAGCCCGTAGATTCAGATGAGGGTATAATCCTTTCTCTCAGTGAGGGAACGGGCAACTGGGCTGATACGGCTAAGACCGCCACTATAAAGTGGAAGGGTAAAGTTTTCGATGCTACGTTTAAGGGAAGTTACGCTCTCGGGGAAGAACGATTGAAGAATCCGACTCCTTGGATTAAGTTGAAGGTCACGTTCCTCTACAACGGATTGACCGGGCTTGGAACACCGAACTTCGCTCGCATCGACCCCAACAATTGTTTCGTGTGTGATAGATAAATTATGAAAATTTCGAATACTAAAATGAAATACAATCGTGTAATCGATTTTTGTTGGTGCTACGACGCCATAGCAGATTTTTGGACGGTGGAATACCGAATACACTATATTGCTTTCAAGTTGGCCGCGTGGTTCAGTCGAACATTTCGTGTGGCGTTAATTACCGTAAACTCGGCCCGCAACGCATATAACAAAAACATCATTTAAACGAGCCATGAAAAAACCCAAGTCACAAAAATTCGTATTTGAAATCTCCATCGATGCCATTCCACACACATCGGAAACGGTTGAATATGTCTTCGGCGGAAAATTTTATAACCCAGATTTTGGAATTCAAACTCATGCAAGTGAGAAAGTTTTCACGGTTCTGAATGACGCTCTGTGTGGGTTCCTTCACGCCGAACTCAAACACCTCGCCGAATGTAAATGTGAGGTTGAGGATATGAATGAGAACCAAAAACGGTTTTATGATTATCTACATCGCAAAACTAAAAGTGCAGAAGTGGTCCGAGACTCCATGAAATTCGTTCGTTCCGAAGAAATCGAATGATTCACGAATTTAAAAATCCCATACCCGTTGTTGTGGAAACCTCCAAAGAAGGCTACGCAATCTATGTTCGTGACGGCGGGACGTTTGAGAATGACATTTGGTGCGTGACGTTGCGCGACGGCGGATACGTTAGACACTACCGAAGCGACCAAATAAAAATTCACGTTAATGCTACATTTGGTATTGACAAACACTAACACTAACTAATAATACCACCATGAATGATAATACTCATATAGAAATGACCGACACCGCAATAACGGCCATGCTGAAAATGATTGAGGGAAACCCCGGTGCCGCCTCTGTTCTCAATCTAGCTTATCGCAATAATGTGCGTATTGACCCAGATAATGTGTTTGGAGAAATTGGCCCACTTTTTAGTTTGGATACGCTTGGTATCTACGGTTCGCGTATTTGGATGCTTTACAAAGACGTGTGTGGACAAGATATTACCAACTTTTTGGGAATTCTTCGAGCCAATCAACTTGGATTCTTGGCGGAATCTGACCTCTTGCTTGCCATAGACGGTGAGAAAGAGCTCTGGTGAAGAAGGTAAAGGAAGAATTGTCAGACTTCGATAAAGCAACTCCGGTCACATAAACACAATGAATATTATGAAAAAAATACTAATAGTTCCCGCATTTCGCGGCGAACTCCAGCCCCACGATAATTCGACGCTTTCACATATCAGACCAAGTCGCTCTATACTTGAGGCGCCCATTGTAATTGTGAAAGGAATTACACATTTTAAATGTATAAAAAATCGGTGGGGCAATTGTAGGGTAGATGAAACGGAAAAAATTCCGAATTTCCTTCTTACATCATATCTTATGAGATATGCTGAACATTTCACCAAGGAAGAATTGATGGAAATAATTGCGATAAAAAGCTTTGATAATTTATGTTGACATATTATAAACAACTGTTAGATTAAGAGTATGAAAATTGGATGGTCAAACTTTGCACTCAAACAAAACGAAAAGGGAAAGCACAGCACCTTCACCGGTAAGCCAGATGCTCTCATTCGGCTTGTTAAGAAACACTGGAAGAAACGGGCCGCTGGTTCTGGTCGGACAGACTTGAGCAAGGTTGTTATTGTTCCTATCGAGGAAACCAAGCTATATCGTTGGTTTTCATCCCCTTGGGCGAACATCGCCGATGTGTCTTATCTGAGAGCAAAGATAGTTCGTCGCCAACCTCACGAAGACCCATACATTGAAGTGCATGGCCGTGGACCAAAGCTGCCTGTCAAATATGCCAAGGTGGTTCTGTATTCCGCCGAAGCGTTGCTTGAAAACGACGGAGAACGTTCTGGAGATTTTGATTGGGAAATCGTTGCCATCCTCGCCGGACCTTGGGACAATGAACCTATGTCACCGCTGACAATGGCTCGTAACTATCTACAAGAAGCTGGTGGAACCTACGCTCCATATACAGCAGAGCAATTCGCTGAGAGTATCTATTTCTGGAGTCAATTTACAAAAGTTACATCAAATACAAAATGAAAATCAAACTTATAATTTTGACCATGGCTGTCCTTCTGTCGTGTTCTTGCGCATACAAGAACGATATGAGTGATATACACATCGGCGACAGGGTTGTGGTTGAATTCACTCTTGGCAAGGTGGTAGAATTTACTGTGATGGACACAGTAGAAAATGGTACTTATATCAAAATCAAACCCGTGGACACAGACGCATACTGGTTATCGTCCGATGTTGCGAAAATTACAAAAGTAAAATGAATAAATTACTCACAGATTACTTTAAGGCCAGATGTGAACACGATACTCAATTGGACAATCTCAGCAAAGAAACCAATCGCGTAGTCGGATGCATTCTCAAGTCGTTTCGGCGAAGCCGACCGTCCACCGCATCCTGGTGGGCTTATGGTTGGTATGAGGGTGACCAGTACGGCCCGGTGCCGGAGAAACCGGATTTTCAGAATGATGTGTTTGGAATTTATATTTCAGAAGCTTGTGAGACTACCAGTCATAATTATTCAGATGGTTTCCCTGTTATATTTTTTGATATGTCAGATAGTGAGATAATGTCTTATATCAAGAAGGAAAAAGAACAAGACGCTTTTGAGCAAGAGATTAAACGCTTGAAAGCGCGGAAAGCGAAAGAGGTAAAGAAAAATCAAATCAACTACTTAAAAAGTACGGCACTCGCCAAATTGACCGCTGAGGAACGAAGAGTTTTAAAACTTAACTAACTAAATATATGCAAACACTAGACACACGGGAACTGAGCAGCCGGCTCGACGAACTCAACGACTTGAAAACTAATCTTGAGAATGTTCGAGAGGAACTGGCTGAAATCAAGCAGGAGATTCAAGAAATTGAGGCTGAAATCGAATCCACCGATGAAATCGAATCCACCGATGAAATCGAATCCTTGGAAAATGATCTTGAAGCCAAACAAACAGAGTTGGAAGAGAAAGAGACCGAGATTGAAGATGCGGAAGCAGAATTTGGTCCCGACGAAGAGACGGAGCTTGAAGAATTGGAATATATTGCTTCTGAAATTTCTGGGTTCTCTCAAGGCGAAATAATGATAACCGAGAGTGATTTTACGGAATATTGTCAAGAATTGTGTGAAGACATTGGCGATATTCCAAGAGATATTCCGGGCTATATTGTGATTGACTGGGATGCAACAGCGAACAACCTTCGTTCTGATTACAGCACTGTTAATTATCAAGGTGAAGAGTACCTCGTAAGGAATTGTTAAACGTGAATTTTCAAAAAGACAAAACAGCTTTTATATGTTCGAGAAACCTCGCCACAACCCTCACAACTTTCCCACATCCGGTGGCTACACCAGCGATGAAGCGCGAGATAGTGCAATGACCGACGCCAAGTTGTTGTGACATTGCGTGGGTTCGCCAAGGTAAAGAAAACTCGGGCACGGCGTTAAACTTGAAGCGAAGAAAAGAACATGAAAAATAAAAAAGTAAAAAAACGTCCAACCGTTGTAAGTGTAATCGCTATGGACAGTTGGAATGGTCCTGAGGTATTGTTTGAAAAACGATTTGTCTACCGAGCAAACGCTCTAAAATATTGCAAAAAATTTAATTCTAAGAACACTCTGTCATACGTGCCGGAATGCTATGAGGTTGCTAAAATAAAAGAATGAAGTCTCCTACAATAGCACAAATCATTGATGCGGCTGAAAGTGAATTGGAAAATGAAAACCGCGACCGCCGTTAATACCACGAAATATACTTGACCAAATCATCGTTTCAGTGTATATTGGTCGTATATTATGATTAGAATTGTTGCATTTTCCGATACGCATGGAAGTCACATGGAAGTAAAGCTCCCAGAGGGAGACATACTCGTTTGTGCTGGCGACATATGTCCACACGGACAACTCAAGGACGTTGAAGCGTTTATCAATTGGTTTGGTGTTCATCCACACAAACACAAAGTGTTTATCGCTGGGAATCATGATCGGCCATTTGAAAGCGACCCCGGCGTTGTTGATACTATACTAAAAAACATGCCGGAAGGCATGCACTACTTGCAGGACAGCGGTGTTGAGTTGATGGGCCTTAAATTTTGGGGTAGTCCGGTCTCACCAAGATTTTTTAATTGGTCGTTTAACCGCGACCGGGGAGAAGATATCAAGCGTCATTGGGACATGATTCCGAATGACACCGACGTGCTCATTACACACGGGCCACCCTACGGCGTCTGTGACGAAGCCTACAGATTCGGTTCCAATGCCACCGAGAAGGTTGGTTGTAAGGATTTGCTCGATGTTTCTTTGCGAGTCGCTCCGAAACTACACGTGTTTGGCCACATTCACTATTCCGGTGGCACATCGTGGGTTGCACCAAAAACCACGTATGCAAACGTCTCCGTGCTCAATGAGAATTACACCGTGGAATACAAACCACAGGTTTTTGAGTTTGACTTTGAGAACAATGTTAGTATTGTAGATTAATTATGAACGACGAACTAGACAAGAAACTCTGCGAGAAATACCCGAAGATATTTATAAATCGTAATGCTTCGATGGTGGAATCATGCATGCACTGGGGACTTGAGTGTGGAGACGGATGGTACGACACCATCGACTTAACGTGTGCGTCCGTGTCCGCAACGTATGAGACGTCGGTATCATTGACTAAACAACAGGCAAAAGAATTGGGTGTCACGCCAATAAAAGGGAAAAACGCGAAACCCCTTTGGTGGTGGCCAAGTGATAGACGCCCCCGACAAATCATTGGTGGGAAGTTTCAAAAGCTGTCCCCACATAAACCAAATCTACGGGAGATGCTTACCTACCCGCCTAAGTTTGCGTGGCGCAAGGTAAAACATTTTTTGTTCCCAACGTGGACGATATATTCGCTACAAATTGACCCGCCGCAGGTCGTCGCCGACCAAGTTAAGGAAAAGTATGGCACGCTCCGATTTTATTATCACCTAGAATATGAAAACCGGTTTAGAGAGCTTGCATATGGTACAGATGCGATTCCAGAGGCAACTAAAATTGCCGAAGCATACAATTCATACATCGGCGGTATAATCCACATGGCAGAAGTGCTTTCGGATAGGACGTGTGAAGTCACCGGCAAGACCGGAGAAATGCATGTCAGCGGCGGATGGTACCGCGCTCTTAACCGGGAATATGCCCAGTCAATCAAAGACCGAAAATGGATAGCAGTTGCAGATTTACCAAAGGAGGATTAAACACAATGACAATACCAAAAAAATACAAGATTGAGATGGAAGCATCTCGCAAGGCCGTCCTTGCGCGAAATAAGGCTGATGAGAAGATGTTTTTAAAACTGTGTAAAGAGTTAGACATCGACCCAGACTCAGTTGGAGGAAATGTGGTCTATGATTACATCTTCAACGATTACAAAAGTGGCGTTAAGTTTAAATATACCACCGCATGAAAATTAAATTATGTTACCACACATTTATAATAAAACCCCATCTTACGCCGATTTGAAAGAATATAGAAAATCTAACAGACAATGATAAATGCTAAAATACTACTAGACTCAGTTAATCCGGTTGGAACCCGAATAACTACTTGGATACTAAAATATCCCAGATTTGTTCACTCGGAGGTGATGAAACACCGCGTTTACTCACGTAATGTATCGTCTTCTCGATCAATTCCGGTTAAGAAAATGTTGGCCGATGTGAAAGAGAATCCAGCCACGCCGGTCTTTTGGGGTAAGAACCAAAGTGGAATGCAGTCGGTGGAGGAATTAGATGACATCAATGCAACTATCAAGGAATACTATAATGAACCTCTCAATGGGAGTTCTACCGCCGACAGTGTTAGATACATCACACCACGAGCAGCAGCAAAGAAGGCATGGCTCGCTGCGCGAGATAATGCGGTAAAATCCGTTGAGGCCATGTGTGAACTCAATTTGCATAAGCAAGTCGCCGTCCGGTTGCTTGAGCCATGGACGCACATTACAGTCCTACTAACGGGCACCGACTTTGAAAACTTCTTTGCGCTTCGTGCCCACAAAGACGCCCAACCCGAATTCCAAAAATTAGCTTATCTCATGTTGGACTTGTATCAGCAGAATGTGCCCGAAAAATTGGAGGCCGGTCAGTGGCACATCCCATTCGGCGATACCATAGCATACAAGCGCATTTTTGAAACAAACTCTTGGATAGAAGAAACCGACGGAGCCGCGCTTAATTTGGGTGGTGATATGGACTCAACCTTGCTTGAATATAAACTTAAAATCGCTACTGCTAGGTGCGCTCGTGTATCATATCTTACATTTGAAGGCAAGGACGATTACAACGCTGATATAACATTAGCAGACCAACTCGCTTCATCCGGCCATTGGAGCCCATTTGAACACTGTGCACAGGCTATGGATTCGTCACGGCCTTCCGGCAACTTCGTCGGATGGACACCAACACACCCCCACCATAAGGTGAAGCATTTAGGATACAATATGCGTAAGTTATAACAGGTCTGCAGGCCTAGGAGTGGTTAGGTTAAAGTCGTGCGTAGTACAGACACAAGGTTCGAATCCTTGCACTCCACAAAATGAGTTGGGTTTCCTAGTAGTAACGGTGTTAACCATGGTAAGTAAGCTACAAAATTCTAGTAATAAGCGGTAGATGGATTCACCGCGACTCAT